>Ga0070713_100003707_pt1 | contig 10112 bp, 10 predicted proteins | sample LARL82metaG_FD_65465 | JGI IMG/M metagenome (GOLD analysis project Ga0070713, IMG submission 65465) | Corn, switchgrass and miscanthus rhizosphere microbial communities from Kellogg Biological Station, Michigan, USA - LAR L8-2 metaG | ecosystem: Host-associated > Plants > Roots > Rhizosphere ... | reverse complement strand
GCAGATCGTCATCCTGTTCGGCACCGCGCTGCGCAAGTACTGGTGGCTCGCGATCCTGATCGTCTTCGGCCTGACGTGGCTGATCCGCCGCCGCCTGCAGAAGACCGAGGTGCGCTTCCGCTGGGACGGCCGACTGTTGCGGCTGCCGCTGCTTGGCGATTTGCTCGCCAAGGTCGAAGTCGCGCGATTTGCGCGCACGCTGGCCACGCTGCTCGCCAACGGCGTGACGCTGCTGGCAGGGCTCGCGATCGTGCGCGAAACGATGACCAACAGCGTGCTCGCGCGCGCGCTCGACGGCGTGATCACGCGATTGCGCGAAGGCAAGGGGTTCGGACGGCCGCTGGTCGAGACGGGCCTCTATCCGAAGCTCGCGACGCAGATGATTCTTGTCGGCGAGGAGTCAGGCCGATTGGAGGAGATGCTCAACCGCGTCGCCGACGTCTACGACCGCGAGGTCCAGATCTCGATCAAGCGGTTTCTCGCGATACTCGAGCCGGCGATGATACTGGGCCTCGCCGTGCTGATCGGCGGCATCGTGTTCTCGATCCTGCTCGGCGTCATGGGCATGAGCGAACTTGTCAGCTAGACACACCTCTAATCGAACCGGCCGCCCGCGGGCGGAGGAGAAGCGACCATGCAGTTGAATCATCAGCACCCATCCCCACCCCTCATGCTCGCCGCGCGATCGCGCGTGCTCCCTCCACAACCGGCGGAGAAAGTTTTCATTGCGGAGTCGTCGGTCGCTCATCCGCGCGCTCCGGGTCGCGCCCTTCGGGCCTCCGCCTCCGCGCGCGGTATGACCTTGATCGAAATCCTGGTCGTGCTGGTCCTGATCGGCATCGTGATGGGTATCGTCGGCGGCAACTACATCGGCCAGGGGGAAAAGGCGAAGCAGCGGGCGGCGAAGATCGAGATCGAGCAGATCGGCCAGACGCTCGATCTGTTCAAGCTCGAGGTCGGGCGTTATCCGACCTCGCAGGAAGGATTGCAGGCATTGATCACCGCGCCGGCCGGCATGACGAACTGGAACGGCCCGTACTGGAAGAAATCGACGGTGCCGAAGGATCCGTGGGGTAACGAATACCAGTATGCGTCGCCGGGGTCGCACGGCCCGTACGACATCATTTCGTACGGCGCCGATGGCAAGGAAGGTGGTGACGGCGGCGACAAGGATGTCACCAGCTGGGAGCAGTGACCGCCGTGGAAGCGCCCGGTCGTCACTTTCTCCCGCGTCCGGCGGGCGGTGACGCGATGCGCACCTCGTCCGGATTCACGCTGATCGAGATGCTGGTGGTGCTGACGCTGATCGGCCTGCTGGTCGCCGTCGTAATCCCGATGTTCGGCAGCGGCGTGTCGACGACCGAGCTCAAGAGCGATACGCGCGCCGTTGCCGCGGGCCTGCGCCAGGCGCGCGGCCAGGCGATCGCGCAGCGCGGCGAGGCCGTGCTGATGCTCGATCTCGCCGCGCACAGCTTCAGCGTTCCGCCCGACCCGCGGGTGCACAAACTGGCGCAGCAGCTCGAGCTCAAGCTCTTTACCGCGCAGAGCGATCTGGTCAACGACAATGTCGGCGCAATCCGTTTTTTTGCCGATGGCGGCTCCAACGGCGGACGCATCACGCTTGCCTCGGGCGAGCGCAAGTTCAACGTCGACGTCGATTGGCTGACCGGCCGCGTCGCGATACTCGAATGAATCGACCAAGACCCTCGTCGGCTGGCGGCTTCTCGCTGATCGAGGTGCTGGCGGCATTCGTCATCCTGGCGCTGGTCGGCACGGCGCTGTTCCGCATCTTTGCCGGCGCGCTCGGCAATGCGTCGCTGTCGGACGAATACAGCCGCGCCACGCTTTTCGCCGAGAGCCGGCTCGCGTCACCCGGCGTCGAGACGCCGCTGCGCGAGGGCACGCAGCAAGGCACGTCCGAGGACGGCAAGTATGCGTGGACTTCGAGCATCCAGCTGTACCGGCCGCCGGGCAGCACGCCCGATCTGGACGCCGCGGCCGATCTGATGCCGCTGCGCCTCTGGCGTATCGCGGTCAGCGTCAGCTGGCCGGGCGCCGCGGGCAGCGATCGCTCGATCGCCCTGGCCACCGTGCGTCTTGCCGCCAAGGAGCTGACGCCGTGACTGCGCTCCGGGCGAGAATGAAGCGCCGCGTTGCCGGCTTTACGCTGATCGAGCTGATGGTCGCGCTGCTGCTGCTCGCGCTGATCTCGAGCATCCTCTACGGCTCGCTGTCGCTGTCGGCGACCAGCTGGGACCGTGGCGAGGCGAAGGCCGATCAGGCGGCCGACATGCGGCAGACGGCCGAATTCCTGCGCCAGGCGCTCGCCGCCGAGCATCCGTTGCGCCTGCACAAGGCGGTCGATCAGCCGCTGGTCTTTGCCGGCGCCAACGACTCGCTCGCATTCGCCGGGGCAACGCCGGGGAGGGTCGGCGGCGGCATTTACTATTTCCGTATCGCGCTCGTGACGAGCGGCGATGCCTCGAAACTCGTCTTGTCACGCACGATTCCGGATTACACCGCTTTGAAACCTCCGTCGTTCGATGCGGCCGACGCCTCGGTGCTCGCCGACGGCATCGCGCAGCTCAAGTTTTCGTATTTCGGCCGCGATCCCGATGCGAATGACACGGTCGAGCCCAACTGGCGCGATCACTGGGACGATCCGCAGATCCTGCCGTTGCTGATTCGCATGGACGTGAAGACGGCGCAGGGCGCGAGCTGGCCGACGTTGCTGGTCGAGCCCCGGATCGCGCCGGAAGCGGGGTGCCGCGGATGGGATGCGAATCGCAGGCGATGCGCGGGATCGTGAGTCGATGAAAACACGCATCGCCCTCCCGCAATCGTCGGCGCTGCTGGCACAGCGCGGCATAGCGCTGGTGCTGGTCCTGTGGCTGACGGCGCTGCTGACGGTGATCGCGGGCGGCTTTGCCTACGCGATGCGCAACGAAGCGCAGGCGGCGCGAAACACGATGTCGGAGGCGCAGGCGCGTGCGCTCGCCGATGGCGCGATCGCGCGCACGGTCTTCGAGTTGATGCGGCCGCGGACGATACCCGGCGTATGGGCCGCCGACGGCCTGGTGCACGCCTGGGACGAGGACGGCATGCGCGTCGCGGCCAGTGCCGTCGACGAGTCTGGTAAAATCGATCTCAACGCCGTACCGGACGCGTTGCTCAATAGTTTGCTGCAAACCGCCGGGCAGGTCGACGCCGATACGGCGGCGCGCCTGGTCGATGCGATCGGTGATTGGAAGGATGCCGACGATTACCGGCGGCCGAACGGAGCCGAAGCGGCCGAGTATCAGGCCGCCGGGCTGCCTTACAAACCCGCGAACGCTGCCTTCGAGACGGTTGCCGATCTGCAGCGCGTTCTGGGAATGACGCCGGCGCTGTTCGCGCGACTCGCGGGCAGTCTGACTGTGTTCAGCGGAGCGCCCGGGATCAATCCGCAGTTCGCGTCGCGCACCGTGCTGATGGCGCTGCCGGGAGCGACCGACGCCATCGTCGATACCTATCTCGCACAGAGGGCGGCGGCGCTCGCGGCCGGGCAGCCGTTGCCGGTGCTGCCTCTCGCCGGCGCCGGCGCGCCGGTGAATGTCTGGAGGGTGCGTGCCGAAGTGACCGCGCCCGACGGCGTCGTCTTCGTGCGCGAGGCGGTGATGCGGCAGAATCCGGACCCGCGGCGACTGCCGACGGTTCTGGCGTGGCAGGAAGGCGAACGCACGCCACCGGTCGCGGCGGATGCGGCCAATCCGGCCAACGTAACGAAATGACGAAGCTGCAGTGACTATGGAAAACCGTTCGGGCAACCTGGGCCGTTACGCGCGCGACGCCGCAAGCGGGATCGGCTTGCCGCGCTTCTGGCGCTGGTGGATGGCCGAGCTCAAGCCCGTCGTGCCCGCCGCTTCGCGCAGTGCCTTGCAGCGCTGGCGCATGCGCCCGGTCATCGAATTCGGCGAGCGGGAAGCGGTATTCTGGCGTCCGGAAATCGTCAACGGCGCAATCGAGCTCGCGGCGATGGCCAAAGCGCCGCTGCAGGGCGACCCCGCGGACGTCACCGCGGTTGGACGCGCCGCGATGGCCTCGATCGGCGCGGATGCCCAAGGCAACGTTGCCGCCCGGCCGCCGCGCGTCGTCGTCGCCTTGGCGCCGCGACAAGTGATGCGCAAGCGCATGGTTCTGCCCGCCGCGGTGGAGGAGAACCTCGAGCAGGCGCTGTCGTACGATCTGGATCGACATACACCGTTTCGCGCCGAGCAGCTCTATTTCGACGCGGTCGTCGTCGAACGCGATCCCGCCCGCAAGACGATCACCGTCGACTGGGTCGCCGCACTCAAAACCATCGTCGATGGTGCGCGGCGGCAGGTGGAAGCCTGGGGCGCGTCGGTGCAGGCGGTGATCCCTGGGCCGGCGTCGACGATGCCGCCGCGTCTGAACCTGATTCCAGCCGACGAGCGGCCGCGCGTCGGCGGCTGGCGGCGCTGGCAGGTCTGGGCCCCGCTGGCGCTGCTCGCTGCCATCGCGATCGCCGCCGTGATCGTTCCGCTGGTGCAGAAGCGCGACTACGCAATCGCCTTGAACAAGCAGGCCGAAGAAGCGCGTGGGCAGGCGCTCGCTGCCGATGCCGTGCGCACGCAGCTCGAGCGGGCGCAGGCAGAATACAACTTCGTCCTGGCCAAGAAATACGCCTATCCCGGCACCGTGCAGCTGCTCGACGGAGTCACGCGCGTCCTGCCCGACGACACCTGGGTAACCCAGCTCGAGATGCGGACCAGCCTGCGCGGCAAGGACACGCAGCGCGACCTGGTCGTGCGCGGCGAGTCGGCCAACGCCGGCAAGCTGATCGGCTTGCTCGAGGATTCCAAGCTGGTCGAGCAAGCGGCGCTGCGCTCGTCCACCACCAAGATCCAGCCGGGCCCAGGCGAGATCTTCGACCTCGGTGCACAGGTGAAGAAGCTTCCTCTGCCCGCACCGGTGCCGCTGACCTCGATACCCGACGCCGCGCCACCGGCGCCGGTTCCGCCCCCTCCTGCCGCTGCGCCGCCTCCCGCGGCTCCGACTGCCGTGGCACCGCCGCCGTCGGCACCGCCGCCTCCCGGCATGCGTCCCGCCGCACCGGGTATCCAGGCCCAGACCGCGGGGCCCGCGCGGGGCCCGCCGGGCGCGCCGGTAATCCAGCCCGCCGCGCCGCCCCCCGGCATGGCACCGGGCACGACGGCGGCGACTCCCGGATCGCCGCCGCCCGCCCCGGCGAGCGATGACGAGGAAACCGAGTGATGGCAACGCTCGCCCTGCCCACTTCGCCGCGCTCGAGCCGGGCGCTCGCCGTGTTGCTGCTGATCCTCGCCGTCGTACTGGTACTGGGGCTGCTGGTCGCGCCGGTGCTGCTGCTGCACCGCCACTACGACGTCGCGATCGAAGGCACGCTCGATCATCTGGAACGCTATCGCCGTGTCGCCGCGCAGGCGCCGGAGACCAAGAAAGCCCTCGAGGCGCTGCGGGCGAAAAACGGCCGCCGCTTCTTTCTGAAGAACACCGCGCCGAATCTCGCGGGCGCCGAGCTGCAGGACATCGTGCGGGCGGCGATCGAGAACAACGGCGGCCGCATCACGACCGTGCAGATCATCGCGCCGAAGGAAGACGGACGTTTCCGGCAGATCGGCGTCAACGTCCAGTTGTTCGCGTCGACGCCGAATCTGCAGAAGATTCTCTATGCCATCGAGACGCAGCAGCCATACCTGATCGTCGACGGCCTGACGATACGTCCGTTGAACGCGTTTCGCGGGTTCAAGCCGGCGCCGGGCGTCGAGCCCGAGGTCAGCGTGCTGCTCGATGTCATCGCATTCTCAAACACCGGGGCCGAAAAGCCATGAAAGGAAATCTTCGCGCACTGCTGTGGTGGGTCGCACCCGCGCTTGCGCTGGTTGCGCTGGTCGGTATCGAGACCGATTGGGGCGGGCAGCTGCACAGACTGCCCGCAGCGCCCCAGGCGATCGAGCCCAAGCCGGTCGTGCCGACGCTGCTGCCCGAATACCAGGTCGAAGGCGGCGTCGCCAGCCTGAATGAGACGGTCGACCGAACGCTGTTCAATCCGACCCGCCGCCCGGCCCCGCCGGCGACGGCAAGCGGCGAAGGCGAGAAGAAAGTGCAAAGCGGCCAGTTCATCCTGACCGGCACGACGCTGGCCGGAGACCGCAGCATCGCATTTCTGAAGGAAGTCGCCGGCGGCAAGGCGCGCACGGTGCGCAAAGGCGACAAGATCAACGGAATGCTGGTCGCGGAGGTGCTGCCCGACCGGGTGCGCTTCAGCCAAGGCGGAGAGTCCGAGGAATTGATGCTCAAAGTCGCGCCGGGACCGAAGACGACGACGGTTGCGGCAGCGCCGGCGGCAGCGGCGGCCGCGCCGCCTGGACGCGCGGGTGCCGCCGCTCGACGCGCGGCCGCCGCCGCGGCCGCCCGGGGCGCCGCGGGCGAAGGCCAGGCGCCGGGCGCCGCGCCGCAGACCGGACGCGGCGCGCGCGCGGCGGCGAAGGCGGCGGCGAAGAATGCGGAAGCGGGTGGCAATGCTCCGCCGGCGGGCAATGCGCCGACCGACCAGTGGGGCCAGGTGTATCAACGCATGCAGCGCGGCAACGCGCGCACCAAATGAGGTTTGCGCGCGCACAGTGCGACGCGGAAGGCCGCGCCCGGCGACCGCGGCGGCGCTCATCCATCGGTAGCGATAACCGGACGGTGCCCGACCGGGCGCCTGGGACAACAACAATGATCAATCGCTTGTCAGCGCCGGGCATGCTCCTGGCAGCCATCGTCCTCCTCACGGGCTGTGCGACGACTTATCGCCCGGACAGGGGGATGGAAAGCCTGCCGTCGGCACCGCTCAAAAGCGCGGCGAGCATCGGCGATGCGACGACGCCGCCTCGCGGGCCGTTGCCCGAGGGCACCGAAACCACCAAGGTGTTCAAGGGCACCGGCATATTGGTCAAAGGGCAGCAACCCGGCGGCGCGCTGCCGGCGGCAGCGCCGGGCGCGGTCTCGAACGGACCGTCGGTCACGCTCAATTTCGAAGGCGCCGAGCTGCGCGAGGTGATCCGCAATATCCTGACCGACATCCTCGGCGAGTCGTACACGATCGATCCGGCGGTCGGTGGCACGGTGACGATACGCACCACGTCGGGCATTCCGCGCGAGGCGCTGCCGGCGACGCTGGAAATGATTCTTCGCTCGAACGGGGCGACGATGGTCAAGGAAGGCACGATCTGGAAGGTCGTGCCGGCGGCGACGGCCGTCCGCGGCAACATCACGCCGCAGCTTGGCAACAGCTCGCGGGCAATTCCTCCCGGCTTCGGCGTGCAGATCGTGCCGCTCAAGTACGTCGGGGTGCGGCAGATGATGGCGATTCTCGAACCGTTCCAGAAGGACGCGACGACGATACGCGCCGACGACCTGCGCAACCTGCTGATCATCTCGGGCACCGAGCTCGAGCTCCGGCACATGCTCGAAACCATCGATATGTTCGACGTCAACTGGCTGGCCGGCATGTCGGTCGGACTGTTCACGCTGCAAAGCGCCGACGTCAAGACGGTCGTCGCGGAGCTCGACAAGGCGATGGGGCCGGCCGACAAGAGCCCGCTGGCGGGCATCCTGCGCATCATCCCGATCGAGCGCATGAATGCGTTGCTGGTCGTCACGCCGCAGCCGGCGTACCTCGAGGAAGCCAAGAAATGGATCGACCGCCTCGACAAGGGCGATGTCGGCGGCGGCGTCCGGTTTTACGTCTATCAGGTACAAAACAGCCGCGCCGAGCGCATCGGCCCGCTGCTGCAGCAGGCGTTCACCGGCCGCGCACCCCAGCAGACGACCAGCGGTCCGCCGACGCTCGCGCCGGGTACGCCGGCAGGAACCATCGTCTCCCCGCCGAGCTTTCAGGCCCAGCCTTCGTCGGCCGTCCCGGTTCCGGCGCAGCCGCAGACGACAATCGTGCAGCAGCAGGGCACGCAGCCGCCGGCCGGCGGCCCGGTTGCGCAGGCGGTGGCCCGGGCGCTGGCGAACACGCCGGTGTCGGCCGACGGCGGCGTCGGTGTCGTGCGCAATGTCCAGGTCGTCGCCGACAAGGACAACAACACGATCCTGATCGTCGCCACGCCCGCGGAGTACACGGTGATCGAGGCGGCGCTGAAAAAGCTCGACGTACCGCAGCGCCAGGTCCTGATCCAGTTGACGATTGCCGAGGTGGCGCTGACCGACGACCTGTCGTTCGGCGTCGACTGGCTGTTTCGCGGCGGGGCGCCGTCGGGGCGCGGCAGCGGCGGTAACTTCAATTCCACCAAGACGCCGTTCAATCCGCAGCCGACGTCCACGACCACGACGAGCGCGGTCGGACTGGCGCTGCAGACCGGATTCAACTACATCCTGAACAGTGCCAGCTTCCCGGGTGGCATCCAGGCGGCGCTGCACCTGCTCGACAGCTACGGCAGCACCCGGGTCATCTCCAACCCGCACCTTTCAGCGCTGGACAACCAGAAGGCTACGATCAAGGTCGGAGACAGGATCCCGATCAACCAGCAGACCTTCGTCGGCGGCGCGACGACCGGCACGGTGACCAACGCGGTGACGACGACCTCGCAGTACATCGATACCGGGGTGCTGGTCCAGGTGACGCCGCATATCAACGCCGGCGGACTGGTGACGCTCGAAGTCAACGCCGAGGTCAGCAATCCGGGCAATCCCGCGAACCCCGGGGACGCGCCGCCGATCAGCACCCGCTCGGTCCAGACGCTGCTCGCCGTCCCGTCGGGCCAGACGATGGTCATGGGGGGCCTGATCACCGAAAACAAGCAAAACACCTCGAACGGCCTGCCGCTGGTCTCGCGCGTGCCCGTTCTGGGCGGTTTGTTCGGCAACCAGGACCTTAAGAACAATCGGACCGAACTGGTCCTTTTCATCACTCCGCAAGTGCTCGAATCGGAGAGCGACTACCAGCGCGTCATCGAGGACTTGAGGCGCAAGATGGAGCAGATCGAGGACGTCTTCCCGCGACCCAAAGTTGTCCCGGAAGCGCCGGTTACGCCGGAAAACGTCTCCAAATGACGACGGACCTCATGTTGCACGCGTGCAACAGCGGGGGACCTCTTGATAAATCGGGAGTAAAGCGATTGACGATGCAGGGTGATTTATTTAGTCTTGGCTCGACGATTACGGTGCTGCAGCGCCGGGACGCCCGGGTTGATCCCGGCATAATTGAGGTCCCGGCAGCGGGAAATCAGCAGCAGATGCAATCAACGATTCAGAAGCATACGGAAGCACGGCCGGCGAGACGAGAGCGTTGCAAGTGGCCGAAGCGGCTGGCAACGCTCGTTGCGGCAGGTGCGGTGGCAACGGTGACGTTGGGCGGATGCGCGGGCATGGCCGGTTTCGGGATCAGCAAGGACTCGGATCCTGCGGCCAAGCAGAAGGTGGTGGCGGAGCGTGCCGAGGCGCGCTGGCAGTCGCTGATCAAGGGTGATCTCGACGCCGCGTACGCCTACTTGAGCGAAGGCTCCAAGGCAACGACGTCTCTGGCCATGTATAAGTCGAAGATCAGGCCCGGGCTGTGGCGCCAGGCCAAGGTCGAAAAGGTGGAATGCGAGGCGGAGGTCTGCAAGGTGCAACTGCAGATCACCCTCGATCACAAGCTGATGAAAGGTATCGAAACGCCGCTGAACGAGAGCTGGATTATCGAGAAGGGGTCGGCCTGGTACGTTTATCGCTAGGTAGCGCCTCCGGGACAAGGAAAACGTTGCAAATATCACACAGGAGAGCAGTAGGTGTGGTCAATTCTGTTTGTAAAAGGAAGTAAGCTGTACTAACATCGCGGGTGCTGTCGGTTAAAGTGATCACTTTAAATCTGAAACAGAGGAGTCAGCAAAAACCATGAACACGTTTAAAAGAAAATCGCTGTACGCGGCTCTGGCAGGTGTGAGCGCGTTGGGCGTGACGGGAGCCGCGCAAGCGGTAAACCTGAACCCCGACGGCCTCGGCCAGGTACTGATCTATCCGTACTACACGACGCGCGCCGATGCCGGCGGAAACGCGTACACGTCGCTGCTGTCGGTTGTCAACACGACCAGCTCGGCGAA
>Ga0070713_100003706_pt1 | contig 10114 bp, 9 predicted proteins | sample LARL82metaG_FD_65465 | JGI IMG/M metagenome (GOLD analysis project Ga0070713, IMG submission 65465) | Corn, switchgrass and miscanthus rhizosphere microbial communities from Kellogg Biological Station, Michigan, USA - LAR L8-2 metaG | ecosystem: Host-associated > Plants > Roots > Rhizosphere ... | reverse complement strand
GTGAATGTGCCGTCCCCGTTGTTATGGAAGTAGTGCAGCGGTTCGCAGACGTTGTAGCTCGAGATGATCACATCCAGAAGGCCATCATTATCAAAGTCATCAACGATGACCCCATTGGCCATCGAGACAACATCAATTCCGGCGCTGCTGGCCACATCGGTAAACATTCCGGCGTCTTCCTTTGACGCGAACGCACTCGCTGGAATGAGGTATTTCTCGGGAACGCCTGCCGGATATTTCCCCATCGTCATATATGCGAGGTTCAGCAGCCATTTCGTCTGGACATCGTCGGGCTTCTGGGAAAGATAGTTCAGGAAATGTTCCACGGCTTTTCCGGAATCCGCGACATTGTCGTACTTCATTCCGGGACGAGGAGGGAAGACGCATTTGTCGGCGGGGTGGCGGTAAACGTCATTGTCCATCTCAGATTTGTGCAGATATGCGACGCCGAGCACCACCTCCAACTGAGGGACTCCTGCGGGTACCGACGTCACAGCGATTTTGTACGCCGCCTCCCATTCCGCCACTGCTTCGTCCATTTTGCCCTGGTACGCTTCGATTTGGGCCAACGCGTAGCGGGCTTGGATCAGATCGACAGGATTGTCTAGGGTCGAGCCGACCGACTCCGGAGAATGCGTCCTAGCCTTGATTCGATCTTCCAGAAGCGACAGCGATTTTTTGCGAATCTCGCAGATCGCTTGCAAGTTCTGTTCCCATCCCGACGGCTTCGGATACTTTTGAAAGGCCAAGTCTGCAATGACCTGTCCAGCAACATCGACTGGATACTTGATGCTGCTTTTTCCGGCAAGTGGGAGATCCCGGTTAGCGCCCATGCCTTGGCCTACCGTGCCCTCGCTCGCAGGAAGGACTTTGAGAATGGCGTATCCACCCGGGACCTTGATAATGTTCGTGATTTGGTCAGGTCCAATCCCGTGGAGAGCCTCACGCAGTTCAGGGCGCAAGGTGGCCAGATCCACTTTTCCCAGATAGCCGAAATCCTCGGCGCTCGGATCAATGGATTTGTTCCTGGCAATGGTTCCAAATTCTTTGCCGCTCTTCAGCTCTTCCAGGATTTGTTTTGCCTCATTCTCGGTGTTAACCACGATGACGCGAAGGAAAACTTCGTCTCGCCCGCTCGATTGCGCGTTCGAGATCGTGGACGAATTGAACGATAAGAACAGAATTGGCACAATGGCGAGCATTAGCCATCGCATGTGAGAATCCGAGATAGTGTTTTGGGATGCCTGGCTCTTCATGGCAGAAATCGATGCTTGGAATTGTAACCAAATGAAGCTCGACGACCCATGTTTCCATCTTCGTCGGTTAGTACAGGCTGCGCGATTATCCGCCAAATATCATGCTTCAGGAAGCAGAGGGCAGCCGGGGGATTCTGGAATTGTCGGGTTTCGATCAGACGACTCGCAGGATATCTTTCGATGTTCTCGGACCCGAGGGAAGATTTTGCAACTGCGAAATCCTGTGCAACGGGCCGTCGAGTCGTGGATTAGACAATCGGCCGATCATCGTCCAAGGGCCAGCGATCGGGATCAACTGATCGGCTGACGGTCGGTTACCCTGCCATCTGTACTGCGCTGCACACTTTTGTGTGTGCCGACAGTGTGCTGACTTCCAATCCCTAACAATCATCCGTTATTCTCAAGCGAAGGGCTGCGCCGTCTTCTCCCCACTTCGCCCTCCTCCGGGTGGATACCGCTTGGCCGCGGCTCGGACGGAAGTTTCGGACTGCGCCGGTTTCGCGCCAAACCATAACCAAAAGCAGTTTGTCACGAAACGCGCTTTCCCTCACGCCCTGCCACCCTCCCCCGGCCTCCGTTCTCCCTTTGCCCCGTTCCCGCCTTGTTTTTCCCCGCTGCCGCTCCAGTGAAGCAAAAAAAAAGCCGGAAACGGCGCGAAAGGGAAAAACAATGAAGTTAGAAGACATCAACACCAAAACCAAAGACGCAGTCGATTACCTCGTCCAGTCGCTGGAGTCCGAGCACAGCGAAGTGCTCACCCAATACCTCGGCGCTATGGCCCGCTTCCATACCTACTCCTTCGGTAATGTGATGCTGATTGCCCGACAAAAACCCGACGCCAGCAACGTTGCCGGAATTCGCACGTGGAACTCGCTTGGCCGCTTCAAGAAGCGCGCCAAAAACGACGACGCGAAGCCCAGCGAGGATGCCAAAGGCACCGTGCCCACCCTGTTTGGATTCCGCGCGGTGTACGTGTTAGACAGATTATCTCGTGATTTGCGGCCGAGCCTCTGCGCGCTCGATGGATCCCGCCTGTGCCACTTTGGAAGCCCCTCGATAGTAGCAAGCACATCATCGCTCAACTCCTCTGCCCTGCGCAACGCGCGCCCTGATTCCCGGATCCCGGTATACGGCATCTTTTGTCCATGAATCCCAGTTCTGCACGCGAGCGTCGGATAACAACAATTAACTTCCGGCTTGCTCGTGATCTGAACCGAATCCAACGACGCTAGGGGACGCGTGGTAGCCACCCAATGCTTTGCAAATCTGAAGCCTGCCAGCAGAAAGAGGCTTCTGACGATACTGACAGACCGCCGACATCGATCATTGCCTGCAGATTGCGGGACTTATTTATTCAAGGTGGTCTGCCAATTCAGCACCACCGTGAAGGGTACGGAACCGCTCTGAGCGACCGGCACGCCGACGAGAAAACGTCTGCCGTCTCCTGTAACATCACCGCCAATAAAACCAGGCGGCAATTGGAACAGAGGCCTGGGCGCTCCTGCCCCAAACACTGGCTTGGCGCTGATATCGACTGACATAAGCTTCCCGTCAGAAGCCACATAGAACAACTCCTTGCCATCCCCGCGCCATCGGGGATCGGTTCCGCCCCCCTTGGAAATCAGCCACTTCCCACCGGCATCCCAAGATCCCTGAGCAGAGCCGGAGTAGAATTCCCGGACGTAAATTTCATCGGTGCCGGACTCGTCCGATATGTAGGCGATCCAACGCCCATCGGGAGAAAACTGACCTGAGCTTTCGTTGAACTCCGTGTGCTGGAATGGGGTCGGCTTACGATCGCCCTGCAATGGGAGCACCCACAGGTCACCTTTTGTCTCTGGATCTACCACGGTATACAACAGGAAGCGACCGTCTCGGGACGAGCTCGTAGCGTATTTGTCGTTTTTGTATTCCGCAGTTGACTTCAGCAAGAGCCGCTCGCCTCCTGCGCCGCTCGCCAGCTTGAGATAGAGGTTAAAGTCACCCTCATGGATTGAGTCAAAAATGACACTGTTCCCGTCAGCAGACCAGACCGGGAACGTAGCCCGGACTTGTTCGTACGTCAACCGTGTGCTCGTGTTCCGCGCTACGTCGAGCAGCCACACATCCCAATTATTCGTATCCTCGGGATTGGTGCGGGAAACAGCGACCCGCCTTCCGTCCGGTGAAAGCGCCATGCTGTTGTAAGGGCCGGGTTCCGCCGCGGTGCCGAGGACCTTCCCTTGCTGGTCAAGCCACGTGAGTTGGTAATTTTGTCCGGCAGCGCTCCTGTAAACCAGGACACCGTTGCTCGAAGCGGAGAATAAGCCGTAGCCGATGTAGGAGCCAACCTGCTCGGCGACCGGAACGGCCTTTCCAGAGAGTTGCCGCCGACGGGCATCAAACGGCTGCGCCATCAATGTCCCTTGGCGCAAGAACAGCACTTGCCCAGAATCGGAATCTGACGAAGGCACATACACAGGCCCATACCTGGTGGGCAGCAGCTGTCTGGAGTCTTGTTCCTCCGGTTTGGTATTGAGGGAGCCGACATAAACGCCACTGTTATCGGGTGTGCTTGAGGCACGCAGATAAAGAAAATGTCGGCCATCCGGAAGGAAAGATGGGAGGACGTGGACAACTTCTTTGCGTGATGGATCAAAGGTGGTCAGCGCAGATGCGACTCCACCATCCGCAGAAACCTGCATTAAGCCTCTGGCGTTATCCGCGAAGACGATCACACCATCGCGGTTCCACGAACCACCCACTGCGGTCCCCTGCACATCACACAGTGTTTGTGCCGGGCCACCAGAGATTTCGATTTTTGCGAGTTTGCCCCCGGCTTGAAATCCTATGAACAGACTGTCGGGGGACCAGAAAAACGGCGGTACTACGCCTCGGGGTTTTATAGTTACGGGGTGGCTATCTGACAGGACGCGAACCTTTTGGGAGTCCAGGTCGCGGATCCACAAGTGGGTTACGCCGTCAGAACCGGTCGCGGCGAACGCTAGATGGCGGCCGTCAGGCGAGATTGCAAACGCATCGCCTTGGGGCAGGTTGCCGGAGGGAAAGATCTGAAATTGCACCGGAGCGGACACCAACTGCCTCTCGCGGAAGTGAATGATGGATAGCGCCGCCAAGGCAACCAGAAACAACACTGAGGCGCCCCACGCAAGCCAAGGTCGCTGCGTCTGGAGAAGGGCCGAAGGGGTATCAAGTAACAGTTGCATATCCCCGACGTCGCGCAGACGCCGCTTGGGATCTTTTTCGAGACAATGCCGTAGGAGCGGTTGCACCTTGACCGGAATCTGGTTCCAATCCGGTCCGTCCTTCAGAACTGCCGCCAAGGTATCCGACACCGTTTCGCGCTGGAACAGGTGCCGACCTGTGAGTAACTCGTAAAGCACCACGCCGAATGCCCATATATCAGCGCGCTTATCAACAGGCTTACCCTTCGCCTGTTCTGGACTCATGTAGGCAGCGGTACCGAGGATCATCCCCTCTTGGGTGGCAGAGTTGCCGTAGGTAGGCGATTGTGAGGGGTCGGATTCCAGATCTTTGGGTCCTTGCAGCACCTTCGCCAAACCAAAGTCGAGTACTTTCACATTCCCTTCGGGCGTGATCTTAATGTTGGCAGGCTTCAGGTCACGATGAGTAACTCCCCGTTCGTGTGCGTACGCCACGGCTTCCGCGATCTGCCGGGCAATCGCCAACGCCTCTTCGAGGGGGATGGCACCTCCGCTGATACGATCGGCGAGTGTGGGCCCCTCCACTAACTCAAGCACTAAGACGCGGAGATTGTTCCAGTCTTCCAGTCCGTAAATGGATCCAATATTGGGATGGTTCAGCGATGCCAGCACCTGCGCTTCCCGCCGGAAACGGGCCATGCGCTCCTGGTCGTTGGTGAACATGCCGGGCAGGATTTTCAACGCGACATCGCGATTGAGCTTGCTGTCGCGGGCGCGATACACCTCTCCCATTCCTCCTGCCCCGAGCGGCGCCAGGATTTCATACTGTCCGTATTTCGTGCCCGGTCTCTGGATCATAGGTAGGGGCTGGCTCTCAGCCAACTGCTTGACAACGACATCCAACGCGGGAACTTCCATGAAGTTCTCGGCCTTCCTTTCGTAAGCGAGCAACGATTCCACCTCGGCCCGCAAATCCTCATCGCCGGCACACGCATCGTGGAGGAACGCAGCTCGCTGGCCTTCCTCATGTTGCAGGGCGGCGCGGTGCAACAGCGCTACTTGCTCCCAATGTTCAGGCGTCATGGGCCTCGTCCACGCTCAATTCGCGCAGGAGCCACGCCTTTGCAAGCTTCCAATCGTGCATCACTGTCTCCAGCGACACCTTCAGCACTTCGGCTGTCTCCTCAACGCTCAGTCCGCCGAAGAAACGCAGCTCCACGACGCGGCTTCGCCTGGGGTCAATGGAAGCCAGAACCTTCAGCGCGTCATCGAGTGCCACCACGTCCGCCCCTCGCTCCGGAGACACAATCAGGGCTTCCTCCAATGACAGCGTGTTGGCGTCTCCACCACGCTTAAGAGAGCGGCGAGAACGTGCCAAGTCCACCAGGATTTGCCGCATCAGCTGGGCTGAGACACCAAAGAAGTGGGCCCGGTTTTGCCAGCTCACTTTCTTTACGTCCACCAGCCGCAAGTAAGCTTCATTCACCAATGCCGTGGTTTGAAGGGTGTGGCCGGGAGATTCACCAGCCATGTAACGCCGGGCTAGCCGGTGCAACTCCTTGTGCACGAGGGGAATGATCCTTCCCAGCGCCTGCTCATCCCCCACGCTCCAGGCTTGGAGTAGTTGGGTTACCTCATGGGCGGGAACATCGGTCAAACAAACCTCTCGATCAACCGGTCAGGGAGCCAACTATATACCCATTTCCAACCGGCCAGAAAGAAACTTCTCTCACACTACAGTTTTCGCGTGGCATTTCCGCTTTAGACAGATGAAGCACAAATTCACGCCAAGGGGTAACGAAGATGAAATGCAATCGGAACTTGTCCCTTGCAGTCACGATCATCGCAATGTGCGTGATCACCACCGCAGCCCATGCCCAGAGCGGTAGCCTTAAGGTCCGCTTCCATGTGCCGTTTCCGTTCACCGTCGAGAACAAGACGCTTGCGGCAGGTGAATATGAGGTGACGCAGCCTACACAATTCATGCTCGGTTTGCGCAGTGTGGAGAACCAAGCATCCGCCTTCGAGCATGTCCAACCTGTGGGATCCAGCAAGGAAGTCGACGGGCGTGCAAGAGCCGTCTTCCACCGCTACGGGAAGTCATATTTCTTGACGGCAGTTTCTGATGGATCGTGGCAGTCGACCTACGATTTCGACATGTCGAACAAAGAGGCGGAACTGATCGCCAAGGATCCGACGCGGCAACCGCAAGTCGTTACTGCCCTGTCCAACAGCACGGTTGTCAGCGCCGAAATCGGTCGGAAGTAATTACTACCTCAGACCAGTCACACGAACATTGTTGAGGTTCGAACAGAGGAAGCCGTGAGTAACTCGGAACCAGTACACCGGATTCCGGAAACCATAGAGCGTGATTGGACCCTTAAGGAGGTCCCCATGAAAAACAATTCAATCGTGAAGAGTCTCGCCTTAGCTAAGGCAAACGCAAAACGCACAGTGATGGCCCTTTTGCTTGGATTCGCCACTTTCTCACTGGCGGTGGGTGGCATGAGTTCAACCGCTAGAGCTCAAGATGGGACACCCGCACCCGTCCAGGGTACATGGCTCAACACCATCGTTCGCATCAACCAAGGTGGGACAACATTCACCGCGCTGGTTTCGTTTGCCGGGGGTGGCGTTTGGCAAGCGACGGGTTCCAATGATCATCAGAACGGTGGCGTTTCGACGCTGTTCGGGAGTTGGAAGCACATAGGCGGGAATCTTTACAGCTCGAGAGCATACTTCTTTGCCTATGATCCCAGCGGCAATCCGGTCGTCCTCCTCAGAGTCGATCAGGTTCAGAGGCTTATAAACAAGAATCAACTTGTAGGAGTTGGGCAAGGCTACGTCTGTTCCCTGGAGGGGAAAGGCCAGGACTGCGTCAGAACTCCGGAAGTCGATATCACGTTCACAGCCGACAGAGTCGTACCCTCAAGCCAATGACTGTCCGAACACCAATGGCAAAGTTTAATGGACCCAAATGGACCGATGATGTCAAGGAACGTTTGCCGCTTATATAGAGAGCAGGGGAGACCCTGCTCTCTCTTTCTTCTCCTCTGTGTCCCCGCCGGCACGGATATTGCAGAAAGCAATTGACGTGGCTGCGAGCGGATAATAGTCCAACGGGAAACTAGCAATTGTTGGGGACAAAATCACCCTAGCACTCATCGCCACGGCCGCGAGCGTAATTTAATTTAGGAGCCTGGCACAAATCATCGTAGGTTTCGTAAACCGTGCAGCTCCTCTGACGCTGACTGTCGATAGTTTTCCTACTTCAGAGAGCGCGTTCGATGGCGGTGGAGACGTCGTCGCTCAATTCCTCCGCTCTCTGCAATGCTCCCTGGATCCTGACAATCTCCATCTCGCGGGACGCGATCTGTCCGGCAGGTTCGCTATGGCCTCGTGCAGCCACCAGGCTTCGCTGGTGGCTGGCAAGCATGCGCCGAAAAATCGCCACCGCACTTTTCTTCGGCTGCGCATGCGCACAGCCGAGGCAGATCAGTCCTTTCGGGCAGTGCTCTCCGGTGGGCATGGCGCACAGGTGCGTGCCCATGTCGCGCAGGTTGCAGCTTGCCGCGAAGGCCGCCCACTCCTTCGCAGTCGGGTTTTTAGACCGTCTTCGCCGTAGTAGGCGTTATAGAGACTGCGCACAGTCTTGCGATACTCCTCGATGAGCTGACTGGGATAGAGCTTGGCGTAAATCATCACGGTTTCGGGAGAGGCGTGACCGAGCAGCGCTTGAATGACGTGCACGGGAGTCTTGTTGTTCAAGTGTTCGGATGCAAAGACGCGCCGGCAATCGTGTGGCAGCAGCGCAATGAGAGAGCCGTCCGAGCGGCGGGCTTCCGCGTCGATCGAGATCTTGCGGATGCGGCTGCGAATCGTCTGAATGCCAGCAGTGCTGGGATGGCGAATGCCCTGGATCAAATACGGCGCCGGAGGGCGAGGACGCTTCTCAGGCAGGTCCCAATGATCGCAAACTTGTCAGGACATTCACAAAGGGTTAAGTGGAGTTGCTCGATCTCAAGCAACGTTGGCAAAGTTCTGTACTTTTGCTCACAAGCCAAAGGTCGGTGGGCCAAATCCACCCCCCCCCGCAAGCACGTGCAGACTTTCCGGTACCCATTGGCTCCCATTAGCGACCGTGTTGGGCGCCGCTCATGCGCTCATGCCACCACATCTTTCAGAGGGCAATACACTCCGAACGATCACACTGTTGGCGGCTCGCTTGCCCTCCGACATGGCTTGCGCAACAGAAACTTGTCGTATTCTTGTGTGAACGAAAGCAGGGGGCAGGTCAGACTACCCAGCGATCTCGCAGGGCTCTCTCTGCATTTCAAAATCATTTCGCGTCGCTCAAGTGAGCGCCTTTTCGTTACCCATCTTGATCGCCTGCCGGAGATTTTGATGAAGTCCCGCCATGGCCTTTTCATATTCCGGTTGTGAGATTCGTCTCTGCTTGTGTTCTACCTCAAGCCGGAAAAACTGTTCTTTCAGATCGTTGATAGTCAGCCTGATCCCACCTACCGACTCCGACGGAGTCTGGCTCACAGCAACATCATGTTGGACTTGTGGTCCAACCGAGTGCGACAATTTCCGATTTCTTGAGCGTCTAACAATCGTTATCGTGCCCACTGCCACCAGCGTCCCTAATCCTCCGAGTATGTACCATTGAGATCTTCCATCAGCAGTAGACGACATGCCCGCACCGGCGCCCAAATCTCGAACCGTGCTGCCGCGTCTGCGAGCATCTTTGGAGTGTGCGCTTACCCCATTTTCAGTTCTTGCGTCGGCAAGAGCGCTCGAACCCGACAGCGTAAATGTCAGCGGCTGCCCCACCGTTGCGTGGGACACTACCTGCACAATCGCATCGTTCTGTTGTGGGTCGTTCATCGCTCGGTAGTCCGCCTCGGGAGCCGCGGTAAAGTGCATTCTCTTCGGCAGCATCACGACATAGTGGTCTACGTTGTAAATAGGTTTCGGATTGATCGTGACTGCGCCATTGTATGGCATGTGGAACAATACTTGGAGTTGAGTTTCACCGGGACGCAATGGGAACATGAAAGCGTAGAGATTCTTCTTCTTTTGAGGAAACAGGAAAGTTCTTGCGGGTTCTCCGCCCGGCGAGCGAGCCATGCAGTCATCGATCTGGGCTCCTTGAGGCAAATAGAATTCAAAGTGCGCTCGCTCATTTGCGTTCGGGGAGGAGCCGAATTGTTTTTCACTGCAAACAGGCGGACGACCTGAAGAGAGTCCCCTTTCACCTGGAAACGCGTGACGTCAGCTGTGACAGCAATGTCGCTAAGTTTCTTCGAAACATCGTAAACCTCCAAGTGAACTTCGCTCGAACTTGGCGGCACCACTTTGAAGTAGCTTGCGCCTTGATGAATCACCTGGAAGATCCGCGGTTTCCTAGAGTCATCTAGGTTAAGAGTAAAACGACCTGTTGAATCTGATTGGGTCCGGCCCACTTCCCGCGTTCCAGTCGAAAAATCGAGCAGAATAATGTCGTCTCCAACGGAGGGCTTTTTGGTCGTGGCATTGGTGACCGTGCCTGTAAGGGTCTGACCAAAAGCAATCGCCGTCAGAGATGCCAAGAACATGCTGCCGACAGCGAAAGTGAGTCGCGTTCGCCGACGCGAGGTTAGTCGTTTTGTATTCATTTTGTTACTCCTTATCAGGCGCAGGTATTGTTCG
>Ga0070713_100003705_pt1 | contig 10115 bp, 6 predicted proteins | sample LARL82metaG_FD_65465 | JGI IMG/M metagenome (GOLD analysis project Ga0070713, IMG submission 65465) | Corn, switchgrass and miscanthus rhizosphere microbial communities from Kellogg Biological Station, Michigan, USA - LAR L8-2 metaG | ecosystem: Host-associated > Plants > Roots > Rhizosphere ... | reverse complement strand
CGACCTGCATACCCATACCAATGAATCCGACGGCACGTGTACGCCACTCGAATTGATTGACCGCGCATTGGCGATGGGTCTGGAGGCGCTCGCGATTTCCGATCACGACACTTTCGCCGGCTACGATCAGGCGTTGGGTCCCGCGCGAGAATACGGCCTGGATCTGGTCTGTGCGATCGAGCTCAGCGCCCGGTTGGATAGTGATGGCGTCAAGCGCCGTACAGTACATCTTCTGGGCTATTTTCTTCACCAGCCGCCTTCGATTGAGTTCCGAACCTGGCTCCAGGAATTGCAGGCAGCGCGCCGGGAACGCAATGTCCGGCTGATCGCAAAGCTGCAGTCGCTGGGTGTAGAAATAGAACTGAGTGAAGTCGAGCGGCTCGGCAGGACGCTGACGGGACGTCCGCACTTTGCGCGCGTGCTGATCCAAAAAGGCTACGCGGCTGACTGGGAAGAGGTGTTTCGGAAATACCTTGATGACTCAGCGCCGGGCTTCGTGGAGCGCGAGTCGCCCGACGTGGCCAATGGCATTCAGCGGATTAGTGCCGCCGGTGGGCTGCCGGTGCTGGCTCATCCTGTTCGGCTAGGGATCCGAAACCGTGCATCTGAAGAATCCCTGATCGGCAAACTGCGCGACGCCGGCCTAAGGGGAATCGAAGTCTACCATTCCGACCACAGCGATTCCGATCAGGCGCGCTATCGCGAGATTGCGAAGAGATTTAGCCTGGCCCTGACAGGCGGGTCTGATTTTCACGGCGACGTCAAGCCTGGAGTCGCGTTGGGAACTGGAGTTAGTGGCGCTCTCCGTATCCCAAGGTCGGTTCTGGATGAACTAAGGAAGGCCTAGAAACAGAAAAAGCGTGGAACGCGGATAGCCGCGCCCCACGCCGTAATTAGTGGAGACCGATTGACAGATTAGCGCTTAGAGCGCTTGCGCATCAGCCCGAGACCGACAAGTCCGGAGCCGAACAGCGCCAGCGAGAGAGGCTCGGGTACATCACTCTGGGAGAAGGTATTGGTGACGAACGAGATGTTGGCCATCCCATCGCCTGCCGCGAAAACCGAAATATCCTTCCTGACTTGAATGGAGTGCGCACCCGCAAAGAAGATAGCGTCGTTAACGGGCGAGTTCACGTTGGGCACCATAAGCTGTTGGGGAATTCCGATGGGATTACCACAAGTGTTGATGTCTCCATCGAGGCAGACGGTTTCGTTGGTAGTCGCGAAGCTTCCAGCGCCCAGGCTTCCGCCGTTAAAAGACAGATGTAGATCTGTGATCGTACCGGCGAGAGCTGTAACTCTAAAGGTAAGCAGACTATCCATGTTTCCTGTCCAGTTCGCGTGGAACAGAAGGCCCTCGTTACCGGTGTCCGTGAGCGGCGTCACCATTACATTGCTGGCACTGGGTGAACCCGGAGTCGCCGAATAAAAAAAGTCGTTAAACATCAAGTTGCCGGAGACGCACGAAAAACCGCCAAGGTATCCCGAGTACGGCGAATTCGGCAACGGGCAAGTAGTCGAGCTCGCAAAAGCTGAAGATGCTAGCACCAGAAATGCCAGCAGTGTCAAAAACCGGTTCATTGTATTTCCTCCGAAATTAGAACGGCAAGCTGCCCGCCTGGCGGTATTCCCCAGACGGTTCCTTCACAGCCAACCTGAGTGTAACACCAGACCTAGGGTATTTCAAGGATGGTTTTAGTGCAAATCGCTCTAGTCAGTTCGTCATTTAGTACTATGACGTTTATCCCAGCCGACCATGTAGTTATCTGTAAGTCGTTAAACAATAAGCCATATAGGAGCTTGGACGCGGAACCGCACTGGGATTTGTTCCACCCTAAGTCCGTGATGCGGGCCTGTCTTAATATCCCTACAGTGCTCTCCTGATATACTCCAGAGAGGCCGATTGTTGACGAATTCTTATTACCTAGTAATTTTACTAGCCACACTGGGCTCGCTTGCTTCAGGCCAGTCCTTCGACGGGCTGCTATTCTCAGGGATGAAATGGCGCACGATTGGCCCCTATCGGGGTGGGCGTACCCGAGCCTGCGCTGGCGTTCCCAATCAGCCAAACGTTTTCTACATTGGCGCCGTCAACGGCGGTGTTTGGAAGACCGACGATTATGGCCGGACCTGGAAACCGGTCTTCGATGAGCAGCCCACCGGGTCCATCGGCGCCATCGCTGTAGCCGCCTCCGATCCGAACATCGTTTACGTTGGAAGCGGCGAAGGTTTGCAGCGGCCCGATCTTTCTGTTGGCGATGGCATCTACAAATCCACCGACGCGGGCAAGACCTGGATGCATCTCGGCCTTCGCGACGGGCAGCAGATTCCTCAAATCACCGTCGATCCTCGCAATCCCAACCGCTTGTTCGTAGCAGTGCTCGGTCATCCTTATGGTCCCAACCAGGAGCGCGGGATCTTTCGCTCCACCGATGGCGGGCAGACGTTCCAAAAAGTGCTCTATAAAGATGAGAACACCGGAGGGTCCGACGTCGAGATCGATCCTTCCAATCCCGACCTGGTCTATGCGGCGCTGTGGGAGGCGCGGCAAGGTCCATGGGAAAACGGCGCCTGGAACGGAACCAACGGTGGGATGTTCAAATCTACTGATGGCGGCAACGATTGGCGCCCGCTGACGAGAGGGCTGCCGGAGGAGGGCGTGACGCAGGCCAGCATTGCCATAGCGCCCAGCCGTCCCAGCCGAATTTACGCTTCGGTGGCCTCTGGCCGGAACACTGGGATTTATCGCTCGGATGATTCGGGCGAGAATTGGTCGCGCATCACGACAGATACTCGCCCGGCGGCCCGCATTGGCGGCGGCGACCTCCCGGTGTTGACTGCTGACCCGAAGAATCCGGATATTGTTTACAGCGCCAGCGTCGTCACCTGGAAATCGACGGACGGGGGCAAGAGCTGGACGGGAATCCGCGGAGCGCCGGGCGGCGACGACTACCAAAAGATCTGGATTAATCCGAACAATCCTGAAATTATTCTGATCGCCAGTGACCAGGGCGCCATCATCAGCGTGAACGGCGGCGACACCTGGAGCTCATGGTACAACCAGCCGACCGCAGCCATGTACCACGTTGCGGCCGATACTGCGTTCCCTTATCGGCTTTGTAGCGGACAACAGGACAGCGGTTCGGCGTGTGTCGCCAGTCGCGGCAACGACGGCGAAGTCAGGTTCCGTGATTGGCATCCGATCGGCGTGGAAGAATATGGCTATGCCGCGCCAGATCCACTAAATCCGGATATCGTTTATGGCGGTAAGGTGACGCGCTACGATCGCCGGACGGGCCAAGTTGAAAACGTCGCGCCCAGGCCGATACGCCCGGCTGATTTTCGAGCGTTGCGCACCGCGCCGGTGCTGTTCTCACCCGTCGATCCGCACATTCTTTACTTCGCAGCCAACGCCCTGTGGAAGACGCGCGACGGCGGCCACAACTGGCAGCAGATCAGCCCCGACCTGTCGCGGAAAGATTGGGAAATACCGGCGAATGTCGGTAAATATCGCAATGAGGCGACTGCGAAACCCTCGCAGCGCGGCGTGATTTATGCCGTAGCGCCTTCGCCGCTGGATGTCAATCGCATATGGGCGGGCACCGACGACGGCTTGATCCATATGACGGTGGATGGCGGGTTGCATTGGAAAGACGTCACGCCGCCGCAGCTGGTCCCCTTCGCCAAGGTCGCCATTTTGGACGCCGGTCATTTCGACGCGCAGACCGCCTACGCGGCCATCAATACACTACGTCTGGATGACCTGCGGCCGCACATCCTGCGCACGCACGATGGCGGGAAGACCTGGACGGAGATCGTCAATGGTCTTCCCAATGACGCGCCAGCAGACGTGGTGCGTGAAGATCCTAAGCGCAAGGGCCTGCTCTTTGCCGGGACGGAGCGCGAAGTTTATGCTTCGTTCGACGACGGCGACCACTGGCAGTCGCTGCGGATGAATATGCCGGCCAGTTCGATCCGCGATCTCATCGTTAAGGACGACGATCTGGTGGCGGCCACCCACGGGAGGGGATTCTGGATTCTCGACGACATCGCGCCGCTTCGGCAACTGACGCCTGCGCTCCGAAGCGCCCCAGCGTTCCTGTTCCGGCCGCAGACGGCAATCCGAGTCCGCTGGGATATGAATCCCGACACGCCGCTGCCGCCCGACGAGCCGGCGGGACAGAATCCACCGGACGGAGCGATTGTCGATTACTATTTGGGCAGCGCGGCTTCCGGCCTTGTGACGCTGGAGATTTTGGATAGCGCCGGAAAGTTGGTGCGTCGCTATTCGAGCGATGATCCGGTCCCACCGGCGGACCCGGCATTGGCGATTCCAGTTTACTGGGTTCGTCCAGCGCAGACTCTTTCGAACCAACCGGGGATGCATCGGTTTCTGTGGGACATGCACTATGCACCGCTGCCTTCAGAGCGGCCCGATTATCCAATGCAGGCGATCTATCGCGATACTCCGCCGGCGCCCAGTTCGCCCTGGGTGATGCCTGGCAGCTACACGGCGAAGCTCACTGTGAACGGTAAGAGCTATACGGAGGCCTTGGCCGTGAAAATGGATCCCCGGGTGCATACTTCACCAGCGGATCTCCTGCAGCAACACACCTTATCGAGGCAGTTGTACGACGATATGGTGAGCGCCTCGAAAGCGTTGGAACAGATGCGCGGGCTGCGCGAAAAACTGCGGCAAATGCGCGATCGCGCGGGGCAGGGCGGTGCTGCCGATGCCATTACCGCGTTCGATCAGAGAGTGGCCGCGCTCGAAGGCGCCGGCGGCGGCGGACGAGGCGGTGGTGGTGGACGTGGTGCGGCAATTGGGCCTGACACGATCGCGAGTGTTAACGGATCGCTCGGCGTCCTGATGCGCCTGATTCAAGAAGCGGATGTCGCTCCTACCACGCAAGTGGTCGTGGCTTCAGCGGATCGCCGCAAAGCGATGGCCAGCCTGCTTCAACGCTGGGCAGCGATGAAGAGCCAGGAACTTGTCACCTTGAACACGCAGCTCAAGCAGGCGGGATTGTCTGAGCTAAGAGTGGAATGAGCGTCGTTTAATTCCCGTCACCGTCGTCGTTTTCGTTGTCGCCGCCACGAAGGGTCCAGATGCGGAGCGTGTTTTGCACATCGTCCACGGCTGCGAAACGAGTCTCACCGCCGCTGCGACCAAATGCCAGCCCGAAAGCACCGCCCGCAGCACCGGAATCAACCTGAAATTGGGCAACGAACTGTCCACCGATCGTGAACTCCACCAGATCATTTTGCTCTCCACCGGGATTGACGGCGTCTCCGTTGGCGGCGATCAAATGCCCGTTCGGCGCGAGCGCCAGGCCAAGCGGTCCGTGCAGATGCGTGTTGTCGGTGTAGATTACGCGGCCCATCCCGGCATCTTTGGACGCCGCGCGCGCATGGTCTATCGCGAATATTTTGTTATCGCCGGTGGATGCCACATACAGGACATCGTGGTCTGTATCGTACGCCAAGCCAGTCGGCCCAATAACCAGCGCTGCGGGATCGAAGCGATGCGCGTAGCCGGAAGCGATCCGCGTCGACGAACTGACCGTGACCGCGGTATCGCTGATCGATAGATCGAGTCGCGTGACGGTTCCATTCAGAACATTCGATACGAACACTTGTGAGCGTGATCCTTCGTCATGAATCGTTAGGTCCCACGGACCATCCAGCATAGCTGGGTCGGACAAGTTGGCCACCATCGCGCCTGTGCGATTCAAGATCAGCAGGGAGCCTTGCTGAACGGTGCTCGAAGTCCCACCCGTTGTTGGCAAGTTTCCAACTACCACGAATCCCCGCTTCAATACGCCGAGCGCAGTGGTGAGCCCAAGTCCAGCTTTGCCCTGGAAAAATACGGAAAGGCCGCCGGTGGGCGCGACATTCACGATAGTCGTGCCAGTGCCTTGCTGGTTTGCGCTGTTGTTGAAGTTTGAAATGAGTATGTCGCCCGGCTCCAGCGACCCGCCTTTGGGAAAGCCGTTGGGCACGAATGCCACGCCGTAGGGGTTAACGTCGCCGTTTGCGGGAACGGTGGAAACAATCCGCTGTGTACTAGTGGAAAGCTGAGAGAGGATCGGCGGGGAGCTTTCATCACCTTTGTCGGCCAACAGAAGCAGGCAAAAAACTGGGAGTGTGGCGAGTCGAAACGCCAATTTCATAGCACGTCCTTTCTTGGGTTAGGACGCATGCCTGCGCGGGGCGCTTGTGAAAGCTTGTAAAAAGCCGGCGTTAATGGAATGTTAACGCCGGACTCCGGTATTGTTCGGTAATTTACGCTACGAAGTCTGGCCCCGAGCCAGCTTTACCTTGGGCGTTGAGATATAGCCGACCACTTCATTCCTTTTCACTTGATTGACCACTATTTCGTAAGCCTGGCTGCTGCCGGCAAGATAGAGCTGCACCGGCTCATTAGTGGTTTTATCTTTTTTCTCCAATTTCTTGTCATCGGCCAGTACTTCCACGGTGTAGCGGTTATGTTTGGGATCGGTTTTCTTCAACACAAGGCGGATGTCGCCGATTTTCTGCGGCCCGTTGGTTTTGCTCAGTGCGAATTCGAAATAGTTGCGTTCGCCCAGTTCCTTCAGTGCCGCGAGTCCCTTGGAGTTGGTTGCAACCGTGCCACTCACGGCGTTGAGTTCACCTGTGACGCGCTTCACGTCGGTGGTAGTGTTCTCAAGATCGCCCTCGACGCGCTTCACATCGGCGCCAGTGTTCTCGAGGTCGCCTGTAATGCGTCCCAGTTTTTCGCTGGTGTCCACCCGCAGATCGGTCAATTGACTCATTAGTTGTTGGCGTTTCTGCTCGACGCCATCCACGATCTGCGTATTGGTTTTCTTCAGTTCCGAACGGACTTGGCGCAGATTCAGATCCGTCGCGCCGGCCAATTGGCTCTCTAAAGCGTCGAAGCGCTGCTGGCTTTCCAAGAGCGCTCCTTTGGTCGTATCGTTCAGCTTAGCGACCTGCTGTTGAGTAGTTACTTGCACACGAGCGAGATCGCGGGCGAGATTATCGCGACACATCGATTCGTAAACGTTTCCGCCGATGGCGATGGCCACGCCAAGAAATAGAACCGGGACCACGCCGGTGTGCGATTTACCGACTTCGTTTTGAGACATAATGCTCCTCCTTTGAGCAGTAGCCGGAGGCTAGCTCTCGGCTCTGCTGGTTAAGGATGCAAGTGATGCTCCGCCTTTAACGCGCAGTGATCGCCAACGACTTACACGTCTTCAGATCTTAGATTCGTGTGTGCTGTGCCACAGGGAATGTCTAGCGCAACACAGTGAAAGCGTAAAGAGAATCGCCGGCGCCGACAATCAGGTACTGCTTGCCATCCAGCTCGTAAGTCATCGGCCCGTTGCTGACATTCGCAGGCAGGTGCGTATGCCATAAGCTACGCCCGGTGGCCGGATCGTAGGCGATAAAGTTTCCGTAGGGATCGCCCGTGAACAGAAGTTTGCCGGCCGTGGTGAGGATCCCGGAACCGCCGCCGCCGCGTCCATATTCATGGCTCCATCGGATTTGCCCGGTCTTGTAATCAATGGCCTTCAGCGCCACCTTTGACCACACTCCCGAATCGCGGCCGCCGTATCCTTCCGGCTTATCTTCGGTGTCGGTGAGATAGAAGAGGCTGTACGAAGAGGAGGAATTCACGTACAGGAGTCCTGTCTCGGGATCGAAGCTCGGAGGCGGCCAATTCGATGCGCCGCCCGAGGCGGGGATTACCAGTGTGCCGTCGGTGTGGGGTTCTTTGGCAGGATCGGGAATAGGCTGGCCTTTCGCGTCCACGCCCTTGGACCAGTTTAGATCGATGAAAGGTTTGGACAGAATATTCTTTCCGTTCGTGCGATCCAGGAGAAAGAAATATCCGTTGCGGCTGGCCTGAGCAATGAGCTTGCGCGGCTGCCCGTTGATCTGCCCATCGATGAGCACGGGAGTTTGTGCGGCGTCCCAATCGTGCGTGTCATGCGGCGAGGCCTGGAAATACCACGCCAGTTTCCCGGTATCCGGGTTCAGCGCGACGATCGAGCAGGTCCACAGGTTAGACCCCTTGCGACCCTGACCCGCCATCACAGGATTTGGATTGCCGGTGCCCAGATAGTACAAATTCAGTTCGGGATCGTAAGTGCCGGGCACCCACGTCATACCGCCGCCATGCTCCATCGCCTCCTGATTGGGCCAAGTGTCCGCGCCGAACTCGCCCTTTCGAGGCGTCGAATTCCAACGCCATTGCAGTTGTCCTGTTTCCGGATCACGCGCTTCCAGGTATCCGGGAACGTCCAGCGAGTCGCCGCCAACTCCGACGATGATGTGATTGCGAACCACGATGGGCGCGGGCGTCGAGAAATATTCCTGCTTCACATCGGCGATCTCGACATGCCAGCGCTCGGTGCCGTCCTTGGCATTCAGGCAGATCAGATAATTGTCGGGTGTCTCGAAATAGAGCCAGTCACCGTACATGCCAAAGCCACGGTTACCGATGTGAATCCCGCCATGGGTCTCCCATTTGTAGTGCCAAAGCTGGCGTCCGGTGCGCGCGTCCACTGCCCAGGCGTGATCGGGAATGGTGAAATAAAGCACACCGTTGACTTCGAGCGGCGTCGATTTGATCGAGGCGTTGTCGCCTTCGCCGGCCGCACCGAGATTGATGCGATACTCCCAAGCCAGCGTCATCGCCGTAACATTGGAAGCGTCGATTCGCGCCAGCGGACTGAACCGGCGTCCGGAATAATCGCCGTTGTAAGTGGGCCATGTATCGGTGGAGAGCTTCATCAGCTTCGCTGGGTCGAGGCCTTGGCCAAAAAGTGACGTTGCCAGCAGGGTGAGGAAAACAAATCGGCGAAGCTTCATTTCAAAGTCTCCAGGTAAGCCACCAGGTTGTGCATGTCCTCGTCGCTATATTTCTTCAGCAGCTCTTCGTGAGCGGCCAGGGGATCGCGCACGTCTACCTTCACCCCGGTGCCGCGTTCAAAGGAATGGTAATCACCGGAGGCGTCGCGCAGCGCGACATTGAAATCGTCCAGGTACTCCAGGTTGCCTTTTATGGTTTGGCCCGATGCCAATGTAACAGTCACCGGCGTTGCAATCGTCGGCGCCTGCGCTTCTTCCCCACGGCGCGGCCTGCGCGGGCCCGGGTAGATGAATCTCGACTGCAGCGCCACAGGATCGTATTTTGTAGCCACCCTGGCGAGATCGCCCGTCGGTGAGTGGCAGGAATTGCAGCGCCCGGCGCCGTTAAAATACGCCTGGCCTTTCTTGGCGTCGCCGGTCACAATGTTCTGGATCGTATAAGTATTGCGATCGATTGCCGCCTGCTGGCGCGATCGCAGGAACGCAGCTACGTCCTTGATCTGGTCGTCCGACAGTGGGAAAGCCGGCATGCCCTTGTCGGCCCGCCCGTTTCGAATTACCGGTCCGATCTTGTCGCCGCCCTCGTCATCCAACGCCAGCACCGATCGGACCAGATCCGGCCCGCTTTCACCGCCATTGGCATTCGATCCGTGACAGAACCCGCACCGAGCGACGAAAGTCTTCTGGCCACGCTCGACGGCCGCGCGATCGGGAACATCCCGGCTGATCAGAAAGTTCCGGCCTCCCCGACCCGGGCCAGGGGGCGCCTGCGCAGGACGCGGCGGTTGTGCTACCAAGGGTATGAGCCCGGCCGCGAAGATAACTGCCACAACGTTTTTCACGCCAGCGCCTCTTTGCAATACTCGAAGCACTTCTTTACCTCCACCGCGGCATCGTCCTTCCCCTTGTACTCGTATTCGATGTTCGCCGGGATGTTGTACTTCTTCTGTTTCAACAATTGAAGAACCTGTTTGATCGGAGTGTCACCCTCTCCTAAAGGTACGTTGGGCCCGTCGTTCTTCTTGCGATCCTTGATGTGGAGATTGGTGATGCGATCGTGGTGTTCTTCGATATACGCGACCGCATCGAAATTCGCCGCGGTGAAATGGCCGATATCGAGATTCACGCCAATGGACTTGGAGAGCGCCATGGCCTTCGCGAAACTTTCGGGTGTCGCAAATTCATTCGGGTCTTTGACGTTGTTATGGCCATGCACGCCGACCGTGATCTTGTATTTTTCGGCAAAAGGCACG
>Ga0070713_100003702_pt1 | contig 10120 bp, 7 predicted proteins | sample LARL82metaG_FD_65465 | JGI IMG/M metagenome (GOLD analysis project Ga0070713, IMG submission 65465) | Corn, switchgrass and miscanthus rhizosphere microbial communities from Kellogg Biological Station, Michigan, USA - LAR L8-2 metaG | ecosystem: Host-associated > Plants > Roots > Rhizosphere ... | reverse complement strand
CTATCATCTCGGCGGCTACCCGCAGAAGGCGGAGTCGGAGGCCGACGCGCTTCTCGCCAAGGACCCACACGACCCCTTCTTCCTGGAATTGAAGGGGCAAATCCTCCTCGAAGGCGGAAAGCCGGTTGAGGCGATCCCGGTCCTTCGTGAGGCGACCCAGCGGTCCGGTGAAGCGCCACTGATCGCGGCGATGCTTGGCCACGCTCTCGTTTCGACCGAGGATCCAAAGAATTTTCCGGAAGCCAAGCAGATCCTCAAGGTCGCGGTAAACCGTGACAACGAGGACCCCTTCGCCTGGTACCAGCTCGGCATCATCTACGACCGCGAAGGCGATACCGCACGAGCGGCACTTGCAACTGCCGAGCGCAGCAATCTCGAGGGCAACCCCAAAATGGCGCTCGCGAGCGCGCAGCTCGCGATGAAGGGCATCCCCACGGGAACTCCTGATTACCTGCGCGCGCAGGACATCGCCATGGTGTCTCGCGCCGAGCTTGCTAAGAAGGACAAGAAGTACAGGGACCAGAAAGAGCTGACCAAGTGAGCGAAACGATGGCGGCGGCGCCGCGACAGGGGGGGATCGGAACGGCGCTGGTCGGCGGAATCGTCGGCTCCGCGATCACTGCGGCACTCCTCTTCTTCGCCATGCCGAACGTCCTTAGCAGCAAGATTGTTCGCCAGGGGCTGCTCGCCGACCCCAAGATCCTGACCGATACGGTCGATGCGCTTCGAGATGCACAATACGCGCCGGCGCTTGCGGCGAACCGGGCAGTGCTCGAAACTCCGTTCGGAAGTTCCTGGAAGGGCGCTCGGAAGCCCGAAGTGACGCTGGTTGAATTCTTCGACTACGCCTGCCCCTACTGCAAGGCGAGCAACCCGACGGTCGATCGCCTGCTAAGGGAGGACAAGGGCCTGCGGGTCGTCTATCGCGAGCTGCCGATCCTTGGACCCGACAGCGTCGCAGCGGCCAGGCTTTCGCTTGAAGCGAGCAAGATCGGACGCTTCGCTCAATTCCACGATGCCTTGTGGGCAGCCGGACGTCCGGCTCCCGACACGAATGCGAAGGCGGCGCAGGTTGCCGGCATCGCTCCGGAACCCGTCCAGGACATCGAGGTGGATACCGAAATTGGCCGCAACATGAAGCTCGCCGGAGAGCTCGGCGCCACCGGTACGCCACTGTTCGTCGTCGGCGACCGAGTCATGAACGGGGCGGTCGGCTATGACACGCTAAAGGACGCCATCGCGAGGGCACGGGCGAAGGGCTGATCCGTCTTTTGCACAAGCGCCGGCCAGGTTCGTCGAGTAGCACGTCCGCTCGATTGACTCTCACAGACCTCGCCGCTGAGGTACGCTGCGAGGAGGGTGTGCATGCTTAAGGCATTGGCGTTTCTAATGATTGCGGCCGCCGCCGCCGGACTTGGGGGAGTGAAGGCCGCGACCGATACGGATCCCTATTTGTGGCTCGAGGACGTTTCCTCGGCCAAGGCGCTTCAATGGGTCGAGGCGCACAATGCGAAGTCGACGGCGGTGCTCGAGGCCGACCCGCACTATCAGCGCTTCTACGCCCAGGCGCTCGAGATCGTGCAGGCCAAGGACCGGATTCCGGCAGGCTCGTTTATCGGCGGGCAGGTCTATAATTTTTGGCAGGACGAGGACCACGTTCGCGGCATCTGGCGTCGCTCGTCGCTGGAGAGTTACGCGAGCGGAAAGCCGCAATGGGAGACGGTGCTCGACCTCGATGCGCTGAGCGCATCTGAGAAAGCGAACTGGGTCTGGAAGGGGGCAGAGTGTGCCCGCCCGGCGGAGCGGCGTTGCCTGATCCACCTCTCGGACGGCGGCGAGGATGCGGTCACGATCCGCGAGTTCGACGTCAGCAACAAATCGTTCGTGAAAGGCGGTTTTGTCCTGCCCAAGGGCAAGCAGGACGTTTCGTGGGAGACTGAGAATAGCCTACTCGTCTCGCGCGAGTGGAAGCCCGGCCAGCTCACCAAGTCCGGCTACGCCTACGTCGTGAAACGGCTCCGGCGAGGGCAGCGCCTTTCGTCGGCCGTCGAGCTCTTCCGCGGCACTCGGGACGATGTTTCGGCTTCGTCTGCAGTGTTTCGCGATGCCCAGAACAGGACTTTGGCGCTCGTGGAAGAAGGCACGGACTTCTGGCACTCGAAGACCTTCCTGATCGGTCCGAAGGGGACGCGCCGAGCCGCAATTCCCGAGAAGGCGAGGTTCGTCGACCTCGTTGACGGACGAGTCATCATCCAATCACAGGAAGACTGGGCACCGGTGGGAAGCGGCAAGCACTTCCCTGCAGGCTCATTGCTGTCCGTGGATCTCGCCCAACTTCGCTCCAAACCAGCAAGGTTGAGGCCGACGTTGATCTACAAGCCTGCCGCCCGTGAAGCGCTTCAAGGCGCGGTCGCGGCGAAAGACATGCTGCTCGTTTCGATCCTGGACAATGTGCGGGGGCGAACGCTCGTGTTTCGGCCCGGCCCCAACGGCAGCTGGAAGCGCTCGGCTCTCGACCTTCCCGATAATTCAACGATCGGCTTCAGCGACGCGAGCCGTACCGACAATCAGGCCATCCTGACCGTCACCAGCTTTCTTACCCCGCCGTCTTTGTGGCTCGTCGACGCCGCCACCGGCAAGACGAGCGAGATCATGCAGCAGCCACCGAAGTTCGATGCATCAAACCTCGTCGCCGAGCAGCGCGAGGCCGTTTCGACCGACGGGACGAGGATCCCTTACTTCCTGGTCCACCGCCGCGACATTAAGCTCGATGGCAACAGCCCGACGTTGCTCTATGCCTATGGTGGGTTCGAAGCGAGCGAGACGCCGACCTATTCGGCGACGACCGGCAAGCTGTGGCTGGAAAACGGAGGCGTCTACGCGCTCGCCAACATCCGTGGTGGCGGCGAGTTCGGTCCCGCGTGGCACGAGGCGGGCCTTTCGACCAAGCGGCAGATCATCTACGATGATTTCGCCGCAGTCGCGAAGGACCTGATCGCGACCAAGGTTACGAGCCCCAGGCGGCTCGGGATCCGCGGCGGCTCCAACGGCGGTCTGCTGATGGGAGTCGAATTCACCCAGCATCCGGAGTTGTGGAACGCGGTCGTCATCGACGTGCCGCTGCTCGATATGATCCGCATCTCGAAGATCGCGGCGGGCGCGTCTTGGGAAGGTGAATATGGGAGCGTCGAGGATCCTGCCGTCCGCGCCTTTTGGGAGAAGACCTCGCCCTACCAGAACCTTCGGGCCAACGTCGCTTATCCGACGCCCTTCATCTTCACGACGACCAAGGACGACCGTGTCGGGCCGCAACACGCGCGCAAATTCGCGGCTCGGATGGAGGAGCTGGGCCTCCCCTTCTATTATTACGAGAATACCGAAGGTGGACACGCGGCGGGCGCGAACCTCAGGCAGATGGCGCGGACGAACGCGCTCGAGATGACCTATCTGACGCGCAAGCTAATGGACCCGGTCGAGCCGAAGTAAGGCCCCAGTCTACAACAGCGAACCGAAGAACAGCAGGGTCGCTGCCGCCATCAGCGCCGTCGCGGCCCAGCCGAGAGCCGTCCCTCGGCGACCGAGTGTCAGCTCACGCATCACCTTGGGGTTGCGGACGATCAGCATCATGATCGCCATCAGTGGCGCAGCGAGCACGCCATTGATTACCGCGCTCCAGTAAAGAGCGCGGACTGGGTTAATGCCGATGTATTGGATCAGCGCGCCGGCGAGCGTTGTCAGCGCGATGGCGCCGTAGAAGAGCCGCGCTTTCTGCGGCTTCGCGTCGAGACTGGCCGGTCGGCCTAGCATCTCTGAGACGGCATAAGCGGCCGAACCCGCGAGGACTGGCACTGCGAGCAGGCCTGTGCCGATGATGCCGAAGGCAAACAGGACGAATGCCAAGCGGCCGGCAACTGGCCTCAGCGCCTCCGCCGCCTGGGCAGCAGTCTCGATCGTGGTGATTCCATGGACATTGAGCGTGGCCGCCGAGGCAAAAACGATGAAGATCGCGATGACATTGCTGAAGACCATGCCGATAAGCGTGTCCTGGCGGATACGAGCCATCTCCTCCCCCGCCCTCCGCGGTGTCACATAGAGGGGCTTGGAGTGGGTCCGCCGCTCCTCCTCGATCTCCTGCGCCGCCTGCCAGAAGAAGAGATAGGGGCTGATAGTCGTACCGAGGACCGCGACGAAGCCCGTGGCAAACGCGGCGGTGCCTTCGACGTGCGGAATCAGCACCGCCTTGAGCGCCAACCCCCACGGAACATGCACCGCGAACACGACTGCGACGTAGGCGAAAAGACTGAGCGTCGTGAACTTCAGGATCGCGGAATAGTGGCGGTAGTTCAGGAAGATCTCGAACAGAAGGCACAATAGGCCGAAGCCGAGCGTGTAAACGACCACCGGGCCGCCAAGCAGCATCTGCATCACTGCGCCCATCGCGCTGAGGTCAGCGCCGAGATTGATGACGTTGGCGAGGAGGAGCAGCGAGACGGCTACCCACAGCAGCGGTCGCGGATAGTGACGTCTGAGGTTCGCAGCAATGCCGCGACCGGTCACCGAACCAATCTGCGCCGATACGTCCTGGATCACGGTCATGAACGGCAGGCTGAAGAGGAGGCTCCACGCCAGGCCGTAGCCGAACTCGGCGCCGACCTGGCTGTAGGTGCCGATTCCGCTGGGATCATCGTCCGCGGCGCCCGTGATCAGCCCGGGCCCGAGCCTTGCGAGAAACGATTTTCTCCCTGCCACCCACCCCTCCCTGCCGCTTGGCCGGAATAGCTAGCCTATTGGCTTGCTCCCTTGAATCCCTGCGCAATCACGTACCACTCGCTTGAATCCTTGCGGCTGGCGGGCGGCTTAGCGTGCTTCACCGTCGCGAAATTGCGCTTCAGTTCGGCGACGAGCTGATTGTCGGCGCCGCCAGCGAGGACCTTCGCCACATAGGCACCGCCGGGTCGTAGCACCCCGAGTGCGAACTCCAGTCCCGCCTCGACCAGCGCCATGGTGCGAAGGTGGTCGGTCTGCTGATGGCCGACGGTGTTCGCCGCCATGTCGGAGAGAACGAGGTCGGCAGGTCCGCCCAGCGCTTCCTTCAACTGATCGGGCGCTGCGTCGTCCATGAAATCCATTTGAAGAATGGTAACGTCTTCAATTGGGTCGGTCGGCAAGAGGTCGATCCCGACGATGCTCGACTTGGGTGCCTTGCGGCGCACGACCTGGCTCCAGCCGCCCGGTGCAATGCCGAGGTCCACGACCGCGTGGACACCCCTTAGCAGCCCGAAGCGCTCGTCGAGCTCAATGAGCTTGTACGCGGCGCGGCTGCGGTAGTTCTCAGCCTTCGCTCGCCGGACGTATGGATCGTTGAGTTGCCGTTCGAGCCAGCGGGTCGAGGAGACTTTTCGGCCCTTGGCGCTTTTCAGTCGCTTCACAATTGCCAGCCATCCCGGGCCATCAGCGATCGCAAGATCCCCTCGCGGATGCCGCGGTCGGCGACGCCGAGATTTTTCGCTGGCCAGATCTCCATGATCGCCTCGAGGATCGCGCAGCCGGCGACCACCAGGTCGGCGCGTTCGTTGCCGATGCACGGCAATGACGAGCGCTCTCCATAGTCCATGCCAGCGATCATGCCGCTGATGTTCTGCATTGCCTCAATCGGCACGTGTAGCCCGTCGACCGCCCGGCGATCGTAGGAGGGAAGCGCGAGGTGGACGCTGGCCAACGTTGTGACCGTGCCGCTGGTGCCGAGCAGGCGGATACCCTCGCGCTTCTCGGGCAGCATGGTGGCGAAGTTCGAAAAGGCGCGCCGCGCTCGTTCGCGCATGCGTTTGTAGGCCTTCAGCCGGTCGGGTCCTTCGAGCGCCTCCCTGCCCTCGCTTTCCGTCAGCGAGACCACGCCCCAAGGGGCGCTCCACCAAGCGCGGATCCTCGGAGTCCCCTCCTCCTGGTCGACCAGCACGAGCTCGGTTGAGCCGCCGCCGATGTCAAAAATCAAGGCTGGCCCGTCGCCAGGCTCCAGGAGCTTGTGGCAGCCGAGAACGGCAAGGCGGGCCTCTTCCGCGGGATCGATAATGTCGAGGACGATCCCGGTCTCGTTACGGACGCGATCTGCGAATTCGCGGCCGTTCTTGGCGCGGCGGCAGGCTTCGGTCGCGACCGAGCGCGACAGTGACACGTTGCGGCGTCGCAATTTGTCTCCACACACGCCGAGTGCGCCGACGGCTCGATCCATTGCATGTTGCGACAGCTCGCCAGTGTGGGAAAGGCCCTCGCCGAGGCGCACGATACGCGAGAAGGCGTCAATGACCGTGAAGCCGCCTTCACTTGGACGAGCGATCAGCAGCCGGCAATTATTGGTGCCGAGATCGATCGCGCCATAAGTGTGGCGATGCGGCTCTCGTCTCTGCGAGAAGCTCTGGTTCGATGGCCTGCCCTGGGCCTTAAATTCCTGCCGCAGGGCCGGCGCACTGGCGACACCCTGCGCCATTACACGCCCGTTTCTGTCCTGCACCGCCCAACATGGGCGGCTGACTTGGCTCTGTTTTAATCACAATTTTATGGTGCTGGGCAACCCCGGAGCGCCCGGCGCCGCGGCGTTGACAGGCCGAATGGCCCTTTCTATCTCGCCGGCTCCCAAGCTGCCCCGTCGTCTAATGGTAAGACTACGGACTCTGACTCCGTCAATCGTGGTTCGAATCCACGCGGGGCATCCATCCATTCACTGAGCGTTATGCACCGTCCTCGCGAGCGCGCGGCGCCAGCCGGCGATCAATTCGGAGCGGCGCTCTGAGTCCATACCGGGCACGAAGCAATCGCGTCGCTGCCAAGTGTTCGCCACCGCATCGAGATCGCTCCAAACTCCGGTCGCAAGCCCGGCGAGGAAGGCCGCGCCGAGTGCCGTCGTCTCCAGATTCTGCGGGCGCTCAACCGGCACGCCCAAGACGTCGGCAAGGAATTGGCAGAGCCACGTGTTGGCGGCCATGCCTCCGTCGACCCGGACCGTTTCAGCAGCGGCAGCGCCGTCGTTCGCCATCGCCTCCATGAGGTCGAATGTCTGATATGCGACCGCCTCCAGAGCAGCTCGCGCGAGGTGGGCTCCGGTAGCATCGAGGGTCAGGCCGAAGATCGAGCCGCGAGCTCCCGGATCCCAATGCGGCGCCCCCAGGCCGACGAATGCCGGGACCATGTAAACGCCGTGGCTATCGGGAACGCGCGTCGCCATGCTGTCGGTCTCGGACGCATCGGCAATGACTCCAAGGCCGTCGCGCAGCCACTTCACGGCCGCTCCAGCAACGAAGATCGAGCCTTCCAGCGCATAGGTCGTCTTGCCCGCCAGCCGATAGGCCGGCGTGGTCAGCAGCCGGTGTCGGGAAGTGATCGCCCGATCGCCGGTGTTCACAAGCATGAAGCAGCCCGTGCCATAGGTCGACTTGACCATGCCGGACGTGAGGCAGGCCTGGCCGAACAAAGCGGCCTGCTGATCGCCCGCCATACCCGCGATCGGCAACGCTGCGTCGAGCAATCCCGGCGCGGTCGTGCCGAACAGGTGACTGTTGTCATGGACTTGAGGGAGCAGTGCTTCAGGGACTCGGAACAGCCGGCACAGTTCCTTGTCCCAGCACTGGTGTCGAATATCGAACAGCGACGTTCGGCTCGCATTGGTTGCGTCCGTGGCGTGGACAACGCCACCGGTCAGTCGCCACAACAGGAAGCAATCGATCGTCCCGCAGGCAAGCTCGCCGCGCTCGGCGCGGGCCCGCGCGCCGGGCACGTGGTCCAGGATCCAGGCAATCTTGGTCGCCGAAAAGTAAGGATCGAGCAGCAGTCCGGTCCGCTCGCTAATCAGCGGCTCCACGTCCTCGCCTTTGAGCCGCGCGCATTCCTCGGCTGTTCTGCGGTCCTGCCAGACGATTGCCCGATGGATCGGCTTGCCGGTGGAGCGCTCCCAGACGACGACCGTTTCACGCTGGTTGGTGATTCCGATCCCCGCAACGCTCTCGGCGCCGACCGAGGAGCACGCCTCACGAGCGACTGCAAGCACGTCTTCCCAGACCTGTTCTGGATCATGCTCGACCCAGCCGCGCGACGGATAATGTTGGGTGAGCTCGCGCTGCGCAACGGCGACTGCTCTGGCTTGCGAGTCGAACAGGATGGCGCGCGTAGACGTCGTGCCCTGATCGATTGCCAAGACATGATCAGCCCGCCCCACCAGCCGACCATAAAGCCAGCCGCCTCGCCTCGGAAGGGGTTCCAGGGAACCTCGCCCAACGTCTAATCGCTTGGGCGCGATGAGCTTCACGGTTCAGGCTGAAGCGGAGGGAGACGGCTTCCGGATCGCCGTAGATTCGTCTGACGGCAGGTCGAGAAGCTATTTCGTCCCGAGTGACACCCAGCAGGACTTTTCCGCTTTCTACCGGGATCTGAGTGAAGATTTTGGCACTCGAATGCCGCACGTGTTCAAAGAGGCAGTCGAGCATCCGGAAGCGAATATACCGTGGCAGCCGCTGCTGACCGAGAACATCGCGCCTCGAATCCTCGTCGGTTATGGCGATCCCGCGGTCTTCAGGGACGGTGATGATTACTGGCTGGTCGCGACATCCAACGACGCGCCCGACGCCTTCCCGATCCTTCACTCGAGCGATCTTCTCCACTGGGAATGCCTCGGCTTCGCCTTTCCCGAGGGCGAGGAGCCGGCCTGGGCCGCAAAGGGGCGCAATGTGGCGGACTTCTGGGCGCCGGAAATGCACAAGGTCGGCGAAGAATACTGGCTGGCCTTTACTGCTCGACAGGCGACCAACGCGCTGGCGATCGGACTTGCTCGCGCTCCCGCTCCCCTCGGCCCGTGGACCGATAATGGGGCGCCGCTGATCACCGGAAAGCCAGTCAATACCACGGGTCTCGGTTACGATCCGAGCATTCCCCAGATGAGTGGCGGCGTCATCGATTCGCATTTGTTCATCGACGTGGACGACGAACGCTATCTTTTCTGGAAGGACGACACGAACAGTATCTGGCCGCGTCCGCTGGCGATGCTTCTGCGCCAGCATCCGGGCCTCATCGACAAGCTGTTCAGCACCGAGGCGGATCGGCGAACCGCCGCCTTCGGCGCCGCGATCGTACCCTGGGCGAACGTCCAGCGGCCGATGGTCCGCTTCTTCCTGATGCACCCGCTGATTGAGGCCGCACTCGCGAATTGGACCCAGGTCCGCTCGGCACTCGTCGAGTTCGGCCTCGCGAGCGCAATCCTCGAAGCGATGACAACGCCAATCCGGGCTCAACGGATTGCGAAGGACGGCAGTTCGCTGACCGGCGAGAACCAGATCGTGTTGTGCAATGATCTCGACTGGGAAGGTCACCTGATCGAGGGACCGTTCGTAACACGCCAACGGGACCGCTACTGGCTGTTCTACGCGGGAAACGACTTCTCTACGCCGTCCTACGGAATCGGCGTCGCCATCGCCGATCATCCGATGGGGCCCTACGTGAAGCAGGGCGAGCCGCTACTGAGGTCAACTCGCGAGTGGTTGGCACCTGGCCATGCCTCGGTCGCGCCGGGACTCGACGGCAAACCGCAGCTGTTCTTCCACGCCTTCCACCCGGGCACAGGTGGCTACAACGCGTTCCGGGCGCTGCTGACAGTGGGCCTAAGGTTCAGTGCAGAACGGGCCGACGTGGTCTCGCTTCAGTAGCCCGGGCTGACCTGACCGCCGCCGTGAATGGCGCTGCTGACTGCAGGATTGCCCCAGTAGCGGACGTGGCCGCCGCCGTTGATCGCTGCGGACAATTCAGATCGCGGACGAACGAGTAGCTCGCCGCCTCCGTTTACTGCAGCTGAAACTTCGCCCGCCTCGATCGACCGGGCATCGATCCTGCCTCCGCCGTTCACCGCTGCCGACAGCTCGGATTGCGGACGGAAGCCGCCCATCGTGGTGATCACTCCTCCACCGCTGATGGCGAGGTCGGGCACGCGCGGCGACTGGATCTCGACACGCAGGCGATAGACGGGCGGGCAGCGCTCCTCGCAAGTGTCGATGCGGAGTTTTCCGTCGCGTTCGACGCGCATTCGGGTGACCTCGCGGCTCCCCTCGAGAATCGTAACTTTCTGCTCGGGGCCCGAGACCAC
>Ga0070713_100003701_pt1 | contig 10122 bp, 7 predicted proteins | sample LARL82metaG_FD_65465 | JGI IMG/M metagenome (GOLD analysis project Ga0070713, IMG submission 65465) | Corn, switchgrass and miscanthus rhizosphere microbial communities from Kellogg Biological Station, Michigan, USA - LAR L8-2 metaG | ecosystem: Host-associated > Plants > Roots > Rhizosphere ... | reverse complement strand
CGCTCCGCGAATTTCACGGATTCGTCGATTTCGCCATCCACAAGAAAGGACAAGAAGGCGCGATCGAGCAGTTCGCCATTGTTCGGATCACGTTTGAGAGCCGACCGGTAATACGTGGCCGCGGCCCCCGCGTCGCGCTGCTGGCCAGCGTGGCGGGCGGCGAGATAACTGCCCGATGCCGTCGTGTTGGCCAATTCAAGGGCAGTCAATGGCTGCGCGGCAAGTTTGACCGGTGCTGCCACGACAAAGGCGGCAAGCGCGCTGCCGGCAATGCAGCGGCCGAGGCTCGAAGACGTCACAGGCGGTGCTCCAATTGAAAAGGCTGGCCGCGGATCACGCGCGGACGCCGATGTTGCGCCGAGAATGGCCTTTTTGCGCCCCTCCCGCAAGAACGTCCGGCGGCGGCGCGGAGAGAAATAACCTTGAAAACCCTGATGTGGCGGTATCGTGACGCGGATGCCCTGATCAAGTCACATGTTCGGGTAATTCGGCCCGCCACCACCTTCCGGGGGAACCCAGGTGATGTTCTGGTTGGGATCCTTGATGTCACACGTTTTGCAGTGGACGCAGTTTTGAGCGTTGATCACGAATTTCGGCGCGCCGGCCTCCTCGACCCACTCATAAACGCCGGCGGGGCAATATCGCGCCGAGGGCCCGGCGAAGACGTCGTGTTCGGATGACTTCTGCAACGACATGTCCCTCACTTGCAGATGCGCAGGCTGGTCTTCCTCATGATTGGTATTCGATAAAAACACCGACGAAAGACGGTCAAATGTGAGCTTGCCGTCCGGTTTCGGATAGGTAATCGGCACACATTCGGACGCCGGTTTGAGCGTGGCGTAGTCCGGCTTGCCGTGCTTGAGCGTACCAAACAACGAAAGTCCGAACGTATTCGTCCACATGTCGAGCCCGCCAAGCGTGATACCGGCCAGCGTCCCGAATTTGGACCACAACGGCTTGGCGTTACGCACTTTCCAGAGGTCCTTGCCGATGGAAGAGCCACGCCATGCCGCGTCGTAGTCGGCGAGTTCGTCATGGCTGCGACCGGCGGAAAGCGCCGCAGCCGCAGCCTCGGCTGCCATCATCCCCGACAGCATCGCGTTATGGCTGCCCTTGATGCGCGGCACGTTCATGAAGCCGGCGTCGCATCCGACCAGTGCGCCGCCGGGGAAGCTCAACTTCGGCACGGACTGATAGCCGCCTTCGGTGAGGGCCCGCGCGCCATACGCGAGTCTCTTGCCCCCGGCGAATATGTCGCGCAACAGCGGATGCGTCTTAACGCGCTGGAATTCCTCGAACGGCGAAAGATAGGGATTGGAATAATTGAGGTGCAGGACAAAGCCGACCGACACAAGATTTTCGTCGAAATGATAAAGGAAGGAGCCGCCGCCGGTCGAGTTGTCGAGCGGCCAGCCGAACGTATGTTGCACCAGTCCCTTGCGGTGTTTTTCCGGCGCGACTTGCCAAAGTTCTTTCAGTCCAAGTCCGAATTTCTGCGGTTCGCGCTCGTTCGACAGACCGAATTTCGCAATGAGCTGCTTGCCGAGATTGCCGCGGGCGCCTTCCGCGAACAGCGTGTATTTTGCGTGCAGCTCCATGCCGCGCGTGAAGCTGTCCTTCGGCTCGCCATTCTTGCCCACGCCCATGTCGCCGGTAGCGACGCCGGCAACCGCGCCATTGGCATCGTAGAGTACTTCCGCTGCGGCAAAGCCCGGGTAGATTTCGACACCGAGGCCTTCGGCTTTGGTGGCCAGCCAGCGGCAGACGCTGCCGAGCGAAACAATGAAATTGCCGTGGTTGCTCATTAAAGGCGGCATCATGAAATTGGGAAGCCGCAGCGCGCCGGCGGCGGACAAATAATAAAAGCGATCATCGGTTACTGCCGTCTTGATCGGCGTGTCTTCGGAACGCCATTCGGGCAGCAAACGGTCGAGGCCGACCGGATCGACGACCGCGCCCGACAATATATGTGCGCCGACCTCCGAACCCTTCTCAACGACCACTACCGAAAAATCGGGATTGATCTGCTTGAGGCGAATGGCGCTGGCCAGTCCCGATGGCCCGGCGCCAACGACCACAACGTCGAATTCCATTGCCTCGCGTGCGGGTAGCTCGGCCATGAGCGGCTCCTGATTCTTCCAAGTCTAGCGCGACTTGGCGGCGATGGTCATTGGGGAACCGGCATTTCTCGTGAGCCTTCTGCGGTCTCAAGCGTTATAGCCGCGGGAGTTGTCATGGCACGAATGGGCGTCATATCCACGTTTCTCGCAGCAGCGCTGGCGGGCCTGTCGGCAACATGCGCCACGGCCCAGGACGAGGCCGTGTCCGAAGCACGCGCGCCGCCCGCCATCAACGATCATACAATCGGCATCCTGCGCCAGCAGCAGGTCGGTTCGATCATCCTGCCGCAAGGAACGCCGCCATTCCCCGCCGTCATAGTTCTGCACGGGTGCAACGGCGTCTCGCAAAATACCCGCGCCTGGGCGCGACGCCTTGCGTCGTGGGGATACGCCGCGCTGATTATCGACAGTTTCAGTTCGCGCGGTCTGGCGCAGGTCTGCGACGGCAGCAGAGCCTTGCCCGGACCCGAACGGGCCAAAGACGTTTTTGCCGCCGCAGCATATTTGCGCTCGCGTTCCGATATCGATGCCGACCGGATCGCCGTGCTCGGCTATTCGCACGGCGGATGGACTGCCCTTAATGCATCGACCGAAAAGAACATTGAGCAGGCCGGCGGCCGGCCGTTCCGGGCGATCGTCGCCCTTTACCCCTTTTGCCCGATCCAGGTCGCGCCACCACTCGCCAGCGACATCCAGATCTTCATCGGTGACGCCGACGACTGGGCAAAGGCGGCGAACTGCAAAACCTTTGTGGACAAATATGCGGAAGACGCGGCCCACCGTCCCTCTCTGGTGATTTATCCGGGCGCCCACCACTCTTTCGATGCAAAGCGGCCAGAGCGGGTATATTTTGGCCACCAGCTAGCCTACGACCCTGAGGCCGCCGCTGACGCCATAGAGCGGACGCGAAAATTTCTCGACGAACATATGCACCGCTGACCGCAAATGCTTCCAGACCGCACAGCCGCTCCGCAAGATCTTCTGGCCTTCTACGCCGAAGCCGGCGTCGACGCGCTTGTGGGCGAAGAACCGGTCGATCGCTTTGCGATGGCCGACCCATCGTCCACGCCCGCACGCACGGTTCGGCCAGCATCGCCACCGGTATTCGACGCCATAGCTGCGCCGGCCGGTGCCGCCCCACTCGCTCCCGATGAAGCCACATTGGCTGCGCGCGCGGCGGCAAAGCACGCAAAAACACTCGAGGAGCTCCGTGGCATTCTCGATCAATTCGACGGCTGCGCGCTGAAGGCAACGGCCAGCCAGCTTGTTTTCGCCGACGGCAACCCGGAAGCACGGGTGATGCTCGTTGGCGAAGCTCCGGGCCGCGACGAAGACATCGAGGGTCTGCCGTTCGTCGGCCGCTCCGGAAAATTGCTCGACCGCATGCTGGCGGCCATCGGTCTCGACCGCACCTCGGTCTACATCGCCAACATCGTCCCGTGGCGGCCGCCAGGAAATCGCACGCCGACGCCCCAGGAGTCGCAAATCTGCCTGCCGTTCATTCTGCGGCAGATTGAGCTCGCCGATCCTGACATTCTCGTGTGTCTCGGCGGTCCATCGGCGCAGACGCTGCTTGGCACCAAGGAAGGCATTACCAAGACGCGCGGCCGCTGGTTCACTTTCGACTCCGGCAAACGCGAGATCCGCGCGATGCCGACCTTTCATCCGGCCTTTTTGTTGCGCAGTCCGCTCCAGAAGCGTTTCGCCTGGCGCGACTTCCTCGCGATCAAAAAGGCGCTCAGCTAACCCGTCAGCACGAATTTCACCGCGAACAGCACCGCCAGCACGATTACGGCCGGCGTGGCCTCCTGCGGCTTGCCGGCAACCAGCTTGGCAAGCACGTAGGTAATAAAACCGAGGCCGATCCCGGTTGCGATCGAATACGTCAGGGGCATCGTAATTGCCGTCACCACCGCGGGCGCATATTCGGTGATGTCCTCCCAGTCGATCTCGGCAAGGCCGCGCGCCATCACGCAAGCAACATAGAGCAAAGCCGCGGATGATGCATAAGCAGGCACCATGCCCGCGAGCGGCGCGAAGAACAGCGCCAGCAAAAAGAAGATGCCGACGAATGCCGCAGTCAGCCCGGTGCGGCCGCCGGCCGAGACGCCAGCCGCGCTCTCGATGTAACTCGTTGTTGTCGAGGTTCCGATCAGCGCGCCGAACATCGCAGCGAAGCTATCGGATATCAGCGCTTCTTTCATGCGTGCGAGCTTGCCATCCTTCATCAGCCCCGTGCGATGCGTAACGCCGATCAACGTGCCGGCATTGTCGAACACGTCGACGAACAGGATAGAGAATACGACAATCAGGAACGTTAGCTCGCCGATGCGCGAAAAATCGAGCTGCAGGAATGTCGGCGCAATCGACGGCGGAATTGACACAATACCGGTGAACTGCGCCAATCCGAACGGCAGGCCGATTACCGTCACAACGAGTATGCCTATCAATGTCCCGCCCATGATGCGGCGATAGTTCAGCCCGGCAATCAACACGAAGCCGAGCAGCATCAGGATCGCCGTAGGATTGGTCATGTCGCCAAGCGTCACCAGTGTCGCGGGATGAGCGACCACCACCTTGGCTTCTTCCAGCGCGATGATCCCCAGGAACAGGCCGACGCCGGCCGATACGGCCAGTTTCAGGTTTTGCGGGATCGAGTCGATTACGAATTGCCTTATTCGAAAAACTGAGATCAGGAAGAACAGCACGCCGGAACAGAACACGGCGGCCAGCGCCTGTTGCCAGGTGTATTTGTAGGTAAGCACGACCGTGAAGGCGAAGAATGCGTTGATGCCCATCCCTGGTGCGAGCGCGATTGGATAATTGGCATATAGCCCCATCACCAAGGTGCTCACCGCGGCGGCCACACAGGTCGCTACGAACACCGCCCCGGGGTCCATCCCCGCTTTGCCGAGAATGATCGGGTTAACGAAGATGATGTAGACCATCGTCAGAAACGTGGTCACAGCGGCAACGAATTCGGTGCGGACGTCGGTGCCTTGCTCGGAAAGCCCGAAATATCGCTGCAGCACAGCGTTTATCTGCGGTGCGGTCTTCCCCGCCTCCGACACGCGTTTGGCCCGCTTGACCATGTCACCCCTCCCACTGGCTCCCCGGTTGGCGAGCCTAACGCAGGCGCACCGCGCACGTCAGACACGATTGTGCAGGGTGTGGATAGCGCACCAGGGTGTTCAACCGCTTCGATATATCGCACCGATGGAACGCAATGGCCTCGCCATGATTTATAGATCGCGAATATAATCGCGCCCGGGGCCTTGCTCGGAGCTCGTCATGGATTTTGATCCAGTTTTGCTCGCGCGCTTGCAATTTGCCTTCACGATTATTTTTCACATTATTTTTCCGAGCTTCACCATCGGGCTCTCGGCTTACATCGCCACGCTTGGTGTGGTCTGGCTGCGCAGTGGCAATGAACGCTACCAACACCTCATGCGCTTCTGGACCAAAATTTTCGCGGTCTCTTTTGCGATGGGCGTGGTGTCCGGCATTGTGCTGTCCTACCAGTTCGGCACCAACTGGAGCCGCTTCTCGGTGATGGCCGGCAATGTTGTCGGCCCGCTGATCGGCTACGAAGTTCTCAGCGCATTTTTTCTCGAAGCAACGTTCCTCGGCGTTCTGTTATTCGGTTTCAATCGCGTGCCGCCATGGCTCTATGTGCTGTCGGCGGCCATCGTCGCGGCCGGCACGGCCACCTCAGCTTTTTGGATCTTGTCAGCCAATAGCTGGATGCAGACGCCTGCTGGCCACGAGCTTCACGGCGGCGTTGCCTATCCGGTCGACTGGCTCGCGATCGTTTTCAACCCGAGCTTCCCCTATCGTTTCGCTCACATGCTCAACGCGGCGTATCTGACCACGGGCTTTGTGGTGATGGCCGTCGGCGCGCGCTATCTGATGGCCGGACAACACATCGAGGAAGGCCGCACCATGCTGCGCATGGCGATCGGCCTGACGGCGATCCTAGCCCCGTTGCAACTGTTGCTCGGCGATCAGCATGGCCTCAACACGCTGCAGCATCAACCAATCAAGGTTGCGGCAATGGAAGCGCATTGGGATGGCAGCAAACCCGGCGATTTCCATATTTTCGCGTGGCCCGATGAAAAGGCGGGCGTCAATCGCTTCGAGCTTTCCATTCCGCACGGCGCGTCGCTCATCCTGACGCACCATATGAATGGCTTGTTTCAAGGCTTGAGCAGCGTGCCCGCGAGCGAGCGGCCGCCCGTAAAGATCGTATTTTTCGGCTTCCGTATCATGCTGGCGGTCGGCCTCTTCATGATTGCCGCAGCATTGTTCGGCGCGTTTTTATGGTGGCGCGGCACATTGTTCGAGGCGCGCTGGTATTTGCGCGTGATGGCGCATTGCTGGTGGATCGGGTTCGTGGCGGTGATCGCCGGTTGGGTGGTGACCGAGACCGGGCGGCAGCCCTGGATTGTTGCAGGCCTGATGCGCACCGCCGACGCGACCTCCCCGGTGCCGGCAGCAACCATCGCCGGCACGCTCGCGCTTTTTGTCATCGCCTACGGCGTCGTGTTCTCGTTCGGCATCTACTACATCAATCGGCTCATCGCCCAGGGGCCGACCGGCCCTTCTGCTGAAGAGACCGGACAATTCTCGGCGAACCCGATTTCGGCGGCGCATGACGCGGGCCGCACTGCCGTGCGGCGGACCTGAGCAATTCGAGAATCGATCGCGAGGAGTTGAGCCATGGAATGGTATCTCCCGGTGATCTGGGCGGCGCTGATCGGCACCGCAGTCATCATGTATGTGATTCTCGACGGCTTCGACCTCGGCATCGGGATTCTGTTTCCATTTGCCCGCAACGAAACCGAGCGCGGCCAGATGATGCGGTCAATCGCGCCGTTCTGGGATGGCAACGAAACCTGGCTGGTCCTTGGCGGCGGCGGATTATGGGTGGCGTTTCCTAAAGCCTACGCAGTCGTCATGCCGGCGCTTTATCTGCCGGTCATCGTGATGTTGCTGTCGCTCGTCTTTCGTGGTGTGGCGTTCGAATTCCGTACGGTGTCACGCAGCAAAACCTGGCTGAGCGTGGCGTTCGCAGCCGGCTCAACGCTCGCGGCTTTCGCGCAGGGCGTCATCCTCGGCGGGCTTGTGCAGGGGATCCCGGTGAAAGATGGGGCCTATAGCGGCGGCTCGTTCGACTGGGCAACGCCATTCGCCTTTCTTTGCGGGCTGTCGTTGGTGGCCGGCTACGGATTGCTCGGCGCCACCTGGCTTGTCATGAAAACCGAAGGAGCGGTTGCCGAGCGCGCCCGTAGCCAGGCCAAGGGTCTGCTGCTGGCTGTGCTCGTGTTCATGGCCGCAGTGAGTCTATGGACGCCGATCATGGAGCCGCGCATCGCAGCGCGCTGGTTCTCGCTGCCGAATTTTTATTTCTTGTGGCCGGTGCCGGCGGTGACGGCCCTCACCGCGTATCTCACCTGGCGCTGGATTGAGGCCGGCCGCGAGGTGCCGCCGTTTCTGGCCACGATTGTGTTATTCCTCCTCGGATTTCTCGGTCTGGCGATTTCGGACTTCCCTTATCTTGTTCCGCCGTCACTCACCGTGTGGGACACCGCGGCCGCGCCGGCGAGCCAGATTTTCATGTTGCTCGGCACGCTGTTCCTGCTCCCGATCGTGCTCGGTTATGTCGGGTTCATCTATTGGCTTTTCCGCGGCAAAGTACGCGAGGGCGAGAGCTATCACTAATAATGACGACTAGGGTTGCGTCGCACCCAGCGGCCGCAGCATCGACCAGCCGAGTCGGATCAACGGCAGGCGGCCCTGCACCACGCGCGGAAATGAGCGCGGCACTTCCTGCACCATGTCGGGGAACTGCGCCTTGAGCGTCGCGGGCGGCGTTCCGCTGTTGTCGGCGGCGGGCCAAACCAGAATGCCGCCCTGCGTGAGAACATCGGTCGGGCTTGCCCACGGGCTGCGCTGCGGCGCCCATGCAAAGTAGACGTGCGGCCTGCTCGGTGCGGCAAGCGCCACCAGCGGCGCAATCCGCGGATCACCGGTCACATAAGGAAGCGGCTTGCCGGTGCGGCGCTGGTAAATGTCTGAATAGAAGTTGCCTTCCGCATTGGCCGGCTGCGCTATTCGCAGGTCGGTGCCGAGCGTCCATGGAAACACCGCGATCGACAGCGCAACCAGAACCGGTGGCGCGACAAGCAGACCGAACCAGGCAGCCGAGACCAGCCGCTCACGGTAGAGCAGCACCTTGTCGCCGGCAGCCACGATCACCGCGAGGCCTGAGAGAACGACCAATGGCGCTATGCGGTCGAGCGGCCCAAGCCGGCCGCCGGCAAAAACGGCTGCGATCGCCGCCAGTGCCGGCGCCAGAGCAAAGACGTACACAAAATTGCGTGCGAAGGGCTCCACGGGATTGCGGTCGATCTCCGGCGCACGTTCGCGCGGATGCCGCGGCCAACCGCTCGCCAATGTCACCAGCAAAGCAAGACCAAGATGCGCAAGCACCAGGACGACGCATAGCCACGTTCCCGGCGACAGCCGGCCGGCCGAAGCGATGCTCTCTTCGATGCCCTCCATCACGAGAGAACGCTCGCCATTGAGCCAAAGTGCGTGCGGGAAAACCACGATGCATAGAAGCAGCATGGCAATCCACGGTTCTGGATGGAGCGCGGCCGACCGTCCGCGCGCCGTTGCGAGCGTGAACGCAATCACGACTGCTAGCAGGATCAATCCGACATAACTTGCGAGGAGAAGCAGCCCGAGTACGAGCGCGAGCAGGAACCAGTGGCCGCGCCTGTTCTCGCCGACAGCGCGCCAGTAGTACAGCAGCGCAAGCGCCCATAGCGGCGCCGCCAGGATCGCAGGACCAAAATTCGGGCTAGGGACGGAGAACGCGGCGATCCCGACCATCAGCAATACGGCAAGAACCGCATGCCGGGTACCGACAATGCTGCGGCCGAGCGCGAATACCGCCCAGTAGGCGATGACGATGCAGGCCTGCGCCAGCGCATAGAGTCCCAAAGATCCAGCGAGCCTGAAGGCGATCTCGCCGAGCCAGAATGCCAAAGGCGGCCCGAGATAGCTGCCCAGTACAAATTCATGCCCGATGGCGAGCAGCATCGGCACGTCCCCCGGCGGCGCGCTGAAGAAAATCGCCGGAATGAACGTCCACAGCGCAGCTTGCGTGAGAGCCACGGTCCAGAACACCACAGCCGGGCGCCCGCGCAGAAATTCAATGAGCAGGGAGACGTAATGCATTGGCCCGCGGTGGGGTGAATCCGTTGGAACCGGGCAGCAATAGAGAAGCCGGGCTAAAGAGGCAACAACCGCGCGATGGCTTCGTCAGAGGCGCCACCCAAAGCGGCGAGTTTGGCGGCGACCGGCGCAAACGACTTTCGATGGTGAATGGTTGGTCCGAGCTTGGCCAAAGCCGCAAAATGCTCCGGTACGCTGTAGCCCATGTGGCGCTCAAAACCGTAGCCCGGGTGCGCGAGACCAAGACGCGTCATCAACCGGTCGCGGGTGACCTTCGCCACGATCGAGGCCGCGGCCACCGATAATACCAGCGCATCGCCCGACACCACCGCTTCGCAATCGCAGCCGCAATCGATCTTCAGGTTGCCGTCGACGAACACCAGTTTCGGCCGTACCGGCAGGGCTTTGACCGCGCGGGCCAGCGCCCAGAGGGAGGCTCGAAGGATGTTGTCGCGGTCGATCCGCTCGACCGCGCCGAATGCCACGGCGACCTGTGCTGTTGCACAGATCATCTCGTAAAGTTTCTCCCGCGCGGCGGCATCGAGTTTCTTTGAATCGTTGAGGCCACGCGGAATGCGGCTTGGGTCGAGCACCACCGCGGCTGCCACCACGGGGCCGGCGAGCGGTCCCCGTCCCGCCTCATCGCAGCCCGCGATCGGAAAGACGCCTTTGTTGAGCGCGCGCCGCTCGCGCCTGAACGTGGGGCGCAAAATCGGCTCGTTGAGCGGCAGACGTGACGCTGATTTCTGTTTGCACTTGC
>Ga0070713_100003700_pt1 | contig 10122 bp, 7 predicted proteins | sample LARL82metaG_FD_65465 | JGI IMG/M metagenome (GOLD analysis project Ga0070713, IMG submission 65465) | Corn, switchgrass and miscanthus rhizosphere microbial communities from Kellogg Biological Station, Michigan, USA - LAR L8-2 metaG | ecosystem: Host-associated > Plants > Roots > Rhizosphere ... | reverse complement strand
CAGCAGGGCCAGAGCAATCAGCTCGGGCAGAATGGCAATCAGCAGGGTCAGGCCAATGGCAACGGACAGCAGCCAGGCAGCAACGGCCAGCTGGGGCGTGGAGGTCAGCAATCCGGCCAGATCGCACCGGGCGGCGGCACGCAACAGGGCGGTGGCTACGGTCAGCGGGCTGGTGATCGCACAGGCATGCGCGATGGCCAGAGTGGTGACATACGCTACGGCGGTGGAGGCGGCGCGGACGGCACCGTCTGGGGAAATATCAATACCGGCAACAACCGATATAGCCAGGTCGGGCAGCGGCCGGCACCGCCCGACGCCTCTGGCAATCCCGCCGACACCGAGCGTACCTATCAACAGGGCATGCGCGAATTGAATCAGCTTCGCCAGATGGTGCAGGGCGATCCGCAGGCCGCGAAGGAAGTGCAGGAGCTGACGAGGCAGATGCAGAATCTCGATCCCAGCCGATTTCCCGGCAACCCGGCGATGGTGGAACAGATGCATCGCGAGATGCTTAGCTCCGTCGATCGCATCGAACTGCAATTGCAGCGCGACGGCGCTTCCACCGAAGCGCGCACCGGCAAGCCCTACGCTGTGCCCGCGGGATATCAGGATTCAGTCGCCGAATACTACCGGCGTCTGAGCAAGAATCCCTAGCAAAAATCGTTAGACAGGCACCGATAGAAACCAATCCCGGAAAGACGTTCCCCGATGCCTCTTCTAGCAGATCTCGTCCAAACCTCTTCCAGGTTGAATTACCACAGTACCCGCCCACCAATCTGGATCACGCGTGCTCCGCCGGTATTTCCCTGCGGCAGGGCATTCGTGATGATGCCGGCGCTGGCGGCGCTGTTGAGCGTGAGGCCGGGCTTGTCCGGGTTGAAGATGTTGAAGACATTAATCGCGTCGCCGCGAATTTGAAGCTTCGCTCTTTCAGGTGATGTCGCGGAAGATCGAAGCATCCACATCTCTCATACCCGGACCGTTCAGCGCGTTAACTCGCAACGTGCCATCTAAATTGCCGGGTCCAACACCGTTGCATCCCGTCGTCCCTGAGGTGCAAAACCCGCTTGGATCAAACCACTTGTAGGGCGCAACGCTTCTGGGAGCGATGCCTGTCTTGGGAAGTTGGCCGGTGGTTAGGTTCGGCCGGTCGTTCACGTTGCCATCTCTGTTGTCATCCGTTCCAGTGATAATCGCAAGCGGTGATCCACTCTGGAAGGTCACGATGGCCGAGACCGTCCAGCCCATTCAATGCAGTGCGAACCGCGCGATTGGAGTTGTTAAAGTAATCCGTCTTCCAGACCACGTAGACTGTGCCGACATGCGTGCGATCGTTGTCGGCGCGCTGCTTCTCCAGTGCAAGGTTGTAGTAATCCTCTGGTGCGGTTCCAGCGCTATTGCCGATGTTGCCGGTCGTCTGCAGCGATGCGGTGCCCAGAGTCTTGCTCCACACATAGAACCCGATCACGCTGATATTGTGGCTAAGGCGCTTGTTGACCGTAACCTGAAGACCGTTGTAGTTCAGGTTCTGCCCACTTTCGATCACAGAGGCTCCGGCAAGATACTTCTGTCCGGCGACCAGCGTTCCCGGGCAGGCGGTGCCGGCTCCAAACGGTTCTGGCATGTATGGGCGGCGGCAATTGAAGTTGCCCGTCGTGTTGTTCGCAGGTGCCGCCGTGTTGAAGATCGGTGCGTTTTGATCGATGATGAACGGCAGCTTGCGATTGAGAGCACCCACATAGTTGATACTGAGCGCGAGGTCCTTGGTGAACTGCTGCTGTACGCCGAAGTTGATCTGGTAATTGGACGGCCAGCGGAATCCCTGCTGCAGGAATGTCAACGCGGACGGAGCCACATATCGCGGATTGGAAGCGCTGTAGTTGTATGGGAAGGGCGAGACGCCAATCGGCGACGCGGGGTTCGTGGGGTTCGGAGAGTCCGCCGGATCGGTCGAGTACAGGTTCTTCATGCTGACGACATGGGTAAACGCGTTGGTGAAACGCACAGCGAACGGCTGGAAGTTCTGCGGTAGCTCCCACATGTTGCCGGAGATCGTGCCAAAGAAAAGACCCGCCGCGCCATGAACTACCGTCTTGCCATTACCAAACGCATCGAGCGCGAATCAAGGCGAGGCAAGACATGGTTGTAGTTCGTGTCTACGCCGCCAACCGGCACGCCGGGATCGCCCGGAAATAGCTGACCCGTCAGTGCCGTCGGCGGTACCGTGGACTGTACGCCAGGTTTGAAGATCGAGTAGCGGCGTTGCGTATCAGTCGGAGCCGTCTGTATGTCATATCGCAGACCAAGATTGACGGTCAGCCGTGGCGTCAACCGCCAGTCGTCTTGCGCGAAGAGTCCCCAATTCCAATAATTAGCGTTCGCGTTATCGGGTGAATCCTGACCATACGTGTTCGGCCGTCCGATCAGGAAATCCGCGATGCCAACACCCGTCTTCACATAAGCAGCCTGTGCAGAGGCGTTATTCGGAACCGTCGTATTCGCAAAGGAGAAAACGCCATAGTCATTCAGCAATGTCTGTTGGACATCTTTCTCCAGGTAGCCTTCCGCGCCGACGAAGAACGTGTGCCTGCCGCGCGTCGTCGTGTAAACATCGCGCAGACCGTAAACGTTCGTGCCGGCAACCGGACCGCTGATCTGATTCCCAAGCGTGAAGAAGCCGCCAACCGCGATCTGCGGAAGCTGTGGCGGTCCTTGCACATTCAGTTCAGAGCCGTAATCAGCCAGCGACTTTGCAGGTTGACTCGCGCGGCCTGCGTTCATGCGCGCATAGCTGAGCCAGATCTGATTCACAGCCTTTCCCAGTGTCCACACATCGCTGGCATTAGCCGTCTGCTGGCGATAGCTATAGTTAGAGATCGCCCACGAACCCAGGCTCGACCCGGATGGCAGCAGAAGCTGCGAACCATTCGACTGAAAGTAATCCAGCGTCAACCGATGGCTCTGCCCCAGTTGCTGATCACCCTTGATCAAGAACTCATTCGTCGAATTAGGCAGTCCCATATTGCCGATAAAGCGATTGTCCGTACGCCCCGCCGTCGGAAGCGGAACATTCTGACTCAACACAGCGGCAGCCACAGGATCCATCAGAGCTTTGTAGTTGGCGTTGAGATCCGCCCTATTGCCCGCGATAGGCTGATGCGTCACAGGATCGCAAACGAAGAACTTGCCGCCGAAGTTTGTATTCGCCTTATCCGCCGCATTGAGCGCAATCGAGCACGCACCAAGACCGGTTACAGGTGTCGTCGTCGGCAGGTTTTCCGAGAAGTTGCCCACGCGTTGCAAGGCATCCGGCACGACCGTGTTGAAGTTCACTGGATTGATCTGACGCAACCCGCTGTAGCTTCCGAAGAGAAACGTCTTGTCCCTGTAACCGGCCCGCCGAGCGTTGCGCCTAAGTTATTAATATGCAGTGGAGTCTTGCTGGCTTGCGCATGTGATGTCGCGTTGAAGTTGGTTCCGCGATGAAACTCAAAAACGGAGCCATGCACTTGGTTGGTGCCGGACTTAGTAACGACCGTCACAATACCGGCGCCTGTGCGGCCATACTCCGCGCTGAAGTTATTCGTCTGTACGACGAACTCCTGAATCGTATCCGGATTAGGCAAAGCGTTTCTGGTGTTGCGCAGGCCAGTCATGTTCAGACCACCGTCCAGGTAGTAGCTCACCTCGCCGACCAGATCATCCGGCGAGCCGTTGATGATCACATGCTGCGCAGGGAAGCCCACGGTATTTTCAAAAGTATTCGACTGCACGCCCGGGGTTAGATCCAACAAGCGATAAGCATTGCGGCCGACCAGTGGAAGATTATCTACCTCAAGGCTGTCCACCGTCCGGCTTAGCGTCGAGTTGCCAAGATTCACAAGAGGAACTTCGCTCGTGACTTCGACCACCGTGTTTTCAGTCCCAATACTCAGCGTAAAGTTCAGGTTTGCGTTCTGCGTCGCAGTCAGCGCGATACCCTTCTGGTCGAGCACTTTGAAACCGGTCGCCTCCACCTTGGCGGAGTACGATCCGATCGGCAGAAATTCTGCGCGATAGTCGCCCTGTTCATTCGACTTCACTGTGCGCGTGAAATTCGTGTCTACCTGCGTCAGCGTGATCGTAGTGTTCGGTATCACTGCGCCCGTGTTATCCGTCACCGTCCCGAACAGCGTTGCTGTAGAGAGTTGCGCCCACGCGGATGCGGTCATCAGAGCCACCACTGCCACAAGCCTGAATAGCTTCATAAGTTCCCCCTCATATACGTGACTTGTCTTGCGTAACCGGTTCGATACCGATCCCGAACCTCATCGCTGGTTCCTTGCTGCATAACCGAAACTTTGCGCTCCTGCATGAGTCGAGGAGCTGGATCAAAAAAGAAGTTCCCATGCAAACTGGGTGCTCGTTCCTTTCTCATTGGTTGAGACGACCAGGCGTTCTCCGCGCGGCTCGAGCGTCCCTTTATCTACAGATCCCGGTTTCCCAGGGCCCATCACAACATTCGGTTCAACCTTTGTGATCGCGTGCTGCGGTGAGAGCAGTTGAATATGAAGTGCCGCGCCGTTGATCTTTGTCTCGTATCTTTGTTCCGCGATCGGTTCTACCTTCGTATCCGAATGAAGAACCTCGGTGAAGGTATGCGGGATAGTGCTTTCCACCACATCATTCACTTCCAGCTTTCCGTCAGCTTTCATCGTGAGGCGTCGCAGATATCGAGTCAGTTTCAGAGAAGAGTCATAGACGCCGGCCCCTTCGCCTTCCAATTCAAAACCGTGTGAGGTTCGTTCGGCACGCGTAATTCGCGCCTTGTTCATCTCGTCATAAGGAAAGCCTGCCCAGGCATCGTGGCCTTTGCCTTCATTTCCCTGGCCTCTTCCATCGACGAGGAGCGTATTGTGTTCGATCGTCCTGGGAACACCCGCGTACCCGGAGTCGCCGGTGAGATATTGCCCGTGGGCCCACAGGGATAAACTGTTCACATCAGGGTGCACATGGCCCTGCTCCGTATGCCAGTCCGGAATCTTCGCGATCAACTCTGTCGCACTGTGGCCCTCAGGCGGACCGCACTTGAACGCAATCGCTGTCGCCTGTGCATCCCAGCCGCTTCGCCAGAAGACGACATCGTGATCCGTAAAGTGATGCCACGGCTGGATCTGTTCTATCGGTGTTGCTTTCAGCTTTGGATTGCGCCACACCAGCGTCCACCATTCCTCCTGCCCGGTGTGCCCCAGGCTTTTCATCCAATCGGCAACCCCTTGAATTTCGCTGTCGTTGTATCGTGCCGCCAAATCGTAAAGCAGGTTGTAGTTCGATTCAAAATGCCCGCCCGGATGACTGCGCTCGTAGTCATCCCCCATCTTCGCTCGGGTGATTGGACCTTCAAACACATCGCCGAAGTCGAACATCGTCTGTCCACCCGGGGTCAGGCTATGCGCTGCATAGAGATGTGTCTTTCGCAGCCCCGGCTGATCAAACAAGTCTTCTCCCGTCGCATGCTTCTGTGCGTCAAGATAGTGAATGATCCATGGTGTAGCGAAGATCCAGTGTTCAAAGCCCTCGTAGTAGTAGCCGTCTTTGGAGTAAGTCGCCAGCACCTTGCTGTAGATTGCCCGCGCCAAAGCCGCCCACTGTTTCGCTTCTGGCACCTCACCCGAGGTTTGTGACGAGTACACGGTAGGGCCGCCAAACGCTCCCGCCTTTGCTACACAGGAGGACGGGTTTGCGGGGATGGTGAGTCTGGCGCAGCTTCGTCGGCCTCCATCTGCGATCTTCGCGAGAAATGACTTCACGGCGATCGGTGCCATGCGAGCCGCTCACACGCTCGGGATGCGTATACCTGCTGATGTGGCGATAGCGGGCTTCGACAATATTCCCCTCGCTGCTTTCACGACCCCGCCATTGACCACCGTTGCCCAACCGATCGCGGAACAAGGCGCCGCCGCAGCAAGATTCCTGCTGGAACGCATCACGGCAACTAAATCAAGAGCATCGAAAAAGATATCGATGGAATGCACATTGATTGTTCGTGGATCAACAGTCGCCGAGCGATAGCGCTCTCCTAAAGCGAATAGCGCGAAGTGGCAGGGACCTACTCGCGAAAGCAAAGCATACGGCTGATGGAGTAGTGGCGTAGGCTGGCGAATCACAGTGCTACAATCGGCCGCAGTAAGACTGACGCTGAGCACGATCTTGCGAGTACTGGTTCCCTTTGAGGACGATAGAAACAGGTTCCTTTTCGGGAAACTTCGAGGGGAGAAGTCGTGAGTTCGATCAGAGTCAGGAATTTCATGAAGCAGCAGGGATTTACTGAAGAACAAGACTCCGCTTGCGACATGCACTTCTCCGGACTTTCTTTTCAGCCTAGAATATTGGGTACTTTGCTGGTGATTGCGATCTTGTTGCAATCACCAATTTTGTTTTTTGTGCTTTCCGCGATGCTCTGGTGGAATGTCGCACTTCCGAAGTGGAATCTCTTCGAGATATTCTTCAACCGAGTGATCGCCCTTCCTAGCGGAAGGCCGATGCTCAGTCCGGCGCCTCCGCCGCGCAGATTCGCGCAAGGGATGGCAGCGACTTTCTTTCTCTTGGCAGGTCTCGCGCTGGTTTCAGGCTGGATGATCGCAGCTTGGATTCTCGAAGTATTTCTTGTGATCGCGATTGCCTCGCTACTCTTCGGGAACCTTTGCCTGGGTTCGTATGTCTACCATCTGCTGCGCGGAAGGATTTCTTTCGCCAACTCCACTCTTCCGTGGAGTCGTCCTCGAACGTGATTTGCATTGACCCTCCAAAAAATCGAACTGTGCCGGATTGTTGATGTAACATCACCTTCTTGTGAACCAGGTACAGCGCTGCCTACAACTAAAGATTGTCGATAAGACCAAATCGGGTGAGATTGACCGCAAATGCTTGTGCCACTCTTGAAGGAGCACACTCTCGTAGCGTGCCATCGAGCCACAGGCCTTATGTCCTTCGCCTCCGGAATCCGCCTTAGCGCAGTACGAAAGACAGAATCCGTCCGAGTACGGAGGGCGAGTTGACGATTGCGAATAGAGAAACTCATGTTCCGGACGGCGTGCCCTTAGACGCTGCCCCGTCCCGGAGCCCAAGGCGGCGCCTGTACCGTTTTGCGAAGACGCTCTACCGCGCCATTCCGCGTCCTCTGCGCGCTCTTGCTTATCCGATTGCGGCCAAGAGTGTGTTGATAAGGCGACTCAGACCGGAGGTTTGGATTATTGCAGGAGAGGAACAGGTGAGCCACCTGCCGCTTTCCGTTTGCTTATATGCCGCGACGAATGAGAACAGGATCTACCTCCAAAACTTGATCTTTGGATCATCGTTTCGTGCCAGATATATAGGCCGAATCTGGCTGTGGAACGCTTTTACCGGGCTCCCAGAGGCTGCCAAAGGTTGTTCTATTGTCATCGCGGACGTTCATGACCGTCATCTAAAGTTGATGGGTGCACGAGCCGGAATCATTATTCCCGCGTGGGTGCGAGGATACGTCGATCTGCCTCGTAGTCCGGCGGTAATAAGACGCGACAGTGTTAAAGATATTCAACGGAGAATTCGGCGAGAGGGTCTCGAATTTGAAGTCACGCGAGATCTGCAAAGCTTCGATTACTTCTATCAAAATATGCACGTGCCCTATTTGAAGGGACGATACGGCGATAGCGCAGTCGTGAGTTCGAGGGAAGAGATAAAGGCCCAATTCGACAACGGCGAATTGATTTTGGTCAAAAAAAAAGGCGAGTATATCTCGGGGGCGATCGTCAGCTATCAGGGCGAATTAGCTTCATTTCCGTATTTGGGCGTTCTGGACGGGAGATGGGAGTTCGTTGCTGGAGGCGCGATCTCGGCTAGTTACGAGTTTGTTCTACAACACCTGGAAACAACCAGCTGCCGGAAAGCGAACTTCGGCCAGTCCAGGGCGTTTCTAAACGATGGAGTGCTTCGATTCAAGAAGAAGTATGGGTACGAAATTGTTAACTCAACTATTCACAAATTTCTGACGAAAGTTGTCTCCGACACTAATGCAACCCGCGCTTTCCTGCGAAATAACCCTTTCATTGTGGAACGATCCGGCAAGTTCTATGGGGTTGTCTTCCTTGATGGCGAAGTGCCGCCTACGCCACAAACCCTTCAAGAGATCAATAAACAGCACTCCCACGCTGGTTTGTTGAAAATACTCGTATGCTCTTTTTCTCCCGACGCAACAACAAAGAGCGAGGTGCCGAAGCCTCTCCCCGATCTCAATCCCGACGGGTCCAGTCGTCCTCCCGGACAACCTCACTATGAATATCTATCTCAGGCCGAGTGGATGAGTTTGATTGGAGAATTGGGGGCCATTGGAATAGACAACGTTATAGCCATCTGTCCTGACGTCGAGGGCAAGCCCTGAAAGCGGCTTTATGAGACGAGTTCGCGTTCGGTGGATTCGATACTGCCCGCGCACCGCACTAATACGGACGCCAGTTTCGAGCTGTATCGTTTGGACACGCAGTCATCGTGTCGGCCAGGTATCGGATGAACTTCCACTCCGCGAGACACGGACTGCCATCCCATGGTCGCATCGTGACTGCGAAACAGGGTTGGGACCTTCGCACGCAGAAGAATGACTCTGCCTTCATATCCGTTAGGCACATAAGCGAGCAGTGCGCGATACATACTGGTCAGGAAGGCTTGATAGGTTTTGGGAAGATTCGATTTTCCGAAATAAATTCTCGGGTCCAACTCGCTGTCTGCAGGCCGGCGAAGCAGCGCGCGGGCAATCCGGGAGAGATTCCCGTTAATACGCAAGAGGAATGCGCGAGGGCGAAAATCGACTACTTCCTGGGTGATCCAGTCCGGAAGGTTGCGGAGCACATCGAACAGACGTTGAGGAAGGTTGCGAGGCTCAAGGCCCGGAGCGTTGACGACCATCATATCGATGACTACCGGCAGCGGATCGAGAAGACCTCTTTTGCGAAGCTGTACTGCAATTTCGAAGGCGATCGTCCCGCCGAACGAGTGACCCACGAGAACCACCTTCCCACCGGGGGGAACAATCCGCTCGATCTCTGCTAAGTGACTCGCAGCAATCGATTCCACCGAGACTCCTGATGTGGATGAGAACCCAGAGCGAATATTCAGTCCATAGACGGGATGAATCGAGTCGATCTGCTCGGCGAGGTGTTGATATCCGGCGGCTGAGCCCCCGAGGCCGGCCACAAAAAAGATTGGGAAGCCGGTCCCGCCGGGTCTGAAGGCCATCACCGATTCGACGCTTAGGTCGCCGTCGCCCCGGACTGCCCTGTCCACGCGCTCGGCAAGGAGTTTTAGTGTGGGGAAGCGGTGAAGGCTGTCGGGCGGTAAGTCGCAATGGAAGCGTTCGTGAATGGCTACGAGCACTCGAACCGCACTTAGGGAGTCTCCACCAGAGTCCGCGAAGGTTTCATCGTCGGCGACGTTGCGACACTGTAAAACGTTCTTCCAGATATCGCGCAGTATCTCTATCGTCGGAGCGGAATCTGGCACGTCGTCTTCGCGCGTCGTCATAGGTGGCGGTGGAAGACGGCGGCGATCGACCTTGAAGTTGGAGTTCATCGGCAACTCCAGGAGAAAGACGATGGTCGACGGAACGGCGTATTCCGGCAAACGTTCCCGGAGAAAGTCGCGCAGATCGGTCTGAGTGACGAGACAGCTTGGTCGGGCTACCACGTACGCTACCAACCGGTCGTTTCCGGTCGAATCTGCGCACGTTACTACGACGGCGATTCTGACCTGGGGATGAAGTCTGATGACTTGCGAAATGTGGTCCAATTCGACGCGGTGGCCCCGGACCTTTACTTGTGCGTCGGTACGACCAAGGAAGACGAGACATCCGTCGGGTCTAAACGAGCCGCGGTCGCCGGTGCGGTAGAGGACCTGGCCGTCCGGCTGCGCCTGGAACTTTATCGCGGTGTGATGCGGATCGTTCGAGTAGCCATCGGCGAGATAGCGGCTGCGCACGGCGATCTCGCCTTCGCATCCTCTCGGCACAGAAGTGCCGTTCTCGTCGAGTACCTCCACGTCCTTCCCGGCCACTGGCCAGCCGATCGGGACTGGGCTCTCTACAGCTCCGTTCCGAGGAACGAAATACTGAAC
>Ga0070713_100003696_pt1 | contig 10129 bp, 8 predicted proteins | sample LARL82metaG_FD_65465 | JGI IMG/M metagenome (GOLD analysis project Ga0070713, IMG submission 65465) | Corn, switchgrass and miscanthus rhizosphere microbial communities from Kellogg Biological Station, Michigan, USA - LAR L8-2 metaG | ecosystem: Host-associated > Plants > Roots > Rhizosphere ... | reverse complement strand
CTTGGAATCGGCGCTCCCGCGGCGCTCGTGCTGGCGGCACGCGGCTGGTCCGATCCGAATTGCGCCCGCCGTTTCTTGTGCCCCTCTCTTGACCAACTCTGCGATCCGCTCGCTATGCGCGATATGTCCTGCGCTTTGGATCGCCTCGAGCGGGCCATCCGCGATCGCGAGCGAGTCCTCATCTACGGCGACTACGACGTCGACGGCGCCACATCGGTCGTGGTGCTGACCAAAGCCATCGAGATGGCTGGCGGCGAAGCGCGCCATTACGTTCCCCACCGGCTGAAAGAGGGCTATGGCATGCGCGCCGAGGTGGTGGAACAGGCTGCCACCGACGGCGTAAAGCTGATCGTCAGCGTCGATACCGGAATACGCGCGGGCGAGGTCGTGGCGCGCGCCAACGAGTTGGGCATCGAGGTGATTGTCACGGATCATCACCTGCCCGAAGCGGCCCTGCCTCCGGCCGTTGCCGTCCTCAACCCCAACCGCCCCGATTGCACATACCCCGATAAGAACCTGTGCGGCGCCGGAGTGGCATTCAAGGTGGCGCAGGGCTTGCTCGCGCGGCAGGGCTGGCCGCCGTTGAAGATGCGCCGCATCACCGAGTCCTTTCTTAAGCTGGTGGCCATCGCCACGGTGGCGGATGTGGTTCCGCTCACCGGTGAGAATCGCGTCATCGTAAAACACGGATTGGATGGTCTGGCCGACGTTCGCAATCCGGGTCTTCGGGCGCTACTGGACGTGGCCGGCTTCAGCGGATCGAGCGTGCCCACCTCGCGCCAGGTGGCTTTTCAGATCGCACCGCGGCTGAATGCGGCGGGCCGTATGGATACGGCCCGGGCCGCCATCGAGTTATTCCTGACTGCCGACCCGGCGCGCGCCCGCGAACTGGCCCAACAGCTTCACGATCAAAACTCCGAGCGGCAATCAGTGGAAGCGGAAGTCCGCGCGGCCTGCGAGCAGATTGCAGTGGAACCATCCGCTGCCGCCCTGGTCTATTATGCGGGAGATTGGCACCGCGGCGTCCTCGGAATCGTCGCCAGCCGGCTGGTCGAGCGGTTCCACCGCCCAGTGTTTGTGTTGAGCCGCAATCCCGAGGACGGAATGGCCCAAGGCTCGGGCCGCAGCATCCCGGCCTTTCACCTGCTCGAAGCGCTCGAATCGATGCCCGATCTGTTCGTCCGCTTCGGAGGCCACAGCCACGCCGCCGGCGTCACTCTGGATGCCCAGCGCGTCGAAGAATTTCGGTCCCGCTTCAACGCTTTTGCTGCGTCGCGACTCAGTCCGGAAGATCTCATGCCGGAACTGAAGATCGACGGCTTCCTCGAGTTTTCCCAGATTACCGATCGGACGGCCGCCGAAATTTTTGGCTTGGGCCCCTTCGGCCACGGCAATCCGCCACCTCTGTTTGCCGTGCGCCACGCCGAGGTGGCTGGTCCTCCGGCCCTGTGGAAGGAGAAACATCTGAAAGTGATGTTGCGGCAGAATGGCCGCAACCTGTCGTTGAAAGCGTGGAATTTCGCGGAGCGCGCCACAGAACTGGCCGCCGGCACGCGCGTAGATGCCGCATTTTGCCTGGAAGAAGACGCCTACGCCGCCGCCCGCGGGTACCCCGGTTGGAGCGCCGTATTGCGCGACGTACGGCCGGCATCCACGTAACACGCTTCTGTCTCGAATCTCCCGGTCGCGCGAGCGACGGCCGCTCCTTGCCGTCGCGGCTCGGTTTCGGGCTGAGCCGCGGCCAGAGGAAGCGGTTGGGTTTCCGGCACCTACTCCGCCCCCACCCCTCGCACCGCTTTCTCTACCGGTTCCAGCAATGGAAGCTCCACACCCAGCGGCGCCGTCTTGAGATCGGCGAATTTGCGCGCGCTCACCATCACCCGGCTCTCCAGCGATCCGATGGCGCTGTTGTATGCTTCCACCGCGCGATCGAGACTCTTGCCCAGCTTCGACCAGTGGTCCGTCATGTCGGAGAGCCGTTTGAAAAGTTCTTTGCCCAGCGCGCTGATCTCGGCCGCGTTCTCCGCCAGTTTTTCCTGGCGCCAGCCATAAGCCACCGCCCGCAGCAAGGCAATCAGAGTGGTCGGCGTCGACAAAATGATGTTCTGATCGACCCCGAACTCGATCAGCGACGGGTCATGCTCCAGGGCAGCGCTGAAGAAGCTCTCGCCGGGCAAGAACATCACGGCGAATTCCGGCGCTTGGTCAAATTGCTCCCAGTACGACTTGCGCGCGAGGCTCGACATGTGAACGCGCACCTGCCGGGCGTGATCGGCCAACAACGCTTTGCGCGCCGCCTCATCGGGAGCTTCCATCGCGCGCAGATAAGCATCGAGCGGGGTCTTCGCATCCACTACCACCGTTTTGCCCGCCGGCAGCCGCACTAGCAGGTCGGGACGGAGCCGCCCCTCGTCCCCGTACAGCGTCGTCTGGCTATAGAAGTCGCAGTGGTCGAGCATCCCCGCCATTTCCACCACACGCCGGAGTTGCATCTCGCCCCAGTGCCCGCGCACACCGGGAGTGCGCAAGGCCGTCACCAGCCGCCCGGTTTCCGCGCGCAATTGAACTTGGGTTTCGACCAGACTGCGAACTTGCTCATGCAACGTGGCGTAGGCGCCCGCCCGCGACTTTTCCATCTCCTGGATTTTGGCGTCCACCTTTTCCAGCGAAGTGCGCACGGGCGAGACCATTTCGGCGATGGCCTGCTGCCGCTTTTCCAGATCGCCGCGCGCCGATTCCTGCGTTTGCCCGAGCGTAGCTTTGGCCAGATCGAGAAAGGCCTGGTTATTTCGCGCCAGCGCGTCGGACGAAAGCGCGCGGAAGGCATCGGAGAGCTTCTGTTGCGCCTCGTTCCAGACCGCCAGTTTCTCCGCCGCGGCCCGCCGCTCGGCCTCCAGCCGGGCTTGCCAGACCGAGCGCAGCACCAGCCACGCCAGTGCGAAGCCGGCCGCAAAACAAACGACCGGGAAAATGTTCTGCATTCCCTCTATTATCGCTCGCGGGTGCTACAGAAGCACGGTGTCCATGCCGCTTTCTTCCACCCGCGCGGGAGGCAACTGCGGTTCAGGCGCGCGCGTCAGAAAACGGATCAGTTCGTCTTCCGAGCCGTCAAAGAATCCATCGACCAATTCGCGAATGGCGGCCCGCCGCATGCTCTCCCGCGATGCCTGCAGAGAGTAAACGAAGGCCCGACCCGCTTTGCGGCGCGTCAGTCTTCCCTTTCGGACCAGCCGCTCCAGCACCGTCATGATGGTGGTGTAAGCCAGACGGCGCGAGCGCGATACCACCGCCTGCACGTCGCGGACATTCGCTTCCCCCAACGACCAGAGCGCCTGCAAGCAGAGCATCTCGAGAGGGGGCGGCATGTCGCGGGCGGTTCGCGGCATCAGGCTTTCTGCTCCGTCTCCGCAGGTGTGAGCGCCTGCTTCAGTTTATCGGCGAAAGGCGAACCCGGCCTGCCGCCGGATACCGCCGGTTTGGAGGCGAATGCAGGATGCTCCGCCCCATCGGCCCGGGCCGCGGCCACCGGAGCCGTTCCATTCTTCGCCGCCGCCGCGTTGTCCCGCGGCCGCGGTTCTTCCGGATTCAGATAACGGTCTTTCTTCAGCGCCGGCCGGGCCAGCGCCGAATTGTAAGTCGTAAAGCAACCCTCCACCTGCCGGTCTTTCTCGATCAGCGCCCGCATGCACTCCATTTTGGAATCCATGTCGTCGATGTAGTGCAGCAGAAGCGCCTCGGGAAAATGCGGTACCTTCGGCGATCCGAATTCCAGCTGGCCATGGTGGCTCAGCACCATGTGCTCCACCAAGGAGCGCAGCAACGGCGGAAAATCAGGCAGCTTCTGCAGTTTCTCGGCGATCATGCGCAGCGCGATCGAGATGTGCCCGATCAGTTGTCCTTCGTCGGAGTAAGAAAATCCGCGTTCGTAGTTCAACTCGTGGATCTTGCCGATGTCGTGCAGAACCACGCCCGTCAGCAGCAGGTCGTAATCGATTCCCGGATAGTGCTGGGCCGTCATCTTGGCCAGGCCGCACAAAGAAAGCACGTGCTCGAGCAGCCCGCCCAGATACGCGTGATGAATCTGCTTGGCGGCGGGCGCCCTGCGATAGCGCGAAGCAATCGCCTCGTCGCCCATCATCGCGTCCAGCAAACCCTTCAGATGCGGGTTGCTCATCTGCTGCACGAGGCCGCACAGCTCTGCCCACATTTCGACGGGATCGCGCCGCGAAGACGGAAAATAGTCCGCAAAAGCAATCTCGCTTTCGTCCATGCGCCGCATCTTATGAACCGTCAGTTGCGGCCGGTTGTGAAAGATCTGAATCAGGCCTTTCACTTTGACGAAATCGTCGCGATCGAAAGTATCGATCACTTCCGCCACGTTGTCCCACATCTTGGCGTCGAGCTCGCCCGTGCGGTCTCCCAATAACATGGAAAGATACAGCTCGCCGCTTTTCTTCTGCCGAATCTCCTTGGCGTGGACCAGAAAACTGGCCGTGATCAGGCGGTTCGGTTCCAGCTCGTTTACATACGGCGATTTCATGGTTTGGGCGCTGTGCCAGTCACGGGCGTTCCGGTGACAGGCGTGCCGGTCACCGGCGTGCCGGTCGGAATCGATCGGGGGTCCGGCTTTGCTGGGCGAGCAGGCTTGGCTCGGGGCTCGGGCGTTGCTTCGGCCGTGGTGGTTGGTTCGGCCTTGGCCGCCGCTTTGGTGGCGGACTTTGCCTCGGCGGCAGGCGCTTCCGTTCCGATCGACGATTTCGCATGGACCGGCAGCGGCACAACGTGCAGCAGCTTCTTCTTTCTCCGCGCCGCGACTTCCTCTTTCGTAGTCGTCTCCGGCTTCAACTGCGCCGCATCTTGCCACCTCGTATCCTTGCCCGCGGCCGCGCCCGTATCCACGAAGCCTTCTTTGATCTGCAGAAACGCATCTTCACGCAGCTTGGTCAGGTACTCGCGGATCTTCGGCTCCATCTTGGGTTCCGCCAGTTTCTGCGTGATCTGCTCTTTCACTTCCTCGAAACTGGCCTGCCCGGCTTCGAACCGGTCGTCCACTTTCAAAATCACCAGACCTTGGTTCACCTTGATCGGATCCGTCACCTGGCCCTTCTTCATCGCGAACACCTGGTCTTCAATCTGTTTCACCATCAGGTGATCGCTGCGCTTATAGGGAGGCAATTGGCCGCCATCGCGTGCCGAGTTCGGCTCATCCGAGTTGTCGCGAGCCAGGTCGCTGAACTTTTCTCCCTTTCGGGCACGCGCCACCAGGTCTGCTGCCTTCTTTTGGGCCGCTGCCACCTGATCCGGAGTCTTCCCCTCCGTGGAGAGCACAATCTGGCTCAGGAAAACTTCTTCTTCCCGGACAAACTCTTTCGGGTGTTCGTCGTAATATTTCCTCAGCTCCGGTTCCGGGACATTTACATGCGTGCTGATCTGGTCGCCGATCACCCGCTGCGTCAGCAGCGCATTCTTCATCTGCTCCCGGTAATCCTCATAGGACATACCGGTTTGTTCCCGCACATAATCGTGGAACTTGTCCGGATCGGTGATCTTGCTCTCGGACTGGTACTGGGCGAAACGCCGGGTGACGTCGGGATCCACATTGATGTTCAGATCTTTGGCTTTCTGCACCAGCAGAAGCTGATCGATCTGGTTTCGCAAGGCGTTCTTCTGCTGGTCGGCGACCACCTCGTTCAGTTGCGCGCCGTTCAATCCCTGCCGCTTCGCCTCCTGCAGGATGCCCTGACGGGTCTGATCGAGTTGCCCTCGGGTGATGATGTCGCCGTTCACCTTACAGACAATTTCCTCGACGACCCGAATATCGGCCGCCCCGGCGACCAAAACCGCCGCCGGAATGAGAACGATCCATTTGCAAAACATGATGGTGGAGATCCTTCCCTACTAATCTATCAAGGTTAGCCCGGTCTTGACGGTCGCGTCCCCTTTCCGGGGACTTGCCGTCCACGGGACCGGCCCTCCGGAGGCCACCTCTTTTCTCCTGAAGTCGCTGGTACTACGGGGCTTCCTGCCGCAGTTGAAAGTTACTACTCGAGGCGTTCCAGGGCGCTAGTTGTGATATTCTCATCTGTGGGAAAGCGCGGAATTGCGTTGCCCGGGGCCCCATCTCGTGGGCCGCAAGAGACTTCGAAGTTTTCATTCGCGGGAAATTAAAATATCGGGGATAGGGGATCCCGCGCGTCCCGCTCCCCACGTTGCCGCCCGTAGCCGGTTCGAGCTATGATGAGCGGTTTCGTCCCATAGGAAAGGATTTACCAGCCAACATGAGTTCCCCAACTACGAGTTCCCAAAGCCTCGAAGCTTTGTTGGAAAAGTCCGGCAATCCGGTGAGCTTGCTCCGGAATTCGAAAATCGGCGCCTACGTCTATCCCGTCGTCCCGGCGGAGTACGGGAACTGGCGCGATGAACAGCGCGCCTGGCGCGATACCTGTGTCTTGTTTGACCAGTCGCACCACATGTTTAACACCTATATCGAGGGCCCGGACGCCTTGAAGCTGGTTAGCTATCTAGGAACCAATAGCTTCGCCAAGTTCCCAGTTGACCGCGCCAAGCAGTTTTGCCCGTGCACCTATGACGGCTACGTCATAGGGGACGGCATCCTCTTCCATCTGGAGCCGAATAAACTCGTGTACGTTGGCCGCGCGCCGGCCTCGAGCTGGATCGAATTTCATGCGGCGACCGGCGGCTACAACGTCAAGATCACCAAGGACGAACGCTCCCCTTCGAATCCGGGCGGAAAGCCTGTCATCCGCTCCTGCTATCGGTACCAGATCCAGGGTCCCAACGCCTGGAAAGTGATCGAGAAGCTGAACGGCGGGCCGGTGGAGCAGATCAAATTCTTTGATATGGGTCACATCCAAATCAAAGGCCGCAAAGTGCGGGCGCTCCGTCACGGCATGGCGGGCGCACCGGGACTGGAAATTTGGGGACCGTACGAAGAGCGCGAGGAAATCCGCGCGGCTATCGTAGAGGCGGGTAAGGACGAGGGCATCGTGCAAGTCGGCGCCCGCGCGTATGCCACCAACACCCTGGAATCCGGCTGGATTCCTTCGCCGCTCCCGGCCGTGTATACGGGCGAGAAGATGAAGGCGTACCGGCAGTGGCTCCCGGCCGCCAGCTACGAGGGCACCGGCTCCATCGGCGGCAGCTTCGACTCCAACAACATCGAAGACTACTACATGAACCCGTACGAGCTGGGGTATGGCTCGTTCGTCAAATTCGATCACGATTTCATCGGCCGCGAAGCTCTGGAGAAAATCTCCCAGCAGCCGCTGCGCAAGAAAGTCACGTTCGCCTGGAACAAAGAAGATGTTCTGAAGGTCTTCGCGTCCTTATTCGAAGGGGGCGACATCTATAAGTACATCGACCTGCCGCTTGCGAACTACACTTCGGCCTCTTACGACAAGATTCTGATTCGCGGCCAGGCCGCGGGCCTCTCCATGTTCGCCGGCTACAGCTACAACGAGCGTTCGATGCTCTCTCTCGGCGTGGTGGAGCACGACGTCAAGATCGGCACCGAAGTGACGCTGGTGTGGGGCGAACCCGGCCGCGGCTCCGGCAAAACCACGGTGGAACGGCACAAGCAAATCGAAATCCGCGCCGTGGTCAGCCCGGTCCCGTATTCCAAGACCGTCCGCGAAACGTACCACGAAGGCTGGCGCAGCCAGAAGTAGTGTCCGACCGCTCCCTTTGGTCGCGGCTCTGAATACGTTCTTTACCGAGCCGCGACCGCAGGGGCGGTCATTCCGTACTCATGGAGCCCGCTCGTTGCCGAGTGGGCTTTTTAATTTTCCAGCCAGCTCCGCATCGCTTCCGCTACTTCGGCCGGCCGCTCCATGGTCGACATGTGCCCGGATTTGGGCACCAGCACCAGCCGGCTATTGGGAACCGCGGAAGCAATCTGCTGATGCGCCGCGGGTGTGCTCCACCCGTCTTCCCGCCCCGTCAGGACCAGGGTCGGACAGGAAATCCGCCCAAGTAGCGTTGTGGCGTCGGGACGCCCCAGCAGCGCCTTCATCTGCGCTTCGAAGATCTGCGGATTTTTCCGCTCGAACATGCGCGTGATCGCCTCGGTGAGCGCGATATCGGACCGCCGCGCGGGCGCCACCATATTCGGAATCCACTGCAGCGCCATCGCCCGCATCCCTTGCGTCTGGGCGATCTCGAGCAGCCCCCGCCTGCCGCGCTCTTCTTCCTCGCCCACCACGCCAGCCGCCCGAGGCGTCGCCCCGGTATTGAGCAATGCGAGCCGTTTAACGCGCTCAGGCGCTTGCCTGTAGACTTCCAGCGCGATGCGCCCGCCCATGGAATGCCCCGCCAGCGAAAATCGCTCCGGAGCGTTGCGCAATACCGACTCCGCCATCGCCGGAAGAGAATCCAACATGCCGTACTCGGCGCACGAGCACTCGGCGACATTGGACAATGCGTCGATTTGATCCTGCCAATAAGATTGATCGCACAGGAAGCCCGGGAGAAGAACCAGGGCTTCCCGTTCCGCGCTCATTTCTTACTGACCAGTTCTTCCACCGGCGGTGTTCCGTACGTGTGGAACGATTCGATGGTCTTCAGACCCCAAGCCTGGCCTTTCTTACGCTCGGATTCGCTCCAGCGGATCGGTTTCCAGTCCGGCGCCAGAATCAGCCGCGCGCCGGCATTGGCGACTTCCACGCGGTTGCCGCCCGGCTCGTAGACATACAGGAAAAACGTCTGCTGGATGGCGTGTTTGTGCGGACCAGTTTCGATGTGAACGCCGTTTTCCAGGCAAATATCGGCGGCCAGCAGAACTTCTTCGCGGCTGTTGACCGCGTAGGTCACATGGTGAAAACGGCCTTTCACGCCGGTATGATCGCGCGTGTAAGCGAAGTCATAGCTCTTATTGGTAACCGTCATCCACATGGCCGCTTCGACACCGCTATCGAGGACGATCTGTTCAGTCAGGCGGAAGCCCAGGTATTCTTCGAAGAACTTGCGATTCGCCTCGATGTCCACCGCCAGTCCGTTCCAATGATCGAGCCGCCGCACATTCGCCCCGCGGGCCGGAAACCGCTGCGCCTGGTTCTTCAGCGCCGGCTTCAGCTCCGGCGGAGCCTGATACCACTGCGTCTCGTAATAGAGCTCAATCTTGTGGCCGTCCGGGTCCTGGCAAACGAAGGCCGGCCCGTGGCAGAGATCGCCGTCGTTCCAGCCGATATCGAAGCCCGATCCCTTCAGCGCCTTGACCCGGCGCTCCAGCGCCTGCGGGCTGCGCGTGCGGTACGCGACGTGTCCCATGGCGGGGACTTTGGCGGCGGTCACTTTCAACGAGTGCCGCTCATAATCGTCGTACGCGTGCAGATAAACAGAGTCGCCTTCGCGCCCCGTCTCGGTCATCCCCATCACGTTCACAAAAAATCGAACGCTTTCCTCTAGTTTGGGGCTCATTAATTCCAGGTGGCCGAGGTGGGCCAGGTCCATTAGGGGTTCACTTTGCATGCATTCCTCGCATGGTCATTTTAGCGCGCCCGGTGGCATAAGGATTGGAACCTTAGGCAGGCGTGCGCCCGCGCGCCCGAACCGCTTTTGGATTTTTTGGGTTTCCGTTCAGGCTTCTACACGCAGGCCGCTTGCCTGGCCGGTGGGAACTCCCAGATACCGTTTCACCTTGGGAAGCCGGCGGAGCTGCAGCACCAGTGACTCGCGGCTGGTTTGCACCATTGTGCGGGTCCAGCCGAGAACCTTCTGCGTCATGGCCGCAATCTCGCCGATGCGCGGGTCGCCTGCGGGAAGAGCGCGCGCGGAAGCCTCGGCCGCCTCGCAAAACGAGAGCACCAGGCGCTGGATTTCCTCATAGTGCTGCGTCTCCACCGCCCGCCGCAGTTGTTTTTCAATCCCGATGAGCTGCTCGTTCACGTTATGCTCCCGTGCCGCTGCCGCTCGAGTTGCTGCTGTTGGGATACAGGGCGGCGAAAAGACCCGACATGTAACTGAACTGCGTTTGCAGCACGGAGATGGTCGCGTCCGCGGCGGTCAACCTCTGTTGCAACGTCGCCGACATCTGGTTGATGCGGTCGGTCTCTTCGGAGATCAGAGAATTCTCGTGGTTGATCTGCCCTTGTACCGAGTTGAGGCTGGTTGG
>Ga0070713_100003695_pt1 | contig 10129 bp, 5 predicted proteins | sample LARL82metaG_FD_65465 | JGI IMG/M metagenome (GOLD analysis project Ga0070713, IMG submission 65465) | Corn, switchgrass and miscanthus rhizosphere microbial communities from Kellogg Biological Station, Michigan, USA - LAR L8-2 metaG | ecosystem: Host-associated > Plants > Roots > Rhizosphere ... | reverse complement strand
TCCGCCCGCCCGCGGCCAGCGTCCCTATATCAGCATCTCGGCCGTGCAAACCGATAAAACGAAAGAATCAATGCAGGAACTGGTTAAGGAATACAAGAACATCGCGGGGGCAAAGCCTATCACCCAGGAAGAACTCAAGGATACTCAGGATAATGTCACCCTTGGACTGCCGGGTAGTTTTGAAACGGTGCAACAACTGAGCGGCGCCTATAGCAACATCCTTGAGTTTGGTTTGCCGGAAGATTACTACAATACCTTCACTCAAAAAGCCCTGACCATCACTCCCGACAGCGCAAACGAGATCGCTAAGAAGTATATTTTGCCAGATCACCTCGTCTGGGTTGTCGTCGGAGACATGGCCAAGGTGGAAGCGGGAATTAGGGATTTGAACTTGGGCGAAGTCCACAAAATCGATCCCGACGGGAACCCGATTCAATGATGGAGATGTGAGGCAAGCGCCATTCGACTGTCCGATCATGGACAGTCGAATCCTGATTCGGACAAGTGAGGGTCCTGGGGCGATGGTTCCCACCATGGTCATCTTTTTCCCTTTCAGTGACTTGCGTCGATAGGGCAAGTGGCGTGGTACTTGCCCTAGTTCTCAGCGATGGATATCGCTCGTCCCGAATTCAAACAACAGAAACGCAGGCGGTACATAATTTTGTCGGCTGTCGGCATTGTGGCCGTGGTAGCGGCAACAATCGGCGTTTACCGGTTGCGCCCCGCAGCTCCGACGGTTGAAAGCGGCACTGTCTGGACCGACTCGGTCAAACGCGGCTCGATGTTGCGGCAAGTCCGCGGCGTGGGCTCTCTGGTGCCTGCCCAGGATGCCGTACTTCAAATCCCTGCCGAAACTGAAGCGACCGTGCTCCGCATTCGCATGCTTCCCGGCTCGCTCGTGAAGGCGGACACCGTTCTCCTCGACATGAGCAACCCTCAAGTGGAGCAGGCAGCCATTGATGCGCAACTTCAATTAAAAGCAGCCGAGGCCGAGTATCAGAGCCAGCGCATGACCCTGGAAAGTGCGCTGATGAACCAGAAAGCCGGTGCGGCTACCGTGCAGGCGGACTACACCCAAGCGCAATTGCAGTCCCAGACCGATAAGGCTCTCTACGACTTGGGCGTGATCTCCGGCTTGGCCTATAAGGCGTCGAAGGGAAAGTCCGACGAACTTACCACCCGCAATGGTCTCGAAGAGCAAAGGCTCACCAGCGCCCAGAAGGCCATTGATTCCCAGCTTGCCGAGCAGCAGGCTAAGGTCGAACAGATGCGGGTCTTGGCCGCTCTGAAAAAGAAACAACTGGACGCGCTCAAGGTTCGCGCCGGAATCACGGGCGTGCTGGTGGAGTTGCCGCTTCATGTGGGCGAGCACGTCTCTCCCGGCGCTATGTTGGCCAAAGTGGTGACGCCGAATCATCTGATGGCCGAACTGAAGGTGGCGGAGACGCAGGCTCGCGATGTGCAAATTGGCGAACCCGCCTCCGTCGACACCCACAACGGTGTCATCGCCGGCGAAGTGACCCGCGTCGATCCGGCTGTGCAAAACGGAACGGTCACCGTCGACGTCAAACTAACGGGCGAACTTCCGCGAGGCGCTCGCCCCGATCTGAGCGTGGACGGCACCATCGACTTGGAGCGCCTGGACAATGTTTTGTATGTGGGGCGTCCAGCGTTCGGTCAAGAAAACAGCACGATCAGCCTGTTCAAGCTCGGTCCCGACGGACATGACGCAGTGCGTGTCCCGGTCAAAGTTGGGCGCGCATCGGTGAATTCGATCCAGGTTGTGGACGGATTGCATGAGGGCGACAAGGTCGTGCTCTCTGACATGTCGCGTTGGGATAATACGGACCGCATTCGGCTCCAGGAATAACAAAACAAATAAGAAATCGAGGCAAAGCAACCATGACAGAAGCGAACCAACCGTTAATCCAGATTAACGATATGACCAAGGTCTTCTACACCGACGAGATTGAGACTCATGCCCTCTCGGGGGTTCACCTTACCGTAAACAAAGGGGAATACGTCGCCATGTCAGGTCCGTCGGGTTGCGGAAAGTCGACACTTCTCTCCATCATCGGCTTGCTCGACACACCCACCGGTGGTCGTTACCAACTCAACAGCAAGCCAGTTGAGAATCTCGACTTTGCCGAGCGCGCCAGAATCCGCAACCAGGAAATTGGATTTATCTTTCAGAGTTTCAACTTGATTGGCGATCTCACGGTTTACGAAAATGTCGAACTGCCTCTGACCTACCGCCAAAGAATGCCTTCCCCTGAGCGCAAAAAACGCGTCATGGAAGCGCTCGAGCGTGTCGGCATGGCGCACCGCCTCAGGCATTACCCTTCGCAACTTTCCGGCGGCCAACAGCAACGTGTCGCGGTCGCCCGCGCTCTGGCAGGCAAACCCTCGATCCTGCTGGCGGATGAGCCTACCGGAAATCTTGATTCCCGCAACGGCGAAGCCGTCATGGACCTCCTGGCAGACCTTCATCGCGAGGGTGCCACGATTTGCATGGTGACTCATGATCCTCGTTTCGCCAAACACGCCCAGCGAGAAGTTCATCTCTTCGACGGCAAGGTCGTCGCCGAAGAGGAACTCAAAAAACTGATGGCGGAAACCCAGGCATAAGATTTCCCGCGAGGCGGGCGGAACAGGATCCATCTCGCCATCGCTCTTGCCCAGGGTAGAAGGAGACAGTGATGACCGGCCTCGTGCAAGACATTCGCTACGCGGTTCGCCAGTTGCTCAAGAGCCCCGGCTTCACCGCCGTCGCCGTGATCACGCTAGCACTCGGTATTGGCGCGAACACATCAATTTTCAGCGTGGTGAACGGAGTACTGCTAAGACCGCTGGCGCTCCATGATCCCGGGCGCCTGGTTCGAGTGTGGCACGTCCCGCCTGCCAAGAGTTTTCCGGGAATGCCAACTTTCTCTGTCTCAGCCGCGAACTACTTTGACTGGGAAAACCAGAATCACGTTTTCCAGAGCATGGCCATTTACACCTATCGCAGCTTCGTTTTCACCGGGGGCGACAAGCCTGAGCAGATCGATGGCTGTGCTGCCACAGCAGGTTTCTTTTCGACTCTTGGAATTCAACCTATGCTGGGCCGGGTGTTCACATCGGAGGAGGATCAGCCGGGCCACTCCAATGTAGTGGTGCTGAGCCATCGTCTGTGGCAAGAACATTTCGGATCAAATCCCGCAGTCGTGGGCCACTACACCAACATGGACGGCCAGAGCTATCTTGTGGCCGGTGTGATGCCGGCGAGCTTTCAGTTTCCCGATAATCTCCAGATGTGGACGCCGATGGCCTGGACCGACAAGGAGCGCGCTGTCCGCGGCGAACATCATTCGGTCGTCATCGCACGGCTGAAGCCGGGAGTCGGCGTGCAGCAAGCGCAGGCTGAGATGAACACGATCTCAAGCCGGTTGGAACAGCAATATCCCGCGGACGACAAGGGTTGGGGAGCGGTGGTCGTGCCCTTGCACGAGGATATGGTCCAGGATGTTCGGCCGGCTCTTCTAGTTTTGCTGGGCGCCGTGGGCTTTGTTCTTCTCATCGCCTGCGTCAACGTGGCGAATCTTGCGCTGGCCAAGACTTTTAGCCGCAGGAAGGAGATTGCGATTCGAACTGCGCTCGGCGCCAGTTCCTCTCGCGTTTTACGTCAGATCCTGACGGAATCGGTTCTCCTCGCACTTATCGGTGGCGCGCTCGGACTTACCTACGCCCACGCCGCCATCCGCCTGATCATGGCCTTTCTGGCTGACAAAGTCCCCCATTCAGTGGAAGTTGGATTGGATGCAAAGGTTCTCGCCTTTACCGCCGCGATTTCCGTGGCCACCGGAATACTGGCAGGGGTAATCCCGGCGGTACGCTTGGCGCGCGGCAATGTAAATCAGGCTCTCAAACAGGGGCTGGGCCGCACCGATTCGGATGCCAGTGGACATCGGACGCGCAGCATACTTGTGGTCTCGGAAGTCGCTCTTTCCCTGATATTGCTCGTCGGGGCCGGACTGATGGTCCGTAGTTTTCAAAAGCTGCATGGTGTGAATCCAGGATTCGATTCCCACAGCGTTCTGACCATGACCGCCATGGTTTCACGCTCCAAGTTCTCTCAGCCCACTCAACAGGTCGCCTTCTTCGAACAGGTGTTGCAACGAGTTCGGACGCTTCCCGGCGTCGAAGCGGCCGGTGTGATCGACGATGTTCCGCTCGACAATGGCGGCTCGCACCAACCCGTCGCCATCGAGGGCCGTCCCGTGCTGCCCATGTCGGAGCAACCTGAGGTTGACGTCCGCCTCACCAGCCCCGGATATATGGGCGCGCTGCACATTCCAGTCCTGCGCGGCCGCGATTTCAGCGATCAGGATATTGCTGGTCGAGTCCCCACGGTGCTTATCAGCGAATCCATGGCCCGCCAATTTTGGCCCGGCGAAGATGCTGTTGGAAAGCGTCTGACCTTAACCTTTTCTGCCGACAAAATCCGCGAAGTGGTGGGCATTGTGGGCGATGTCAAACTCGACGGCCTTGACCAGACCCGTCCCAGCGCCACCCTCTACGTTCCTCTCGACCAGGTTTCGGCGCCTACCACTGGAGGATGGAATTCTTTTCCCATGACCTTGGTAGTGCGGTCGGTGTCGAGTCCTGGCGGGCTTGCCTCTGCCGTGTCCAATGCGGTTCACGATATCGATCACGACATGCCGTTGCGCGATATCTTCACCATGGACGAGTTGGTTGCAAACTCTCTTTCGCAGCAGCGCTTTGACATGTGGCTGTTGGGCGCATTCTCGGGACTTGCCTTGCTGCTCGCCGCAGTCGGCATCTACAGCGTTCTCTCCTACAGCGTGAAGCGGAGCGTGCGGGAAATCGGAATCCGCCTGGCGCTCGGCGCCCGCCTTGGCGATGTCCTCCGGTTGGTGGTCTTCGAGGCTATGAAACCTGCCTTGCTCGGTCTGTGCGTGGGTGCCCTCGGCGCCCTGGCATTGGGCCGACTGTTGTCGAGACTGATCTTCGAGGTGAAACCTACCGATCCGATTACTTTCTTCGCCGTGACGACTTTGCTGGCGCTGATCGCTCTGCTGGCCAGCCTCATCCCTGCATATCGTGCCGCCAAGGTCGATCCCATGTCTGCGATCAGGTACGAATAGGAGACATGATGACCGGCCTTCTGCAGGATTTCCGCTACTCTCTTCGCCAACTGCGCAAGAGTCCCGGCTTCGCCTCTACGGCACTAGTGGTGCTGACCCTGGGCATATGCTCCAGCCTCTCAATTTTTGCCTTCGTCGACGCCGCGCTGATCAAGCCTTTGCCCTACGCCAATCCCAACCGGTTGGTGGAGGCGACGGAAAGCGCGGAGATGTTTCCGCGCGCGCTTCTTTCCTATCCCGACTACCTGGACTGGAAAAGACTCAACACAGTCTTCACCTCGATGGAAGTCTACAACGGGACTGGCTACCTTCTTCGCACTTCAACCGGCACCACGCCCGTACTTGCGATGCGTGTCAGTGACGGATTTTTTCGCACCCTGGGAGTCGCGCCAGCCTTGGGACGTGATTTCTTTACCGGCGAAGATTTACCGGCAGCGCCGCACACCGTGATCTTGAGTTACGACACGTGGAAGAAACGGTTTGGCGGACGCACTGACGTGGTCGGGCAGGCCGTGGATCTCAGCGGCATCCCGCACACGATCGTTGGAGTGCTGCCTCGCGACTTCCAATTCGCTCCCAGCGGAAATACAGAGTTCTGGAGTACTTTGCATGCCTCCGACTATTGTTCCCAGCGGCGAGGATGCCACAATTTTCGCGGCATCGGGCGGCTCAAGGACGGCGTTACCGTCGAAATGGCATTGGCGAATATGAAGACGATCGCGCGGCAGCTCGAGTTGCAGTATCCCGCCGACAATCGCGGCCAGGGAGCGAGTGTGCTCCCTCTGTCAGAAGTGATAGTTGCGGATATTCGCCCGATTTTGCTCGTGCTGCTTGCAGGCGCGCTACTGTTACTCGTTATCGCCTGCGTAAACGTGTCGAGTTTGCTGCTGGTCCGCGCGGAGAGCCGCAAGCGGGAAATCGCGGTGAGGGGCGCATTGGGCGCGTCGCGGGGCCGCTTGATTCGACAGTTCCTGACCGAGGGTGTCGTGCTGGTGGCGATGGGATGCCTGCTTGGTCTGGCGGCCGCTGACGGAGTAACACATACCCTTGTCCGCCTCATCTCCAAGGACATGATGGCGAATATGCCCTATCTTAGCGGGCTGGGCTTGAATTCCCATGTGCTGGTCTTTGCGGTTGCTATCAGCATGTTCGCGGCGGCCCTGTTCGCACTTCCCCCGGTCGTACGCCTGCCTCTGACGAAACTGCGAGAAGGCCTAGCCGAAGGCGGCCGTGGTTACGCAGGAACCTTGTGGCGGCGTTTTGGGGCTAACCTGGTCGTCGTCGAACTGGCGATTGCCGTCGTGCTGCTGGTGGGGGCTGGCCTGCTGGGGAAGAGCTTCTACCGTTTGCTTCATGTGGACCTTGGCTTCCAGCCGGAACATCTCGCAACCGTGTCGGTGCAGTTGTCCGATACAACGTACGCGAAAGATGAACAGATCGTTGCCGTCGGGCGAAAGATCGTGAGCCGCATCGCAATGCTGCCGGGCGTCGAATCGGTGGGCCTGACCAATGTGTTACCCGTGAGTTTTAATGGCAACACGACCTGGATCAGGGTACTGGGACAGCCCTACAACGGAGAACACAATGAAGTAAATCAGCGGGAGGTGAACTCCGCTCTTTTCACCACGCTTCGGGCAAAGCTTTTGCGCGGCCGTTATTTCACCGACGCTGAGGACGCGTCCAAGCCCCTCGTGGTCATCATCAACCAGGCGCTGGCCAAAAAATATTTTCCTGGACAGGATCCGATCGGCAAAAAGATTGGAGACACCTCCCTATCCGCGAAATCCCTGGCAGAAGTCATCGGCATTGTTGACGACCTGAAAGATGGATCGCTGGACTCGGAGATCTGGCCGGCAGTCTATTATCCATTCAACCAGAATAGCGACAACTATTTTTCTATCGTCGTGCGCATGGCGCGGAGCGAGCAATCCCTGCTTCCAGCCATGGTCTCGGCCATCCACGAGGTCGATCCCGGCATTGGCACTATGGACGAGACGACCATGGCCGCGAGAATCAGTAATTCGCCGACCGCCTATATGCACCGTTCCTCGGCATGGCTGGTGGGAGGCTTCGCCGCGCTGGCTTTGCTGTTGGGCGTGGTCGGTCTCTATGGGGTAATCGCCTACTCGGTGACGCGGCGGACCAGAGAGATCGGCGTGCGAATGGCCTTGGGCGCTCCCCGCGGCTCGGTCTATCAACTTGTGATGAAAGAGGCTGGCTGGTTGGCCGCCGCGGGAATTGGCGCAGGCCTGCTGTGCGCGATTGCTGCTGCATCTCTCATGCGCGGGCTACTTTTCGGCGTCCGATCGTGGGACGCGTCGACGCTTGCAGGCGTTTCCATCGTACTCGCTTTTTCGGCGCTGCTGGCCAGTTACGTCCCGGCGCGTCGAGCCGCGCGGGTCGATCCCATGGTCGCGCTGCGCTACGAGTAAGAGGTTGATCAATGAGTGGATTTGGACAAGACCTTCGCTATGCATTCCGCCAGTTGCTGAAGTCGCCGGCCTTTACCGCTGTCGCCGTCATCACCCTTGCCCTCGGAATTGGCGCCAATACGGCCGTGTTCAGTGTGATCGACGCGGTGCTGCTGCGGCCGCTACCCTACCATCAACCGGAGAAACTCGTCGAGGCCCAATCTGTAAGCACCCAAAATCCAAGGTCCATCAACATCAGTTATCCGGACTTCTTTGACTGGCGGGCACAAAATCGCACCTTCGATCATCTGGTTTCCTATCACGACTCGCTTTTCACGCTGACGGGACTGGAACGTCCAGTCCAGTTGGAAGCGGAGGTCGTATCGTGGGATTTCCTGCAGGCTCTCGGCCTTGGTCCCGAACTCGGTCGCGCATTTACTTCGGATGAGGAAAAGTCTGGCACGCATTCAGTTCTGATCAGTCACGCTCTGTGGGTGTCGCAATTCGCTTCCGATCCAACGATCGTCGGGCGCGGCATTCACCTCAGTGGAGCGCTCTATACCGTGATCGGAGTCATGCCGTCCGCGTTCCGTTTCCCGGTGAACAGCCCGCGAAACAGTATTTGGACGACCCTCGCGGTTGATGACGATCCATCCGATCCGAAACCGGCCACTCGCAATCGCGGCTCTCATTTTCTAAAAGTGTTTGGTCGTCTCAAGCCCGGCTTTACGGTTATGCAGGCGGATCAGGATCTCAAAACAATTGCGGCAGGTTTGGCCAGACAATATCCCAACACGAACACCTACCACGATTCGGCAACTGTCCGGACAGAAATCTCTGCGTTGGTTGGCGACACCCGGACAACCCTGCTGGTCGTGCTGGGCGCCGTCGCTATGGTGCTTCTGATCGCGTGCGGCAATATTGCGAACCTGCTCCTGGCCCGTATGCGGGAACGGCAGCGCGAGATTGCCGTGCGCTCGGCCCTGGGCGCAGGCAGGAAGCGAATTGTGCGCCAGTTGCTGGCCGAGAGCCTCGTCCTTAGTTCTGTCGGTGGCCTGATCGGATGCGGTCTTGCCTTTCTTTGTACGCCCGCTATTCTCTCGCTCATCGGGAACAGTGTGCCCCGCGCAGCCGACGCAGGCGTTGATCTGCGTGTGCTCTCGTTCGCCCTATTCGTGTCCTTCGCTGCGGGATTAATCTTTGGCGTTGTGCCGGCTTTGGCTGCCTCGAAAACCGACCTCGTTTCAACTTTGAAAGAGGGCAGCAGAACGGAAACCCGAGGGCACGACCTGTGGCGTTTCTCTCTGATCGTCGGTCAAGTGGCGCTGGGCTTGGTGCTAACGAGCGGCGCCGGATTGCTGATCACCAGCTTTGTTCACCTCCTGCGTACTGACGAAGGTTTCAATCCCGACCACGTCACAACCTTGTTTTTTGAAACTCCGGATACGCGGTACAAAGACAATCGCGGGCAGTTCTACCGCGATTATTTCGAGAAGCTTCGCAGCCTTCCCGGAGTGCAATCGGCCGCCGGTGCCATGGTTCTTCCCATGTCCAACAACGGAATCGTCGTCAGCTTCGAAGATCCCGAGCACCCTGTCCCCGAGTCGCAGCAACCCAGCGCCGACCTCACTCCGGTCTCGCCGGACTATTTTCGGGCCCTGCAGATTCCCGTGCTGGAAGGTCGCGATTTCACGGATCGTGATGATATGAAATCGCTGCAAGCGATCATTGTGAACCAGGCATTCGCAAAAAGATTTTTCCCCGGGGAGGAAGTGCTGGGCAAGAAGCTCAAGCCTGGCGCGGGAAATGGTACGCCGGGCGGTCCCCCGTGGCGGGAAATCGTCGGAGTCGTCGGCGATATCCGCCTGGGCGCAACCCAGCGCGACATGCGTCCCGCCATGTACCTGCCGGCTGCGCAACTGCCGACCTGGTGTTGCTTGTACTCGGTCGTGCGCACATCCCTCGATCCCGCAAGTCTTGAGGCCAGCGTGCAAGGTGTGGTCTCAGAGATGGACAAAGACATTCCCGTCACCGAGGTTCGCACCATGAGGGAGTTGATGTTCAGCGAACTTTCGGAGCCCCGGTTTGCGACGGTGCTTCTCAGTACATTTGCCCTCCTTGCTCTGGTTCTGACCCTGGTGGGCCTTTATGGCGTAATGACCTATGCGGTCACGCGCCGCACACGCGAAATCGGAGTTCGCATTGCATTAGGTGCGCAGCGCAGCACCGTGCTCAAAATGGTTTTGCGGGATGCCTCGATCATGCTGGCCGCCGGCATCGCGCTCGGTATTGCAGCCGCGCTAGCTTCAGCTTCCGTCCTGCAAAGCATGTTGTATGGAACCGGGGCCCGCAATCCTTGGGTACTGGCTCAGGTCTGCATCGCGATCGCGGTAGCGGGCTTACTGGCAGCCTATATCCCCGCATTTCGCGCCGCGAGAGTCGACCCCATGGTCGCACTGCTGTACGAGTGACAAGGAGCGCTATGACTGCACTTATCCAGGATCTCCATTACGCGGCGCGTCAGCTACGCAAGAGTCCCGGTTTCACCGCCATTGCGGTCACCACTCTCGC
>Ga0070713_100003693_pt1 | contig 10130 bp, 5 predicted proteins | sample LARL82metaG_FD_65465 | JGI IMG/M metagenome (GOLD analysis project Ga0070713, IMG submission 65465) | Corn, switchgrass and miscanthus rhizosphere microbial communities from Kellogg Biological Station, Michigan, USA - LAR L8-2 metaG | ecosystem: Host-associated > Plants > Roots > Rhizosphere ... | reverse complement strand
GCCTTGGGCTTCTTGGTGCCGTACTTGGAGCGGCTCTGGTTGCGGCCGTTTACGCCGGACGCGTCGAGCGATCCGCGCACGATATGGTAGCGAACGCCCGGCAGATCCTTCACACGACCGCCGCGCACAAGCACGATCGAGTGCTCCTGCAGGTTGTGTCCTTCACCGGGAATGTAGGCGATGATCTCGAAGCCGTTCGTCAAACGAACCTTGGCCACTTTGCGGAGCGCAGAGTTCGGCTTCTTCGGCGTCGTCGTGTAGACGCGGGTACATACACCGCGGCGGAACGGATTCGACTTGAGCGCCGGCGACTTTTCCTTCTTGAGGACGTCGCGTCGGCTGCGACGAACGAGCTGATTGATCGTTGGCATGTAAGACGGAAAGGAATGCGAACGGGATAGCCCCGTGGATGCACTTCCCTCGGACCGAAAGTGGCCTGGGGAGACTGGGAAAGGTAGATAAGTCGGCAGTGCGTGTCAACTTAGCAACGCTTCGTTTTCAGTGTCTCCCCGCCGTCCAGCTCAGTAGCCGCCAGTCCTCGCCGAGGAATAGGTGACCCGGTTCTCGACGCATGCCGGCCCGACCGAAGAGCTCCCCTCCGCCGTGAAGCGCCACGATCCGGAGTTCGTCGCCCCGATGCCCGCACCGCTCGGCCATCCGCTAACGTCCGAAAGTTCAGGCATCGTCAGCGTGGTCCCAGCGACCGCAACGTAGCCGACGGTTGCGCTCACCGTCATTGACTTGAGCGCGTCGGAATACTGGAGCGCGACGCTTCGATTGAAGGTCGTTGGGATCGTCCCGAACGTGGCTTGCAGACGCTTGTATGCACCAGGAACCGCGGCGACCGACACGCCAGAAAGGACTGGCCCGACGGCCAGCGACCGCGGACCCGCGGCGTGAAACGCGATGCTGGACGTGCGGAGCGTGCTCGGTCCGGTGATGAGAATTGAAACGAGATAGTAATCTTCCGGGCGCTGAGCAGTCGCCGGCAGCCCGAGAGTCGCGAGTGGGAATCCGAGTTGCCCGGTTCCCGTGAGCGCGATTGGCGGGCTGGCGTAGAGGAAATTGGACGTGCACGCCGCCGTCGTGAGGTATGACGTGGACGTGGAGTACGCTTCGCCGGCCGTCACCGACCCGCTGATGTTGATTCCGGGCGAGAGTGTGATGGGCGTGAACGCCTCCGGTCCTTGGAAGTTCACCGTCTCGACGGAGTCGGTCGCCGGACCGACGGTGATGTCGCGACGAAGGACGATGCGGTTCGGTACGCCGGTCGAGAACGAATTGAACGCCAGCAAGTCGTGGACGCCGTCGCGCACGCCGGTGATCGTGAAATGTGGTTGCGACGCGCTCGACGTCCCGGTGCCTCCGCCGAGGCTGTATGCCCCGACCTCGGTCGTCGTGCCGTGCACCGCGGCGCCGGTAATCACGCGCGGACCGGCTTGAGGTCCGCACATGTCGAGCGGCTGCGACGCGAGCTCGGCCTGCGTCATGTAGCGGACGGTCGTCACGGTGCCGTTCTCGACCCAGGCAATCGCTCCGAACGCGGAGCTCACTGCCCCGCCAAACACACCGCCGGATCCGCTCGCTCGCGTCCACAATCCAGCGCCATCCTGCACGGCGACCCAGTCTGGCGACTTGCACTTGGACCAATCGAGCACGACGTTGGCGCCCGACGCCGGCGCGGCGATGATGGTGACGTCGACCGATCCTGTTTTCGCCGCGGCCGCAACAAGGCCGACGGGCGTGGCGCGCAAGACGATGGAGTACGTGCCCGGCGCCGCGGTCGGCGCGATGGCGATCGTCGCGATCGTCGCTCCGCCTTTGATCGTCGCCGAATCGAACGTCACGGTCACGCCCGCCGGTAATGCGTCGGCGCTGAACGTGACCGCGCCACCGAAGTTGTTCCGCGAAACCGTCAGCGACGCGGTGGTCGCAGCTCCCGTGAATACATTTGCCGCCGGCGGCACGACGGACAAGCCGATCGTGGCCGAAACGACCGTGAGCGTCATCGTCGCAGTCGCGTCTGGGACGCCTGTACCTTTGGCTCGCACAACCACTGGATATGTGCCTGCCGGCGTCGCGCCGCCGATGTCGAGGCGGAGCTTGGTCGCCGGGTTGCCCGGTGTCAGCGCATCGAACGACGCGACCGCGCCGGCAGGAAGACCCTCGGCCGACAGCACGACGCCGCTCGACACGGCGGAGTTCACGATGACTTCCGTCGACGTCGTCGACAGCTGCGGACTCGAGAGCGTGCCGCCGGCGATGACTTGGATCGGATCGGCGATCACGTTGACCGAGAGGGGCGCCACGCGATCTGACAGTCCGTCGACCGAGCCGCGAATCGAGACGGTGTACGAACCGGGCGCGACGTCGGCGCCGACAGTAATCGTCGCGTTCGTCGAATCGCCGGTGAACGGATTCGGATCGAAGACGCCGCCGATTCCCGTTTGGCCAGCGACGGAGAGTGCGACGGGCGACGACAGATTGATTCGCTTGAGGGCTAGACCCACGCGTGCGATTCCTCCGTGCGCGATCGTCAACGATTCCTTTGCCAAGCTGAGCGAATAGCTCGGCGGATCGATCACGCTCAGGATCAAGACGGACGTGCCGTCGGTCGCCTCGTTGGCGTGGCCGCGAACCGTCAGCGTATAGGCTCCGACGGGCGCGTCTGTCGCCGCTCGGACGACGACGACGACGGTAGTGACCTCGCCTGACGTCGAGGCATTCTTCGTCTCGGCGGTCACGCCGGATGGCGGACTGTCGACGGAGACGCTGACCGGACCGCGATCTTCGCCGGTCCGCGTCACGGTGGCTGTGAACGTGAACTCGCCGCCGCGCGCGATCGTCAACGATGCGGGCTGCACGGCGAGACTGAGGCGGATATAGGGCGGCGGCGGCGCCTCGAGCAATCGGTGCACGCCTTCGCAGCCAACGACCGCCAACACGAACAGCAGCGAGCGATACCGGCGCATACGCATCTCGAAAGAATCGCCGATAAAGTAGTGCCGGAAGCCGGCACTCGTCGACCCCTTCGAATACGAGTTTTGGGACGTCGATCAATGCGGTCGCAGGAACTCACGTCGCAACCAACCCGTATTCTTTTGCGTAGTCCGATGCGCAACTCGACGCGAGGGTGGGGCGTGCGACAGAGTCGATGGGTTTTCGGGCTGGTGATCGCATTGGCCGCCGGCGCGCTTCAGGCGTGCGGGTCCGGCATGTCGTCCGTTCGTTCGAGCCCGACCGGACCTGACTCGAGCGGCGCCTTCGTCGTTTCCGGAAACCCTGAGTCGCCGGGTGGCGCCACCTGGACCTTTCGAGGAACCGTGGATGGCGTCATGTACGATTTGTCGGGCGTGCTGCTCAAGCCGCCGGGGACGGGACCATTCCCGGCCGTCGTGTTGAGTCATGGCGCCGACGGGAGTGCTGCCTTCTTCGCGTCGCTCATCGCGCCGACAATGGTCCAGTGGGGACTCGTGTGCATCGCTCCCAACTACACGCATTCGACCGGCGTGCCGATCGGCGCGCCCGGAGACGCCAGTCAACCGGGCGCGAGTCAAGCCAACGTGCTGCGGGCGCACATGACGCACGAGCTGCTGCGTCGACTCGGATACGTCGACATGGCGCGCGTCGCCCTGCACGGGCACAGCATGGGCGCGTATCTCGACGTCGCGGCGGCCGGCGCGTACCCGAATGATTTTCGCGTGGCGTCTCACACCGGCGGCGGCGTGCGCCCGGATTTCATCGTCGCCGGTCCCGCGCCGAGCCCGACACAGGCGCGAGGGATTCGCATTCCGTTTCAGCTGCATCATGGAGACGCCGACACGACGGTGCCGCTCAGCTACGACCAGCGCTTCGATTCCCTGCTCGCCGCGATGAGCGTTCCGCACGAGCTCTTCGTCTACCAGGGGAAAGACCATCTCGCAGTTCGGCTCGATCCGGATATGCTCGCGCGCGTGCACGCGTGGTACACGTCTCACGGAATGTTCTGATTTCGTCGCCGCACCATGCCGGCGTCAAAATGCGACGGGCCGACTCGAGAGAGTCGGCCCGTCGCATGATCGTCAGCACAACTGCATCAGGAATTTCTCTAGCGATGACTGCTAGCGGTTTGGTGTGACGTCGAGGAACGGTCGGGTAACTGCCGTCGTGGAAGTCACCGTCGCGTCGCCGCCGGCGCTGATCGTGTAGACCCGGAGCGCTGAGAGCGAGACGTTGCCGAGGGAGAACACGGCCGTGTTCGAGCCGGCGTATCGTCCCGTCAAATTATAGACGGCGCCCGGCACGCCCACGAACGCGCTTCCACTCTTGTACGCGATCGACGACCCGATGACGATCGAGTCGCCCGTGACGGTGCTCTTCGCGTACAACGTCAGCGGACTCGAATTCGGACTCGCGTTGACGAATCGCACGTTCGACTTCGTGAAATCGAGCTGGGTCGGGAACACGTCTTCGATGATGAAGCCGTCCACCGTCTTCGCGGTCGCATCGTAGAAGCCGCTGAGATACAGCGAGTAGTACTTCCCGTCGCCGAGCGTCGATGAGATCTTCGCCACAGAGAGTCCGTTGTCCGTCGCGGCGGAAATCCGCCCCGAGAACGAGTACTGGGCCGCCGCGATCGACGAATACAATCCGGCGTTCCCCACCTTGCCGTACACGGTGCCGTTCGCCGATTCCGCCCCCGTGGACGAACACGCGGGATTCGGAGGGACAGGCGTCGGCGTGCAATTCGTCGAGCTGATCGCCGTCACCTTCGTATCGTTGGCGTAGAAGTTCACGCCCGGTGCATTCACACCGAAGTTATAGAATTTGATATACGCACCGGTGGTTGGTGCGGCGATGCTCTGGACGCCGTCCTTCGAGCAGGCGGCGAGAACCGCAGCGCCCACCAGCGCCGGAATGAGTCGGATTCTGGTCATGGCTGGGTTACGGTTGAATGATCCACAATGGCTTCGTGTGGTAGTCCAATTGGTCGCCGCCAACCACCGCGAGCGCCGCAAGGTTCCACACGTATTCCGAGTTGAAGCGCGGCCGGATGCGCTGCACGATCTTGCCGTTGTTATCCGGATACAGGAGCGTGGGCGGGGCGAAGCCAGGATAGATCTGCGCTCCGGTGGCCGGATCGAGGTCGGTGTAGTGATACCGCCGCATGTCCATCCACAGCTCGTTGTGGCCCCACGCCCACTGAGCGATGTACTTCTGCGTCATGATCTGCGTGAGCGTCAGCGCCGACGGAGTCGCCGGAACGATCCGCGGATCAGCGAGAAATGCCGCCTTCTCCGTGCTGGTGATCTGCGTCGCCGCCTGGTTGTTGTCGAGATTGCGCGCGTTGACGAAGTCGATGTGAGCCGAGATACCGTTTCTGTACGCGGTCAGCGCCGTCGCTTTGTCGCCGGATCGGAACGCCGCTTCGGCCTTGACGAACTGGAGCTGTGCATACGTCATGAAGGGCATCTTCGACCGGTCGTCGAAGATGTAGCGGGACGGCAAGCCCGTGCCGGCGGTGCCGGCGTAGCCGAAGAAGTTGAACGGCTGTTGCGTCGCGGTCATGGCGCCATACGCGGGCACGTTCACGTCGACGCCCCGGAACACTCCGTCGGCCGACGGCGCGAGAATGCGGCTCAGGCGCGGATCTACAGCGCCGAAGTCGGTCCCGTTCATCAGATTCACCACGAACTGCGTCTGACGGTAGCTCGTGATGTTGTTGCGCGTGCGGCCCCAGAAATTGAAGTCCGCCAACGAAGGGTCGGTGCCCGGATATCCGAGCATCGCGTCGTCCGACTCGCCCACGAACGATTTGTCGACTGCGGCGATCACCGCGGCGGGCTGATACGTCGCCTTGTTGGAGAAGTGATTGAGGCTGATGGCCTGAAGTCCGTACGCGAGCTTCAGCCACTTGGTGCGATCGCCGAGGTAGATGTGATCCGTCTTTCCGAGATACGTGGCGTCGACGGCGCCGTCGGTCTTCTGAAGATCGGCGATCGCGAGCGCCAGCAACCGCTGGACCTCGGTATACGCATACTCCTGCGTGTCGTAGTCGAACGTGCTGCGCGTGGGATCGATCGCTTCCTTAATGATGATCTCGCCGTGCAGGTCGGTCAGCACCTGCCAACCCCAGGCCTTCATGAAATAGCCGACGCCGGCGAGGTCCCACCGCTGCTCGGCCTCCGCCTTGTTGATCATGTCGACGAGGTTCTGGCCGAGCGACCAGTACACGTCGCGCCATTGTTCGGCGCCGTTGTCGCTGCCGGGATCGTAGCCCATCCGCTCCCACGTGCTGAGGACGGTCTGCCCGTTGGCCGGCACCCACTGCTGCGTGATCTGGCCGACGTAGCGGCCGTCGAATTGCGGCGCCGTGACCATCCAATGCTCCATCGGGGCGAGGTAGAGATTCGCCGAGACAGCCTCAGGAGCGTTCGGGTTCGTATTGACGTCGAGATAGTCGCGGCATCCACTCGCGAGGCTCAAGAAGCCGGCGAGGAGCGCGATCGTTGTGTGTCGTCTATTCATCATCGTGTCCTCAGAAGCTCCATCTGAATCCGAAGTTGATTCCGCGCGGAATTGGGAAGTCCCCGTAATCGATGCCAACACCGCCGGAACCGCCGACCGCCGCGTCGTTGCCGTTCGCGATCGGATCGAGGCCGGTGTAATTGGTCCACAGGAAGACGTCCGTGGCCGTAACGAACACGCTGGCATTTCGGGCGACGCGCTCTGGAATGACGTATGACAGGGTCACGTCGCGGAGCCGCAGCCAGTTGATGTTCTTCTCGATGAACGGCTCCTCACTCATGCTCGTGTAGTACGCTGTCTGAATCGCCGGCACGACGACGATCGTGTTCGGCGTGGGGTTGGCGCTGTTCTCCTTGCCGTCGCGCAGCACGCCCGCAATCACGCGCGGCGTGTTGCGATCGAGCGTGCTCGTGGCCAGTCCGTGCACGGTCAGATAGTGCTCGGTCGCGTTAAATACGTCGCCGCCTCGCCGGATGTCGAAGAGGAAGCTCACCGTGGCGCGCTTGTACTTGACGTTGTTCGAGAGGCCGATCGTGTAATTCGGCTGGCGATCATAGCCGTGGTCGATGAACGTCGACGGCGAGCGGATCGGGAGGCCGGATGTCGGATCGATCAGGATCTGATTCTTGTTGTTCCGAAGATAGAACAACCCGGTCAGCGACATCGTCGACAAACCAGGCTCCGTCCCGTTGCGGACGTTGCCATACAACCACGTGTCGGAGACGTACGACTCGGGCAAGTTGTTCGGCAGCGATACGGTCTTGCCGCGCGCCCGGTTGAAATTCGCCAGGAAGTCCCACGAGAAGTCGGAGCGAAGCACGGGCGTCCCGCGGACCGTGACCTCGGTGCCTTTGTTCTCCGTCGAGGCGCCGTTCAGGTTGAAGAGAATGAAGCCGGTGCCGTAGCTCTCGCGCAGATTTTGGACGATCTGGTTCTGCGTCTGCTTGTGGTACACGGTCGCATCGACTCCGAGGCGATCGTTCAGGAAGGCGAGCTCCGTTCCGAATTCGTAGGACTTGGCAAATTCGGGCTTGAGGAGCGGGTTCGGACCGGTGAAGCCGTAGCCGTATCCGCCGAACGACGTCGTCTTCGACTCGAGCGTGGTGCGGTACGAGTAGGGCGGTGCGTCGCGGCCGACCTCGGCCCACGCCGCGCGCAGCTTGCCCGTCATGTGCTTCTGAAGCGACGGGAACGCGTCGGAGAAGATGAAGCTCGACGAGACCGACGGGTAGAAGAACGAGTTCTGTCCAACGGGAATGGTCGAGGTCCAATCGTTCCGGCCGGTCCCCGTGACGTACAAGTAGTTCCGGAAATTGACCGTTGCGAGCCCGAAGGCGCTCACCAGGCGACGCTGCGTGATGATCGTGCGGTCCGACTTGGTGGCGGTGTTGTTGATGGAAATGAAATTCGGATCGAGGAAATTGACGCCCTCGGCGCCGTCGACCGCGGATTTCTGGTCGGTCAGGGAGTTTCCAACCAGACCGCTGATCGACAGCCCCTTGCCGAGCTGGCGCTCGTTGACGTTGAACAGCGTCTGCGCGGTGAGGTTGCGGGTGATGTCGTCGTTGACGTCGAGGATGCCGTTGCTCGAGCCGCTCATGGCACTCTCGGGATGGCGCAGCATCAGACTCTGGCTGGTGTACGCGTCCGACCCGATGTTGGTCTTGAGGTAGCCCCACGAGAACGGCGAGATCGTGAACGCGGCATCGATGATGATGCGGTTTGTCTTGTCGTTGCTCTTGTTCTTGTTCACCGCGAAGTACGGGTTGTCGACTTCCGTTGCCGCCGTGAGCCCCGTGATTCGCGCGCGCGTCCCGGCGGGCGTGAGCCAGTTCGCGGCGTTGTTCGTGTCCGGCCAAGCGAGAAGGCCAATGAGCGGGCTATCGTCTCCCTTGAACGCCTTGTCGTTCTTGGCGTACGAGTAGATCATCGAGAGGTCGGTCGAAAGCCACTTCGCGACCTGACCCGTCGACCGACCGGTCAGATTGATCTTGTTCAGCCCCGTGTTCGGAATGACGCCGACCTCCTTGGTCGACCCGCCGGAGATGTAGTAGGAGACCCGACCGTCAGCCGCCCCGCCGCTGAAGGACAAGTTGTGCTTTTGCGAGAGTCCCGTCTGGAAGAAGTTGCCGATGTTGTCGTAGACCGGTGTGCCGGCGGCATAGGGGCTCCCGAAGAACAGATACGAGCCGTAGCCGGAGCCGCTGATGCTGAGCGTGCCGCTCGGACCGTACGTGCTCTGGACGTCCGGCGTCTGGCGCACCTTCACGACGGTGAAGCTGTTGCTGTACGTGAACCCACCGATGCCGCTGTGCCCGCGTTTCGTCGTGATGACGATCGCGCCGTTCGCCGCATCGATACCGTACAGCGCCGACGCTTCCGGTCCCTTGAGCACCGTGAGCGACTCGATGTCTTCGGGATTGATGTCCGCGGCGCGATTGGTGAAGTCGACGTTGCGATTGCTGAAGGCGAGCGGTGACGTGGGGCCGTCGGACGCCAGATTGCCGGTGTTGGTGGTCTTGTTGTCGATCGGCAGGCCGTCGACGATCATCAGCGGCTGGTTGGTGCTGCTGATCGAGCTGACGCCGCGGATCGTGATCGACGTCGACGCCCCGGGGGCGCCCGACGTACTCGTCACATCGACGCCGGCGACGCGTCCCGCCAGCGCGTTGACGAAATTCACGCGCTGGGTCTGCGCGATGTCAGCGCCTCGAACGGTCTGCTGCGCCGTACCGATCTCTCGCTGCGACGCCGTCTGGCCCAACGCCGTCACGACCACCGCGTCGAGCGCCGCAGGAACGCGCTTGAGCTGAACGTTGATGATGGTTTGAGTACCGACCGGCCGCTCGACCGGCAGCGTGCCGATGAACTTGAACTCCAGCACTTGGCTTGCCGTGGCGCGAATCGAGTAGGCGCCGTTGGGGCTCGTCGACGTCCCTGTCGACGTGCCTCTGACGACGACCGATACTCCGCCCAGCGGAGCGCCCAACTCATCGGTGACTTTTCCCGTGACGGTCACTTGCTGCGCGCTCGCCTGCGCGCCGGCAAAGAGCATCGCCATCAATGCGGTGAATATTCTGTTTTTCATCGTGGGGTATACCGTGTTCTCGTGGACAGTGAGTTGAGCTCCGCGCGCCGGCTCGCACTCAGCCGGGCTGCTGGTACCGAGTCGTCGAGTCCCTCTCTCATAGGGTGGTGGTGGTCGGTCACTCTAGTCGTCACCGCGGATGCGTACCAACGCGATGGCAGGAAAGCGGAATACGCCCATCAGGGCCATCTCGTCATCAGGATTGCGCCGGATCGTGTGCGCTGTGGTGGGTCTCAGGAGGGCGGGAGAAATCGACTGCGATTTCCCAAAGGCAATGCTCGCATATCACGCGCTCCGTTGCAAGATCGTTACATTGCTTCACCTGTTAAGGAATGCTTGAAAAAAGCGCCGACGGCAGCGCGTCGCGGCGACGAACCGACGCCTCGAAAGGGCCCAGCAGATGCGCGATGCTGTTGGCGTAATAGCTCACCAGCTCGCGGCTCCGAGGGAGGACCACGTAGCCGCCGCCCTCCTCTGCCAGTACGCGGCGCATTCGAAGCATCCGCCAGGCGCGATCGAACGTCTCCTCGATGCT
>Ga0070713_100003692_pt1 | contig 10132 bp, 8 predicted proteins | sample LARL82metaG_FD_65465 | JGI IMG/M metagenome (GOLD analysis project Ga0070713, IMG submission 65465) | Corn, switchgrass and miscanthus rhizosphere microbial communities from Kellogg Biological Station, Michigan, USA - LAR L8-2 metaG | ecosystem: Host-associated > Plants > Roots > Rhizosphere ... | reverse complement strand
ATCGCCGCCCGGTGCAAAGCGCCTCGTACAGCCGCTTGGCCTGAAAATCGTGAACCTGTTTCAGCTCCTTCTTGGCGTTCGCGAGCGTCTTCTTGGCTTCCGCGGCACTCTCCTTGTCAGGTCCGTCGCTGACCTGAGGCAGGCTTTTGACCACCTTGCCGTCGGGATTGTAGAGCGTAAGCACGTCCTCCGCATCGAGCCTCGCCTGATAGAGGCGGCTGCCGATTTCAAGATCGAGAATGCCGCGCTCGTCGAGCCCCGCGGTCGGGATGGTGCGGTCGGCGAGTTCGTCGGTGGTCCAGCCCCGTTCGTCGGCGATCCGCTCGACCAGCGCCTGCGCCAGCACCTGGACCGAATTGGTGCGATGCCGCCGTGCGATCGACAGCAGCATCTGCAGCGCGGCCGGCAAGGGGTTGCCGCTCAGATACTCGGCGAGCGCCTTGACCTGCGCGGTGCGCGTATAGTGATCGCGCATATAGGTGCGGACCATCTGCACGGCGAAGCTGCCTTCCGCGCGCGTAGCCAGTCCAAGGATGCCGCGGTCTGCCTGGGCATTGTTGAGATAGATCGCGAGCTTGGCCGCGCGCAGGTCGGCAAAGGCCTTCTCGTAGGTATAGGAGCGGTAGAACTCGTTGTTCCAACGCTTGGCATAATCCTGGAACTGCTCGTAGCGCTGCTGGGCATTCGCCTTGGCGTGGGCGTTGGCTTCCTCTTCGGAGCAGTGAGTTGCGTCATAGCGCAGGAAGCTGCCGAGGATGTGACGGCCCAGCGCCTCGGCGCTTTCCGGCGCGAGCTGGTCCAGCCACAGCGAGAACAGCGTATTGCCTCCCGCCTGCGCGAGCTTTCCGGCAAGCGCGATCCACCAGCGTGGAACGTCCGATGGCACGGCGTCGCCATTCGCCCAGCTGAGGGCGGGGAGGGTCTGCAGTTGAAACCAGGCGATATCCTTGACTTTCTTGCTCTTCAGGCCGGCCGCCGCCTCCTTGATCAGGATCTCCGGCGACACGTAGCTGGAGACGTCGACATGGAGCCGGCGCAGCGCGCCGAGCAATGATGCCCGCACCAGCTCGGACTTCTCCTTGCCGAGCGCCGTCTTCAGCGGCTCGATGGCGCTTTCGGCACCGATGGCGCCGAGCATCTCGGCGACGCCCGAACGGACATCCTGCTTGCTGTCCGACAGGAACGGCAGCAAACGCTGCTCGATGCCGTCAATGTCGAGCAACAACGCGCGGGCCGGCTTGTTGATGGTCTTCTTGGAAGAGAGCGCGTGGGTCAGCACCGTGTTGAAATAGCGGGCCGGCAATTTTGGAAACAGGCTGAGCTTGATCAACGCGCTGTGGATCGGCGGCTCGCGAAAATCCTTTGCCGCAACCTGTCCGAGCGCCTGGTCGAGCACATCGAAGTGAGCCGCGAGATAGGGCCAAATCAGTGCCGCGGACAGCTCCTCAGGAGCGCCCGTCGAGAGGATCTGGATTGCCAGCTCCTTGGGCTCCACGGGCTGCAGCAATGTCGTCATGCTGCGTAGATCGAGGCCGTTCGCCAATCGCGCGTGGATCGCCGCGGGGATTGCGCCGTAGCCGCTCAGCAGGGTCCGCACCAGCCAGCTCGGGTTCTTGGTCCGGCAGATCTCGATATTGCGCGCGCGGCACAAGTGCCAAAGCGTCATCTCCGGATTGCTGAATGGCGGACTGGCCGCCGCCTCCCGGTTGTAGGGGGCGAAAGGATTGATATTGCCGATCCTGGCAACCGTGGCCTCATTGATCGGATCATTCGAGGCCAGCAACGCGCAGTAACGGTCAGCAATGCCGTGATCGGCTGGCGCTGGCGGTTGCGGCAGGCCCGATTTCCACCAGTTCTTTCGTTGCTCCGCTGTGGCGTTCTGGTAGCGCTCCTTCTGGTGTTCGTAAGTCTTGACCTGTTGGGCGTAGGCCTTGTCGAGCAGGTTGCGATAGCCGGCGTTGACGCTGTCGGGCAGGGGCGTCGGTCCCGGCACGACCGCGGGCGGCGGTGCCAGTACCTCGGTCCCATCGGCTGCGAGATAGCCGTCGACGCCATCCTCTTTCAATGTGCGCGCGGTTTGGGCCGCGCCCTCGCCGACGACCGCCGATCCCAGTCCAAGCTCGATGATCTTGCGGACGGTCTTTGACGTTTCCTTGGTCAGATGCGCTTCAAGCAGCGGTCGTGCCCGTTCGCCCATGACCAGCGGCAGGATCTGCGCCGCCTGCGCGCGCGCCGTCGGATTGCCTTCCGCCAACGTCTTCGTGGCGCTGGCGCCCAAGGCCTCGGGCGGTGAGGCGAGAAGCGCATTCTGTGCCGCCTCGCGCACGGCCTTGCTGGTCGATAGCAGATACTGCTGATAGATGAAGTCGAAATACTCGTCCTTGACGAGATCAAATTGCTTCAGGATCTGAATCACAACGGCCTGGCCGGGCCGGTCATATCTGGCAAAGCCCTCGATGACCGCTGGTCGCTCCGCGACCAGGCTGCTTTTGAAGTCGAATTTTGATCCGATGTTGTGATTGCGAAAATAATATGCGCTGCTCTTCTCCAGAACGAGCAGATCCAGTGCGAGAACGGTCGCGCTCTCGTCTTCGTCGCGCCAGCTCAGCGCCGCCTTGAGGTCGGTTGGCCGCTGCGCAGCCTGCAAGCCGATCTCGTTTTGCGCGAAAAATCCGCGAAGCCAAAGTGGACTCGGTCCCTGATGGGCAAACATGCCCCAGCGCGTGCCCTTGAGGGGGACGGTGAGCACCTCGAGATAGCGGCGTATGTACGTCGCCGAAGGGCCATAGGCGCGCGACATGACATCGTTGCGGGCCTTGATCGCGGCCTGGACCGCAGCCTTGTCCGCGGCGGACGCTGTAGGCTGCTGGTATTGGCTGAGCGCCGCCTGAACCGATTTCGCCTGCTGCTCCAGCTGAAGCAGCACCGAGCTGTTCTCGCCTTTCAAGACGTAGGCGATGGTCCGTTGTGCGAGGTCCGGGCTGACGGCCGCAAGCCGGCCCAGATCAACCGCGACCTCCCTGCCGATGCTGCTCTCGGCCTCGGTCAGCGGTGTCCCTGGTTTGCCGATCATTGATTTGAGGAAGTCAAACATGGCGTGCCTTCCGGCTTAAAGACCGATGCTGCCATGTCGCCGACCTGGCCGCGGCCCTACGAGAGCATCTCCCAGAAGGGTCATTTATAGCGTCGCAAAATAACGGCTGAACGAAGGATGGGCATGTGTTTCGCGCAGACGAAACTTCATTTTTCCGCCGTCCGTTCAAATGGCGGGTGGCAGCCAGGAGGCCGAAAAATGCTTTATCTATCAATGGGAATTGACCGAGGCTCTGTCCGCCATCCTGCTTCGCCCTTGGCTACGCATGACACGCCCTACCTGCCGTTCGGATTACGCGGGGCCATCACTTTCCTGCCCTCGCCGAATCGGGGCTGCCGTTTGCCACGGCCAACCGACTCGCCGCGCCTTTGCTTCGCCGCGCCCGTCAGCGGCATGTAGCTGGTGAGGAAATGCTCCATCGCGGCGTCGGCGCCTGCGCGGTCTCCGGTGGCCAGAAGATCGAGCAGCAGCCCGCGGGTGACGGCGAGGCCGAGCCGCGCCGCCGCCCGGGCGTCTGCGGCCGACATCCCGATTCGCTGGTTGATCGCCACCAGCGGCTCAATCCACGCATCGACGATTTCGTCCAGAAGCGCGCGCGTGTGAGGCCTGCCTTGAAGCGCCTGGCCGTAGACCTCGAAGAACAGCCGCTCACGCGGCCACATCTGCTTGTCCGCGAGCTGGCTCCAGACGCGCCGTGCCTGTTCGATCGGGGGCGTGCGGGTGTCGGTCATCAATTGAGTCGTGAGGGCGCGCTGCTCGGCCTCCGAGCGCCGCACCACCTCGGTCAGCAATCCTTCCTTCGAGCCGAAATGATAGACCAGCATGCGGTGGCTGGTGCCCAGGGCCTTGGCCAATTGGCGCAACGTCAACTCGCCGATGCCGTGTCGCGTGACATAGTCCATGGTTGCGGCGAGCAGCCGCTCGCGCGGATCTGCCGGGGCCTTCGCACCGCCGTTCCTCACGCGGCGCGCCCGGACGCCGCGTTCACCGCCAACGGCGCCGCCGCCAGTTGCGCCGTGAGCGTCCTCAGCGTGCGGCGCATGACCATCGACCAGAACCAGCCCGTGCCGACATATTTCGGATAGAACGAGCAACTCCAGGTAACCCGGCTGCCGGTGGCTTCCGGTTCGATCTCGACGACGGCCCGATAGTCGCGGAACGGAAAGCCGGCCAGCAGCACATAAGCGAGCCGCCGATTGGGGACCAGCTCGACCACCTCTTCCGTGGCCCGCGAAACCCTGGTGATGAAGGTGCGGATCGAGCCGATGCCGTGCGCCTCGTCGCGCCCGGGCCGATCGAACTCGACCGCGTCGAACATCGACCAGCGTGGCCAGTTGGGAGCGTCCTTGAGGACGCCGAAAACCGTGGCGGCATCTGCCTTGCTGTGCGCGGTGGCCGAAATCCTGATCGGATGCATGGCGACGTCTCCATCGATCGAATGTACCATATGGTACATTATGTACCATGTGGTACACAGCTTGGCAAGAGAATGCCCGGCGTCCAAAGAGCGCCGGGCTGCCCAGTTCCGGACGCTAGCTCTTCGAGCGAATGAAGCCCGCGAGCTTGGTCTTCTGCGCATCGCACCAGGTCTGCATGCCGAGCCGCTGCTGGTCGAGTTCGGTGGTCTGCACGGCAAGCGCGACTTCGCCCATCAGGGTATCGTCGCCTTTCTCGCCCATCTTGCCGCCGGTCAACAGCCAGGCGATCGCTTTCCTGGCGGACTCGGTCGTGCCGTCCGGCTGCTGCATGTCCTTGGCCTTTTGCGCGAGGTCCTGGTAGACGACTTCGGTGCCAGGGCATTTGACCTTCGCCGCAAAGGCCTGCAGCATCAGGGTCACATACTCTGCGCGGGGCTCCGCTTGCGCCGAAGGCGCGAACGCCATCAATCCCGCCGTCAAGATCATGTAAGTGCCGTAGCGCATCGCGATGTCTCCCTGGATTTTTGCGGAAGGCTAGCCCCGACGCCGCGCGGCTTGCAAGGGGTCATCAAGGGCGATCGCGTCCTCGCAAGCGCCCGATCTTTGCCATCGCCTTCTCCAAATGCCCCCAATTCGGCCAAGCCGCGGTCATCTTTGACGGCTTACAGGGCAGCGGGCAGGGGTCACGCATATGCGAGGACCCATGGTTCGAACCTCTCTGATTGTTACTTTCTCTCTCCTTCTCCTCTCGTCCGCTCACGCCGAGAGCGGTCTTGCCTCCTACTATGGCGGGCGCGGTTCCGGAATGACCTGCGCTCACCGCACCCGGCCGATGGGCAGCATGCTCACAGTCAGCGCCGGCGGCCGCACCATCCAGTGCCGCGTCAATGATCGAGGCCCCTTCGTGCGCGGCAGGGTGGTCGATCTCTCCGTCACTGCCGCGCGGGCGCTCGGCATGATGCGGGCGGGCGTGGTTCGCGTCTCGGTCGAATAGCAAAAGATGCATCATCGAAAAGAAAAGCCCCGCCCTTGAGCGGGGCTTTTTTTCATCGCTCGCGGCTCAAGCTCAGTGCACCGCCATCGCCTTGACATTGGCGAGCTGCGCCGCGAGGCGAACCGCGCTCTCGATCGCGCCGGTTTTGGCGATGCCTTTGCCGACGATGTCGAACGCCGTGCCGTGCGAGGGCGTCGTGAACACGGTGTCGAGGCCGGCGGTGACGGTGACGCCGCGGTTGAAGCCCTTTAGCTTGGTCGCGATCTGGCCCTGGTCGTGATACATCGCGACCACGCTGTCGAACTCGCCGGCAAAGGCGCGGATGTAGACGGTGTCGGCTGGATAAGGTCCGGTGCAGGCGATGCCGGTCTTCGCAGCCGCCTCCACGGTCGGGCGGATCATCTCGATCTCATCACGGCCGAACAGGCCGTTTTCGCCGGCATGCGGGTTGAGCGCAGCCACCGCAATGCGCGGTTTGGCAATGCCGGCCTTGCGCATCATGCGGTCGGCGAGCTCGATCGCATCGGTGATGCTCGCAGGGTTGATGCCGTCGAGTGCCTCACGCAGCGACTGATGGCCCGTCACGCGCGACATCCACTGGCCGTCCAGCACGTTCATCTCGGAGAAATAGCTCTCATGGCCGAGCAGATGCGCGAACATCTTGTGCTCGTCGGGAAATTTCCAGCCGCCGTCGAACATCGCGCGCTTGTTGAGCGGTGCGAAGGTGATGGCGTCGAGCTCGCCGTCCTTGGCGAATTCGATGGCGCGGGCGAGCGTATCGCCGGTCAGCTTGCCGGATTCCGCGTTGGCCTTGCCGAGCGGAAAGCGCGAAGGATCGATGTTGCTGAGATCGACCAGCGGTACCGCGCCGTTCTCCCAAATGGCCTTCGCCGGTGAGGCGACGCGCTTGACGTCGAGCTTCACGCCGGCGTGGTTCATGCCCATCTCGAGCACGCGCGCGTCGCCGATCACGACCAGCCGCGCCACCTCGGTAAGATTGCCGTCGGCGAGGATTCGCGCGGTCTGCTCCGGCCCGATGCCGGTGCAGTCGCCGGGAATGAGACCGATGACGGGGAGTTCTTCGTGAGGTGCGCTCATGTTCAGCTCGCTTTGGTTTGCGGGTCGGCGACCGCCGAAGCCCAGGCGTTGGAATCGAACTCGCCGTCCCATTTGGCGACGACGATGGCGGCAACCGCGTTGCCGATGGTGTTGGTGATGGCGCGGGCCAGCGACATGAAGCGGTCGATGCCGAGCAGCAGCGCCAGGCCCTCCGCGGGCAGGCCGGCCGCGATGACGGTCGCCGCCAGCGCGCCGAATGCACCGCCGGTGACCCCTGCCGCGCCCTTGCTGGTGAACAGCATCACCACGAAGATGCTGATCTGCTGCGGTAGCGTGAGCTCGATGCCGTAGACCTGTGCGACGAACAGCGTGCTCAGCGGCAGCGTCAACGCGACGCCGTCGAGGTTGAAGGAATAGCCGGAGGGAATGACGAGCCCGGCCACCGCACGGCCGACGCCGGCGGCGGGAAGCTTCTCCATCATGCCGGGAATGGCGGTCTCCGAGGACGAGGTGCCGAGCACGACCAGCAGCTCGGTGCGCAGCATCCGCAGCAGGTCCATCAGCTTGATTCCGGCGAGCCGGCAGATCACGCCGAGCACGACAAAGATGAAGAGCGCCATCATCGCCCAAGCGGTGCCGACCAAAAGCGCCAGCGCGGTCAGCGTGGAAAGGCCGAACTTGGCGACGGTGAAGGCCATGGCGCCGAATGCGCCAATCGGCGCCAGCGCCACCACGACATGGACGACGCTGAAGACGAGCTCCGTGATCCGATCGAGGCCGCTGCGAATGGCTGCTCCCTTTTCACCGAGCAGGAGCAGGCCGATGCCGCACAGCAGCGCCAGCACCAGCACCTGCAGCACATCGCCGCTGGCGAAGGCGCCAATAAAACTGTCGGGCACCATGTGCTGCAGATAGGCGGAGATCGAGCCGACATGGGCCTGGCTGAATTTCGCGACGGTCTCGGCCTGTTGTGCGCTGGCGCGCGCAACGCCCTCGCCGGGCTTCACGAACTGGACCACGAGAAGGCTGAACAGCAGGCAGAAGGTCGTGACGGTCTCGAAGTAGACCAGCGCCTTGAGCCCGATCCGGCCGACGGTGCGCATGTCGCCGACCTGCGCAATACCAGACACGACGACCACGAAGATCAGCGGCGTGATGGTGACCTTGATCAGCGAAATGAAGACATCGCCGAGCGGCTTCATGTCGGCCGCAAAGGTCGGAGCCAGCGCGCCCAGCAGCGCGCCGAGCGCAGCGCCGATGGCGACCAGCACGTAGGGCTCGCGCCACAGCGGCTTGCGGCGCGGCGTTGCAGTGGCCGATGGGACGGATGCGGAAGTTGGGGTGGTTGCGATCTGCAAAACGGCTCCTCCCGGAAGAAGCGATGGCGGCTATGTGCTTTTGCTTTGGGTCCAGATTGGACCAGCGCCGGTCTAGGGGCTAATGCCGTATTGGCATGATTTGAGGACAAAACCGCATCATGGACCTGAACTGGCTGGAGGACTTCGTCGCCGTGGTCGAGGAGGGCGGCTTTTCCCGCGCCGCCGAGCGGCGACATGTGACCCAGCCTGCGCTGAGCCGCCGCATCCGCGCGCTCGAGGACTGGCTCGGCACGCCGCTGTTCGAGCGTGCCACCCACAAGCTCTCGTTGACGCCGGCCGGCGAGACGTTTCGTCCCGTCGCCGAGGATGTCCTGCGCCGCGTCATGGTTGGGCGGCAGGAGGCGCTCGAAGTCGCGCGGCTCAAGGCCGAGACCATCCATTTCGCGGCGACGCACACGCTGTCGCAGACCTTCTTTCCCGGCTGGATCCGCAAGATCCAGGGCGCCAGCGCCACGGCCGCAGTGCAGCTCGTGGCGGTCAACTTCGCCGCCTGCGAGCGCATGCTGATCGATGCGGAAGTGCAGTTCATGCTCGCCAATTATCATCCGAGCCTGATGACGCGGCTGGACTCGGACCAGTTCCAGCGCATTCAACTCGCCGACGATGTGCTGGTCCCCCTCAGCGCACCCGCAGGCGGCGCGCGCGGGCGGCGAGGAAAAGCCGAGCCGCGCCATCTGTTGCCCGGCACGGCTAGGCAGCCGCTGCCCTATCTCGCTTATCATCCAGGCTCCGGCGTCGGGCGGATCGTCTCGTCGTTCCTCGGCGTGAAAGAGCCGCAGGCGCATCTCGCGCCGAGCTTTTCCGCTCCGGTGATGCTGCTGATCGACATGGTGCGAGAAGGGCAGGGAATCACCTGGGCGCCGCGCAGCCTGGTTGACGAGGATCTATCGGCCGGCCGGCTCGTTCGCGCCGGAGACAAGAGCTGGGAAATCGACATCGGCATCTGCCTCTACCGCTCGCGTACCCGCTCGACCAATGCGGCGGAAGCGTTCTGGAATGCGGTGAAGAAAGCGGAGGCGGCGGAGGATTGAGGAGGACGTGTGAGACACGTTGGTGCGCTACCCGCCACCCACCCCGACGTCGTCCTGGCGAAAGCCAGGACCCATAACCCCAGGCAGTTGTTGTGGGGCGAGCTCGTAGTTCCAGCGTGTGTAACAATTCAGTCCGGTGGCAATGGGTCCTGGCTTTCGCCAGGACGACAGCGGAGGGGACGGGAAGCGGCATTCCCGCGGCGCGAATTCGCCCGGGCTTTGCATCATAGTTGTCCCTCCAGTGATGAGAGGGCGCAGGGAATGCCGGATGCACAGCGCACCCGCAGCCTCGTGTGCAAGGTAGAAAGCACACGAGTTAGAAACCGCAGGTTCGCCGAAACAATCCGGCATTCCCCGCGCGATGGTTTTGCGGCTTATACGTGCTCTTCCCGGTGACCGGGCTTTGTTGCCACCGTCGCTTCGCGATCGCGGCGTGTCGGGCCGAAGGGCCGACATCGCTATCTCGCGAAACTTGATCCCAGCGTCGGGGGACCAGAACCACACGATTTCGCCGGTCGCATCGGTGCCGCTCGTCCGGCTGCACCCACGCGCCCATCGCATCTCGCGCCCAACACTCGTGACGATCGCGTAGCGCCCCTCTCGTGGGTGCGAGACGCGCAAACAAAGGCCATTGATTTGCCCGACGGCGCAAGCGGAATTTTGGCGCGAGAACGGGTGAAAAGCCCGATCGTATTGACACCGCTCGCAAACTTAATTTTTGCGCGCATCGCGTCGAATGCGCTACGCCAGCAGCTGTTGCAGCTTCAGCGCGTCGATTGGAGCACCGCTCTTCTGATCATTATCGAAATAGACGTAGACGTCGTGGCCCTGTTTTTTCCATGAGCGGATGCGCCTCGCCCAATTCGACAAGTCTCCCGCCGAATAGTGCCCCTGATAGCGTCCGGTCGGGCCATGCCCGCGGATGTAGACGAAATCGGCAGTCCGTTTCCAGGGCGCCGGCGCGTCATGATGATCGGACAGGCAAAGCGCGACATTGCGTTTCGACATCAGCTTGAAGATGGCCGATTGATACCAGCTTGGATGACGAAATTCGAAGCTGTAGCGGCGCTTCCTCGAGAGCAGCTTGAAGAAGGAAGCGAGCCTCTCGGCGTCCGCCTCGAAGTTTGGCGGCAGCTGAAACAGGACAGGGCCTGCCT
>Ga0070713_100003691_pt1 | contig 10133 bp, 14 predicted proteins | sample LARL82metaG_FD_65465 | JGI IMG/M metagenome (GOLD analysis project Ga0070713, IMG submission 65465) | Corn, switchgrass and miscanthus rhizosphere microbial communities from Kellogg Biological Station, Michigan, USA - LAR L8-2 metaG | ecosystem: Host-associated > Plants > Roots > Rhizosphere ... | reverse complement strand
ATCGCGCGTAGGCGTGAGCTCGGGAAGGTTCGTCGCTCCGACCTGCACCCGCCGCAGATCGGACAGCAGCGCGCCGCATTCGGCGCAGGACGACGCGTGCGTCTCGAGCGCGGCGCGGGTCGTCGCGTCCATGTCTCCCTCGAGATAGTCTGCCAGACGATCGGCGAACTGGTCGCACGTCATTGGATTGCTCATCGATTCAGTGCCTCCCGCAACAGGAGCCGCGCGCGGTGCAGCTGTGCCTTCGTAGCTCCCGATGTCACGCCGAGCATATCGGCGATTTCTTCGTGTTTGTAGCCTTCGACGTCGTGCAGGACGAATACGCGGCGGGCGCCCGGCGGAAGACGTGTGATCGCGTCTTCCAGATCGAGGAGATCGCCCGGAGGGAGCGGCGTTCCGACAACACCCGGCAACGCATCCATTCCGCCCGCCTCTTCGTCGTTTTCCTCGAACCGTGATCGCTGCCGTCCTTCACTCTTCCGCGCGTTGAGCACGACGTTGACCGTGAGCCGGTGCAGCCAGGTCGAGAACGAGCTTTCACCGCGGAAGAGATGCAACTTGTCCCATGCCCGAACGAAGACGTCCTGCGTCAGCTCCTCGGCGCGGTCGCGATCGGTGACCATTCGCGCGCAGAGGGAGAAAACTCGATTCACGTTCTGCCTGTAGAGCCTCTCGAACGCACCCCGGTCCCCGGCTGCCGCTCGCGCGACATCCGAATCTCCGCTTCCAGATTGGGGGGAAAATGCTTCGATGATGGCCAATGCAGCCATAAATCGTGGGGTCTCCATCCGTTCACCGGATGAGATAGTCCCACGGGGCCAAAGGTTTGAATTGCCTAAACGGCGAGTGGGTGGGCAGGCGAGTGTGAACGGCGCGAAGGCTGTTCTCCACCCACTTAGCTACCCACCCACCCATCCACTAGTGTCACGAGGTCCGAAACGCTTTCCAGCCAAGCATTTGGCTCACCGGGCTCCAGATCCGCTCGCTTGAAGGCCCCCCAGAGCGCCGCCGCAGTATGCACACCCGCTGCGTTGCCCGCGAGAACGTCATGTACCGAATCGCCAACGAATATGGCGTGTTCAGGCGACACGTCGAGGCGGTGCAGTGCGATGCGGACGGGTTCCGGGTCAGGCTTATGCCTAGTGGACGAGTCACAGCCCACAATCGTATCCATGTGGCGAGCGAGTCCGACGTGAACGAGGCCCCGCATGGCGAGCGCCTCAGACTTGCTGGTGACGATTCCGATGTCGTGTCCGCGATCCCTCAGGATCTCGACCGTCTCGGTGACCTGGTCATAGCTCCTGGTGAGGCGGTCGTGGTGGACGAGCTGATACTCACGATATGCGGTGATCAGCGCCGCGCAATCCGCTTCGTCACGGGCGTACCGGCGGAACATCGTGAACAGCGGGATCCCGACGCCGGACAGCCACTCTTCGTCGGGAGGACAGTCGCGCTCCAGCTTCTCGAATGCGTATCGCGCCGAGTTGAGGATCAGTTCGATCGAGTCGATCAGGGTCCCGTCGAGGTCGAACAGAATGGTGGGAAGGCGACGCGGCGCGCGGCCGGCGGCGGTCATGGCCATCCAGGAAGATAGCGGCTAGGATGCAACGCGATGACCAATCCGCGATTGCCAGGACAGCCGGCACCCGTCACGCGAGAGCTTAGGCGTTATCTGCTGACGCTCGTCGTGGGCGTCGTCGTGCTCGACGCGGTGGCGATCAGCTTGTACTACGCGCTTCACATCGCCGTCCGTCCGGTGACTACCCAGCAAGAGTTCATCGCGGTGTGGGTCGTGCTGACCCTCATCATCGTGACGACGATGATGAAGCGGATCCGTCAGGCGAGGCGTCGGCAGGTCTGACGGGGACGAAAAAAGGCGAGGGTGCGCGTAAGCGCACCCTCGCCTTCGATCAAAGACCAACGGGCGTAATTAGCGGCCGAGCTTTACGACGTTCTCGGCGGCCGGACCCTTGGCGCCCTGAACGATGTCGAACTCGACGCGCTCGCCCTCGGCCAGCGTCTTGAAGCCGCTGCCCTGGATGGCCGAGTGATGGACGAAGCAATCTTTCTGGCCGCCTTCGGGGGTGATGAAACCAAAGCCCTTGGCGTCGTTGAACCACTTCACAGTGCCGGTCGTACGCATTTCGATACTCCTAGAAAGTGTAATTGTGTCGTCGGAGTAGCGGAACGCGCCGTACAAACCGACCCACAGTTGCTCGTGATGACCCTCACGCTGGGCACATTCTTGACGACCATCGGCGGCCGCCAGCGACGCGATACAAAAAAGGAGCCCCGCGAATGCGAAGGCCCCTATTCAACATCGGAACGTGTTCGCGCAATCCTGCGTGTGTCGCTCAACCAAGCTAATGAGTGAGGTACGATCGCGCAATACAAATCTCTGCCGGGTCCCATCCACGCGGCAGGCCGGTCTGTTCCGGCCAGGCCGGCGGACATAGTTTGGCGTTCCCATTTCGCCCCTCGCGGAGGTCGAATGCCTGCGCGTCCGGAGTTCATCCCAGTCTTCGGCGGTCTTCGAGACATCCTCGCCGAGTATGCCCCCAAGCTCAACGTCGTCCACGACAAGCCTGACAACTTCTACCTGGATACGCACACCATCGGGCCCAATAAGAAGCCGATTTTCTTCGGCGGCGTTCGGATGGGGAAGGGGTACGTCAGTTACTACCTGATGCCGATCTACGGTCCACAGCTTCGGGAAGGAATGTCACCTGCATTGAAGAAGCGGATGCAGGGCAAGGCGTGCTTCAATTTCACCGAAGTCGACGCGGCACTCTTCAAAGAGCTGAAGGAGCTCACGAAGCAGAGCTACCAGTTCTGGCGGGAACTGGGCTGGGTGACCTGACGTCGCGAGCCGGAGGATGACATGTCACGGGCGTTCGTCAATGAAGACGCGGGATCGGGGAGCCCGCTCAAGCGCTACATCCTGCCGCCGCGCGACGATCCGTCGTTCGACGCCGCCGCGGCGGAATTGTTGTTAGAGGCGGCGCGAGACGGAGAGACAGCGAGCGCCGAGCAGGCGACCGGATACTACTGGGGCGAACCGAAACTGCGTGATTTCGTTCGGCGTATTCTCGTCCGGGCACAGGAATCGGGCGACGATCGCCTCGAGCAGCTGGCCCGCCGTTTCCTTAGGTAGCAATGACTCAGGTCTTTCACATCGCGCCGTCGTCGATCCGGCCGCTTTGGTTCATCCTTCCGATCCTTCTGCTGGTGATCGTGGTGGGAAGCGCGGCGGTGATGATGGGCGCGTCGATGCGCGGCGCGCAAGCGTCGACGTTCGAGCTGTCCGACGAAGGGTTGCACCTGCGGGGAGATGTCTACGGTCGGCTCGTTCCGGCGAACGAGCTTCGCGCGGCGGAGGCGGCACGCGTCGACATCTCGCGCGGACCGTTTCGACTCACGGTGCGCACGATCGGCACGGCGATGCCGGGCTATCGGTCCGGATGGTTCCGACTGGCGAACGGCGAGAAGGCGTTGGTCTATGTGACGGACACGCGGCGCGTCGTTCATGTGCCGACGACTGCCGGCTATTCGTTGCTGCTGAGCGTCGCCGAGGCGGACGAATTCGTCGAGCGGTTGCACGCGATGCGTGGCGCCGCGCGATGATCGCGACGATCGCGGTCATCGCGGAGCGGGCGGAGGTCCGGTCGGACGGCAAGTTGGACGTGGTCGGCGTGTACAACTGCCGCTTCACGCCCAACCTTCCCGCGAAATTGGACGTGACGCTGGCGATCCGCTTTGACATCGAGCCGCTCGATTACGGCGTGCATCAGAACATCTCAGTGCACATCATGGACGAAGACGGCAACGAGATGGTGAATCTCCGGGCGACGCCGGTGACGTTCGAATCGCCGCGCCGGGCGGGATTGCCGCTGGCGTATGACTTGATCCTCCCGCTCTCGGTGGGATTTCCGAACGACGGAACCTGGACGTTCGACGTCCGGGTCAACGAGAAGGCGGTGGCGCGGGTGCCGTTGCGGGTCGAGCGCCGGTAGCCGCCAGGAGCGTCACTAGCGCCGGAGCGAACGGCGAACCATTTTCTCCCTCAGGACGTCTAAGGGAGAACTATGGGAGAACCATGACCGGCTCCTCGATCGATCTGCTGCAGGGTACGCTCGACCTCATCGTCCTCAAGACGCTGTCGTGGGGGCCGATGCACGGCTTCGGCGTGGCGCGCTGGATTCAACGCACGACTGAGGATGCGTTGCAGGTCGAGGAGGGGTCGCTCTATCCGGCGCTGTACCGCATGGAGAATCGCGGCTGGATCAAGGCGCAGTGGGCGCTCACGGAGAACGGACGCCGCGCGAAATACTATCGCCTGACCGCGGTGGGGCGCCGACAGCTCGCCGCCGAATCCGAATCATGGGACCGGATGAGCGCGGCGATGGGGAAGATCATGTCGGCGCGACGTCAGCCGGCTTGATCGACCATGCGATCCGACGATGACGACGATCGCCTGCCATCGTGGCGACGCTACCTCCGGTTCTGGCGTGCGAATTCCGCCGCCGACGTCGAGGACGAGCTGCGGTTTCATCTCGAGTCGACGGTCGACGAGCTCGTGGCGGGCGGCATGTCGCGAGAGTCGGCGCGCGAAGCGGCGCGGCGCAAGTTCGGTGACGTCGACGGCATCAGCAGAACGCTCTACACCCTCAGCGAGCAACGGGAGCGACATATGACGCGCGCGGAATGGTTCGACACCGTCCGGCAGGATCTCGTGTTCGGGCTGCGACAGTTGCGAAAGAGTCCCGCGTTCACCGCGGTCGTCGTCGCGACGCTGGCGCTCGGCATCGGGGCCAACAGCGCGATCTTCAGTGTGGTGTACAGCGTGATGCTCAAGCCGCTGCCGTTCGCGAACAGCGATCGCATCGTCACGATCAGCGAGACGGTGGGCGGGAAGAACCCGAACGCGGCGACGTTCGGCAATTACGCCGCCTGGCGCGACAACGCACACACGCTCGAGTCGATCGCCGCCTCCTGGGGCGGAGGATCGCGAACGCTCACCGGACGCGGGGACCCGACGCCGATCCCGACGCTGGCAACGACGGCGAGCTATTGGAAGGTCGAGTTCATTCCGCCCGTCGTCGGCCGCTACTACAACGCCGACGAAGAACGCATTGGCGCGACCCCCGTCGCTGTCCTGTCATACGATCTGTGGCAATCGCGGTTCAGCGGCGATCGATCCATCGTCGGCAAGCAGATCACGCTCAACGGCGTGGATTTCACTGTCGTCGGGGTGGCGTCGTCGGAGTACCGCATCGCATCCCAAGCCGAGATGATCTGGGTGCCGATGAAGATCGATCCGGCGCGATGGAACGATCACAGTGACCACGAGCTCAATGCCGTCGCCTTGGTCAAACCGGGCGTATCGATCGAGCAAGCGAGGCACGAGCTCTCGACGATCGAGCGCGGACTGGCGAAGGAATATCCCAATGCGCGATTCGACGACGTCGAAGTCCAGCGCTACGCGGACGATCTCGTCGGCACCGACAACCGCGCGTTGCTGCTCACGCTGCTCGGCGGCGTCGCGTTGGTGCTGTTGATTGCGTGCGCGAACGTCGCAAACCTGCTCATCGCCCGCGCCGGGGTGCGTCGCGCCGAGATTGCGATTCGCGGCGCACTCGGCGCGTCGCGACAGCGAATCGTCGGACAATTGCTCGTCGAGAGTTTGCTGCTCGCGATGGCCGGCGGCGTGCTCGGGCTGGCGGTCGCGTGGGCGGGCGTCCGATTTCTCGTCACGAGTCCCGCGCCGATGGCTCGCCTCAACGAGGCGACGCTCAACTTGCCGGTGGTCGCGTTCACGCTTGGACTGGCGATCGTCTGCGCGCTCGTGTTCGGACTGCTGCCGGCGATTCGCGCGGCGCGGCTCGATCTGCAGCAGACGCTGCGCGATGGTGGCCGCGACGGATCACTGTCGGCGCGCGAGCGGCTCCGGGGATTGCTCGTCGTGGGCGAGCTGTGCTTGACGCAGGTCCTACTGGTCGGCGCGGTGCTGCTGATTCGAAGCGCGTTGTTGGTGCAGGCGGTTCCGCCGGGATTCACGACCGACAACCTGCTGATTACGAACATCATGCTGCCGCCCAGACATTATGGGGCGCCGGGCGCGCTCGAGGCGGGCTTCCTGCGCCTCGACGAGGCGATCGCCGCCGTGCCTGGGGTAAAGGCGGTCGGTCGCACGTCGCTGGCACCGGTGGTCGGCGGCCAGTGGTGGAACTGCGACGCGATGCGTCCGGGGAGCAACGGGCACGACGAGCGCTCCCACGTGGCCAATATGCGGAGCGCCAACGCTGGATACTTCACGATGCTTGGCACGCCGGTCCTGCGAGGGCGGTCATTCAACAACACTGATGTCGCCGATGGTCCGCCGGTGGCGATCGTCACGAGCCAGTTGGCGCGCGATCTCTACGGCGACCGGGACGCGGTCGGCCAACTCATCGCGAGCTGCGTCGACGGCTCGAAGGAGTCGCCGCGCTGGCGCACGATCGTCGGCGTCGTCGGTGACACGCGAGCGCGTGGACGCGCGACCGAGCCGCCGAGAGAATTGTACATGCCGAGCGCGCAGTGGCAGGGAAACAATGCGATGGCGTTGCTGATCCGCGGCGGCGTGCCGGTGACGACGCTGGTACCGGCGATTCGGCGCGCGGTCGCCGGTGTGGATCCGCAGCTCGCGCTTTCAGGCACGACGACGATGGACGACGCGTTCGCGCAGCTGCAGGCGTTGCCGCGGTTCGCGATGTGGCTGCTCATTTTGCTCGGGGCTACGGGCCTCGTGCTCGCGGTAGTGGGCGTGTACGGCGTGATCGCTTATTTCGTCGCCCAGCGAACGCACGAGCTTGGCGTGCGCATGGCGTTGGGCGCCACCGGCGGCGCCATTCAGTGGATGGTCGTCCGACAAGGATTCGTCTTGGCGGTGGCTGGTGTTGTGGTCGGCTCCGCGGTCTCGCTGATGGCGACCAGCACGCTGCGAGCACTGATGTTCGGGGTCACGGCGCGCGATCCGATGACGTTTGTCGTCGTTGCCTGTCTGCTCGCGATGATCGCGGCGGTGGCGAGCTATGTGCCCGCTCGCCGTGCCACGCGCATCGATCCGCTGGCGGCGCTGCGCGGGAACTGACGCCGCGCCGGCAAGCCGAGGTCGCCCCGCCTTTCAAGATCGCCGGCGGTGACCCATCTTCGTGCGGGTGAACAACGCGCGGTGGGTCACGACGCTGGTGCTTGGCGTCATCATGTTCGCGATCGGTCTCTTCGTTGCGCTGCGACCGCTCTGGTCGCACAACGCGGTCATGCTTGGCGCGCGCTGGCTCGACCTCACGTTCGCGTTGGTGTTCATGCTCCGAGGGGCGATCAACATCCGTACGGCGCGGGCCCGCCGCCAGCGCCCGGCCGCATAAGTCTCCGGATCTCGACGGCGTGGCGGCCGCGATCCGTCGAGATTGCGCGTAGCCAGCGAGAGATGCGGGGCTAAATTATTCGCCACTCATGCCCGCCTCATCACTCATGGCGTTCTTCAAGCGCAAAGAAAAGGCACCCGCGGAGCCGCAGCGGCTCGACTGGAAGCTGCTCGAGCGAGGTGCGATCGCGTTATACCATAGGTCGGCCGTGCTCTCGCAGGACATCGCGTGGTTTCGCCAGCACGGATACACGATACACGAGCTCGATGCCGGCGCATGGACCGAGCCGGCCGCGTTTCACGCCGACGCGCAACGGCTTCTGAGCTTTCCCGCCTACTACGCGAAGAATTTGGCGTCATGGATCGAGAGCTTGGCCGAGCTGCCGGTGCCGGACGAGAGCGGCACGGCGCTCGTATTCCGACGGTACGACGCGTTCGCGCGCGCGCAGCCGCAATTCGCGCAGACGATTCTCGACAGCATCGAGTCGACGTCGCGGCGTTTCCTGTTGACCGGACGTCGGCTCGTCGCGCTCGTGCATTCGGATGATCCACGTATTCGGTTCGAGCGCGTGGGCGCGCTGCCGGTCACCTGGAATCCGCGGGAGTGGCTCGACTCCGACCGGGCGCCTGGCCGCGCCGCTGAGGGCTAGCCGCGGCGCGGCAAGGCGCCATCTTACAACACTCAATCACTTCATCGTCCGAGGACCAATGCGTCACGGGTACATGTACAACGGCTCGTTCGAGCTGAATTACACCGGACTCCGCCCCGGCACGACGACCTACAAAACGACCGATGGCGAGGAACGGCCACTGCCTCCGTGGCCGGACAAGGTCGATGGCGTACGCGTGGGCTACATGGAGAAGTCGGGGAAGAAGTTTTTCGCCGTGCGCGTCCAATATCGCGATCACGATATCGTCCTCGAGAATCCGGTGGCGCTCGATCCACTTCGCCACATGAACAACCGGCGCTTTTCTCCGCAGCCCATCCCGGTGACCGACGATGAAGCGTCGGCGTTGATCGACGACATCATTCGCGACAATCCGGAAAAGCAGCCTGAGCTCGCGATGCTGATCAACGGGATCAATCAGACGCGCCGCGCGTCGCGGCCGAAGAACGCGTCGTAAGGGCCGACCGCGGGCGCGGCCGCTCTGGCTCCCACGGCGGCGAGATCGATGTGCCACAGCCGAGGCTGTCCGCCTCTCCCTTATGGCTGTCCATTAGAGTAGATTAGAGTTTCGGAAAACTCTGTACTGTCTCACCCTCGACACCTGACAAATGGACGGCTCGACAGCCCTGTCGATCTATCGCGCCGAGAAGGCTCGTGCGCTTCAGGAGCGACGCATTTCGCACGCGCAGCTCATGACGGAGGCCAAGGAAGCATTCGCTAAGATGTTGGCGGATGCACAGTTGGCTCGCAAAGGCGGTCGGCCGCGCAACAATCCGAACGCACCTCCAACGGTTGCAGCCGCCGCCGCGGCCAAGGCCAAGGTCGCCGTCGTAGAAGCGCCTGCCAAAAAGTCTGCGCCGGCGAAAGCCGTCGTGGTAGCGCCGCCCAAGGCCGCCAAGCCAAAGGCCGCGCCCGCTAAAAAGGTCGCTCCGGCGAAAAAGCTTCGCGTCGTCGCCAAGCGCGCACATCCCATTCGCGCCAAGGCATCGTCGGTTGCGAAGAAGCCGGCGAAGAAGGTCTCCAACGCCCGCGTCAGCCGGCCGTCGCCCCGAAGCAAGTCGGCCAAGAAGCGGTAGTTCGTGACGGCCTGACCGAGTGCGCGTTCATCGCGTTGTCATCGGTCTCGTCTTAGGGTTGATTCTCGGCAGCATCATCGCTGCCTCGCATAGCTCGACCGCGCTGCGGCTCGCCGATCTCATCGCGCCCGTCGGGCAAGTCTGGATCAACGCGATCCGGATGACGGTGGTCCCTCTGGTCGTGTCGCTCTTGTTCGTCGCGATCGCCGGGCGTGAATCGAGCGACGGCCTGGGCCGCCTCGGCGCCACGACGCTCGCGACGTTTGTCGCGCTGCTGGCTTTCGCGGCGGTCGTCGCGCTCCTGCTCGGACCGCCGCTGATCGCCGACATGAAGCTCACGACCGATGCCGCGGCCGCGCTCCGGTTCACCGCCAGCGCCGAGGCCGGCCAGAAGGTCGAGGAAGCACGACGCCTGAGCGGATTCGGCGCCTGGGTCACCTCGCTCGTGCCGGCGAACGCCGTCAAGGCGTCGGCCGACGGCGCGATGCTCCCGGTGATCGTCTTCACTTTCTTCTTCGCGTTGGCCACGAGGCGAATCGAAGATCGGCTGCGGGAAGCGTTGGTCGGCTTTTTCGCGGCGCTGGCGAACGCGGCGACGACGATCGTCGATTGGGTCATCGTCGTGGCGCCGATCGGCATCTTCGCGCTGGTGTTGGCCGCGGCGAGCAAGACGGGCGTCGCGCTCGTGGGCGCGATGGGCTATTACGTCGTCGCGGTCTCGGCCCTGCTCGTGCTGTTCGCGCTCTTGATGTATCCGGTCGCGACAGTCGTCGGCCGGATCCCACTCGGCTGGTTCACGCGCGGCGTGCTTCCCGGGCAGGCGGTGGCCCTGGCCTCGAGCTCGTCGCTGGCGTCGCTGCCCGCGCTGATCGAAGGGGGAAGGGCGCTGGCGATGCCGGAAGAGATCACGGGTGTGGTGCTGCCGGTGTCGGTCTCGGTGTTCCGCGTGGCGACGCCGATCACGTGGCTCGTGGGCACGTTGTT
>Ga0070713_100003689_pt1 | contig 10134 bp, 6 predicted proteins | sample LARL82metaG_FD_65465 | JGI IMG/M metagenome (GOLD analysis project Ga0070713, IMG submission 65465) | Corn, switchgrass and miscanthus rhizosphere microbial communities from Kellogg Biological Station, Michigan, USA - LAR L8-2 metaG | ecosystem: Host-associated > Plants > Roots > Rhizosphere ... | reverse complement strand
CGGAATGTGACCCTGCTGTAGCAAAATATTGGTGACTCCGTCAGCGCGGTCTTCGCTGAGTTGCTGATTGAGGCCGGTGCTGCCCGACGATGAGGCGTACCCTTTCACCTCCACCATAAATCCGTTGACCTTTTTTGCCTTTTCCGCGAGTGCCAGGAGTTGCGGTATGTACTTGTCCTCGACGTTCGTCTTGCCGTTGGCGAAATACACCGTGACTTCATCCAGAATGTAGTAATCGTCCAATTGTCCAAAACGCGCGACTGCGGCGTCGATGTCCCCTCTGTGCTGTTCCAGTTCCGCCTGGTGTTTCTGCAATCGTTCTTGATTGCTCTCGGTTTGCACTTTGGTTTCGTGCATGCCGGCCTGCATGGCCTGTGCGCGTTCCAGATCGTTCCCTTTGAAGGAAACAGAGGTTGCCGTCATTTCGTCAGGTTTGCTCAACACCCCTTCGACACTGACTTTAAGTCCGGGAATCAAAGCGGCCATGGACATTTCCTTTCGCCTTGCTTTGAGCATTCCCTGGACTTGTCCAACTTGGGTACTGTCATTGAGCGCCACAACGACTTTGCGAGAATTGGTCGTCCGCAAGATCATAGTGTCGCCGTTGCGGCCTTGGATAAAGCCCTCGACTTTTTCAGTTTCGGCAAACGCGCTCATGTTCAATGGCGGCATGCCAGTGAGAAAAAGCATCACGGCAGGATAGAGGATCCGAAAGAAATATTGTTTATTCATTTGTGACTCCAACATCAGTTGTGCCTTACTTAACATCGTCCGAGACATGCGTTGCCTCCCAAGCCCGAACCTTAGCTCTAGCACTGTCGAACAACTTCTCGTAATTGCCTTTACGGACTTTCTCCGTTGTTTGCCTGCTTAGGGCTCCCCACAGTGGGTCGTACTGGTAAAACACTTTAAGGTAGGTCTGTTGATCGGATGGGGCTACTTCATCCGTACCAAATAGGAAGCGATCCGGATATTGATTGATCAGGTTGGCGGTGATCTGGACCGACTCAGGACTCGCTACTATGTATTTCGCAACCTCGCTCCAGGAGATATCGAAGTAGACATTGCTGAATGCCGGATCTGCGAGCATCTGGGCGAGAATTGTTGCTTGATGTTTGATTGGTCTTACGATTCGGCCCACACCCATGTGGGCCCAAATAATCGTTGTGTTCGGATGTCGCTTGAACAGCGCTTTGGTTCCCTCCAAGTAAGCGGGTTCCGCACCCTCTTTCGGGAAGGGAACGTCGACATCGTTGTGGAGCAGGACTACGAGTCCAACCTCTGCTGCAAAGTCGAGGATTCGGTCGAGGGCGGGATCCTGGAGGCTTGCAACTCCGCCGGCAATCTTTGCAGAGACGAACTCCTTGTGAATGCTGAATTCGCCGATGCCGGAGAAGACGCCCGGAAACGTCTCTAGCACTCTTCGAATATGGTCCACCGCGTACATATCAGTCGGATTGAAACCGGTGATCATTGGGTCAAAACGGGCTTGCTGTTCCTTGCTCAATGACTTGTAGGCCATCGCGATCGCAGCATCTGTAAATGAGTAGTAATAGAGAGGAGCATCGGTGTTCAGGTAATAGGTAGGCCCGCGATCGCCGTCGATTCTGTATGACCATTCCTGCTGGAGTGGAATGCCGAAGATTGCAACCCGGCCCACTTTATTGCCCATGATCTTCAAAAACGTGTGAATATCGGTGCCGCGTTGGATGTAGTTCGTGAGATGAAAATGAACGTCATCGAATTCAGGGGAGGCCGGGGTCTGTGCGGCTGCGATCGATGCCAGCGCAAGAAGCGCGCACAATACAAAGCACCGAAATGTCGTGCGAGTTGTCCTCAAAATGCTAACTCCCACGTCGTGTGGAACACAGGGCCCGAGCCCCCTACTGGAAACGGAACTGACGTATACCCGACCGCGGATTTGTGCAGGTAAAGGAATTCGGTGTTCCATCTCACAACTTTGTTCTTGAACGGAAAATAGTTGATGCCGGAACGGAAATCCCAGGGAGTTCCGTACTGCCCAAAAATTGCAGATCCCCCGAGGTAAACCTGCATGAGTTTCGGAATTGCCATTACGGACGTCTGCAACTGCATGCCGTGATCAAAGAGAGTTCGCAGCCCCGCGGTCCCGGGTCCGCTGAAGTGATTGAGCCACCGCAAATAGTATTCGCCTTCGAGAGAGAAGCCACGATATTTCAACGCGCCGTCAAAGGACGTCATCAGGTATCTCGCATCGTTGATGGTGATACCTTGCCCAAACAGGTTAGGGGTGAAAATAACGCTGCCATCAGACAGGCGAAGCTGGGTATTTTCGAATTGTTCGCTACTTGGTTGGCTCTGCTTAGTCTCGTCGCTGCGACTGAAATGGATCCCCAGGCGGGTGGCTAACTTGTCGTGCCATTCAAAGTCCCCAAAGCCTGGACCGAACTCGCCAGTGGTTGGTTTCCAAACCAACGATGTAGAGACGGTGTTAAAGCCGTTGTCGAGTTGTGCAGCACTAACGCCGAGTGTGCTCAGATTGTTGCCGATCATTGCTATGTAATCGAGGTGATCGCCAAGTTGACCCCAAGCCCAAACTCCTGAGGTATAGGATGGCCGGAAGAATTCGTCCGCAATGAGACGGCTGTCGACGCCGAGCCAGAAAGGGAAGTTGCCTTCCACGCTGCGAGTGCCCGGGAGGGACCTGATTCCCGCTCCCAAATTGAAGGTGTTATTGAAGCTGTAATTGAGATTGCCGGCCAGCACCACCTGCGCGCCCAGTCCTTGCGAGGCGTTGGATGTCCACGCGTACAAGAAATAGCGAAACTTCGGATCCAACATCCAGCCGAGGAACTTTATTTGGACTTTCTGTAATTGAAAGTCTTGTCGCTGCTGAACACTGTGAACTTTACCAAAAGCGTCCGTATAGCTTGGATCTAGTCCAAGCTGGTTCAAGTAGCGGGCGTAGGTATAAATGCTAACGCTGAGGTCGCCGTGATCGGTGTTTGCCACTCTATATCCAAGGTTTGGGGTATACGCTCCCCACTTGTAAGGCTCCTGGTTGGAGGAACCGACTTCCTCCTCCGGATTCTGCCCTGAAGGTTTGTCCTGCGGATTGGTTGGCGCCGTCGCGCTCTGCGGTGTATTTGAGCCCGGGATTGCTGAAGTATTGCTGTTTAGAACTTTCCGCAGTTCGTTGATTTGGTCCATCAACTCCGAATTTTGCCTTTGCAGTTTCTGATTCTGGTCGACAAGACGATCAACGGCCGCCAACAGGTCGGTAACGTGCTTGTCCGACGTGTCATTCCTTTGGGGCGCCGTATCGCTCGCTTGGCCTGCCGATAACAAAGGCCAGAGCAATATCAGCAGCGCAAAAAGAGACCGAAGGCTCAACCAGAACGAATTCAAGTGAAAACTCCGAACCGAAATGGGCGAACGAGCAGTTCCGTCGCTTTGTGAAAAGAGCCAGAGTTCAGGCTCAAGCCGCAGATATGCGCTTCCATTGAGCGCTACCCCGTCGCGGCTACTTCAAGCCGACCGACGCGGGTGAGAAAAGGTTGATGCCGAGTTTGTCGGCGACGTAGGCGATTGCTTTTTGCGCTTTGACGCTGTTGCCTGCTTCATCCAGTGGTGGAGCAAACACCGCCATCGCGCCCTTTCCCGGAACGACCGCGAGAATGCCGCCGCCGACCCCACTCTTTGCGGGTATTCCCACGTGCCAAGCCCATCCGCCAGAACCGTCATAGAGGCCCGCCATCATCATCTCGGCCAGAATATGCGGAACGTTTTCAGGGTTAATCACTTGCTCGCCTGTCACGGGATTCTTGCCATTGTTGGCAAGTGTTGCTCCCATGGCGGCGAGTTGTTCCGCTGTGACTCCGACCGAGCAAGCCTTGGTGTAAATGTCGACTGCCTCAAACGGGTCACTGTAAATGCGATCGTACTTGGCGAGCAGCATCGAGATCGCCTTGTTGCCGGTGTTGGTCGCCGCTTCCGACTTGTAGATGTCCTCAAGCACCGAGAGTTTTGTGCCAGCCGCTTTACTGTAGAAGTCCAGAATCTTGTTCCATCTTTCGTCCTCAGTGGAGCCGGTGATGAGGCTGGTGGTCGCAATCGCGCCTGCATTCACGTATGGATTGCCGGCATGTGTCGGCATGTCCACGACTGCTGGTATCGAATTAAACGCACGGCCCGTCGGTTCACCTCCCACTTTTGTGAAGACCTCTTCTGAACCTTTCTCTTGCAGGGCAAGAGCCAGGGTGAAGACCTTCGAAATAGACTGGATTGAGAATGGAGTGTTGACGTCGCCAATCTTGTAGACGCGTCCGTCGGTTGTGATGATCACGATCCCGTAGAGCTTCGAGTCAACCTGAGCGAGCGCCGGAATGTAGTCCGCGTTCTTCCCGCTGGTATCTCCCTTGAAGTTGTTGTAGGCCTCTTTGACAATTTGTTGATACGCTTGCTCGCTCGGCGCAACGGGGCTTTTGCCTTGCGCCAAAGTTACTTGTACGGTTGCAAGCATGGTCACAACGAAAACAATCGCCGCCTGTGCTTGCTTTGATACCTTCATGGCTCCTCCTCGCCAGCTTCGCCCTTCAACCTCATGAACGTGGGCCAGCCCTTCAGAATTCAAAAAGCTTCTTCCAGTCGTACTTCAAGGAAAATTGCACGCGATAGTCATTCACATTGAAGCCGTCGCGGAAGTTGATACGTCGCCCAAATTGAAATTCAGCGCCGACCGTGACTTTGTCGACCGGGTGGAAGAGCAGGTTTGCCAGCGCATATTGCCCCTGGTGAAAGTCACTTGGAGTCTGGGCATTAGAGTTGTCGATATCGACCAGCGAGTATCCAATCGCAGTGCTCGCCTTCTTACTCCAGTTGTGGTCGAGAAAGCCCACAGCGCCGAGCACGGGCAGCGGGACGCCCAAAATCGGCCGCGTCAGGCTCCCGGGATTATTTTTTACGCCAATATCGATCGGAGCGTCGTTCATGTAGTTCTCGACGCCCTTGCCGTAGACAATCGCCAGCCGCGCTGTGTCCGATTCGGTGAACTTCAGGTTGGACGTGATGTTGACGCCCCATCCCCAAACGTGGTCCCCGAGGCGCAGAGGGGGAGTGGGGTTGGTGTCAACCCAGCCGATCTTGCGGACAATTCCAGCGACCTGCAGATAACCCCATTCTCTTGTGACCCGGACATGTCCGGAAATGTCTGGCATCGTGAAATGTGGCTTGATGCCTTGCAATTCAACCCGGCCGGCGTAAACACCCTGATCACCGCTGGCCCCCGGACGCTCGATAGCGAGTATGACCTCGTCACGATCGGTGCGAACCGGCATCCACCGGATCTGCACGTTTCTGAAAAAGACCATTCCGTTAGGTCCCCAGTACTCCAATGAGTTTGGGAACACATCGATGTCCATGAACGGACTCCACGTTTGGCCTGCGCCGAATTGCGATAACTCGCCGTATGCGTGTCTCAATCGAAACGTGGTCTGTCCAGCGTCAACGCCGGTGCCAAACAACTCAAATTCGAACTGAGTCTTAAGATCCCCAAACTGGGTTGGCGTCGTGGTTTTTACGCCAAATCGAGTCTGGCGCACACTGAAGTACACGTTTCCGTTTGGCCCAAACTCGTTCTGGAACGAGGGCAGCTTTGTCGGACGCATCACATCAAACCAGTTCGGGTCGGTTTGGCCGAACTCGTAGCCAGAATCGAGCATCACGAACCCATACAAATCGATGCTGTTCTTCTTCTGGGAGGCGTTCTGCTGATCCGCGCTGGACGAACTCTGCGCCGGGGTTGACGACGGTGCATCTTGCGGATGGGCCTTCAGGCTAACGCTGCAGACGAACAAGGTGCTTAAGAGAGTACTTAACAGGCGTGCGCTAGTTGTTTGCCAAAGATGCTTCATGCATTCACCTACGCAAAGTAACTAAGAAACTCGCAAAAGTATGCCAGCTTGCACACTGTCACTTGTGCCAGTGAGATAGGTCCACATCGTTAAATACGATCTTGCTGCTGAGTAACTATTGCCCGGACCTGTATTTCCTTCGGAGAAGTGTCATGAAGACATGGATCTTGCCCTCGACGTTGCCCAAGGTTTTCTGTTGGCTCGTTGTGTTCGTCGCAACCTGTGCCGTGGCCAAGAGGAAAGATGATGTAGTCGTGATGTCGAACGGGGACACGTTTACGGGAGAGATAAAAGAGCTCGAACACGGAGAACTCGTTTTCAAGTCCGACTACATGAAGGACTCGGTTCACCTGGATTGGAAGCGAGTCAAAAGTCTCCGTAGCAAGGACGCATTTATCGTTGCATTCAGTGACGGTAGCCGGGTGACCGGTACCATCGAGAAGCGCGCCGAACCGCCAACCAATGAGGAAAGAGACTTTTCTGTGACAGGCGACGAGTCTCCGGTTGAGGCCAAAGCCCTGGACGTAATCAGAGTGCAACCGCAGGAACGCAGCTTTTGGAATCAGCTGACGGGGTCGATCAATTATGGGTTCAGTTTTACCGGTGGGAACAGCAGGACTGTGAGTTCCTCCCTGGGCGCCTCTGCGGGTTTCAACAACGAGAAAAATGCGGTCCGTCTAGCTACAAGTTCGCAGTTCGATTCCCAGAACCATTCCAGCAATACAAATCGATTCACTTTTGATTCGGAATACCTGCGCACTTTAAATACCAGATGGGTGGCAGAAGGCCTAGCGAGTCTCTTAAAAAGCAACCAGCAGGATCTTAAACTTCGGTCCACTTATGGCGGAGGACTCGGGCGGCGCCTGATTCAAACCGATCGTACTTCCGTGTTGGCAATCGCGGGTGCCGCATTTAGCCACGAAACTTACGCAGCGCCGCCGGGCCAGGACCTGGTTCGGAACAATACCGAAGGACTCTTGGGGCTCACCTTCAACACGTTTCGCTTTAAGACCATGAACTTCAACTCGCAGGCATTCCTCTTCTGCAGCTTGAGCGATCCCGGTCGTATTCGTTTAAGCTCTCAGTCCAATTTGCGCATCGAACTCGTGCGAAATTTCAATTGGAACCTGCAGCTTTATGAAAACTATGACACTCGCCCGCCGGTCACAGCTCCAAAGAACGATTTAGGTATCACGACCTCGGTCGGCTGGACATTCTGAGGCGTCCTTGCACGCTGGCTGTACTGTCATCTTTGCCAGTGTCTGCCTCAGCTACAGCACGTCCAAGATTGTCCTCTGGTTCGCGATCATGCTTTTTCTTCCCATCATCTGCTGTTTCGCTGCGCAGTTTATCTCTATGGGGAACAGGGTTGATGGGCAGAGTTCACCGCAAGCATCGCAAAAGGAACAGCATCTGCCGGATGCGCCATCCCACGTGCAGGGAACGAATGTTTCGCAAGGGGCGCCCAACAACACCGCTCCTCGTGCACCGCAAGGCGAAGATCTGCCCTGGCCTCGTGAGGCCGATCGAGGCGCTGAAAAGATGTTGATGTACCAGCCGCAACTCGAGGATTGGACAGGTGACCAGATCACCGCGTACGCGGCGCTTGCTTTGGTAAACAAAACTGACCAGAAGACGCGGTATGGGGTGGTGTGGTTCCAGGCCCGGGCCGAAGTTGACAAGGTGAACCGCCAGGTCACGCTCTACGATTTCCAAATTACCAGGGTCGAGTTTCCAACCTTGAAAGGCGCGACTGCTGAATACAAAGCTTTCCTGCAAGCCAAGCTGCCTGGCAAAACAAAAATCATCGCTCTGGACAGGCTCGAATCGGCATTAGAAACTTCCAAGGCCACAGAGTCCATTAAGACATTCCCGGTGAACAATGATCCTCCAAAGGTGATTTTCAGCACGACACCCGCGATGCTGGTCCTGATCGATGGCAGCCCGAAGTACAGAGACCTCGGTGGAACTGAGCTCGAATTACTGCTCAATTCCAAATCGACGGTGATTCACGATCGGAAGAGCTCCAAGTACTACTTGAGCGTGATGGACGGATGGATGGAAGCTCAGCAGGTAGAAGGTCCATGGAAATATGCGAAGCAGATCCCTGATGACATGAAAGAGATCAGCAAGGGCATCCAGGAGCGACAACAGCGCGAGACTTCTGAGGGCAATGAACCCCCTTCCCTTAAACAAGCGGAAAAGGATGGCAAGTTGCCTACTATCTTTGTGAGTCTTGGCCCCGCCGAACTGCTGGTGACGGAAGGGCCTCCGCAATTCGAGAAAATTCAGGGGATCGCCCTCGATTACGCCAAGAACACGACGGCAAATATATTTCGGGATCCAGCCACGAGTGAATACTACATTCTGCTGGCAGGGCGATGGTTCAAGTCCAACTCGTTGAGCGCCGGTTCCTGGCAGTTTGTCGGCAGTGATGCACTGCCGCGGGTTTTTGCTGAAATTCCGGAAAGTAGTCCTAAAGCTGGAGTGTTGGCTTCAGTCTCCGGGACAGGGCCAGCGAAGGAAGCATTGATCGCGAACTCGATTCCACAGACAGCAACAATTTCGCGGAGCGAAACTCACCTCGACGTAAAGTATGACGGCGAACCTCAGTTCAAACCGATTAAAGGAACCGAGCTGCAGTATGCCGTGAACACCGAAACGCCGGTGATTCGAGTTGCCGACAAAAACTACTTTGCGGTAAATAATGCTGTCTGGTTTGCTGGGCCGTCTCCTGAAGGCCCGTGGGCGGTTGCAACTTCCGTCCCGGATGTCATCTATACGATTCCGCCCGACGCGCCCCTCCATTACGTGACCTACGTGAAAATATACGAATCCACGCCGCAGGTTGTGCATGTCGGGTACACGCCGGGCTATTACGGCAGTGTCGTTTCCTCAAGTACTACGACAGTTGTTTATGGAACGGGCTGGTACTACCCCCCGTACGTCGGAACGTATTGGTATGGCGCCCCGTATACCTACGGAGTTGGCGTCGCAACTACCTGGAGCATCAGCGAAGGTTGGAGCCTCACGTTCGGTGTCGGCTACAGCTACGGCTATGGATATCCGTATTACGCGTATCCATGGTGGGGACCGTGGGGATATTACGGCGGCTGCTGCTGGGCTCCGGCGTGGGGCTACGGATGGGGAGGATACGCGAGCGCGAACGTTTACGGACGCTGGGGAAATGCTGCGTACGGGGGCACTCGCGCCGCGTGGGCGAATCCATACACGGGAAATTACGGTGGCGGAACTAGAGCGACGTTTCAAAACGCTCAAACTGGCGCCAGGGGAGTGGCAGGCCGCGGCACCAACACAAACGTTTACACCGGGAATACGTTTACAGGCCGCGGAGCTGCTGGATATAACCCCAGCACTGGGGTGGTTGCAGGCGCGGGTGCCGGATACGCTGGAAATATTTATAGCGGCCAGGGAACAGCAGGCCGAGGTGGTTTTGCGTACAACACTAATACCGGCAGCGGAGTGGCGGTTGGAAACAATAACGTTTATGCCGGCAAAGACGGAACGGTGTACCGCTACAATCGTCAGAACTCAAGTTGGTCGCAGAACAAGGGAAGTGGTTGGCAGTCCACATCGCGCTCGAATGACTTGCAGCAACAGCAACGAGCACGATCGATGGGGCAAATGCGCACACAAAATTTTGGTTCGATGGGAGGAGCAAGAAGTTTCGGCGGAGGACGGAGGCGTTAGAGACAAGAATGTTTACGAAACTTTACAGGCGAATCTGACCTGTTAAACACGACAGGTACATTTACTAGCAGAAATACTATTGGCCAATGTTGACATCGGTAGTACAGTACTTTCACCAGATTTGAAAAATATCGCGAGCCGCAGCGCTACCGGAACCAGCACCGGGATCGCAGGGGAAATAAGAACTCCTAGACTCAGGGACTCTTGATTTAACCCAAATCGTTGTACCTTGGCGCATCGGATCGCAATTGGAGTGGAAGATGATCCCCAGCGTGCGTAGGAACGTTCCACGAGTCTTGATTGCAGACGACCACACGCTTGTCGCAGAGGCATGCCGCAAGCTTCTCGAAGCCGATTACGACGTTGTGCAAACTGTCAGTGACGGCCGCGCGTTGGTTCGAGCCGTCGCGGAGTTTCGCCCACATTTAGTCATTGTTGACGTAGCTATGCCATTGCTGAATGGCCTGGACGCGGCCCAACAGGCGAAGGAGTTGGTCCCCTCGGTCAAGTTGATTTTCCTTACCATGAATCA
>Ga0070713_100003688_pt1 | contig 10136 bp, 7 predicted proteins | sample LARL82metaG_FD_65465 | JGI IMG/M metagenome (GOLD analysis project Ga0070713, IMG submission 65465) | Corn, switchgrass and miscanthus rhizosphere microbial communities from Kellogg Biological Station, Michigan, USA - LAR L8-2 metaG | ecosystem: Host-associated > Plants > Roots > Rhizosphere ... | reverse complement strand
ATCGACTCGAACTCCGGATGAAGCGCTCGCCCCGTCTGGGTAAAGAGGAGGAGCGACTCCAGAAGATCGGTCATCCCTTGAACCGCCGTCTTCACCTCCATCATCAGTTCTTCGCGCTCTGGTTGAGAGATGTTGCCGTCACTCATAAACTCAGCGTTGGCATACATCGCAGAGAGATAGTGCCTCAGGTCATGCGAGATGGAACTCGCCATTCTGCCAATAGTTGCAAGTCTTTCGGAATCGAGCAGTTCCTTCTGGGTACGCCGAAGCTGAATGCGCATGCGCTCAAAGGCTCTGCTTAACTCCCTTATCTCCTCTGCTCCGTCCTCGCTGAGTTGATAATCAAAGTTCCCGTGTGCAAGTGCCCGGGTTCCACCTACCAGAGTTTCGATAGGCCGGGTAAGCGTGCGGGATATCGAGACCAGCATTCCTGTGCCGGCTACTAGCGCGAGTAGCGCCAGAGTCAATACCCACCGATTCACCCTATCTACCAGTTGCGTCGCGCCGGCAAACGACTTGAGGACGACAAGTTGAGGCACTTGAATCGGACCCTCTTGACCGCCTGACATCGTGAGACGTTCCGATGCCGCGAGATAATCTACGGTTCCGAGTTCAATTTTTTTGTTCTGCGTGGGCAGCCGCAACAACTCGCCGCCGCGTGCAATGAGTTGTTGCTGCAGCTCCGGGCTGAGCGTGCTGACAACCACTTTTCCATCGACAGTAAAAGTAACTTCCGCAGCAGCGGCTTCGCTCACAGCTCGTGCAACGTGCTCATCGATCGCATATCCAACCGCGACAAAACCGAGAAGGGTCCCGTGCTCCTTCGGGCCAAAATACAGCGGCTGCGTCGATATCTCGTAGATGCGGTCGCCAAGGGCGAGCAGAACTGGCGCCTCGGGTCTATGAAGGCCTACCTCGAGCCCCTTGGCAACACCGGATCGGTCAAGCGCGGGGCCGCGATTGTAGGCTGCGATCAGGCTTCCCTCCTGATCGAGCAAGGCAAAAAAATCAGACCCGCTTACTTGCCAAAACTCAACTCCGCCGTCTTCGATCGTTCGCTGATCGTAGGTCGTCATCAACGATTTCAGACTGGGCAGATCTGCCAACAGCGCAGACTCTCGCGCAAGCAGTTCGCGCTGCTGATGTTGAAAGTTTCGATAGGTTCTTACTGAATGCTGAAGGTCGGACGCCAGGTTTGTTTGGGTTTGCTGCTGAACGATAGTGCGAATTACGAGAAGGCTCAGCACAGTGCAGCCGAACGACAGAACGAGCAGAGGGATCAGCAGCGTCGTCCTCATCCGCAGCCTATCCATCAGCCTCGCCCTCCCGTGCGCAATGGCAATCTTAGTTTCCGCGGACGAATTTGTAGCCAATACCATGAATGGTGCGGAAGTAGACGGGCTTCGCTGGATCAACCTCCAACTTTTGCCTCAACTTCATGATGTGATTATCAACTGTACGTGTGGTTGGATAAGAGGTGTAGTTCCACACATCATTCAGGAGTTCCTCACGCGTAATGACTCGTTCTGCATGTTCAACGAAGTACTGCAGAAGCTTAATTTCATGCGCTGTAAGAAGCACAGGAACGCCATCCTTGAAGACTTCCATGCCTGAAAAATCCGCTGTAACGTTTCCGAAGCTGACATGAGTGTTTGTCGCCGGTTTCTGGGTCCTTCGAATTGCAGCCTGCACCCGCGCCATCAGCTCGCGCGGACTGAACGGCTTTGTCACATAATCGTCCGCACCCAGCTCCAGTAGCAAAACCTTGTCTGCTACCTCAGAGACTGCACTGAGTACCACGACTGGCGTACTTGCAGACCAACTCTTGATCCCCTTGCAGACCTCGAGACCTGACATGCTCGGCAGCATCAGATCCAATACAACACCTGCAGGTTTCAAGGTCTTGCAGCTCGCGAGCCCCTGCGCGCCGTCACCGGTTACGTGCACCTCGTAGCCCTCGGTTGTAAACTGCCTGTGAAGGGCCTTCTGAATTCTGAGATCATCTTCAATAACCAAAATCAAGCTCACGTTTTTATCCCCTCGATGAATCGTGGATAGTGGATCCGCAACTCGTCTGTATCAGCTCATTCTATATATTCACGGCGGGTACATTGCCAACGAATATCCTTAAGTCATTGATTCATATCATCAAATGACAAAATTGTGACAGTCTGGAGACATTCTCATTCCGGCACTAGTTTCCACGCCGCGGCATTGATGCCAAGCGCGACCGTCTATACGGCGGCGTCAGGGATGTGGCATTGGCCGTTGGCAATCACCGGCATAGGTCATCAACAGCAAGTCAGCCCTTATGGTCACCCAAAGGGGACGATAAGGGCTGAGGCTTTCCAACACGCAGATTAGATTGTTATGTGGCTTGTCTACGAAAGAGGAGTAGAGGAGATGCAGGAGCTGCATTCCTCCATCACTTGGCCTGTCTATACGGCGCCGACGCCATGAATGACAGCTGTAACCGTCCGCAAAATAATGGCGCAATCCAAGAGCAGATTTTGATTGCGAATGTAGTGAAGGTCATATTGCAGGTTTTCGTGAATCGGGAACGCCCGCGCCGGACTTATCTGCCACAGTCCTGTTATTCCAGGCCTGACGACAAGTCTTTCGCGTTCAACCGCTCCATAACGAGCCACAATAAACGGCATCTCCGGTCGGGGGCCGACGAGACTCATCTCCCCCTTTAGTACGTTGATGAGTTGCGGCAGTTCATCAATGCTCAGGCGACGCATCCACCGACCTACGCGTGTAAGACGAACATCCGACGCACTCTGAGGAGAGGCCTCATATCGAGGTACATCCATTTTCATACTTCGGAACTTCCACAAGACAAAATGCCTGCCGCCTTTGCCGACTCTGTAGTGCCGAAAAACTATTGGCCCCGATGAATCCAATCTGATTAAAACGCTGATCAGTAATAACAGCGGAAGTAGCAGGCACAAAAGCAACAGTGATCCTGCAATGTCGCTGCTCCGCTTTACTAATTCTGGCCAATATCTGCTGAACTGAGAAGCCCTTGTGACATATTGCGGGATGCCCCGAAGACGCTCCCACTGATCATGCCGGGCCGCAGAATTACTAAATAACCAGAGGCCGAGGTCAGGGCTCTCACCTTCCAACGACGGCTGGATCTCTACTTCGCCCGCACCACGGATGTCGCAGTCGGCAGTTGCTTCCAAACATTGCACTATTGCGACTCCACCGTCGCTATAGTCTCCGTCATGGCTTGCTTGATTGGCTTCGAGTGATGAACTCGCAGGATTGTCCCAAGAGGATGGGTAACCGTAGGTTTGCGGCGCGGCCAAGGCATCCGCGGATGAGGCGAGGACCGATACTTCAGAATTATTCATCATTTTTCAAGAGGTTCCGATTGGGAGATAACGTGCACACAGACATTTGGTCGCCGAATAGGTGCCACGGAGCATTAGTGCAGATCGTAGCTATACGGCCGCGAGGATTCTGATCTTACCTTCAGCGGGTAGTGCTTTAGCCCGAAAATTTGCAACAAGGCACAAACGACAAACAACGGATTATTTAATAGGTATCGTTTCCAGAGTCGAGAGGGCTCCTGTAAGAGCCGGTGCAGCCACTGCAGGCCTGCGCGTTTGACCCATTCGGGACTATCTCGGATTGCACCGGTATGGAAGAGGAAGGCCGCACCAACGCCGATCATCAACTTGGTATCGAGCATCGGCAAATAGCGCGCCATAAACCGCTCCTGCCTCGGGGTACTTATCCCTACCCAGATAATGTCTGGCTGTAACGACCGCACTGTGGTCTCAAATTCTCTCTCTTCCCGCTCTGTCATCGGTCTAAAGGGGGGTGAGTATGTTCCCACAATTTGCGCTCCAGAACATCGTCTTAACATCTCCTCCCGTAAGCTCTCCGCAACGCCAGGTTCTCCTCCGCAGAGGAAATGGGAGCAGTTGCGAAACTCTTTTCGGCCAATAATCTCAATCATCAGATCCGGACCGAAGACTCTTTGCATTGCAGAAAAACCTTGCAGATGGCCCATCCAAACAGTTGGCATCCCATCAGGCGCAACCAGGAGAGCGTCACCAAATATTGATTTCAAACCAGGATCTCGTAGAGCCTCCATAATCCCGTGAACTCCCGCCAGGCATACATATCCTCTGGTTCCGTCCCTGATTGTTTCTTCGAGAAACAAAGCCGTGCCCTCCATGTCAATCGCATGGACTCCTACGCCTAATACGTTAACTTGTCCTATCTCGTGCATAACTAATTGCTGTTCGGGTTGCTATTGCATCGAAGCGTCTTCTCTTAGCTGGGCATAGAGCACCGCATATTCTTTGGCGACGTGTTCCAGGGAAAATCTGTCCAGCCGCTTCGCTTGCCTAACTGGTTCTGCTAAGGCATCGCAGACCGCCGCTACCATCGCAGCAGAACCTGACTCTGCGTGCAGATCAAAATAGTGGCAAGCTTCTCCGCCAATTTCACGAAAGGCTGGTATGTCAGAACACACAACGCGGCTGCCACAGAAAAGCCCCTCTGCCACCGGAAGGCCGCACCCCTCTGTCAGCGACGGAGCCATCAGGAACTTACAATTTGCATAGAGCGCTCTAAGCTCCCCGTCACTGACCTTATCTATCAGCTTGACTCTCTTCTCGAGCGTTCGCTTCTTTATGAGAGACCTGATCGCCGCAGTTTCCGGACCGTGATTGCCTACTAGCACAAGGACTGTTTGATCGTCTAATATTTTGTTCTCTAACAGTTCCTGAAAAACCTTGAGTGCCAGCGGAATATTTTTGTTTGCGCGATGTTGCGCCACCATCAAAACAAATGGACCTTCGTCGCTCACCGTCGTGCCAAGACCATTGGCGTCAATCGTCACACAATTGTGAACCACGGTCGCTTTTCTGTGCGCGATCCGCGGAAAGCGGGTCTTGAGCCTGGACAGCGTCGCCTCTGAAACACACGCGACACAATCGACCTCACTCAGGCATTGTTGAAGGAACACACGGTTGAAGAATACTTTTGGGAAACCAAAATTGTTAGGCTCGTCATAGGGGTAGAGGTCATGGAGCGAGACAACCACGGGACATCGAAAGGAGGGTCGCCGGACAGGAACGGGAAACGATAAATGGACAATGTCGGCAGCAAATTCATTTGCAAGCTCTGGCAACCCTCGCAAGTACCACATATTTCTCGCGAACGCGTCGTTGGAAATATCGATGCAAACGACTCTAATCTTCTCAGCATCCAGATTGAATGACTTCTGGAAATAGTATCTCTGCCACTTGCCGAGAACTAACGTGATTTGTGTCATGTCACCGCGACTCGCTGCACAACGCACCAGGTTATATGCGTGCCTGCAAATTCCCGAGGGGCCCGTCGCCGAGGAAACTGCAGTAATCAATAAATTCATAAGAGCGTTCAACTGCCGATCAGGTTGGAGCCATTTGAACGCACTTGCTCCCAGTAGTAACCCCTGACCATCTTTTCCCACGATCGTTTGACAAAGGCCAGTGACCGCAATGTTCCCAGGACAAGCCTTCTCGACCGTGGGGATTTTAGACGGCGGAGAGTGGGAACAGCCGCAAAGACAACTTCCTGATGCTCTCTTCGCTGCAAGTCTGGAGAGCTGCATGTTTTACTGTTTGGCTGCATTCTAAAGTCGGCAAGAAGTTGTGAAATATGTTTGAAACGATAGCCAAGCCCCAAGAGGCGGATAAAAAACTCTAGATCCATGGCGTACTGAAGCTTCTCGTCGAGCCAATTGCCATCGTCAAATATCTTGCGTCGAAAAAACGTTGCTGTCGTTGGAATATATAAAATGCGATGGTATAGGAGAATGAAGGCACTGAACTCAATCTCGCGTCTAATCCTGATCGCTTTACCAGCCTCATCCACGATCAGGTAATCTCCGTAGATAATGTCGACATCGGGATGATCATCAAAAGCCCGGACGACGTGCTCAAAGCAACCTGCTCGATAACGATCATCTGAGTTCAGCCAACCAATAATGTCACCCTTTGCTTGCCGAAACCCCTTATTCAAGGCTTCACTCTGGCCGCTGTCTCGGTCTGAGGTCCAGAGCAATCTCTGTTGTTCTTGATTCGCCGCCAGACCACGCAACAAGTCAACAGTCCCATCCGTCGACATGCCATCTATCACCAGATGCTCGCAATTGTCATAGTTTTGAAGCCGAACGCTCTCCAGCGCTTCTCCAATAAAGCTCGCTTGGTTGAAGGACGGTGTAACGATGGAGATTCGTGGCGGAGGTTTCACGAGGGTGTCGTATTAGTCAAAACTGGTTGCAGCCGTTTCATAACTCGCGGGCTGAGGAACACGCATGTACGGGTCCGTTCGCCAGACAGTCCGATATAACTGAAGATATGCGAGGCAGGTAATTGGACCATAGACGAGTCTCGCCAGCGCAGCCCCCTGCAAACCGTGTTTGGGAATTAGCAGGACCATGAGCAATAGCATGGTTGCTCCCGCAACGAGATTGAGATAGGTCACGATTCTCACTTGCCCAGCGGCAAGCAGAGCATAGTGCGCAGTAATGTTCATCCCCAGCAAAGCAAAACTGATGACGATGATTGGAAACATGAGTGGCGGCAGTTGGCCAAAGGCGGCTCCTATCCACATTGTGAGAACGTGCCTGCCAAAGACAACAACGGGTAAGGAGAGAACAGCCACCAGCGCAACGTTCATCCTGATTGCCAGAGCTATCTTGTGCCGTATCTCGGAGATTGGCGCAACGGCATACCGTGCGCTCAGATGAGGAAACAGGAAGTGCATTCCAGAAGAAATCAGACCGTGGATAGGTTGCGCGGCCTGAACACAAAGACCGTAGTATGCGACCGCCGGAGCACCCATAAAGAATCCAACAAAGAAGCGATCTGCATGACTAAACCCGACACTGGCTACTGCCTGGAGCCAACTGAACGTACCGAAAGCAGCGATATCGGATACAGTTTTCCGGTGCCACAAAGGCATCGGCGAGAAATTCCCTATCTTGGTCCTGAGGGCCAGCGCCTGAGCCAGGGTCCCTAAGAGTGAAATGATCAACGTAGCAACAAGAATCCATACTACGTTACGCCCGAAGGCCGCCAACGCGATTGCGGATGCGAGGATCGCTATGCGAGAGCAGATGGCGATGCGGACCGTCGGTCCATAGGTCTCAAAGGCGCGTAGAGTACTGACAAAGACACTTTCGATCGATTTGACCAAGAGCAGGCCACTTCCAATGCGAAGCGATCGCAGACATATACCTTGCAGTTCAAGATCAACTTTCACGACGTGACGCGCCACATAGGGTGCCAGGAACCAAAGCGTAATCGCCAGAATGCCGCTAAGTAGCAGGTTAATAGAAATCATGTTGCCTACGATCCGCGCGATACCCGACCAATCTCTTCGACCCCGACACTCTCCAACATATTTGATAACCGCGTCGCCAAAGCTCGAGGAGACAATTCCACCACCACTGACAGCAGCGCCGGCCAATATCCAAACTCCGTACTGGGCGGTCCCGAGATGCCTTAGTAGAAAGGGTGCCGCAAGCAGCATCCCTATTGGCAGAGCTATATAATCTGCAACTCCGTAAAAGGCGTTGCCATATCCTCGCCCTCTTGTCCCACTCGATGGCAATCCTTCTGGGCTACGGAGTTTCATACGCCATATCTCCCCACATACGGTGTGTCATACAGGACTGCGTCTCCAACGATTTCGAATCGTCATTCCGATCCGAGTAGCTAAGATTCGCCGTGCATCCTCGTCGTCCATGGCTCTCCATGAACGCCTTGCAAGAAGAAACACAGCAGTCAATACGACAGAGATAAAGGTTGATATCAATACGATCAATACGCGATGAGGAGCCGCTTTTCTCTCGGGAATGCCGGGAACATCGATAACACTTACCGTAGGAATTGACTTCGCCTCTTCAATGCGGGCAGTCTCATATTCCTCAGAAAGAAGGTCAAAGACCGTCTCGTGTATTCGGACATTCCGATATAGATTGGCCCAGCGAACTCCCAACTGAGGGAGTTGCCGCAGAGCTGGATATGGATGGCTATCATCGGTATCCTTCCCACCCGGATCCGAAACACTTTGTCCGTTGGCACGCTGCAGTTCACGCTTGAGAATGGTGTTTCTTGCTTCGGCTGAGCGCACCCGCACATTTTGGTTCCCGTATATCTGGCGCAGCGAGTCGAGCTCCGATTCTCCTGCGATGAGCTGACCTTCGAGCTTTGCCCCAGCGTCCACGGTAGCGCGCGTTTGCTCTCTTATATCTATCGTGGTGTTCTTACTTGAAAAGTCACTCAGGTCTACTTGAGCGCGTTGTAGCTCGGCTTGCACCGTACTAAGCCGCTGCTCAATGAACTCACGTTCCCGGTGCGCCGACGAAGTATTGACTTTCGCAACGAGATTATTCAACTCATCCAGGTACCCTTGTGCTAGATCGCGTGCTCGTTCGCGTGTCTCATCTGTGACGGCAATGGTAATAACACCGCTCTTGGTATCTTCGGTTATTTTGGTCAGATGTCCGAGTCGCTTTGCTGTGTCCTGCCGATAACGCTTGTGATAGACCCGTTGTAGATTGAATCGGTCTATCAGACGCCCACTGACTGTTCCGCTACGCAAGAGAGCGACAATCAAGGCGTCATTCGTTTTGGCGCCTAATAGATTCCCGGCTAAGCCTGCCAGCCCTCCAGCAGAACTCTTGCCAACCAGGGCAGCAAGCAGCGCTGCACTATTGCCCCCTTGTTCCGGAGGCATAATGCGCGCAACAGACACATATTCTTTCGGCAAGATCAATGCGACCAATATGCTCAGCACAAATGCGGTTGCGGCGACACGGGCAAAAGTACGTCGGGAATCCCAAAACAGAGATGCATTCTCAACCCAGGGCCTCCTATCCAGCGCTGCTGGAAGGGCCTGCTGCTCTCCATATTCCCGCCGTTGAGATGTCCGCTCAAGTGACTCCGTTTGCATTAGGCGCACCTCAATATTGGTAACTTGCAAACCCTCATTCTTTGATCTAGCTGTTGCGTCTCATCCACCAATTCCCAATTTTCAGCCATCGCGAAGCTGTCCTTTAATCGGGCCACAAAATCGATTGAATGAATATCTAAGTGCATGACGTCTATCAATGCAACGCGAGAGCAGCAGCGAATCCGACAGAAGAGAGTATCTGGGCGGAAGCAAACAAGTTTCTTAATGTGGCTGACCCACCAAAAACTTTTTGCGGCACAACGACAACATCCCCTGGCTCAAGCTTTGTCTCCAACACGCCTGGGTCATACCATTCGCCGGATCGCCGCCCAACAACTAAGCCATTAGCGCGAATAACAAGGACTTCCTTCATATTTCCGCCCTCTGTGCTCCCTCCAGCACGCTTGAGATACCAACCAGCGTTTTTGCCGGGAACAAATGTAATTGCGGATGCGTTATAGACCTGTCCGCTGACAAGAACAAACCCTGGTTTCTTCGGGACTGTAAGGACGTCGCCGCGGCGCATCTCTATATCCACCGGCGTACCTTGCCAACTCGCAATATCCGCATTGATTTTGATGACCAGACGCCCTATTGCAGGCTGGCTGCGCAGACGCGCTACCACTTCCTTCTGTTGCTGAACAAGGAGCTGCAAAGTTGCAGCGTCATCCTGTGCGGAGAGACTTGGAGCAAGCCGCGCGCCAGCCGAAGTCGTCTCGATCTGATGAATCAATTCGTTCCGGCTCTTATCTTCTAACTCCTTCACTTGATCGCGAACAAGAACCGCTCCCAAGGGATACGCCGTGGTTCGAAACCCGCCGGCGCGCTTTAAGACAGAGCTTAGTCTTTCTCCTTCCTGTATTCCATAGGGACCGGGATAGGTGACTTCACCCTGCAACGTGACGGTAGATCCGATGTCATTCCATCCCGAGATCTGATGGATAGTGAGCACATCTCCGGGTTTCAACCCCACGTCCGCGTTCGTGTCGAGATTATTAACCGCCGCACCAATTTTAATTTCGTTTCTCCGACTCAATACCTGCCTGCCATCTTTCACTTCATAGCTGGCCAGATCGGCATCCTCAAGGAGTGCGCTGCGATTGAATCCTCCAGCCATCCGGACAAGCTGCGCTGCAGTCATACCCTGAGAGAGCGGATACGTTCCG
>Ga0070713_100003687_pt1 | contig 10138 bp, 8 predicted proteins | sample LARL82metaG_FD_65465 | JGI IMG/M metagenome (GOLD analysis project Ga0070713, IMG submission 65465) | Corn, switchgrass and miscanthus rhizosphere microbial communities from Kellogg Biological Station, Michigan, USA - LAR L8-2 metaG | ecosystem: Host-associated > Plants > Roots > Rhizosphere ... | reverse complement strand
CTTCGTCGCCCGCGTTGATGCCGGACGTCACGGCCACCTGGTCGCCGCGCGTTCCGCTCACCGTGACGAACTGCTGCCGCACGCCCTTGTAGGTCTGTCCGTTGTCGCCTTTGATGTCGGAGACGACGAACACCGAATCCCCGTACGGGGCGTAGCTGATCGCGGAGGCCGGCAGCGCCACGACGGACCGGGCGGCGCCGAGCACGATCTCAGTTTGCACGAACATGCCGGGCCGCAGTGGCCCGTTCGCGTTGGCAAACGTCGCCTGCACCTGCACGTTCCGCGTTTTCTCGTCGACGATGGAGTCGACCGCCGTCACGCGTCCGGAGACGTCGATCGGGTTCGCCCCGTCCGTCTTCGCGCGCACGTCGCGTCCTGGGCGCATCTGGCTGGCCGACTGCTGCGGTACGCCGAAGTTCACGTAAATCGGGTTCAGCGACTCCAGCGTGACCAGCGGATCCCCGCCGGACAGGTACTGGCCCAGATTCACGCGTCGGATCCCGAGCACCCCGGAGAAGGGCGCGCGAACCGTCTTCCGCGCGATCGTCGCGTTGATTTCTCCCAGCTTCGCTTCCGCCTGCCGCTGATCGGCGGTCGCGCGGTCGAACTCGGCCCGCGAGACCACTTTCTCGTTCAGGAGACCCTCCATACGGTCGTAGTTGACTCGCGCGAGATCCCGCTGCGCGTCCGCGGCGGCGAGCTGCGCCCGCTCCTGGCGCGTGTCGAGGACGGCGAGCACCTCCCCTTCGCGGACTGTCTGCCCCGACTCGAACGCGATGCGCTCGACCACACCGGGAAGATCCGCGCTCACCGTGACGCCGTGCACCGGCGCGACCGTGCCGATCGCGGTCAACGTCGACGGCCACGTGTCACGCGCGGCCACGATCGTGGTGACGGCTTCCGGCGGCATCTTGAACGCCGCGCCTTGCGCGATGGCCGTCTGGATCTGCTTGAACTTGACGAACCCGAGGGCCGCCACGATCGCGATCGTGGCGGCCAGGGTGACGAGCATTCGTTTGAACATGTGTTCCTTTCACCGCACGTTGATGAGGAGTCCGCCGTACACGCGATGTCCGTAGCGGGTCTCCTGTCCGAAGAACGCCGGCGCGTCCGTCTTCGACTTCACCGCGGTGAAGCGGTAGTCGGCGCGCACGCCCCAGCGCCCGTTGAACCACTTCACGCCTCCACCTACGTTCCCCGTGAAGAACGTCTCGCTGTCCGTGATGCCGAGGACCGGCTTGTCATAGAGCGTCAGGCCGCCGACCCCGCCCGTCACGTACGGCTCGATCGAGTGGCGGGTCGGTACCGAGACGATGACGTTGCCGTTGTAGTTCAGAAGATTCGGCGTCTTCTGATTCACGGTCCCTGACGTGAAGTCCAGGTTCTGCGTGACGCCGAACGCACCCGTGACTTCGCCTTCGATGCCGACGTACCGGCTGACGCGGACTTCAGCCGACGCGCCCGCGCCGTAGTTGCCGAAGCTGGGCGCCTTCGTGTCCTTCCCCTCGGTGAAGAACGTCCCGCTCGCGGGAATGACTGTGACGATGACGGCGCCGGCGGCCGGATGTGACTCCTGCGCGAGTGCCGGCGACGCGCCGACAAGACTGACAACCGCAACGACCGATGCAATCCACTGCTTCATGACGACCTCCCGTCGTATGTGTGACGTCCGACAGTGTCGTCCCCGGACGTGGGCGCAAACAATCGAGCAGGTGGCCGATCGCGGCGTCACGCTTGTGCTCGACGCGCGTCCACCACGCGCGGCGGAGATCGATCTCGTCCTTTTGGACGATCGGCGCGTCGGCCATCAGTCCCGTCGTGAAACCGTGTCGATCCAGCTCCGTATTAGTCGATAATCTGTGATGAGGTACATGGTGGACGACCAGACATGCGGCGAACGGGCGAAGGGTCCCGCCGAAGCGTCATCGCAGGATCCGGAAGTGCTGCGCGCTGCGCTGCTGCGGGAATGGTCCGAACGACGGCGTTCGGACTGTCTGGCGCGGATGCAGGCGGAAATCGCGCAGCTTGCAGTCGATCTGCTCGTTCAGCAGCCCGACATCGAAGGGTTCTTCGGCGAGTTGACGAAGACCATGGTCGAAGAAGGCGAGAGCAAGGCCTGCGGCGTCTGGCTCATTGACGAGCGCCGCGAACGCTGCCATCTCTGGATGGTGTCCGTGAAGGGCCAGCTCTATGTCGCGCCGAACGCGGACCTGGACGCCTGCCCCGAGAGCACGTTTCCTGCGCGGAAGATGGCCGCGCATCTCTTCGAGCACACGCCGGGCTGGACGAAGACGACGGAGTACGAGCTTGCCGACCTCCGGTTACCCGAAGAGGTGCAGGCGTTCACGCGGCAGCACGATCTCAACGGCACACTCGCGACACCACTCGTACTGAACGGAGAGACCCTGGGGTGGATGACCCTGTGGAGCCCGCGGACCGCGGAGCCCGAAACCAAGTGGTGGCGCGTCGTCCTCATCGAAGCGATCGCGCGGCAGGCCGCGCTCGCGCTGCACCACACGCGCGTCGTCGACATGCATCGCCGTGAGGAGCGCCGCAAGGGGATCCTCGAAGAACGGAACCGCCTCGCTCGCGACATCCACGACAACCTCGCGCAGGGATTCGCCGCGATCCTCATGCAGCTACAGGCGGCGCAGCGTGAAGCGTCGCCAGCGCTGCCTCCGACAGTGGCGGCGAGCATCGATACAGCCGTCGATCTCGCCAGGACACATCTCACAGAGGCTCGCCGTTCGGTCGGCGCACTGCGGCCAAACGTCAGTCAGAGTGAAGACATCGCGACCGCGCTCAAACGCGTCGTCAGTCTCGCACGGAGGACGGGCGAGGTGCCGATCGAACTCGTCGCGGACGAACTCCCGCGGTTGGGGGACGTCGTCGAGCGCGAGATCCTCGGTATCGCGCAGGAAGCCCTGACCAACGCCGTCCGCCATGCTCGTGCGAAACGGATCACCGTCCGCGCTGAGGCCGATCGCTCCGTCGGCCTTCGCCTGTCGGTCGCCGACGACGGCCGCGGCATGATCTCGGATGCGCCGGCATCGTCCGGATTCGGCATGACGAGCATGCAGGAGCGCGCCGATCGCATCGGCGCGTCGCTCACGATCGTGACGGGCCCGCGTAAAGGCACCGAGGTCGTCCTCGCCTGGCAGCCCGCGTCGCTCCCGACGCAGGTGCACGTTGCCGTCTGAACTATCCGTCGCACGGGCGACGGTGATGCTCGTGGACGATCACGCGCTGCTCCGGACGGGCGTCGCCAACATCATCAACCAGGAGCCCGACCTCCACGTCATCGCCGAGGCCGGAAACGGCGCCGAGGCGATCGAGGCCTACGACCGCCATCATCCAGACGTCACGCTGCTGGACCTGCGGATGCCAGTCATGGAAGGCGTCGAAGTCGTGCGGCGAATCCGCGAGCGCGATCCCGCCGCGCGGGTGATCGTGCTGACGACCTACGACACCGACGACGAGATTTCACGTGCGCTCAAAGCCGGAGCGAAAGCGTACGTGCTCAAGGACATTTCGGCGGACGATCTCGTCGCATGCATTCGCCATGTACTCGCCGGCAAGACGTACATCGCTCCGGCGGCCGCCGCAAAACTCGCTGAGGGCGTCACGCGCGTGCAACTCACGCCGCGCGAGATGGCGGCTCTCAAGCTGGTTGCCGACGGCAAGGCCAACAAGGAGATCGCGGTCGCGCTCGACATCAGCGAGCGCACCGTGAAAACGCACCTCGCTCACCTGTTCGAGAAACTCGGCGCGACGAGCCGCACGGAAGCGGTGAAGGTCGCGACCCGGCGCGGTCTCGTCAGGCTCGACTGAGCCGACTCATTTCCATTCCCGTTTGATGCTGCGGACGTACGCGCCGGATTTCGGCGCGTAGACACCTCGCGCCGCCTGCACCGCGCGCTTTCGCATCTCGCACTGGTAACGATCGCCGGCAAGCCGCACACGGTCGGCGTCGTCCGCCGTGTGGCAGACCGACTGATCGCTCGCCAGAACGCCGCACAGCACGACCACGTTGTGTTCGTCGCCGAGCAGCGCCTCGGCGCGATGCAGCGCCGCGGCGTCACGACCGATTCGGCGGCTCCTTCCGCCCAGCAGACGCAATTGGTACCACAACGCCTTGACCGCTTTTCGCCACTCGTGAAAGTCCTCTGCGCGCTGGCGCTTTCGAGCGCGCGCGAGCGCCTTCCGGCCGCGGCGATGCGCCTCGCGCATGCCGCGTTCGAGCGCGCCGAACCCGCCGTGCGCCTGACGCCAGCGCCCGGCCGCTTTCCGAAGCGCGCGGAGGTGCCGGTCCACGTGCTTCCAGTCATCGCGGCGCTCGGCCTTCTCGAGCGCCGCGCGCTTTCCGGCAGCCAGGCGACGCCGCACCCGGGTGAACGTCTGTTCGCCGATCAGCTGTGGCATCCGTGCCCTCAGCCTTTCGAAAATGCCGAGCATCGCATCGGCGTCGCGGAGCCGCGAGAGCGTGCGATTCACCGCACGAAGGGCTTTTCGGCTGCCGCCGAGATGACGGCCCGCGTCAGCGTCGATGACCTGGACGATGGCGCGCGCTTTCTTGAGGCTCTTTCGTGCCTCGTGGATCGCCTCGTCACTCGGTCGCCGCGCGCCTCGCAGCTGATCGCGCGCTTCTTTGAGCTGCTTCGCTGCGAGCCGGCGCAGGCCACGCCGAACGGGTTCGTCGGCTTTCAGTTGGAATGCCATCGCTGCCTCATCGGGTCCCTTCGATGGCTCACGGTTGCACAGTTCAGGCCACTGCTGTCACTCGCCAATCGTCAGCCGGCCAGCGCCTGATGCACGAGTGAAATCGCGGTCGAGCCTTCGCCTACGGCGGACGCGACGCGCTTCATGCTCCCGCTGCGGACGTCGCCGACCGCAAAGACCGACGGCAGACTCGTCTCGAAAATCTGCGGACCGCGCGCCAGCGGCCATCTGCGCTGTGACAGATCTTCCGTGGTCAGCCCGGGCCCCGTCTTGACGAAGCCCTTCTCGTCCAGCGCGATGCAGTTGCCGAGCCAGCCAGTGTTCGGCACGGCGCCCGTCATCATGAAGACGTGACGGATCTCGTGTGTCTCTTCGATGCCGCTCTGCTTGTCGCGCCAGTGGACGCTTTCGAGGTGGTTCGTGCCGTTCAGCGCGACGATCTCGGTGTGTGTGTGGACCTCGATCGACTCGCTGTCCTCGATGCGCCGAATCAGATAGCGCGACATCGTGGAGGCCAGCGACTCGCCGCGAACGAGAATGTAGACCCGCTTGACTGTCTTGGCGAGGAACATCGCCGCCTGGCCCGCGGAGTTGCCTCCGCCCACGATGATCACTTCCTCATTGATGCAGAGCTGCGCCTCCATCGGCGTGGCGTTGAAGTACACGCCCGCGCCCGTGAATCGCGGCAGATTCGCAAGCGGCGGACGACGGTACTCGGCTCCCATGGCCAGGATCACGGTCCGCGTGGGTACAAGCAGGTCGCCGTTGATCTTGACGCGGTACGGTGTCGAATCGCATTTCAGCGAGACCGCACCCTCCGCGATCATGATCTGTGCGCCGAACTTCTGCGCCTGATTGAACGCACGGCCGGTCAGTTCCTGTCCGGTAATGCCGTTTGGGAAGCCGAGGTAGTTTTCGATCCGTGAGCTCGCTCCGGCCTGACCGCCGGGCGCGTTTGCCTCGACAACGAGCACATCGAGCCCCTCGGATGCTCCGTAGACGGCGGCCGCCAGGCCGGCCGGCCCGGCGCCGACAATGACGACATCGCGCATGTGCGAGCTGTCGATGCTCGCGTTGAATCCCAGACAGCGCGCGATCTCTTCGTTCCCGGGATTCTTCAGCGTTGTCGTCCCACGGCAGATCAGGACCGGCACATCCTTCGACGAGACGTGGAACCGGTCGAGGATGCCTTCAACGTCCTTCTCTTTATCGAGATCGATGAACTGATACGGATGGCCGTTGCGCGTGAGAAATTCCTTGATCCTCAGCGTCGCGGCACAGTGCATCGATCCGAGCAGGACGACGTCGCCAAGGCCTGAACTGATGAGCTGCAGTCGGCGGTAGATGTAGCCGCGCATGATGATGTCGCCGATATCGGTGTCGTTCTGAACGATCGAGAGCATCTGCTCCCGTGTCAGTTCGACCGCCTCGCCTGGCTCGGCGACCTGTAAGCGCAACAATGACGGGCGCCCGACCAGCATGTTCGCTTCACCTGTGAACGATCCTGCCTCGTGGACGACGACGCGCGATTCGTCGCCGGACGGCGTCGTTCGGATCACGTTCAGACGTCCGCTCTTCACGACGAACAGGGGGACGGACACGTCGCCGGGCTCGACGAGCACTTCACCAGACCGGAGTTGGCGTGTGCGGCCGTGGGCGGCGACGCGGCTAATCTGTTCCTCCGTCAGCCTCGGAAACATCAACGCCCGCTGCTCGGGCGGAACGGTGTCGATAAACGGGACGGACTCAGGCATTCTCAAAGTCTACGACGGTTGCGCGGCTCCGCACCCCCTGCCAATGGGCAGGTTAGAGATCGCGCGCGCGTTTTTCGAGAAAGCGCCTTTCGGCGGGATTTCGTGCGAGTGCCGCGGCGGCGGCGAAATCGCGGCGGGCACCGGCGAGGTCACCGCGGACGCGCTCGAATTCCGCCCGCGCAGCGGCGTAGAACGGATACCGCTTCAGACGGTCAGCACCCTGGATGCCGATCAACGCCGCGAGCCCGGCGTCGGCGCCGTCGCGCTGCCCGATCGCGATCGCGCGATTGAGCGCGACGACGGGAGATGGCGCGATGGTCATCAGCCGATCGTACAAACCCACGATCGCGCTCCAGTCGGTCTGCTCGACGGAGGCCGCCGATGCGTGTTCGGCAGCAATCGCGGCCTCGACGTGATAGGGCGTGACGATCGCCCCTTCCGCGGCCCGATCCAGGAGCGCGAGACCCGCCGCGGCGAGCGACGCGTCCCAGCGGGTCCGGTCCTGTTCGAGCAGCGGATTCAGGTCTCCTTCCCTGTCGAGGCGAGCCGGGAGCCGTGCGGCATGCAGATGCATCAGCGCGGCGAGCGCCCGTGTTTCGGGAACGTCGGCGCCGGGCGCCTCGAGAAGGAGCAGCACGAGCCGCAGCGATTCGTGGCACAGCTCTGCGCGCACCGCAGCCTGCGCCGATGCGCCGTGATACCCCTCGTTGAAGAGCAGGTACAGCGCGCCGCGAACACCCGACAGGCGCGTGACGAAATCCGTATCCGAGAGATCGAAGAGCGTCGCGGAGGCGGCGAGCGACTTCTTGCCCCGCGAGAGGCGCTTTTCCATTGCCGCGCGGCCGGTCAGGAACGCCGCCGCGATTTCGGCCGCGCCGAAGCCGCAGAGGATGTTCAGAATCAGCGCGACCTGCGTCTGCTCTGGCAGCGCCGGGTCGCAGCACGAGAACATCATTCGCAGTTGTTCGTCGCGAATCGCCGGCAGCTCGAAGGCCGCGTGCACGGCCGGAGAGAGCGTCCATTCGGAGTCGAGCATGCGCGAGATCTCGGGCGCAAACGTCCGCGCGGTACGCTCCCGGCGGATGACGTCGAGCGCGCGGTGCCGCGCGACCGCCATCAACCACCCGCCGGGATTGTCCGGAACCCCGCGCACCTTCCACACCTCGATTGCGCGGCAGAACGCGTCCTGCACGACGTCTTCTGCCAGCGCCAGGTTGTGGACGCCGAAGATCCGGGTCAATGCGGCCACCAGCCGGCCGGACTCACGGCGAAACAGGTGCTCCATAATCTTCCGAGGGGCTTCGCCCCTCGGACTCCCCTACTCGCTACGCTCGTTCGCTCGCCATTGCTAATAATCCATTCTCATGACTGGACGGACTTCGACCGAACCGCCGCCGTCGAGGATCGGGCACCCCCGCGACAACTCCACGGCCTGATCGATGTTCTGCGCCTCGACGAGCGTGAAGCCGCCGACGAGATCCTTGGCTTCCGCGTAGGGGCCGTCCGTGACGGTCTTCTGCTTCCCGCGCACCACCTTGCCGCCGTTCTCGAGCGGCTGACCGCGGTCCTTGAGGTGGCCTTTCTTTTCGAGGTCCTGCATCCACGTCATCCAGCGTTGCATGTTCTGCTGCGCAAGCTCGGGAGACATCGCCTGGCTGCGGACCGCGGGCTCGCTACGGTAGAGGTAGAGGAACTGACTCATCTCATGGCTCCTTTGTCCGACGACCCGATGCGGGCGTCTACCGATACGACGATCGAGTCTATGCGGTCCGGACATGCGCGCGGCGGGTGGATGATGGAATCGTATTCCGTCGCCGTTCCGAAATGGATAGAGCGTGTCCGGCAGGCAACAACAGGGCGGGTCTGTCGCCGCTCACCGATCGGTGAATTACACGCGCCGCCCGGCTGAGTGCAGCCGTGCGATACTCGCGTGAGTGTTCCCCATCAGCGACGTCATTCCGTCGCGGACGGTTCCGTTCGTCACCGTCGCACTGATCGTCGCGAATTCGCTGGTGTTTCTCTACATGCTCACGCTGTCGGGCGTCATGCGTGAGGGGTTCGTCTCCGCCTACGCCGTCGTTCCCGCGTGGTTCTCGGTGCCGACGCTGTTCACGAGCCAATTCCTGCACGCGGGATGGATGCACATCATCGGGAACATGCTGTACCTGTGGATCTTCGGCGACAACGTCGAGGATCGGCTCGGCCACTTCCGCTATCTGGTGTTCTATCTGGGCGCCGGGGCGGTCGCGGCGATCCTGCAGGTGCTCATCAATCCGTTTTCGTCCGTGCCGATGCTGGGCGCGAGCGGAGCGATCGCCGGTGTGATGGGGGCGTACTTCGTGCTCTATCCACAATCGCGCGTGCTGACGGCGATCTTCATCGTGATCTTCTTCGACGTCGTCGAGATCCCGGCCGTGTTCTTTCTCGGAATCTGGTTCCTCATGCAGCTGCTGAGCGGCGTCGGCTCGCTTGGCGTGTCGAACGCGGCGGCCGGCGGGACTGCATTCTGGGCGCACGTCGGCGGATTCGTCGTGGGCGTCACGGTCGGCCTCATCCTGCGCGTACGCGATCGGCGCTGGCGCTATCAGACCTTCTAGCCTTTTCCGCCGCTCGCGTTCAGGAGCAGTTCCTGCGCGCGCTCGTAGCTCGGCGCGATTTCCATCGCGGCGAGCGCTTCTTTCTTGGCTTCCGTCTTCTGCCCGGCGAGCAGATAGCTCTCACCCAGGTCGCAGTGGGTGGCGGCCTTGTCGGGCGCACCGGACGCGAGCGCGGCGCGGAACTCACGCACCGCAGTGGCGGCCTCCTTCCGCTTCAGCGCCAGGCGGCCCCACCCGACGTGCGCGGACGCGTCAAAGGGATCCAGCGCCACGATGCGCGTCAATGCGTACGTCAGCGCGGCATCGTCGGACGCGCCCTGCGCGATCTGCAGAAGCCTCCGCGCCCCCTCGATGTTGGTGTGATCGGAGTCGAGGAACAGTTCATACTCCTTCATCGCGCGCGGCTTGTCGCCGAGCTTCATCGCCAGTTCGGCCATCACCGCGTGCGGGCTCTCACTGCCGATAGCCGTGGGCACGAGCACCGACGCACGCTGAAGCGGCGCAAAACCGGACGGGTCGCCGTTTTTCGCGAGTTGCTCACCGAGCGCGAGCTGCGCGATATAGCTTTCCGGGTTCGCGGCCGCGTTGGCCTTGAGCTTGTCGAGCGAGCTGGCGTCCACCGGCTTGTCGGCATCCATGAGCGCGTGCCGCATGGACCCAAACTTGTCTTCAAGGAACTTGTCGAACGAGGCCTGCAGGTCGTCGATCGAAATGCCCAGCGTCTTGTTGAGCGCGGCCTCGTTGTCGATCCCCTCGCCGTAGGAGCGGATCAGCGAATTGAGCGCGCCCTGTCCCTTCGTCGATACGATGTGATCGACGAGGAGCGACGCCTCGTAGTAGGCGAGCACGATCGTCTCACCGCGCGTGAAGCCGGCGTTCAGGTCCTTCAGCTTGAGGACCTTCTTCTTGTTCATCGCGCGAGCGAAGGTGACCTCCATGTCGCGTCCCCATTCGGGACGTTGCCGGCCCTCTTCGTAGACGGAAATCCCCTCGGTCAGCCAGCGCGGAATGCGCTGCTTCGACATCTGGATCGTGATGACGTGCGTCAGCTCGTGCCAGAGCGTCGCC
>Ga0070713_100003683_pt1 | contig 10145 bp, 9 predicted proteins | sample LARL82metaG_FD_65465 | JGI IMG/M metagenome (GOLD analysis project Ga0070713, IMG submission 65465) | Corn, switchgrass and miscanthus rhizosphere microbial communities from Kellogg Biological Station, Michigan, USA - LAR L8-2 metaG | ecosystem: Host-associated > Plants > Roots > Rhizosphere ... | reverse complement strand
AGGCGGGGGCGGGAATCGAACCCGCGAATAGAGGTTTTGCAGACCTCGGCCTTACCACTTGGCTACCCCGCCGGAGAGAGAATTTCCAGCATCGCCTTTAATCGCTCGGTGTCAACTTGCAAGAAAAAGGCGAGATCAATACCGGCGATGAAACCGGAATAGCCGCAAAAGAACGCAAGGATCGCAAAGAAAAATGAAACCGGTTTCAGTAACCAAAAGGAACGAAACACACCCAAAGAACGGCTTACCGTCACTTTTCTTTGCGTTCTTTGTGCTCTTTTGCGGCTATTCCGATTTCTCCACTTCTGGCTGCGACCATTGAGAGATTCGGTCGCCGTTGGTCTCGACCTTTGTTAAGGCCGGCGACCAACCTTTTTTGAGGGCGCGCCAGACTTCGGGGAAATCGCGTTTCATTAGTTCAACATCATGGAGACCATGTTCGTCGCAGAGTTGGAGCTTTGCTGACGCCTTGTAGACCCGGGTCGAACCAATGCTCCGGGCGAGCCCGGGAGGTTGATTGGTAGCGGCGCGATCCAGGACCAGATAGGAAAACGCTACTGAGCGATGATCGATCTCAAGTTGCTTAGCGAACTCGGCCCACTCTGCACTCATGAACGTTTCGCCGGGTGGACGGGTGAAAAAGTGGCACCAGTGAAGGTGATTCTCCGGCGCCAACATGCCGCAATGTTGCCGGTGGGTACATGGGGCTATCACTGGCCAATCTAATCGCTCCCGCCAGAGCACGAGTTTCTTACTCAACGCCGCGCTGCCGCCTTCCACCCAAATAACACTCGATGCGCGACCGATGATCGTGGCCAGTAGTTCTTCCGATCTGTCATCGAGCTCACCCACAACATGGCTAAGGAGCAGGCAAAACGGTTCGCCTTCGGGTATGCCGCTCCGGACCGAGACGGATGGGAATTTGGTGCGGACGGTCTTAGCGGCATAACGTTCGGCGTGTGGGGATAAATCAGCTAAGTAGGCGCATTCAAGATTAGGGAAAGTTTCGAGGATTTTTCGCGAAGCCACACCAGAACCGCAGCCCCAATCTAGAAACAGCTTTTCTCGCGGTTGCCAATGTAACGAGCGCAACTGAGAAATTACCGCATCCCAGCGCCAGCCGATCCGTACCGCCAGGGTTTGATCGTATAACTCTACGGTTTGCTCTGAATCCCAATAGCTCGCGTGATTGGGTTGAGCGCTGAGGAAAAACTGCCGTAGCTCCCGCAGCTTTTGCCATTGATGGCCAGAAAGTTTCATTCGGTCGGTTTATATTCGTCCTGCTTCTACACAGGCTCGTCAACCTAACGTGGAACCTGCGATACGTTGCGTCGGCAGCGGTGCATAGGCATCAAGGTAAGCGACAACGCAAGAGGTGGCGCGTAACCGCGACCCCAGGTCGGAGGGGCGTTGCATTCCGCGTTTTCAGGTCTACCACTTGTCGGCGCAGATAGATTGTTTGCTGGTGTGACGTTTAATAAGATGCGACGCCCCGGGCTCAACGCTCGTTCAAGCGTTGGAGGCGAAAACGCTTCTAGATTTTTCCACGCGCCCAGGGAGCCGCGGCAGTCCACACCCTTGGGTCCGCCTCACGATAAAGCTGTTCTTGGTCCAAGGACGGAACTTGTCTAATGCGGCTCCCCTCCGCCATGGGTGGTGCGTGCGCGTCAACTGCTGCTGGGTCGCTTAAGTAGAGCCACATTAGCAGCCGCCAACTGCTTACCGGAGCGTAGATCCGCCTGCCCCGTTCAGTAGCGCCCCCAAACGTTGACTCTGAATTCCGAACCCGTTTTGAAAGTCGAGGGCCCGTTCCACGAGATCCTGGCTAGGACCAGGTTTGCGAGTTCTGGACGCCACAATTAGCAAATTCTTGGCGGTGTGCTCTGTCCCGACAAATTCTTGGATCCGGGTTTGGTAACCCCACGCTTCCAAGTAAAGGCAGCGAAGCGTATCGGTCACGGTCTCGGTCATTCGATCGACCTGAACACCGTGCCGAAACAATGGTTCCAAGCCGGCCGGCGCGGTTAACTGGGGCCGGAGCTCGTGTTGGCAACAGGGCGAAACCACGATCCAACGGCATTCCTCCTGGATCCCGCGGTAGATAGCGTCATCGGTAGCAGTATCGCAGGCGTGTAACGCGATCAAAATATCGATCGGCTTTACCTCAACATGGTTAATCTCACCTTGGATAAAACGGATGCTGTTGTCTCCAAGTTGGCCGGCGATGGCGTTTGCCGACTCTACTAAGGAGCCGCGTTTCTCCACCCCTACCGTCACCGGATTTTTGCCGTTTTCGCTAAGAAATTGGTGAAACGCAAAGGTGAGATAACCTTTTCCGCAGCCCATATCGACGATGCGGAGGGTTTCGCCCGGACTGGTCCCTTTCAAGATCGGCGCCAATGCTTCGATGAAATGATGTACCTGACGGTATTTGTTCCCCATTTGCGCCCGGGGACGGCCTTGGAAATCAATGACACCAAGCAATTCCAGCACTCGTTCGTCGCTTAGCAGACGCGTCTTTTCCCGATCATGGGCACGGCTTGTTCCCGGTATTGAAGGTGAATCTTGTGAAAACAAACGCGGCTGGCCGCGCCGGCCGAATAACAATTGTTGTCTGCCTTTGCTGGTTAGTAACGTTGCCGACCGGAAGGTTGAGCCTAGCCAGCCCACTAAAATCTCAATTCCTTCCGGGACCGGGCTGTTCTTAGTGATGTCTTGATTCGGGTACCGGTAAACGAATGATAAATGAGGCCCCGTTCTTAGATCGACTATTCGAACATAGACGTGTTGAACGGCAACGCCGTCGCGCCGTAGTCCCGCGACTGCGGGTGAAGGCGGACCTGTCTGAAATTTTCCCAGGGTCAACTTTTGGAAAGTCTGATCATCTATCGAGTCCCTAATCGCGGTGACCAGCTGTTCAACCGGATCCGTCATCTTGCAAAACTTCTAACGGGCACTTCGGAAGCGCTTGCAGAAAAGATCGACCATACGCTCTAGTCAAAATCCGATTATCCAAAATCACCACGATCCCTTTGTCGGAATTTCCCCGAATCAAGCGGCCAACTCCTTGTCGCAACTTCAAGATCGCTTCCGGTAACGAATATTCGGAGAAAGGGTCGCCACCGTTTGCCTGGATATGTTCCAATTTCGCTTCGATCAAAGGATGATCGGGAACTGCGAATGGGAGCCGGGTGATAGTAACGTTGGACAATGCTTCACCCGGCACATCGACACCGGTCCAAAAGCTATCGGTCCCGAAGAGCACTCCGTTGCCGCACAGTTTAAATTCCTGGAGCATGCGTGATCGGGAAAGCCCCTGGCCTTGCACAAAGAAAGTGTAACGTCTTTGCAACTCGCTCTCCATGCGCTCGGCGAGCGAGGTCATGGTTCGATAACTGGTGAAGAGCACAAATGCTCGTCCTTGAGACAGCTCCAAAAAATGCCGGATCCAATGTTCAAGCGCGTCTTCGTAACCTTTGTTGCCCGGTTCGGGCATCCTTTTGACCGCGTAGATTCGCATTTGCTGCTCGTAATCGAACGGACTCCCGATTTGCTCGGCCTGCACGTCAAACGCACCGACCCGGTTCCGAAAATAAGCCAAGTCAGGCCGGCCGACGGACAGAGTGGCGCTGGTCATCACGCAAAGGCGATCCTCGGCGAACAGGAGCCGATTCAAGATTGCGGAGATATCGACTGGTGCGGCGTTAAGCGACAGAAACTGCCCGGTCTTACCAGTGCGTTCCACCCAATAGACATGCTCCTCCGGCTTTTGCTCGAGAAAATCGGTGACCGCAAATCGAATATCCCGGAGTTTCCTTCCAATATCTTGTAGCTCGCTTTTAAGGATCTCGTCTTCCGTCGCTCGAACCGATGAAACGACCGCGTTTTGAACTCGAGCTAAAGCGTTACCGATCGTGTCAGGGACAAGCTCCGGGTTACGTACTCGGAATTCGCGTCCTTTCGCAAAATCACAGCGGGCATCGACTGCTTGAAAGAATCGATCTACCTGTTCGACGGTTTCTGTTGTCTCTCTGACCGCGTCGCCATCTCGCAAAACCGTAAACAATCCTTTGCGAGTTTTCGGGTTATAAAGCCGGTAAAGAATCTGGCGGAGGCCGTACTGAGATATACCCAGGCCAACTTGTTTGGCCGCGACTGCTTCCAGCGTATGTGCTTCGTCGAAAATGGCGAAGTCATTTGCAAAGAGATATCCGTTTCCGCGGTTCACCACGTCACCTACAGCTTCTAAGTAAAGAAAGAATAACGTGTGATTAACGACGACAATATCGGCCGTGAGCAGCTTTTTCCGGGCTTCCTGATAAAAACATTTCCCATCTCCGCTGCAGGTTTTCGGCGTGCATAGGTGGGGCTCGCTGCAGATTTGGAGCCATAGTTCCGGGTCCGGTTCTGCGTCCAGCTCACTCAAGGTGCCCTCCTTGGTGGTCCGCGCCCAATCTTTAATTCGCAACAGCTCTTCTTGTTGGCCGGCGGTGAATAAGTCTCCGCTGTTTTGGAGGGCGCGCTGAAGACGACTGGGACAAAGGTAATTCTGCCGGCCCTTCATCAGAGTTGCCTCGAAAGGCCGGTCAATCAATTTGCGAACCGCGGGGATATCTTTATTGAGCAACTGTTCTTGCAGATTGATTGTATGGGTTGAAACGATCACTTTGCGGCGATTCTCGAGGCCGAAAATTATCGAGGGCACGAGGTAAGCCAATGATTTGCCCACCCCGGTGCCGGCTTCAATCACTAGATGCTGGTTCCCGCGAAGCGCTCGAGCGATCGACTCGGCCATCTGCTGTTGCTCAGGCCGATATTCGAACTTCGGTTGCTGAGACAAAACGCCGGTGCGGCCGAACGTTTCCCGGATCGAGCCCTCAAATTCATTGTCAAAATCTTCCCGTAAAGCGATCACGACCGGCGAATTTAGTCTAAGAGACAGATAATCGCGTGGAGAGGGGAGGAGTTCAAGGGGAAGGAGCCGGGAGCCAGAATCCAGGAGCTAGGAGGGCGCATGAGCGTGTCGGCGCATGGGCGAAACGGCGAATGGAGGGGAGGGGCGTAGTGGACGGAGTGGACATAGTAGACAGAGTGGACCCAATGGACACCCGACACTTAGCGATTTTAGGGTCCACTTTGTCCATTGGGTCCACTTCGCCCACTGATGTGAGCCTGGCCGCCGCGCCCCTTTTCATCGCCGCGCCTCCTGACTCCTGGATTCTGGCTCCTGGCTCCTTTGCTTGATCTCCTCGAACTCCTCCTTATTTTACCCCCGTGTTTTTCGGCATCTTAGATCGGTATCTGCTCAAGAACTTTTTATTGTTCTTTTTCTACTCGATCTTCGGGATCCTGGGCATTTGGCTGGTTTACCAGCTCGGCGTCGAGGGGCCCAGGTTCTTGGAATTGCACCTCTCAGCGCGGGTCATCACCCTGTATTACCTCGCGCAAGTTCCCTACATGCTGGTCCTCTGGATGCCGCTCGCCGTCTTGCTCGGTTTGCTCTACGTGCTGACCAGGATGTCACGGCGTAACGAGATAGTGGCGATGTTGGGAGCCGGGAGAAGCGTGCCCAGGGTGTTACTGCCTTTGATCGTCTTTGGGTTGGTCCTCACCGGCGTCTGTGGATATCTGAATTACGAGTTGGCGCCGACAGGGTATTACGTCATGAACAACCGGATGGACGAGGTCTCCAAGGGGCATTCCAAGATCACGTATTTGGATGGACACGTCTATGTTAATCGGAGACAGCATCGAATCTGGTTTGTCCAATTGCTGAATACCAAGACGCGCGAGGTTAAAGGCTTGGAGATTACCCAGCAGGACGCGAACGAGGTTATTCAATGGATCGCGTACGCCAAATCGGCGGTTCACAGCGGGCGCAACTGGATCTTGTACGACGGCAAGGTCTCATACGTAGATGCAGATGGGAATGTCACGGATGAAGAGTTCTTCGACAAAAAAGAAGAAACAGATTGGTCAGAAACGATTTGGCAGCTAGGCAGCTCAGCGCTCAACGGCCGCATGATGACCGTGCCTGAGCTTCAACATTACTTGAAGGTCAATTCGGACTTTCCCAAGAGCACGCTGGCTGAATACCGGACCCAGCTTTGGGATCGTTTTGCCGTGCCGGTCAATGTGCTGGTGGTCGTGCTTATGGCCAGCCCGCTTTGTGTGGTTTTTTCCCGGCGCGGCTCGCTCGGAGGCGTGGCGGCTGGCTTGTTTCTTTTTCTAGGACTATTCGGGGCTGGGCAGATTTTTGCCGCTTTAGGGGCGGGTTCACGCGTTTCGCCTCTGGTGGCCGCTTGGACACCCGCAGCGGTGTTCTTCGTGCTTGGCGTCGCCCTGGTTTATCTCCGCTCTACGAACCGGCCGATTCCGTTTCTGGGCTAGGAGCGGCAGGCGCGTCCTTTTCCCACAACCGGGATCGAAGAGCGGCCAAAGCGGCAGCGGTTTCGGCCTGCTTCTTGCTTGAACCCTCGCCCGCACCGAGCTCGGCGTTGTCCCAAATTACTTTAGCGATAAACAGCTTTTGGTGCTCGGGTCCGGTCTGGGAAATAATCTCGTAGACCGGGCTTTTGGCGGAGATTGCTTGCAGGATCTCTTGCAACTGGCCCTTGGGATTCACTTCCAGCGGCTGTAAGGCCAGGTGCTGAATATCTTCGTGGGCTTCGTCGAGTATGAAGCGGCGCACGACCTCGAGATTACTATCCAGATACATCGCGCCCACGAGCGCCTCAAAGGCGTCTGCTAAAATCGAGGCCCGCTCCCGGCCTCCGCTGGCTTCTTCTCCGCGTCCCATCATCAGATAGGTGCCTAAGCCGATACTCGTAGCGTGGACCTTAAGGCCTTCGCGCGATACGAGCCGCGACCGCAACTTGGTCAGCTGTCCCTCGCTGAAATGCGGAAATAGGCGAAAGAGGTGCTCGGTGAAGATGAGTTGGAGCACTGCATCACCGAGGAACTCTAGCCTCTGGTTATCGAAATGATGTCGCTGGGTTTCGTGGCCGAGGCTGGGATGAGTCAGCGCTTCGGCCAAAAGCAGCGAGTTTCGGAACTTATATCCGATGCGTTGTTCTAGGGGGTTCATTAACTAAAGCGTAGTCGGACGACCTGGCTACGACTTAGGAAATGATGATTGACCAATCGGAGCAAGACTGATTTCAACCTGCAACTTCCTAAAGAAATATCCACTTCTTATTACTGATGCGCCATCTATGGATTAACCGGATGTAGCTCAGCGGCGGACGGTTTTTGGTAGCCGAATAGATGCCGCTCTTTGATCAGAGCCGCTACTTTGTCTGGTACAGCGCCCTCCCAACCGCTCTCGCCGCGCTGAACCTTAGCCAGGACATCGCGAGAGAAAATATCCATAATCGAAGGATCGAAGCCCACGATAGGAGCGATATAACGGTTTTCCATCAGATGCGCGTAAAGATTTCTTAAATTAAGCGCGACTTGCAGATTGGTAGCATTGATCCAGACATCTGTAGGGAGTGACGGTCGGCTGGTGTCCGGCACTGGACAATCAGCCTTCAGACAATAGCGGTCGTAAGCGCTCTTCCTCATGGGGTACACATAGAGCTTAGTAGACGCTTTGAAGAGACGGCCGACGGCTTCGAGAATACCGCCCTCGAGGCTGTCGTAGTACTTCTCGTTGAAAATCTCCAGGAGGTTGTTGATACCCATGACCACACCAACCATTTCCTTGGTAAAACGCCGCAGGTAGGAAGTAAGCCGGAAAAACTCAAAGTAATTTGAGACAAGCACACTGTATCCTATGGCGGAGAGAGTATCTACTCTCGCCAGGAAGTCTTCATGGTCGAGATTGCCGGAAGCCAGCAAATTATGCATGGTCAACTCCATCAGAACGATCACGTCTTTCCCCACGACAGACGGCTCCTGCAAAAACTGAGCCAGCGTGCACCTGAGCATATCGTCGTTGACCAAGGTAACCGGGCGGAAACTGCCGCGTTCAACGACGATGGCTTTCTTGTGAAGCACTTCCGAAGGTTGCATCACGGCGCCGTCCGGATTGAACAACACGGCATTGGTAAGCCCGTACTCAACCAGCTTCAGACTCATTAACCGATTATCGACATGGCCAAACAGTGGTCCGCTGAACGTGATCATGTCGACCTCGAGCCGATCCAGAGTAAGATTATCGGCCAAGGATTGGATAAATTTGTCCTGATCGGTGAGGTAATAAAAAGCGCCATAGATCAAATTGACGCCACAGACGCCCAGGGCCTGCTGTTGAAGAACATTTTCTTTGTCCCACATCCGGACGTGCATCACGATGTCGCTCGGCTGCGAATTGGGCTCCCCCTGAAATCGGATTCCCATCCAGCCATGGCATTCGTTCGTGCCTTTGAAATTTCTAGCCGCCACCGTGTTGCCAAAAACAAAAAATTCCGACTGCTCGCCTCGGACGGCTTTCAGACGTTCCAGCAATAACTCGTACTCGTGCTCGAGCATTAAGCCGAGGCGTTCCCGGGAGACGTAGCGCGCGGACTTGCCATAGATCGCGTCGCTGAATTTCATGTCATACGCGGAAATCGATTTTGCAACTGTGCCGGCGGCTCCCCCCGCTTGGAAAAAATGGCGAGCGACCTCCTGGCCGGCTCCGATTTCGGCGAACGTCCCATATTTAGGCTCATCAAGATTGATGGTCAGTGCCTTACGATTTGTCGTGAGAAGTTCAGAAGACATGGCGGCGTTAATCTTAGTCGAGAATGGCGCAAACACCATCACAGGATTTTGACGATCTTGAGACGAAATAGTCGGCCCATATACTGTGAATCTGACTTGCTATTTGCATAGTCACGCTAAGGGTAGGGGATAGCTGGTGATTCTTTTTCCTGTCTCAGAACGAAAAGCCAAGGCGTTACAAAGCAAGATGGATGCCTTGGGTTGCCGCGAAAAGGACCTCGAGGAGAGTTTCCGGGGAACGTCTATCACGATCCTGCATCGCCCGACCGGTATCAGAGTGCGCTGTAACCGGGAGAGAAGCCAGGCGTTGAACCGATTTTTTGCCCGGCGCCTTTTGGTGGAAGAGTTAGAGGCCCAGGTTCAAAACAAGACTCGCCATGAAGTCAAAGCGGAGCAGCTTCGCGAAAAGAAGGGGAAAAACAAAAAACCGGGAATCGACCGGAGTCTATCTCAGTTCCATCTGCGTCCGGAAAAGGAGCCAACTGTGTCCCCAGCAATAGAGACCCTGCTCAAACGGTGGCATGCCAGCAACGACTCTGAGCGTGATAGCACGAAGGAGACGTAGCGACGTCTGCTCAGGAGTAATCCACTGGATTTGGACGGACTATAGAACCGCTTACACCGGCGCACCTTTCAGCGCCTCGGCTTGTCGCAGAGCAGGTGACAATTTTGCGACTTTCTGCCGCATAATTTTTCCAGCTTTGAACTTCACCGTTGCACGAGGGGGGATCTTGAAGCTACTTCCCGGCTGATTCGGGTTTCTCCCAACCCGCTCCTTTGTCAGTCGTACTTCGAATATCCCAAAATTTCGTAATTCTACATCCTCGCCTCGGGCCAGGCTGTCTGTAATCAGATCTAGCGTGCGTTGAACTACGTCGAAGACCTGATGTTGGACTAAGCCTGTATCGTTAGAGATTCTTACAACGATCTCCCGCTTCGTTAGGTTTGGCATTTGAACTCCTTTCGAACGTTCGACTATCCTGGCATTAACGGTCGGCCAGCAACCGTCAGTCCCAGAGGCTCAACTCCATTATCTCCGGGCTGAATTAACTGAATCTATCTACAAGACCGGGGGTGAGGCAAGGGATTATCGCATTCACCTCAATGATTTGAGGGAAGTCAAAACCCTGGAACCCTTGTATTTAAGGGGAAGGGCGCGGTTTAAGTGATATCAGAGACGATCTGGCACAACTTTTGCATTTCACACGATCCCCCTGTCGCCGACCGTTTCTTAGTCGTCCTCGTCCTCGGCCTTCCGCTTTCGCCGACTTCTTTCTTGTGGACCCCGCCTCTCCTGCGAAGCGAACCTTGAGCGGTTAGCAATATAGAAGCCAGGCTTCGGAGGACAAGCTGGCTTCGATTTAGGTTAACCGAAGCGATTGACTAGTAGAACATCGAAAACGTTCGAGTTGGTCCTCAACGTTCGGGATCACCTT
>Ga0070713_100003682_pt1 | contig 10145 bp, 9 predicted proteins | sample LARL82metaG_FD_65465 | JGI IMG/M metagenome (GOLD analysis project Ga0070713, IMG submission 65465) | Corn, switchgrass and miscanthus rhizosphere microbial communities from Kellogg Biological Station, Michigan, USA - LAR L8-2 metaG | ecosystem: Host-associated > Plants > Roots > Rhizosphere ... | reverse complement strand
TGCGGACCCGACGAGATGATCTGTCCACGGCTCTGCCGGAGCGTCTTGGCGTACTCCTGAGCGCCCAGCTTCATCTGCTCCGCGTCCGTCAGGCCGACTCGCTCGGTGCGATGGGTGACAGGCGTCTTCTGACTGCGGGTCGTCACCAACACCAGAACACCGACCACGACGGCCGCGATCAGGATCGCGACCAGCGGACGGCCTACGAGGAACCCGAGGACTCCCTTCGAGGCTCGACTCATGACTCGCTGAATCATCGTCGACTTCGCAACTCGCGGCATCCGCGAAATTGCCGAACCGCTGCGGAATTGTCACACGCGGTGCAGGCGATGCTCGCGGCCGCTAGTGCACGAACGGAAGCTCGATCGAAATCGTCGTGCCGCGACCGGGCGGGCTCTCGAGCTGCGGATCGTCCCGCATCGACGTGCCGAAGCGACAGCCGTCGGCGCGTGAAGCCGCGAATCGACGCGGCTGCCTTCGCCGGCAAGACCAGTCTGTTCCTCGCGAAGCACTAACCTCTGACGCTCATGAAGGCTGGTCCGAGCTGCATCTCACTCCCAGCCACCTCGCCGGCCGCCGCGCTCTGGCGGGCTGCCCTCGCCGGCGGGGCGACCGGGCTGCGCTCGACGGTGGCCATAGCCTCCCTGATCGACAGCGGGGCGCCGGGCTTGCCCGCGCCGCTGACGCGACCGCGGGCTCGGACCGCCGCGCGCATCGCAGTCGCTGCCGAGCTCGTTATCGACAAACTGCCCTGGACGCCCTCCCGGCTCGAAAGGCGAGGCCTGACCGCGCGTGTCGCGTCTGCCGCCGCCGCCGCCGTCGTCCTCGGACGCGATGCGAACGGACCAGTACTGCCGAGAGTGCTCGTTGCTGCCACGGCGACACTCGTGAGCGCTCGAGTGGGTCACGACGTGCGCGTCGCGGCCGAAAAGCGTTTCCCACCGCTCGCGGTAGCAGCAGTCGAGGACGCCATCGCCCTCACACTCGCCTCGGCCGCGCGCCGCTGACGCGTGGATCCGCGGTCGAAGGCGGCAAACCGGCTCTGCAACCGCCGATGCACATCTAGCCGAGAAGATCACCGAAAGCCTGCTCCATCCGCTCCCGGGGGCGATCTGCGTGCTCGGCTCGCGCGAACTCGTGCGCGTAGATCGAAAGCGTGATCGCCGGGTTTGCGTGTCCGAGGACCCGGCTGACGTAGGCGACGCTCGCACCCTCGCAACTCTGCCTCCCACGGATGTCGCCGCAGACAACGTGACGCCACCTCGACGCCAGAACGTCCGCGATCGAAGCTCCGGACGCTCGCCTCAGCCACTGGGGTGAATCGATGAGGCGCCTGAAGTGATGCCGGATTCGTGGTCGCGCGGCCTCAATCGTCGTCACGCGTCTCTTCGGTCTTCGGGGCTTTGCAAGCCGGAGGTCACCGGTTCGATCCCGGTACGCTCCATCGCCAGGCATGAACCGACGCGATCGTCGGGCGGCGTGACCGCCGCCGAAAGGCAGTTCGAAGTCCGTCTGGCGGCCGACCGCGACCGCGTTCCATTGGCCCGGTTGTTCGCGGCCGTCGCCGAGGAGCGGGACGGGATCGCGACGGAGCCGCCGGTGGACGTCGATGCCTGGGCCGCCCGGTGGAGAATCGAAGGCACCCTGGTCGCGGAGGCCGGCGGCGAGGTGATCGGGTCGATCCACGTCGAGGTCAGTCGGTTCGGGTTCGGCGAGATCGGGATGGCCGTGGCCCGCGACTGGCGCGGTCGCGGGGTCGGGTCGGCGCTGCTCACGGCAGCTATCGACTGGGCGCGGGAGCAGGGCCTGCACAAGCTCGTGCTCGGCGTCTTCCCGCACAACGCCGCGGGCCTCGCGCTGTACCGCAAGCACGGGTTCGTCGAGGAGGGCTACCGAGCCAGGCAATACCGCCGGTCAAACGGCGAGCTGTGGGACTCGGTCGAGATGGGGCTCGTCCTCTAACCGCCTGCGCAACCGGCAGATACAGCCGTCGTAGCGGGCGAACGAGTCACGTGATGAGTGCCACCGGCATCGAGAGCCTCTCGTCGCTCCGCGGGACCGCGCCGCGCGTCCTCGATGACGGGGTGCGGACACGGGGGCGGCGTCGGCGTCCGCTACCGGACGGGGCCGGAGTCGTGATGCGGCAGCGCGCCGCACGCCGACCCTTGCTGGAAGAGCGTCGTCCCTGGCGCCGGCGCCGCGGACGGCACGCGCCTACGGATCTACTGCTACATCCGCGGCGCGAGCGTCCACGACGAGACCTGGTGGGCGAAGGTCGGCGTGCGGTCGGATGTGTACGTCCCCGCCACGGTCCTCGCAGCGGGTCACGCGGGCCGTCCCGCAACGGCGACGTCCTGCTAGGGCGCCTGGCGCTCGAGCAGGACTTCGAGCTTCTCCACCGAGATTCGGCGCATGCCGGAGTCGTCCGGCGGAGACATGCCGTCGAGCGTCTCGCTGCCGATCCGGAGGTTCTCCTCCGAGTCGAAGCGGACGACGACGCGGACGTGGTTGTTCTCGCGGTCGAAGCCGACCATGATCGACTTCGCCGGAATCCCCGGAGGCGGCCCGGGCTCCTTGTTGATCTCGTCGACGATGCTTCGCGCGGCGGCTTCGTCGCCCTCGAACGTGGCTACGCGGACCCAGTCGGACACGGCTCCTCCTTCGTCGCGGATGACGCCGCGGAGGTTACTAACTACGCGATCTTCAATGCGACATCCGTCGTGAACGGCGGGACGGCGAGCGTCTGACGACCGGCCGGGACGTTTCGCACGCGGAGCGTCCGCCCGGAGGCCGGGTCGGTCCAGACGGCCCGTCCCGCATGCGCCGGGCTCACGACCACCGTCGCACCCGTCACCTGCGTCGAGTGGCTCGCGCCGTCGACCATGTACAGGCCGTACTCCTTCGGCCCGCGGAGCGCGTAGGCGCGGAGGTCGGAGCGGCCCGGAACCGACGGCGTCACGAAGTGTGCACGAGGGTCGAAGCCCCGCATCCAGCGCGAGAGCACGCGCACGTAGCCGCGCTCCTCCGGCCCGAGGTAGATGTTCGCGGCCTCGTCGGCAAGGTAGTGCTTCGTCGCGCTCGTGTTCCAGAAGACGAAGGTCGCCTCGGCGAAGAACGCCGTCCACGCGCGCAGGCGCATGCGCACCGCGGAGCCCGGATCCCAGTTGCGCTGGGCGTTCCCCTGCTCGTCGACGAACGTCGGCTTGCCGTAGCGGCGGGCAGGCTCGGCCCGGAGGCGCTGCCAGGCCGTCGAGTCGGATTCGAGCTCGGGTTCGTTCTGGTACCAGTGGTCGGAGCCGAAGTCGATCCCGGGCAGATCGGGCCGCGAGTAGCTCGTTCCGATCGGGTGCCGGTACGGGTCGATCCGCCGCAGATAGGCCGCGACCTGCGCATACCAGCCGTCCGAGACGCGCGCCTCGTTCATCAGCTCCCAGAAGTCGACGGAGGCGCCGTACCGGGCGACGACGTACCTCACGTACCGCTCGACCGCCGCCAGCTGCGCGTCGGTCCCGGACGGGAACGGCGGCGTGTTCCCGAACAGCACGAACTCGATCCGGAAGCCGTGGCGGCGGAGCGAGGAGACGAGCTCGTCCGCGGTGATGCCGCCCTGCTGCGAATACACGTTGCCGGCGGGGTCGATCCGGTCGTAGAGGTCAAAGCTGCAGTTGTCCGGCCCCCAGCGGAACAGATCGAAGCCGGCGGCCGCGAAGGTCTTCAGGTACGGCTCGAGGCTCGTCCAGTGCGGCGGCCCCTGGCCTCCGTCGAAGCCGAAGCCGGTGAGCGGGTCGTCGGTGTAGACGGGGAGCGTGCAGTCCTGGATCCCGAGCGCGTCGTAGGACTCTCCGTCGGAGAACGTCCACCGGAAGCGGTTGTGGGGATCACGCTGGACGAAGCCGGGCGACGGGCCGGTCACGACCAGGAAGGCCCCGTGCCGCGTTGCGACGCGCGTCCGGTCGGCGATCCGGGCCGTCCACGTGTAGCGGCCGAGCTGCGAGGGCGCGAAGCGGAACTTCCAGGTGTGGCCGCCCGCGTAGAAGCCGCCGATCTCGACCTGCCGGCCGTGCGGCGGCTCGAACGTCACACCGAGCGTGACGTCCTCCCACGGGTTGCCGGACGAGGGGGTGAAGCCGATCGACTGCTCGAAGACGCCGTAGCGCGGCACGTGCGGCAGCGGTGCGGCCGTCGCGAGCTCCGTGCCGAGGGCCGCGGCGGTCAGCACGAACGGCACGAGCAGCAGGCGCATCGCCCTCATCCTCCGACAGTACCCCGGGCCTGGAGGCGTAGATTCGCGTCGTGGGACGACGGACTCGCGGAGGCAGCAGCCCTCGTGTCGGCCCCGCCGCGGCCTGGCGGCTGATCGGCAGCCGGAACTTCGGCCCCTACTTCGTCGGCAACGCGCTCTCGTCGAGCGGCACCTGGTTCCAGAACCTGGCCGGCTCGATCCTCGTCTACCGGCTGACGCACTCCCCGTTCCTGCTCGGGATCCTGAACGTGGCGCAGTTCGGGCCCGTGCTGCTCCTCGCTCCCTGGACCGGCCTCGCCGCCGACCGGTTCGACCGCCGGCGACTGCTGCTCGTGACGCAGCTCGCGGCCGCTGCGCTCTCCGGCCTGCTGGCGCTGCTCGCGTGGGCCGGCGCGGCCGAGGCGTGGGTCGTGATCCTGTTCGGCTTCGCCCTCGGCGTGACGAGCGCGTTCTCGGCCCCGTCGTCCGGCGCGCTGATCGGCCAGCTCGTCTCACGACGGGAACTCCCTTCCGCGGTCGGCCTCAACTCGATGGCCTACAACCTCGCGCGGACGATCGGACCCGTGCTGGCCGCCGTGACCGTCCATTCGCTGGGGATCCCGGCCGCGTTCGCGATCAACTCGGCCTCGTACCTGGCTCTCGTCGCCGGTCTCCTGGTCGTGCACGCGCGGCCGCAGGAGCGACCGCCGCGCGCGGAGTCGAAGCTGAGGGCGAGCCTGCAGTTCGTCTGGGAACGGCCGCAGCTCCTCGCGCTGCTGCTGGTCGTCACCGCCGTCGGCTTCGCCTCCGACCCCGTGAACACCGAGGCGCCCGCGTTCGCGCACGCGTTCGGCAAGCCCGACACGACCGCGGGGTTCATCATCGGCGTCTTCGGCGCCGGCGCCGTCCTGGCCGCGCTGACACTCGCCGGCCGGGTCGCGGGGTCGCGGATGCGGATGGCCGTGACCCTGACGCTGCTCGGCGGTGGGATCGTCGCGTTCTCGCTCAGCCCGTGGCTCGAGCTCGGCTACGTCTTCTTGTTCGTCGCCGGCTTCGGCTACCTGGCCTCGAACACGTCGGCGACGTCGAGGCTGCAGCTCGGCGTAGCGGAGTCGCAGCGGGGGCGGATCATGGCGCTCTGGAGCGTCGCGTTCCTCGGCCTGCGGCCGCTCGCGAGCCTCGTCGACGGCGTGCTCTCCGGCCTGTTCGGCGTTCGCGTCGCCGGGGTCGTCCTCGCGCTCCCCGCGCTCGCTGCGGCGGGGCTGATCCTCCGACTCCGCGACCGGCGCCTCAGCCGCAGCCAGCCGACGGTGGTTCCGGAGCGCATCTAGGTCGTCACGGGACGGCCGATGCGTGCGCGCACCGCCGACCAGAACCAGCGCACCTCGCTGCCGCGCGGGAGCAGGTCGGACGGGCGGCCGCCGAGCGCGCGGAGGAAGAGCACCGCCATCGCGAGGCCGCCGGCCGTGTATGAGAGCACGGACGCGATCGAGGCGCCGAGGTCGGCGTGCGAGGGGATCAGCAGGGCGTCGGTGACGGCCGTGACTGCGAACGCGGCCAGGATCCCGGCGGTCTCGAGGAGCGGCCGGTTCTGCGACGTGAGGGCGACGCCGAGCTGCTTGATCGCCGCAATCCCGAACGCGCCGAGCGCGAGGATGCGCAGGTCGCGGACCGAGCCGGCGAACTCGCTGCCGAAGATCGTCACGCAGAGGAACGGCGCTGCGACGATCAGGAAGACGGCCGAGACGAGCGTGAGCAGGAAGCCCGCGCGGAAGCCGACGGACGCCTGGCGCGACGCCTCCTTGCGCCCGGCGCGGACGAGGTCGGGCCGCTGAACGGTCGCGAGCGCGTTCGGTAGGAAGAACAGCACCTCCGACCAGGCCACGGCGACGCTGTACAGGCCGAGTGGCTTCGCGCCCGCGATCGAGCCGAGCAGCCACTGGTCGAGCCGGTAGTTCCCGACCATGCCGATCGAGCCGGCGTGCGTCTTCAGCCCGAAGCCGACCATGCGCCCGGCCAGCCGGCGGTCCGCCCGGCCGAAGCTGCCGAGCCGGACGTGGACGTACCAGACGATCAGCAGGAGACCGAGCGTCTGACCGGCCGCCCACGCGATCACCGCGTTACGGACGCTCAGATGGCCGGTCGCATAGAGCACCGCGTTCAGCGCGGCGTTCGCGATCGGGCCGAGCAGGATGACCGTGTTCGCGACCGCGAAGCGGTACTCGACGAGCGCGAGCATGTAGAGGTAGTAGGCGAGGATCAGGACCGGCACGCAGCCGAGCGCGATCCAGCGCGTGCCCGGGTCGACCCCTCCCCCGACCGCGGGGAAGAGGCGGATCAGCAGCGTCACGACGCCGATCGCGGCCGCCCCGAGGACGAGCGACAGCGCGACCGACGTGCCCGCGAGGGACGGGAGCAGCTTCCGGTCGCGGCCGCCGAAGTTCATCACCGAGGTCTGGACGCCGAGATTCGAGAGCTGGGAGACGAGCATGGCCATCGTCAGCACGAAGGCGACCTGGCCCCGGCCCTCCGGCCCGAGCGCCCGCGAGACGATCAGCACGTTCACGAGGCCGAGCGCGGCACCCGCGACCTGCTGGCCGTAGGTGCCGATCACGTTCACGACCGACGAGCGGCGTCTGGGCGCGGCGGCGCCTGGTTCTCGACCCATGCACTCATCTTGGGCGTGATTTCCGATCGCCTCAACCCCATGCGGCCCCGCGCTTTCTGACCCATGACGAGACCGAGTACGCGAACGGCATCTCGACCACCGACATGGAACGCGTTTCGCCGTCCGGGACGGAGAGCTGATCCCCTGGGACTGGGATGCGGACTTCGGGATCGCCGTCCGCGACGCCGAGGCCGTGCTGACGCTGCGCGAGGAGATGGAGGCGGCCGGACACCACGCCTATCTGGGCGACCCGGCGTCGATCCGGCTCTACTCGATCCCGATCCGCCCGGGCCGGACGAGTCAGACCCGGCGCTGATCAGGGCGGAGCGGTCTCTCGAGTGGACGCAGCGGGCGATCGCGGAGCTCGAGCGGCCCTCGGCCGGAATGGCCGTGCGCCGCTGGAGCCGGCGCACGATCAGGCTCGCGCGCCGGCTCCGCTAGCTCGACCTCCGCTCAGCCCCCCAGCTTCGCGCAGGTCTTGTCGTTCTTGGCGGCGTCGTTCAGCTCCTTCGTCGAGTACTTGTCGAGGGCGCTGAACGCCACGCCGATGCGGTTCGCGCTGGACTGGATCGTCTGCGCGAGCGCTTCCGCCTTCGTCGAGAAGGCCTTCGCGCTACCCGTCGGCAGCTTCTGCGCGCTCGACTTCGCCTGCTTGAACGCCGTGTCGAGCTGATTGAACGCGGACAGCACGCCGCTCTGGATCTTCGAGCCGTTCTTCACGTCCGGCGCGCCGACGTGCTTGATCTGCGAAATCATCTTGTCGGTCGAGTGCACGACGGCGCCGAGGAAGCCGACGAGCTTCGCCTTCACCGACGGGACGTTCACCTTGCCGCCCTTCTTGAGCGTCAGCAGGGTGGCGTTGAGCTTGGCCGTATCCGACTTGACGGTCTTCTCCCACGTCACGACGGAGCCACAGAAAGCGGAGACCCACGTCTTCGGCGGCGAGCTCTTCTGGGCGCCGGCGGCGACGCCGCTCAGGACGAGCGCGAGCAGCAGGGAAGCCGTCACGGCCAGGGACTTGATTCGCAAGGAGGTTCCTTTCGGTCGTTGCCTGCGGGCGATGTGAACCGGGGTCAGCTTAGCCAGGTAGATCGGGATCCGCTATCCCTCGGCCCGGCGGCGCTGCTCCTCCTCGCGGTCGCGCTTCGCCGCCCGCCAGAAGATCCAGCCCACGATCGCGAGGGCGACGAAGCCGATACCGATGCCCGCGGCGGCGATGACCGCGACGGCCGTCTCCTGCGAGACCCCGGCGCCGATCACGTCGCGACCTCGGTCGGGTGCCGCCGGAGCGCACTGTCGACGATCGCCCCGACGGTCTCCGCCGGAGTCAACCCCTTTTCCGCCGCGGCTGCGTAGATTCCGGCACCCTCGAGCAGCGCCGGCAGGGCGTTCACCTCGAGGAACCAGAGCGTCCCGTCGTCGGCGACGCGGAAGTCCGCGCGGGCGAAGTCGCGCACCGAGCAGGCATCGAACACCGTCGCGGCGGCGGCGGCGAGCCCGGCCTCCTGCTCGTCGGCGAGCGAGGCACGCACCCGAACCTCGACGTCGTCGGGCCGTTCGTTCTTGAGCTCGTAGTGGTAGAAGGCGGCGTGGTCCGCGAACACGTACTCCACTGCGGCGAGGGCGCCGTACGGCTCGAGGAACGCGACGCTGACGTCCCGGCCCGGGACGAACTGCTCGACCAGCACCCCGTCCGGGAAGCGCTCGACCGCGGCCTCCGCCACCCTGCGCGTGTCGTCGGCCGTGACGGCGACGGAGCCGGCCCGGATGCCCATCGAGCTGCCCTCGAAGTTCGGCTTGACGATCAGCGGCGGTTCGATCGCCAGACGGTCGAGGTCTGACGAGGCCTGCACGAGAAGCGACGGCGGTGTCGCGACGCCGGCCGCCGCGGCGAGGACCTTCGTCAGCCCCTTGTCGAGCGTGACCGCGCAGGTCCACGGGCCCGAGCCGGTGTACGGGAGCCCGAGCTCCTCGTACAGCGACGGGTAGAGCGCCTCGCGAAACGTCCCGGTGCGGCCCTCGGCCGTGTTGAAGACGAGGTCCGGCGCCGACGAGGCGAGCCGCTCGACGAACGCGGGCAGCGGCACGCCCGCGTCGACGAGCACGACGTCGTGACCGAGTTCGTCGAGCAGGCCGGCGACGTAGTCCACCGTCTCCTGCGTGTCGAACTCCGCCTCTGCCTCCGCCGCCTCGTGCTGCACGTTGAAGACGTAGGCGACACGCACCGGCGCACGGTAGCTGGCACCTCCGCAACGTGCGATTCTCAGCCCCTCGTGCTGGCGCTCAGACGGCAGCTGTCGGAGTCGGGCTCGGCGTTCGCGTCGGTCGCGCACAACCGGGGCCTGCGGCTGCTCAGCCTGGCGCTGACGGGGTCCTGCGTCGGCCACTGGTCGTACGTGGTGGCCGTGTCCGTCTACGCCTACCACTCCGGCGGCGCGCGGGCCGTCGGCGTCGTCTGGCTGGTGCGGATGATCCCCGCCGCGATCGCCTCCCCGTTCGCTTCGCTTCTCGGCGACCGCTACCCGCGCGTCGCCGTGCTCGTCGTGACCGACCTCGTGCGGGCCGGCCTCATGGTCGCAGCGGCCGCGGCCATCTGGGCCGATTCCCCGCGGGCAGTCGTCTTCGGGCTCGCGGCGCTCGTCAGCCTCGCCGCCACGCCCGCGGAGCCGGCGTTCGGCGGGCTGATGCCGCAGCTCGCGACGACACCGGCCGAGCTGACGGCGGCCAACGTCGCGTCGTCGGCGATCCAGAGCGTCGGCTTCTTCGCCGGGCCGGCGCTCGGCGGGATCGTCCTCGCCGTCGCCGGGCCACCTACGGCGATCGTCGTCACCGCGGGTCTCGTGCTCTGGTCTGCGGCGCTGACGAGCCGGATCCGCCGCGTGCCTGCGGCGGCGAGCTCGTTCGACGCGCAGGCGATCGTCGACGAGCTCGGCGCCGGCTTCCGGGCCATTCGCCGCGACCGGATGCTGACGCCCCTCGTCGGGCTGCTGACCGCGACCACCCTTGTCGACGGCGCGCTCGAGGTGTTCGTGGTCGTGATCTCCCTGGAGACGATCGGCCTCGGCAACGCCGGCGTCGGCTACCTGAACGCGGCCTTCGGCGTCGGCGCGCTCGTCGGCGCACTGCTCTCGACGCTGCTCGTCGGCACGCGGCGGCTGAGCATCCCGTTCGTCGCCGGCGTGCTGCTGTGGGGTATCCCGATCGCGCTGCTCGCCGCGGTCAGCGCCCCGGCCGCAGCGGTCGTGCTGCTCGCAG
>Ga0070713_100003681_pt1 | contig 10146 bp, 7 predicted proteins | sample LARL82metaG_FD_65465 | JGI IMG/M metagenome (GOLD analysis project Ga0070713, IMG submission 65465) | Corn, switchgrass and miscanthus rhizosphere microbial communities from Kellogg Biological Station, Michigan, USA - LAR L8-2 metaG | ecosystem: Host-associated > Plants > Roots > Rhizosphere ... | reverse complement strand
GCCAGGGCCTGTGCGCGTACGTCAACATCGTGCTGGCCGATACCGAGTCGCGCGAGCAGCTCCTGCGCGACCTTGGCCGATTCGTGGCTACCCGGGGCGGCCGGGCCTCGGTGACCCGCAGCGCCGATCGCGGCGCCCGGCTGCGTTCCTGCGCCTGAGCTTCGACCTGGGGCACGCCCGGCATCCACGCGCACTACGCGGCGACGGGTACCTGACCGTCCGCTGCCACCAACTCGGCGTAGCGGCCGCCGACCGCGACCAGCTCGTCGTGGTCGCCGAGCTCGACCACACGACCGCGGTCCAGCACTGCGATCCGGTCCGCGGACCGCACGGTCGACAGACGGTGGGCGACGGTGATCGTGGTCCGCCCGGCGGACAGCTCGTCGAGCGCCGCCTGTACGGAGCGCTCGGTGCGGGTGTCCAGTGCGCTGGTCGCCTCGTCGAGGACCAGCACCGGCGGGTTGCGCAGCACGGTGCGAGCGATCGCAAGCCGCTGCTTCTCGCCGCCGGAGAACCGGTATCCGCGCTCTCCGACCACCGTCTCGTACCCCTCCGGCAACGACGCGATGAGGTCGTGGATCCGGGCGGCACGGGCGGCCGCCACCAGTTCGGCGTCGGTTGCGTCCGGGCGGGCGAAGCGGAGGTTCTCGGCGATCGAGGCGTGCAGCAGGTACGGATCCTGGGAGACGACGCCGACCGTCGATGCGAGCGTGGCCAGGGACAGGTCGCGGACGTCGACGCCGTCGATCGTGATCGAGCCGGAGTCCACGTCGTACAGGCGGGCGAGCAGGTAGCCGAACGTGGTCTTGCCGGAACCGGTCGCGCCGACCACGGCGAGCGTCGACCCGGCGGGTACGTCGAGCGAGACGTCGGTCAGCGTCGGCGCGCCCGGCTCGTACGCGAAGGAGACATCGGAGAACCGCACGTCGCCGCGCACCTCGGGCAGCGCGACCGGCGACGGGCTCTCGACGATGTCGACCGGCAGGTCCAGGTACTCGAAGATGCGCGCGAACAGCGCCAGCGAGCTCTGCACCTGCACTCCGGTGCGCAGCAGCGCGTTCAGCGGGTTGAACAGGGAGTTCTGCAGAGTCGTGAACGCGACCAGCGTGCCGATCGAGACGGTCGAGCCGCCGGCCAGCGCGAGACCACCCAGCCAGTAGGTGACGGCGGGAACCGCGGCGAACGTGATCGAGATCGTGGACTGCTGCCACTTGCCGGCCATCTGGGAGCGGACCTCGAGGTCGGCCAGCCCGCTCGCGTCGCCGGCGAAGCGCTCGGTCAGCTCGGGCGAGCGGCCCATGCTGCGTCCGAGCAGCACGCCGCTGACCGACAGCGACTCCTGCACCTGCGAGGTCATCAGGGCGAGCCGGCGCTGCCGCTCGGTGGTGATCCGGCGACGCATCGCGCCGACCCGCCGGTTGATCCACACGGTCCCGGGCAGCAGCACGAAGCTCAGCAGCGCGAGCCGCACGTCCATCGCGAGCATGGCGACGCCGCTGGCGACGACGACCGTCGCGTTCGACACGATCGACGTGGCGGTGCTGGTGACGATGGCCTGCATGCCGCCGATGTCGTTCGCGATGCGCGACTGCACCTCACCGGTGCGGGTCTTGGTGAAGAACGCCAGCGACATGCGCTGAAGGTGGGCGTACACGGCGACGCGCAGGTCTCGCATGATCCGCTGGCCGACCGTGGTCGACAGCAAGGTCTGGTAGACACCGACGATCGTGCTGACCACGGCGACGCCGACCATGCCGAGCGCGAGCACAGCCAGCAGGCCTGTGTTCTTGTGCGGCAGGGCGTTGTCGATGATGCCGCGCAGGAGGAAAGGCGAACCGAGGCCGACGAGCGACGAGGCGGCGATGAGCAAGCCGACCAGGACGAGGCGGCCGGTGTACGGGCGGAACAGGCGGAGAATGCGGCGCGGATCCACGTTGGGGTCGTCCGGGCGGACGTCGGGAAGTGGGGGCATGCGGTCTCCTACGGTTTCTGAGGTGGGCTCACAGTGAGCTTAACTCACTATCGAGCTAGACTGTTCCCGTGGACGCGGTGACCGACCAGCTCGCCGATGCCGTGCAGCAGCTAGCGCGGCGGCTGCGGCACGGGGCCCAGCACCGGCTCGCGCCACTCGGACTGACGCCGGGTCAGGGGCGGGCGCTCTCGACGCTGAACCGCGCCGGTGGACCGCTGCGAATGGCGGAGCTGGCCGAGGCGTTGCGGGTCGTGCCGCGGTCGGCGACCGGCGTGGTCGAAGGGCTTGAGGAGCTTGGCCTGGTCCGCCGGCAGACCGACCCTGCCGACCGGCGGTCAGTACTCGTCTCGCTGACCGACGTTGGCCGCGGCACGCTCGACGAGCTGGCCGAGGCGCGGCGGCAGACCGCGGAGGAGCTGTTCGGCGCGCTGGACCCAGCCGACCAGCGTCGGCTGCTCGCCCTCCTCACCCGCGTGGACGACCCCGCCGCCCAACGTTGAGCTGTCGTAGAAAGCCAGCGCCAACCGCCGCCGGGACCGATCCCGGACTCAACAGATCGGAACGGCGGCGGCCGGGAAGGATCCGCCGGCGTGCGCGACACCGTGCGTCGGGATGGCCGAAAGCCCGATGTGGAGACTCTGGCCTCCAGGGCTGATCTAGCGGCGGGCGGTGGAGCGGTCGCCGTTGCTCCGGGGCGGCACGGGGGCCGGCTCGTCCTCGGGCTCGTCGGCGTCCGCGGGCTCCGGCTCGCTGGCGACGCCGCCGGTCATGGTCGAGAGCATCTCGCGGACGTTGCGCAGCTGGTCGGTGATCGCGTCGCGGCGCTTCGACAGCGACGCCAGTTCGCGCTCGCTCTCCCGGCGCGTTCGATCCGCCTGCGCCCGCGCCTCGGCGACCAGCTCGGCCGACTCGCGCTGAGCCGCGGCCAGCATCTCCCGCGAGCGCCGCTCGGCGTCCGCGCGCATCTTCTCGGCCTCGGCCCGCAGCTGGTCGGTGCGGGCGACGGTCTCGGCCAGCTCGCGCTCGGCCGCGCTCGTGCGGGCCGTGTGGTCGGCCTCGGCCTTCTGCCGGCGCTTGGCCAGCGCGGTCTCGAAGTCCGCGGCCGCCTGAGCGGCCCGGGCCCGGACCGACTCCAGATGACCGCTGGCCTCCTCGCGGGTCGCGGCGGCTTGCGTGTCGGCATCCGCCCGCACCCTGGCCGCCTCCTGGCGTGCCTTGTCCAGCAGCCCGCCGACGTCTGCCTGCACCTTCTGCTTGTGCTCGGCGGCGTCCTTCTCGGCGGCGGCCCGCAGCGCGGCGATCTTCTTCTTCGCCTCCGCCTGCTCCCGCTCGAGCTCCTCCTTGGCCTCCTGCCGGACCGCGGCCGCCTCCTCCTCGGCGACGCGCATGACCTTCTCGATCCGTACGCCGAAACCGTTCAGTGCGGAGGCCGCCTGGTCAGCGGGCCGCTCGCCGCCCAGCTGCTGGTGCAGCTCCTCGACTCGGGACTCCAGCTGCTTCACCCGCTCGGCGAGCCGGTCGCGCTCGCTCAGCGCACCGGAGAACTCGGACTCGAGCGACGCGAGGTGCGCGTCCACCTGATCACGGTCGTAACCACGCAGTGCCACGTCGAACGGGACCGACTGGGACGCGTCGGGCATGACTGGATCCCCCAGAAAACGGAACTGGTGCTGGACGCCGGAATTCTGGCAGGGAGCAAGAATAGGCACCAGGACACCGAATGACTATGTACGCGCGGCGTACGGCCGATCACGCCGAAGCGCGGCCTAGGCGCGCAGGAGGACCAGATCGTCCCGGTGGACGACCTCTCGCCGGTACTCCGGGGCGAGCTCGCGAGTGGATCGGCCGAGCAGCTCCGGCAGCTCCGCCGCGTCGTAACCGACCAGGCCGCGGGCGACGGCCACCCCGTCCGGGCCGAGCAGCTCGACCGGGTCGCCGGCGCCGAACTCGCCCCGCACGCCGGTCACGCCCGCCGACAGCAACGAGGTCCGCCGGCGTACGACCGCGTCGACCGCGCCGGCGTCGAGGATCAGCTGGCCGCGCGGCGTGGTGGCGTGCCGAAGCCAGAACAGCCGCGACGCCGTTCGCCGGGCAGTGGCCGGGAACGCGGTGCCCACCCGGTCGCCGGCCAACGCCGCGGCCACCTGCTCGGCCGCGGCGAGCAACACCGGAACCCCCGCTCCGGAGGCGATCCGGGCAGCGTCCAGCTTGCTCGCCATCCCGCCGGTGCCGACGCCGGACGCGCCGGGCCGGCGGATCCGCACGCCGGCCAGATCCTTCTCGCCGCGCACCTCCGGGACCAGCCGGGCACCCGGCCGGCGCGGGTCGCCGTCGTACAGACCGTCCACATCGGACAGAAGGACCAGCGCGTCGGCGGCGACGAGGTGCGCGACCAGCGCTGCCAGCCGGTCGTTGTCGCCGAACCGGATCTCCTCGGTGGCGACGGCGTCGTTCTCGTTCACCACCGGCACCACGCCGAGCGACAGCAGCCGTTCCAGGGTGCGGTTGGCGTTGCGGTAGTGCGCCCGGCGGACCAGGTCGTCGGCGGTGAGCAGCACCTGCCCGACCAGCAGGCTGGACCGGGCGAACGACGCGGCGTAGCGCTCCACCAGCAGCATCTGGCCGACGCTCGCCGCCGCCTGCTGGGTGGCCAGGTCCCGCGGGCGGACCGGCAGCGACAGCGGCGCCAGCCCGGCCGCGATAGCACCCGAGGAGACGAGCACGACCTGGGTGCCGGCCGCGCGGCGCGCGCTGAGCACGTCGACCAGCGCGTCCAGACGACGCGGGTCGATGCCGCCGGCGGCGGTGGTCAGCGAGGAGGAGCCGACCTTGACGACGAGCCGGTTGGCCCGACGGACCGCGTCCCGGACGGTCATCGCCGGCGCGGGCCGCCCCGGCCCGGGCGGCGGTGCCGGGCGAGCGCCTCCGGCGGGATGTCGTCCTCCTCCAGCGACTCGGCCGCATCGGGGTCGATCCCGGCGTGCCGGGTCCGGTAAGCGACGAGCCGCTCGGCGGAGGACGCCCGGGTCCGCGTCTCCACCCGCGCGTCGGTGCCGCGGGGACCGTCGCCGGCCTCGGCCGCGTTGGCCAGGGTCGGCTCCCAGTCGAAGGTGACCTCGCCGATGGTGACCGCGGCGCCGGCGACCGCGCCGGCTTTGACCAGCTCGTCCTCGACGCCGAGCCGGGCCAGCCGGTCGGCCAGGTAGCCGACGGCCTCGTCGTTGCCGAAGTCGGTCTGCGTGACCCACCGCTCCGGCCGCTCGCCGCGGACCACGAACGCGTCCGGGTCCTCCGGCTCTCGCTCGACCGTGAACCCGCCGTCGTCCACCCCGGCCGGGCGCAGCACGATCCGGGTCGGCTCGGGCGGCGGCAGGCTGGCGCGGTAGCGCTCGACCTCAGCGGCCAGCGCGTAGGACAGTTCGGCCAGGCCCTCGTGGGTGGCCGCGCTGATCTCGAACACCGGCCAGCCGCGCTCGGCCAGGTCCGGCCGCACGATCTCGGCCAGCGCTCGCGCGTCCGGCACGTCGACCTTGTTCAGAGCCACGAGCCGCGGGCGGTCGGCCAGCGTCGTGTCGTACTGGTCCAGTTCGCGCTCGAGAGCGTCGATGTCCGCGACCGGGTCGCGGCCAGGTTCCTCGGTGGCGCAGTCGATGACGTGCAGCAGGACGGCGCAGCGTTCGATGTGCCGGAGGAACTCGATCCCCAGCCCCTTGCCCTGGGCCGCACCCGGAATCAGCCCCGGCACGTCGGCAACCGTGTACGTCGTGCCGCCCGCCTGCACGACGCCCAGGTTCGGCTGCAGGGTGGTGAACGGGTAGTCGGCGATCTTCGGCCGGGCCGCGGACAGGGCCGCGACCAGCGAGGACTTGCCGGCGCTTGGGAAACCCACGAGGCCGACGTCGGCGACGCTCTTCAGCTCCAGCACGAGGTCGCGGGTCTCCCCCGGCTCGCCGAGCAGCGCGAACCCGGGCGCCTTGCGGCGCTTCGACGCGAGCGCGTGGTTGCCGAGACCGCCGCGACCGCCGCGGGCCGCGACGAACTGGGTGCCGGCGCCGGTCAGGTCGGCCAGCATCGCGCCGTCTGCGGTCTGCACGACCGTGCCGTCAGGGACGCGCAGTTCCAGCGACTCACCAGCCGCGCCGGTCCGCAGGCTGCCCATCCCCTGCTTGCCGTTCCCGGCACGCTGATGCGGATGGAAGTGGAAGTCCAGCAGCGTGTGCACGCCTGGGTCGACGACGAGCACGACGTCGCCACCGTGGCCGCCATTGCCGCCGTCCGGTCCCCCCAGCGGCTTGAACTTCTCCCGGTGGATGGAGGCAGCACCGTGACCGCCGTTACCGGCGACCGCATGCAGCACGACGCGGTCGACGAACGAGGCCACGGGACGTACTCCTTCCATGCGAAAGGCGGGCCCACCCAGGGGCCCGCCTTCCGAAACCGATCCGGTGCTGTCAGCCCTCGCTGGGCGGCAGGATGCTCACGACCTTTCGGCCGCGGCGCTCCCCGAACTTCACGTGGCCCGCGGCCAGCGCGAACAGCGTGTCGTCACCGCCTCGGCCGACCAGGTCGCCCGGGTGGAACTTGGTGCCGCGCTGGCGGACGAGGATCTCGCCGGCGTTGACCAGCTGGCCGCCGTACCGCTTGACGCCGAGTCGCTGCGCGGCGGAGTCGCGGCCGTTGCGGGAGCTGGACGCGCCCTTCTTGTGTGCCATCTCTACTTCCCGCTCTCGATGCCGGTGACCTTGATCTGGGTCAGCGGCTGACGGTGACCCATCCGGCGGTGGTAGCCGGTCTTGTTCCGGAAGTGGTGGATCTTGATCTTGGGGCCCTTGGTGTGGGCGACGACCTCGCCGGTCACCGCGACCTTGGCCAGCGCGTCGGCGTCGGTGGTGACGTCCTCGCCGTCGACCAGGAGCAGAGCCGGAAGGTCGACGCTGGCACCGGGCTCGCCGACGATCTTCTCGACCTCGACGACGTCACCGACGGCAACCTTGTACTGCTTGCCGCCCGTCTTGACGATGGCGTACATCGACGACTGCTCCTCGGTGGTGTGATCGCGCGAAATCGGGTCCACGTCGCGGTGGGCCAGTAGGACAGGGTACGGACCGGCCGGAGGGCGGGTCAAACCGCCCCCGGCGGTCACTCGCCGGACACGGGCTGTGGGGGTCCGGCCGGGCGACTGGCCGTGCGGCGGCGGCGCCGCGGAGCGCCGTCACCGACCGCTCCGTTGGAGCCGGCGACCGGCTCCGGCGCGGACGGGAACTCGACGGTGTCGGTGCCGGGGGCGACGACGCCGTTCGAGCCGGCGACCGGTTCGGAGCCGTCCGGGGCGGTGCCGCCGGACGGGGACTCCGGTCGGGTCGCCGACGTGGGCGCCTCACCGTCGTTCGCCAGGGCCCCGACGGTCTCCAGCGGGCCGGCCGGTGCGTCGGTCGGCGGCGGAGATCCGGCGGCTCCGTCGATCGGCGGCGGAGATCCGGCGGCGGCCTCAGCCCGGCGGCGACCCCGCCTCCGACTCGACCCGGCGCTCGCGCCAGCAGCCGACGCCCCGTCGCCACCGGGCCCGGCGGTCGCGCCGGCAGGCTCCGTTGCCGTCGGTTCGGGGGCGTCGGGGTCGGGCACGGGCTCGGCTGCGTTGGGCGGACCAGCGTTCGGGTCAGGGACGGCGTGCGGCAGCTCGCCGATCCCCACCGCGACCGCGGCCGGCGGCTCGCTCGCCGCCCGTACGGTCACGTCTGCCTCGGGCTCGACCGCCTCGACGGTGTCGACCGCCTCGTCGGCCGCGCGATGATCTTCGGAGGCCACGTCGACCTCGTCCGCCGTCGGCTGCGGACCGCGCGAGGCGATCATCGCCGGCGTGGGCGGTCCAGCCTCCGCGACCGCGCCGCGCCGACCGCGCCGGCCCGGCCGCGACACCGGCTCGGACACCTTCTTGCGCGAGTCGTCGACCGGCTCGGTGTGCACGAGCAGCCCACGGCCGCCACAGGTCGGGCACGGCTCGGAGAACGCCTCGAGCAGGCCCTGCCCGACCCGCTTGCGGGTCATCTGCACGAGCCCCAGCGAGGTCACCTCGGCGACCTGGTGCTTGGTCCGGTCCCGACCGAGGCACTCGGTGAGCCGCCGCAGGACCAGGTCGCGGTTCGACTCCAGCACCATGTCGATGAAGTCGATGACGATGATGCCGCCGATGTCCCGCAGCCGGAGCTGGCGGACGATCTCCTCTGCCGCCTCCAGGTTGTTCCGGGTCACGGTCTGTTCCAGGTTGCCGCCCTGGCCGACGAACTTGCCGGTGTTGACGTCGATGACCGTCATCGCCTCGGTGCGGTCGATGATCAGCGAACCGCCGGAGGGCAGCCAGACCTTGCGGTCGAGCCCCTTGAGCAGCTGCTCGTCGATGCGCAGGTCGTGGAACGCGTCGCCGTCGCCGGTCCACTTGTCCAGCCGGGGCAGCAGGTCCGGCGCCACGTGGTCGACGTACTGGCTGATCATCTCCCAGGCGTCGGCGCCGGACACGACCAGCTTGGTGAAGTCCTCGTTGAAGACGTCCCGGACGACCCGAAGCTCCAGGTCCGGCTCGGCGGACAGCAGGGTCGGCGCGGACTTGGTCTGCGTCGCCTTGCGCTGGATCGACTCCCACTGCGCCTTGAGCCGCTCGACGTCGCGGGTGAGCTCCTCCTCGCTCGCGCCCTCGGCGGCCGTCCGGATGATCACGCCGGCGTTGTCCGGCACGATCCGGCGCAGGACGTCCTTCAGCCGCGCCCGCTCGGTGTCCGGGAGCTTGCGGCTGATGCCGGTCATCGAGCCGTTCGGCACGTACACGAGGTAGCGGCCCGGGAGGCTGACCTGGCTGGTCAGCCGGGCGCCCTTGTGCCCGATCGGGTCCTTGGTGACCTGCACGACGATGTTGTCGCCCGACTTCAGCGCGTGCTCGATGCTGCGGGCGCGGCCCTCGAGCCCGGCGACGTCCCAGTTGACCTCGCCGGCGTAGAGGACGGCGTTGCGGCCCTTGCCGATGTCGACGAACGCCGCCTCCATGCTGGGCAGCACGTTCTGCACACGACCGAGGTAGACGTTGCCCGCGTACGAGGTGGAGCTGGCCTTGGTCACGTAGTGCTCGACGAGGATGTCGTCCTCGAGCACCGCGATCTGGGTGCGGTCGCCGCGCTGGCGGACGACCATCACGCGGTCGACCGCCTCGCGGCGGGCCAGGAACTCCGCCTCGCTGAGGATCGGCGCCCGGCGCCGGCCGGTGTCGCGGCCCTCGCGGCGGCGCTGCCGCTTGGCCTCCAGGCGGGTCGAGCCGCGTACGGCCCTGACCTCGTCGTCGGTGCTCGGCTTGGCCTGGCGGCCGCCGTCGCGGATGTGCACCACCGTGTCCGGCGGGTCGTCGTCGGCCGTCTCGTCGGTGTCGGCACTGCCGCCGCCGCGGCGGCGACGACGCCGGCGCCGGCGGGAGGACGAGCGCTCGCCGTCCTCGGCAGTCTCCTCGGCTTCCTCGGCCTCCGGCTCGTCGGCGCCCTCGTCGGCGGTCTCCTCGCTCTCGCCGCCGGTGCGGCCCCGGCCCCGACCTCGGCGGCCGCGGCGGCGCCGGCGGCGGTCGCCGATGCCCTCGGCGTCCTCGGCACCGGCGTCCTCCGGCTCCTCCGGCTCCTCGGTGTCCTCCGGCTGGGTCTCCGTCAGCTGGACCTGATCCGGCTCGGGGGCCGGCTGCTCCTCGGCGGCGCGGGTACGGCGCCGGCGGCGGGGCTGGGTCTCAACCTGGGTCTCGGCCTGGGTCTCGGCCTGGGTCTCGGCCTGGGTCTCGGCCTGGGTCTCGGCCTGGGTCCCGGCCTGGGTCTCGGCCCGGGTCCCGGCCCGGGTCCCGGCCCGGGTCTCGGCGACGGCGGGCTCGGTCGGCGCCTCGGCGGCGCGGCGGCGGCGGCGCGGGGCCGGGGACTCCGTCTCGGTCGGCGCGACGAACATCACGGCGGCCGGGGGCGGGCTGGTCTGGGGAGCCGTCGCGCGCCGCCGGGTTCGGCGGGTCGGCTCGGCCGGGACTTCCGTGAACGGGGCAGCCGCGGAGGCAGGGGTCGACTGGTCTGCCTCAGCCGGCTCCGCCTTCTCCTCCCGCTCAGCCGCCTCGTCGGTGGTGGCGGGCTGGTCGGCGGCCTTCGTGGTGCGGGAGCGGCGCCGAC
>Ga0070713_100003680_pt1 | contig 10146 bp, 3 predicted proteins | sample LARL82metaG_FD_65465 | JGI IMG/M metagenome (GOLD analysis project Ga0070713, IMG submission 65465) | Corn, switchgrass and miscanthus rhizosphere microbial communities from Kellogg Biological Station, Michigan, USA - LAR L8-2 metaG | ecosystem: Host-associated > Plants > Roots > Rhizosphere ... | reverse complement strand
CAAGTTGATACTTCCGTGGGTATTGAGTCCGGAAGATCACCGCTCTCAAAGTCCAACACGATGTCTGGATACTGTTCGGAAAACTGGCCGCACAAGTTCTTCAGCGAAGCAACCAAGCCTAAGTCATCAAGAACGGATGTGTGCATCTGGTGCGCGATCTGTTGGGTCTCTTGCGACGTCTTGACAACGTGCGCCCGTATCTCTTCAAGCTTGGTTCGCACATTCTTGGAAGGCAGGGGGCCGGCGGCAAGCTGGCCAATTTCGCGGGCCAGAGAACCAAGCTGATGACAAGTGTGATCATGCAGTTCGCGAGATATTCTCCGGCGCTCGTCTTCCTGAGCCCGCATGAGACTGGCAGCTAAGGCTCGTATGTCGTCGCGGCTAGTCGCCAAGTCCGATGCGAGCCGCTCTTCGATTTCCTGGGCGCGCTTGCGCTCGGTGATGTCGTGAACTGATCCGACCAGATGGGTACAGGTGCCTGTCTTGTCAAAGACAGGTGCAACGCTGACTTCCCCGGTCAACCGGCCGGCAGGATAATCAGATGTTTCTTCCCATTCCTCGATGGTTTTTTCTTCGACTGCCTTGCGGAATTTCCCCAGAACCATCGTTAGGGCCGGCTTTGGCAGGACCTCGTTCACCATTTTGCCGACCACCGCCTCTCGGCTCAGTCCCGTGACGCTTAGGAAAGCCGCGTTGACAGAAACGAAGCGGAATTGCCCTTCGGGTTCGACAGCTAGATGGAAAATAATATCCTTGACGGTATTGTAGATTGAGAAAAGACGCTGCTCGTTCTGGCGGAGCTCCTCCTCGGCCTGCTTGCGGTCTGTGAGATCCTGCATTGCCCCGATCACACGCCAGGCACTACCTGATGGATCGCGCGCAATGTAGGCACGGTCATAGATGTAGGCCCACTCGCCATCGACCCGCTGGAAACGGTACTCGCAGGTCCAGATCGATTCGCTGCCGCTAATCGCGGAGCGAAGCCCGCTGCTTGTACGTTCGCGGTCCTCGGGGTGAATACGGTCAATCCACCATTGCCAAGACTTCGAAGTCTCGGGCGGCCTTCCGTAGAGCTTTGAGTACGTCTCATTCCAGCTCACGATTCCGGTCACCAAGTCGATGTCCCAGACAGCATCGTTAGTGGCCTGGATGGCAAGCTGAAACCGCTGCCCACTTTCACGAAGTACTTGTTGCGCTTTAACCAGCGCGGCGGCGTACTTTCGGGCTCGACGGCCCTGGAGGAGAAGCGCGCCGATCAGCATACTCTGTAATGAAAACAGTGCGCCCGCGGCTACGATGCGCCACTTGTATTGTTGCCACACGTTCAGCACGCGAAAGCGAATAACGCTATCCTCCGGCAGCCTGTTTTCGCGAACATCCCACCGCTGAAGCTGACGCCAGTCGAAAATCGGAGTTTCGGGAGCGCTTTCAACTGGGATATTCGACGCCCGGGTTCCGGATGCAACCTTTACCGTCATTTCCGCCAATCTAGTCGTATTGGCTTCCATGGTCCAAACATAGCCGCCCACGATTCCGAGGCCGACGTTTCTATAGGACATCCCGTACATCGGGACCGGCGCCAAAGGGGTAATCAACTTGAGAACCTCGTGAGACTCCAAGAGCTTACCTTGTTCATCCCGTGCCCGCTGCCATACGTACAGGACGATGGACCGCTTCGGCAAGTTTTTCACTCTGACCATCAACGCTTGAAGTGGCAGGTCGGTGAGATATGTAATGGCCACTTTGCCTTCATAGTCGCGGAGTTGACTCCGTGCCATGGTCTCGTAAACTTTGTCATGCGCGGGCGTTCCGCTGATGATGAAAACCTGGTCTGTACCGGGATGCAACCTCAGCGCCAGATCCAACGTTGCTTGGTAGCTGTTTAAAAAGACGATCCCAGTGGCGCCTGCTCCTGCCTTGAGCTGCGCCGCACTGGGATAATTGGTCGCCGCGAAGACGATGGGTGTATGCGGGAAGAGGTCTTTGCGGTACTTGAAAAGAAACTCCAGGGGCGCGCTCCCAGCCGACGCGACGACATCGAGAGGGCGGCTGGCATACTTCTGCCGCATATAGTCGTACAAAAGCCTAGCCTGAGCCTCTCCCGGGAATCGAGTGGATTCCAAGAATTCGGAATAAAACTCAACGGCTCCAGGGGCGGCTGATTGCACCGCCGCTTGGAAATGGCGTTCGAAGTCCTCATTGGCTGGGTAGTCTTTCTCATCCCAGTACAGTACCAGCACGCGTTTTGGACTACCAGACTGCTGCGCCCGCCCGGTTGTGGGTGACAGCCACACTACGGACAAAAAGAGGAACACCGTTCGACCCAAGTTCGAGAACGCTTGCATCAAAAACTTAGCTTGACTCCAAGCTGCATCTGCCGCGACGACCCGGATTCGCCGGTCGGGAAGCGCGTCTTCGTGATACGCCCAAAACCCGGAGTGCCCACTACATTCCCCGGCTGACCAAAGTTTGCATGGTTCAAAAGATCGAAAACCTCGATGCGGAGCTGCATCCGAAATCTTTCACCCAGTTCAATGTTCCTCATAATCGAAAAATCCGTGTTTTCGAACCCTGGCCCGATGACCACGTTCCGTCCCAGGTTGCCAAAACCCGCAACAGGCGAAAATACCGAGGTATTGAACCAGCGATCTGCGGTGCCGATTATCGTGATCGGACCTGTTACGTTAGGCCGGAGCGTATTGGCAACGCCCGTAACCGTACTATTAGAGGTTACGATGTTGACCGGGTTGCCGCTTTGCGCCTGGATTGTAGTTGCGAGCTGCCAGTTCCGCGTGAACGGATTGCTGCGGAAAGGCAGGTCGTATATCGCACGGGCGACGAAGCGGTGGCGGGCGTCGAAGTCCGAGAGGCCACGGTCGCCACGTAGGTTATAGCTGTCCTGCACAACGATGCCCTCGGAGCTTAGGGAATTATAGTCCAGCGATTTCGACCAGGTGTAGGATACGTTAATCTGCAAGCCGCTCGCGAACGACTTACTCGCCGTGACCCATAGTGCGTTGTAACTTGAATTGCCAGTGCTCTCCGCTTGGGTAATATTGCCGAGTGGTACGTTCGGCAGTATCGCGCTCGACGGGGACACGACCGAGTAGGGCAGCACCCCATCTACCGGCTGATTAATGTTGCGCCGGAGGATGAGGTGGGTACCCTTGGAACCAAAGTAGCCCGCCATCACCGTGAGGCCTGGTAAAATCTCGCGCTGCACGTTCAAGTTCCATGACTGCAGGTAAGCATTGTCGAACTCGTGGTCCACCGTGGCTGGCGCAAGTCCGGCCGCCTGAGCAAAGTCAATCGCGTTCCCGAGCTGTATCGTTCCGGTTACCGCGAGCGGGATGGCTAGTGGGGGATTCCCACTCGTCGGTATCACCACGCTCGTCATAGGCTGATCCGCAAGGATCGCGTAGGCCCCTCGCACAGATGTCTTTCCGTCTTTGAATGGGTCCCAGGCGAAGCCGAGGCGGGGCTGGAAGTTCTTATTGTTCTGATGGTAAATATCGTCAAGGCCATGCCCGACGCGAACAAGCGAAGCAGATTGAGGATCAAAGACGATGAAACGGTTGTACCGCTCGTCAGGCGTCATGTTCCAGTCGTAGCGCAAGCCAAGCTCCAGCGTGAGATTCGGCCGCCACCTGTAGTTGGACTGGACGAACATGCCGAAGGCTCCTTGCCTGATGCTACTGGACTGGTTGCCCAGCGTCACGCTAAAGGAGTTGGCCGTATCGGCAAGGAATGCCGCGACGCTCGGGAAGTTGAATGCGCCGCTGCCCAGGCGGAAGTTGTTGTTGAGAAACTGTCGAAATTCCCCGCCGATTGTGAGCGAATTCCGTCCGCACGAACAGGTCAAGGCATCGCTGGCCACAATGGTTGTGTCGCCGCGCCCCGACGGAAAAACCGATGGGCCCCCGAAGTTCAGGGCGCCGCCGGCAATGTTGATCTGCGGCAGTCCGATGGGCTGATCTATCCCGTCGCGGATTCCGAAATCGGCGGGGTTGAGTAGCGCATTCGGCAGCGTCGCGCTCGAGAGGCGATTCAAACCAAGGCGCAACTCATTGATTCGATCTTGCCCGAAGACGTGCGTCTCGTTCAGCGAGAAAAACTGCCTTTGCGGACGCTGGCTGGCTCCGAAATTGGGAACGGTGTTACCAAGCACGGTGGGTTCTACGGTCTGGGTGAGGTCGAAGCTGTAGTAACCGTGCAGGCGGTCGGTCTGACTGAAAATGTGATCGATGTCCATCCCCCACTGATCCGCATCGACGGGCGCAGCTGCTGAACCTACGAAACGTGGTGTTCCCGCCGAATCGATGATGTTCGATCGCGGGATCAGCGTAATGAGTTGCGCGATCACACCGCTGGCGGCAGACCCGCGCTGCGCGTCGCTGAAAACCAGGCTATTTAGATCAACCTGCTGCTCCTGCCGGAGGCCTTCGTATGAGAAAAAGAAGAATGTCTTGTTCCTGATAGCGGGGCCCCCCAGATTACCGCCGAACTGATTGCGCTTGAAGGGTTGGGGCTCGCTGGAATTGAGCGTGAAGAAATTGCGGGCATCCAGGGCATCGTTTCTTAGAAACTCGAACAGTTCGCCGCGGAATTGGCTGCCACCCGAGCGAGTAGCTAGGTTGACAACCGCTCCCGAACTTTGGCCGTATTCGGCGCTCAAGCTCGAGTTGTCAATCTTGAACTCCTGAATAGCGCTGATCGAGGGTTGGAAGAGAATCGAGCTGAAGACTAGGTCGTTGAGTGTGATCCCATTGATCATGTAGTTGACCGTCTCCTCCCGATTGCCGGCGGTGTTAATCGCCAATGCTCCCAAACCTCGGCTGGGCGCGGCGGAGAATCCGGATTGTGGCGCCGTAACCGACCCGGGCGACAGTACAGCCAGGTCCAGAAAGTATCGCCCGTTGAGCGGTATTTCCTGGACCGTTCGACCGTCGATCACGTGTCCCACGGAAGTTGTGACCCGATCAATCAGCGCCGCCTGAGGTTTTACTGTGACTTCCTGGGAAACATCTCCGAGCTCGAGGTGTACATCCTGAACCAGAATTCGGGCAACGTCGATAGTCAGCGCTTCCACAATAGCGAGACGAAACCCAGGGGCGCTTACCTCCAAGCGGTACGTGCCGGCCGGCAACGCGGGAATCTCAAATATGCCTTCGCTATTGGTAAACACCAAGCTCTCTACGAAAGTCGCCGTGTCGCGTACAATGATTTTGGCGCGGGGAACCGCCCGGCCCGAGGGATCGACAACCGTCCCAGTTAAGCTGCTAGTCGGCGCTGAGTAGGCGAGCCCCACGGCGGCCCACAACAGAAGGGTGGCTGGTAGCGCAGACGATTGGCTCAACGGTTGCGATCTCAATCTCGATCTCTCTGCAGCATCCTGAACATTATGAAAAGTTCGGCATTCGCTGTGCTTCGACGAGCCAGTCTTCCGAGTGCGCCGTTGCCTAGGCGCTCTGTCGCCTGCTCAATTGCAACTCCCCTGCTGGCTTTTTGCGAGCGCGAGTACTCTCGTGGACAGCCAACTCGGCAATTGCATCATTATGGTCGCGAAAAGCTTTTTCCGGACTTGCTGATAAAGGTTGAGCTATTTCCGAATCCCGGTCTAAGGTCGGCGCATTCCAGATCCGCCACGAGACGGTAATAGCTCCTAGCCGCTCTGATGACAATCGCTAATAGGCGTTCGCATCGTACACACTGCAAAGCTTATCCTCCGCCCAGATTATACGGGCTTTTTACTGTTATTTAACCTGGTACTTTTACCAGGTCAGTATCTGGCCGCAGGGGCGGCCAACCGTGAAGTGCGAATCGTTGGCGTTCAGGAATTTTAGCTAAAACGCTCACTTGGAAACGTGTTGGCTGGTTGGTGGATGTTTGGTCGGCAATCCAGAAGCCATTTTTCAGCGATTTGGTTCGCCGCAAACGGCGTTTGGGTAGTCAGAAGCTTCCGTTAATGATATAGGCTGTCTTGGGTGGATAGTTTCCTTATGCGCCGTGGTACAGGAGTAATCTACTTCTTGATCGGCTAACCTTAGCTTTTTCAGCCATATGCCGCTTTCCGCCGGGCGACATTCGCGGTCCTTTCGGACTTCATTGCCCGCGTCACTTCACTTAAATTCCCGCGATACCCTTGTTTTGCAGCACGCGGACCACAACCTTGCGATCCTCTGCTTCATCAGCCGCCTTGGCCGTCTCCTTCGCCTCACTCTCGCCCATCGCACCTGGGGCGAGCATTCGTGACACAGGCACACGACCTTGCTGAAGGAGGATGTCGGAAACGGCTGCAGCTCGCTTTTGGCTCAGTTTCTGGTTCAAAGCGGCGCTACCGGGGGCGGAGGCGTAGCCCTTCACCTGGATCATATAGCCTTCCACGGTGGTTGCTTTTTCTGCCAGAGCTTTCAGCGGCGAGATGTACTTCGAATCCACATTCGTCTTGCCGTTAGCGAAGAGAATCGTAACTTCATCGTAAATGTAGTAATCGTCCAACTGACCGAAACGCGCAGTGTTCGCGGCGATTAATGCCTTGTTGGTTGCGATCTTCTTTTCGTGTTCTGCCAATTCCGCCTGCTGCTTCTGCAGCGCGGCATTCTGTGCTTTCAACGCCGCATTCTGCTTCTCCAACTCGGCTGTGTGTTTAGCCGTTTCTTGCTGAGTCGCTTTGGATCTGGCCTCGGTTTCGGACAGACCCGCCTGAATCGAGTAAGCCCGCTCCAGATCGTTGCCATCGAACGTTATGGACTTCGCGACGAACATTCCATTTTCGTCACGGTGGCCCTCAACCTCAATCTGCAGGCCCGGGATGAGCGCAGCCATGGACATCGTCGCCTTGCGGACCTTCAATAGCCCCTCATTCTGGGCCACTTTTGTGGTGTCTTCCAGGAGCACGTTTACGTATGGCGCCGCCTTGGTCTCCAGGATGATCGTGCCGGCGCTTCGCGCCTTGATCATTCCCTGGAGCTTCTCCTGAGCGAACAGTTGAGCGCTTAGGAATGGGAGGGCGAGCAACGAAATGACCCCAAAGTCGGCGATTTTGCGCGCATTGCTGTATGTCATAGAGAGCAGAGTCTTTTCCGTCAGGGCCCTCTCTCACGGGCACCCTGTCGAAGAAAAGATGCTCGTCGAATATCGATCGCTCTTTTTTTATTGCGCGACGACGCGCCGGTCCCGGGCGGCTTAGTCGGGTAATCGGCGCGGCGTTTGCGTCCCAATCTCCCGGTTCAATAGCGCATTCCTAGACCGGGGCTATTTCTTCAGCATCGCGGGCCAGTTGAGCAGCACAGTGATCGGCACCTGCGCCGATGCCTGGACCTGTGGGACCGCCGACAAGAAACGCTGGCCGTCGCGACTAACGTCCCAGTCCTCGATTCCTCCGGAGACTTGACCCGTGAACAACCGCTGCGGCGCTCCGCTCTCAAAAATATCTCCGCTGGTGTTCACCTGCACGGAAGACTCGCTTGTCCCGCTGGGAATATCGTCGAAGATGATCTCCTTGCCGACCCACTTGGGCCAGTTTCCGCGCTCTCTTGACACTTGCCACTTGCCTCGGCCCACCGCAGGCTCGCCGGATGGCCCCATGGCAAGGAACGGACGAACAAAGACCCCGCCTGGAACCGTCTCGGTGGAAGCGTAGGCGATCCAGCGCATGTCGGGCGAGAAGACACCGGCCCACTCGTTAAAGTCTTCGCCTAACAACCGCACTGGCTTGTGATCGCCTTGAAGCGGCAACACCCACTGATCGTATCCCGTCTTAGGTGTGTTCTCCGTGTGGTAGAGCAAAAAACGCCCGTCGCGCGACCAACTGGTGGGATAGTGCCGGACGCCGGGCTCTTTCAGCAGTACCTTCTCGTCGCCCACGCCGGAGGAAGCTTTCACGTACAGAGTGTCCCCGGAGCTGCCGCCGGAAAACACAATCTGGCCGCTGTCGGGTGACCACACCGCGGGAGAGTAATCACTTTGGAGAAAGGTAAAACGCGTGCGCCGGCCGCTGGCAAGATCGACCATCCAGAGATCGCCAACTGCGTCATAGGAAGCATCGCGCACAACCGCCCGCGATCCATCCGGAGACAACCTAGGCTGCGCGTTCTGACCCGGCTCTCCTACGGTGCCCAGGATCTTACCTTGTCGGTCAAGCCAGGTGAGTTGCAGACTTCCGGTCACGGCCCTGGTGCGATATGCCAGTGTGCCGCCGGAAGACGGCCAAAAAACTCCCGTACCAAACCAATTGGTTTGCAAGGATTCCGCCACCGGGACCGCCTCGCCTTTGAGTTTGAAGCTTCCCGGATCCAGCCGCTGGGCCAGCAACGTATTCGCGCGCACGAAAAACAGGTAGCCGCTCGCGTAGGACGCCGCGAACTCGGTCGCCAGAAGGCGCTCCCGAGATTGTTCCGCGGGTTTGGCGTTAATGGAGCCGGCATAAATGCCTGCCACGTCCGGTGTGCCGGAACGGAAGTAGAGGAAGTGCTCGCCATCTTCGGTGAAAGACGGCCAGGTGTGATACAACTCACCCTTCGAGGTGTCAACTTCGGTAAGCGCCGTCGCTGCGCCGCCCGATTCTGACGTTTTCCATAGAGGGCCTCCCGCTCCGCCGCCCCAGCTGCCGAAGATGATCACGCCATCCCGGTTCCAGGAACCCGATCCTTCGGTCCGCGCCGGCGCCGTGCACAGCGTCTGCGGAGGACCGCCGCTGATATCGATCTTCTTGAGCTGGGTTCCGGTGGAAAACGCGATGGACCGGCTGTCGGGAGACCAGAAGGGGCTCCCTGCGTCTTCGGTGTCGGGCAAGAGCCGCCATTCCAGCGAGCTCAGATCGCGAATCCATAGCCCGTTGCTGCTGCCGACGCTCCCGCCTGACGCGAACGCCAGCTTGCGCCCATCAGGCGATATAGACACATAGCCGCTTGGGGTTACGTCTTCGGGAAGAGGCGCTACCAGACGGCTGGTTTGGCCCGGCGCGGGCATGGACCAAAACATCCAGCCGACGAGCCCCAGGGCGATCAAAGTAACCAGCACGGCCCAGCCTTGCCATAACCTTAGCTTCGCCGGCGCTGCCACCGACGGCGTTTCGGCCGCAGCCCACTCTAGCGCATGCCTCACCTCGCGTGCCGATTGCCAGCGTTTTTCGGGGTCCTTCTCCAGGCACGTTTTGATCACACGCTCGAAGGCGGGTGGAATTAGTGGTTGCAGCTCGCGGAGTGGGCGCGGCTGTTCCTTAAGAATGGAGGCGATGAGACTCGGCTGACTCCTGCCAGTGAACGGCCGCCGACCGGCGATCAGCTCGTACAACACTACACCGAAGGCAAAAATGTCGCTGCGCGTATCGGCCTCGTGCCCTTCAATCTGCTCCGGAGACATATATTGCAGCGTGCCGAGGATTGTGCCTTCCTCGGTGAGGGGCATCGTATCGGTCAGCTCCTGCGAGCCGCTGCCGGAGGCGGCGTGCTTGATTTTGGCGAGCCCAAAATCGAGCACCTTTACGCCATTCCGGCTCACCAAAATGTTGGCGGGCTTCAAATCGCGATGGATGATGCCTTTTCGGTGCGCTGCGTCGAGTGCGTCCAGAATTTGAGCGGCGAAACCGAAAGCCTCATCGAGCGGAAGGGGGCCATGCAACGGGCTCCCATCCACGTATTCCATGACGAGGTAGTCGGGCCCCACGTCGTAGAGCGAACAGATATGAGGGTGATTCAGGGCTGCGATGGCCTGAGCCTCGCGCTCAAAACGCTCGCTGAAACGCTCGTGATTGGTCTTAATGGCGACCAACCGATTTAGACGCGTGTCCCGAGCCTTCCACACCTCACCCATACCGCCCTCACCCAAAGGTGCGAGGATCTCGTAGGGGCCGAGTTTGGTGCCGACTGCAAGCGGCATGGCGTGATGCAGCTAAGTTTATCCGATCAAGAAGAGGTTAGGCTGTATAACGCGCAAACCGGACATTGGGCATGGTGACTCAAATCGGCTCCCGACAGTTGACCGAGGAATCGCCGATAATACGTGACATCAGGCATGTTCTGCACCGAAAGAATCGAGGCGATTGACCTCCATGTTGCCTGAGGACTCAGCCGCGGCGATAGGCTAGGAGGAAAGCAGCGGCAAGCGACTCCGCGAGAGAATGTATCGCTCGGACGCGCTAAAGAA
>Ga0070713_100003679_pt1 | contig 10147 bp, 11 predicted proteins | sample LARL82metaG_FD_65465 | JGI IMG/M metagenome (GOLD analysis project Ga0070713, IMG submission 65465) | Corn, switchgrass and miscanthus rhizosphere microbial communities from Kellogg Biological Station, Michigan, USA - LAR L8-2 metaG | ecosystem: Host-associated > Plants > Roots > Rhizosphere ... | reverse complement strand
GGCCTATGCCGAAGCCACCGGTTGCCGCCGCGAACTGCTGCTGGGCACGTTCGGCGAAACCTATCCCGGCCCCTGCGGCCATTGCGACAACTGCATCGCGCCGCCGAAGACCTGGGACGCCACCGTGCCGGCGCAGAAAGCGTTGTCCGCCGTCTATCGCAGCGGGCAGCGCTTCGGCTCCGGTCATGTCATCGACATCTTGCGCGGCGAGGAAACCGAACGCGTACTCGGCCTGCATCATCATCAACTGAGCACGTTCGGCATCGGTGCCGAGATGGATGAGAAGCAGTGGCGTTCGGTGTTCCGCCAGCTGCTTGCCGCCGGCCTGCTGGAAGCCGACGCCGAAGGCTTCGGCACGCTGCGCCTCACCGCTGCCAGCCGCGCCGTACTCAGCGGCAACCAGCCGGTGAAGCTGCGCGAGGATGCGCGGCCCGAGCGCGGCAGCCGCCGTCGCCGCGACAGCAAGACCGTCACCGGCGGCAGTCTGGGCATCGAAGCCTACGAGCAGTCGATGTGGGACGAATTGCGCGCTCTGCGCACGCAACTGGCCAGGCAGCATGGGGTGCCGCCGTACGTGGTATTCCACGATGCCACCTTGCTGGCGATGCTGCGCGCGCTGCCGGCCAACGAGGACGAACTGGCGACCATCAGCGGCGTCGGCGAAGCCAAGCTCAAGCGTTATGGTCGGGATTTCCTGGCGGTGATCAACGCGCAGGCATGAATGATCGGCATGCGGTCGAGGCTGCATCAAGCCCGATATTGTCGGCCGATGCGAAGCCGCTGGTCGTTCTACCGACCGGGACTTAGGTCTTGTGCGGAAGCAACGCCGAGACCCCGATGCACGCGACCACCAGGACGAGCCAGCCGGGCACGTGGCCGGCCAGTGCGAGGAGCGGCAGCGCCGCCTCAATCCAGCGCGTGCCGAAGGCGATGCAGCAGCCTGCTGCGGTGGTGCCGAGCATGGCGAGGAAACCCAGCCGCATCCGTTGTTCATAGCGGCGCGTGGCAGTCTCCAATGCTGGCTGGCCGGTCGCGATCAGATGCGATGTGTCGCTGACGAACGACTGCGGCAAGCCCATCGGGGCGGGGCGTGCCAGCCTATCGGCGATGTAGCGATAGCGTTCCACCAGCGGATCGTCCGTTCTGCCATCGACGGCTTGTCGGGAATGCGCGAGGCCGAGTTCCTGCGCCTGCCACTCGGCGCGGTCGATGTCATCTTCGGGGTGTTGCGGGTTCATGGAATTTCTCCGAGCGAGCGCTCCAGGGTGGCGCGCAGATTCAGCCTTGTTCGATAGAGATGACTCTTGACGGTGCCTTGGGGCAGGCCGGTGATTTCCGCGATGTCGGATATCGAGCATTCGTCCATGTAATAAAGCAGCAACAGCGTGCGTTGCAATGGCGGCAATGCATCTATCGCGGCATGCAGGCGCAGCGCTCTCTCGCGGTCGGAGGCGAACGCTTCGACATCTATGTCGTCGGCTACGTCCTCCGTCGGCAAGGTGGCTGAGTTGTCGTGTGTGAGAGAGATGGTCGGCACGCGTCGGCGCTGCAGATGGTTCATCGCCACGTTATAGGCAATCCGCCCGATCCAGGTTCGCAGGGTCGATTCGAAACGATAGCCGGGCAGGCTGCGGTGTACCCGGATGAATGTTTCCTGGCAGAGATCCCGGGCGTCCTCCGGATGCCGCACGAGGCGGAACACGATATCCCAGCAAAGTCGCTGATGGTTCCTGATGAGGGCGTCGAAGGCGCCGGGTTTTCCGGCGAGCGCATCGGCTACGGCTATCTGGTCGTCATGCATGCTGCGATCTGCGTTAGCCGTGGTCGCTGCGGATGAATCATCATGAACAGTAGACCGGGGAAGGTAAACAACGGTTGCAAATCTTTTTTGCAACCGTTTCGGCCGCCGCCCGATCTAACTTGGCAACCATCAGTTTGCAGAGTCTGGAGAGTCTCAGTGGACAAACATATTGTGGTGCCGGTCCTGCTATTCGTCTGTGTGACTTATATTTTCAAGGCATTGATCGATGCAAGGCTGCGCTGGCAGATGTTCAATCGTGGCGGCTCGGAAGAGCTAGTACGCATGCTCGTCGATGCTGAGGCCAAGCGCAGGCGGGCCGCGGCATTGCATTGGGGCCTGGTGTTGTTGGCGCTGGGGCTCGGACTTGTCGTCGCCAATCTGCTGGGTTGGAGCGACCTTTCCATGACCTCAGCAGGGCTCATTATCGGCGCTACCGCGCTGGGACAACTGGCCTATTACCGGCTTTCCAGGCCCGGCTAGGCTGTCGCCGGCCGCGCGCTGAGCGGCCCAATTCTTCTACCGAACTTGAAGACCGCACGCGTCGTGCGGTGACGGGTACGGCTGTGCCATACGGGAGCATTCAGATGGGCAAGATAATTTTTCTGCTGGGAGCGATGTTGACATTGGCTTCCGGGTGCGCGATGACACGAGCGCGATACGTGAACTTCATCAACGACGGGCAGGATACCGTCGTCTCGATCGAACAGGCCCAGCCGGGCACGAACCGCTGGGTCCGTACCGCGCTCGATGGGCCGCTCGCCGGCGGCTACATCGGGCAGTCCATACTTTCGATCAGCACTGAGCGAGGCTGTCTTCAGGATATCCGCATCCTGTTTGCAGACCGGAAAATGCTCACTATCACGGCGCTCGATGTATGTCGTGTCCCGATCCTGCACATTGGTCGTGCCTGGCGACTGGGTGTCGAGAACAGCTGAGCCATGGCTCGCGAGCGGCGGCAGCCATGGCACCGAGGCATGCGCATATGAGGACGAGCTGGCCGCCGTCAGCGGCGTCGGCGAGGCCGGGCTGAAACGTCACAGCCGTGATTTCCTGGCGGTGATCAACGCGCCGGCACGAGTGGCCGTGGCGCTTGCGTTAGCCGCTGATCACCCTTACAACTGAATGATCTTGCACGTGCGGCCCGCGTCCAATGGCAGCCGCACCTCTGCATGCCGTACGAGCCATGTCGTGCGGTTTTCATGGTTGTGCCGGAAGGAGCGCGCATGCACGATGCCCCACTCATCGCCACCCTCGTCAGCGGCATCGTGCTGGCTTTCGTGTTTGCTGCGTTGGCGCACAAGCTGAGGCTGCCGCCACTGGCCGGTTACCTGATGGCCGGCGTGGTGGTGGGGCCGTTCACGCCAGGCTACGTCGCCGACGGGCATCTGGCGCATCAGCTGGCCGAGGTGGGCGTGGTGCTGCTGATGTTCGGCGTCGGCTTGCATTTCTCGTTGAAGGATCTGCTTTCGGTTAAGAACATCGCGATCCCCGGCGCGCTCGGCCAGATGACGGTGGCGACGGTGCTGGGCATGCTGCTGGGCTGGGGCCTGGGTTGGCCGCTCGCGCAGGGTTTCGTGTTCGGACTGGCGCTGTCGGTGGCCAGCACGGTGGTGCTGTTGCGGGCGATGGAGGAACACCGCCTGATGGAAACCGAACGCGGCCGCATCGCGATCGGCTGGCTGATCGTCGAGGATCTGGCGATGGTGCTGGCACTGGTACTGCTGCCGGCGGTCGGGCTGGTGCTGGGCGGTAGTGGGCAGGGCGGCGCGGCGTTGTCGTTCGGAGCGGTCGCCGGCACGATCGCTTTCACCATCGGGAAAGTGGCGCTGTTCGTCGGGCTGATGCTGGTGGTCGGCGGGCGGCTGATTCCATGGATTCTCAAGGTCGTCGCGCATACCGGTTCGCGCGAGCTGTTCCGTCTCGCCGTGCTGGCGATCGCGCTGGGCGTGGCATTTGGCGCGGCCGACCTGTTCGGCGTGTCGTTCGAACTGGGCGCCTTCTTCGCCGGCATGATGATGGGCGAGTCGAAGCTGGCCCAGCGCGCCACCGAGGAAACGCTGCCGCTGCGCGATGCGTTCGCCGTGCTGTTCTTCGTCTCGATCGGCATGCTGTTCAACTACCACGTGATGCTGACCGAGTCGTGGGTGGTGCTGGCGGCGCTGCTGATCGTGGTGTTCGGCAAGTCACTGGCCGCGCTGGGCATCGTGCTGGTGTCGGGACGCCCGTTGCGCACCGCGCTGACGATCGCCACCAGCCTGGCGCAGATCGGCGAATTCTCGTTCATCCTGATCGGCGTGGGCGTGGTGCAGAACCTCGTATCGAAGGAGGCGCAGGACGTGCTGCTGGCCGCCGCGATCTTGTCGATCCTGCTCAATCCGCTGCTGTTCAAGCTGCTCGATCGCGCGAAACCGTGGCTCGATGCCCGCGAAGCGCGGCAGCGTGATGGCGCCGCCGCTGCGACCACCGCTACGTCCACCGAAATTCCGCCCACCAGTCCGCTGAGCGGCCATGTGGTGGTGGCGGGCTACGGCCGGGTGGGACGATTGATTGGCGAGGCGTTGCATGCGCAAGGTCATCCGGTGCTGGTGCTGGAAGAGGAAAAGGAGTGTGTCGCCATGCTGCACCAGCAGGGCATTGCGACGATCGTGGGCAACGCGGCGCGGGACGATGTGCTGGCAGCAGCCAATCTCGCCCACGCGCGCGCGCTGGTGGTGACCGTGCCCGATGCGTTCGAGGGTGGCGAGATGGTGCGGGTGGCGCGGCTGGCCAACCCGCGGCTGCCGATCATCGCGCGTGCCGATTCCGATGCCAGCAAGGCGCATCTGCGGCAGCAGGGCGCCGACCTGGTGGTGCTGGCGGAGTCCGAGCTGGCGCGCGGTATGCTGGAGCACCTGCGTGCGGGACAGTTCGCGCAAACGGCGTCGTCGGGCACCGCTTGATCCACGCAAGTCGATCAATCCGGTCCGGCTGCATACGTATTCAGTCGGACATGGCCGGGAGCGCAGTGCAGACTCGAACCTCTTTATGCCATGACGTTGGGGAGACGCAATGAGCACAGTGGACGCGACAGATGGACTGGGCCAGCACGCCACCGCGCGGGTGGTGCTGATTTCGGCAGCGGCGGCGCTGGGTGGTTTCCTGTTCGGATTCGATACGGCGGTGATCAACGGCGCGGTCGACGCAATCCGCGGTGCCTTCGCCCTGGATGCGGCGCAGACCGGTTTCGCGGTGTCGTGCGCCTTGCTCGGTTCCGCGCTGGGCGCCTGGTATGCCGGCATGCTGGCGAACCGCTGGGGCCGCGTGCGCACCATGCAAGTGGCGGCCGTGCTGCTGGTGGCCAGCGCGCTCGGTTCGGGCCTGGCGAACGCGGTGTGGCAGCTGATCCTGTGGCGACTGGTCGGCGGCATCGGTGTCGGCGTGGCCTCGGTGATCGCGCCCACCTATATCGCCGAAGTGTCGCCCGCGTATATCCGCGGCCGGCTCGGCTCGATGCAACAGCTGGCGATCGTGCTGGGCATCTTCGCCGCGCTGCTCAGCGATGCATGGCTGGCCGGTGCGGCCGGCGGCTCGTCGCTGCCGTCATGGCTGGGGCTGGCGGCATGGCGCTGGATGTTCCTAGTGGCGACGCTGCCGGCACTGATCTACGGCACCCTGGTGCTGGGCGTGCCGGAGTCGCCGCGGTATCTGGTGGCCAAAAACCGCCTGGCCGAAGCGAGGGTGGTGTTGCGCAGTGTGCTGAACATGCACAACGAAGCCGCACTGGACGACAAGCTGCGCGACATCGAGGACAGCCTGCATTTGGAACACCAGCCGCGCCTCAGCGACCTGCTCGGCAAGGCCGCCGGACTGCTGCCGGTGGTATGGATCGGCATCCTGCTGTCGGTATTCCAGCAGTTCGTCGGCATCAACGTGATCTTCTATTACTCGTCCACGCTGTGGCACTCGGTCGGTTTCAGCGAGGCCGACTCGTTCACCATCACCGTGGCCACCTCGATCGTCAACGTGCTGGTGACGTTGGTGGCGATCGCGCTGGTCGATCGCATCGGCCGCAAACCGCTGCTGGTGATCGGCTCGGCCGGCATGGCGCTCACCCTGGGCCTGATGGCCTGGTGCTTCTCGCAAGCGACGGGCAGCGGCGCCACGTTGAGCCTGCCTGGCGCCACCGGCATCGTCGCGCTGGTCGCGGCGAATGCGTACGTGGTGTTTTTCGGCGTGAGCTGGGGCCCGGTGGTATGGGTGCTGCTGGGCGAGATGTTTCCGAACCGCATCCGTGCCACTGCGCTGGCGGTGGCCGCGGCCGCGCAATGGCTGGCCAACTTCGCGATCACCAGCAGTTTCCCGGCCCTGGCCGAGATCGGTCTCACCTTCGCCTACGGGCTGTATGCGGGCTTTGCGCTGCTGTCGCTGCTCTTCGTGTTGTACGCGGTGCGCGAAACCAAGGGCGTCGAGCTGGAGGACATGCAGGCATGAAGGCCATGGAACGCCCCTTTTTCGCCGGTACGATCGGCGTGGTGGCGTTCGACGGCTGCCGCTGTATCGACGAACGCCGCACGGTATACGACAGGCGGCGCGCAAAGCGGTTAGGATTCGGAACGACCGCCGGCCGGTTCATGGCCGGCGTCGCGCAGTCTGGCCAGAATTTTCCGGATCACGTCGCGGATGAAGGTAAAAGCCACATCGATCGACATCGCCCACCTGGCCGGGGTCTCCCAGGCCACGGTGTCGCGCGCGTTGCGCGGCAGCCCGCTGGTCAATGAGGAAACCCGGCGGCGCATCCAGGCCGCCGCCGAACAACTCAACTACAAGGTCGACAAGAACGCCTCCAACCTGCGCCGGATGCACACCGGCACGCTGGCGCTGCTGTTCTTCGAGGACCCCACCGCCGACGAGTCGCACATCAATCCGTTCTTCCTGTCGATGCTCGGCTCGATCACCCGCGCCTGCGCGCTGCAGGGTTACGACCTGCTGATCTCGTTCCAGCAGTTTTCGCACGACTGGCACGCCGACTTCGCCGACAGCAAGAAGGCCGACGGCATCATCCTGCTTGGCTACGGCGACTACCTGGCTTATCGCGACAAGCTGGAGAAACTGGTTGCCCAGGGCACCTGCTTCGTGCGCTGGGGCGCCGTATTGCCGGACCAGCCGGGCGTGTCGATCGGTTGCGACAATTTCCGCGGCGGCCAGGCCGTGGCCGAGCATCTGCTGGAACGCGGTTGCCGCCGCATCGCCTTTCTCGGTGACGCGTCCAGCCACTACCCGGAGTTCTTCGGGCGCTATCGCGGCTACGTCGATGCCTTGCAGCAAGCCGGCGTGGAGGTAGACCCGGCCCTGCAGCAGAACGCCGAAAGCACCGAGCGTTCCGGCTACGAGGCGATGCGCAGCCTGATCAGCCGCGAAGTCGGCTTCGACGCGATATTCGCCGCCAGCGACCTGATCGCGATCGGCGCCATGCGCGCGCTCAGCGATCACGGCCTGCGCGTGCCGCAGGATGTTGCTCTGGTCGGCTTCGACGACATCGCCACCGCCAGCTTCGTCAACCCGCCGCTGACCACGGTGTTGCAGGACACCAAGCAGGCCGGTGAAGTCCTCGTCGACAGCCTGCTCGCGCTGATCCGCGGCGAGCCGGTGGACAGCGCCGTACTGCCGGTGAAGTTGATGGTGCGGCGCTCGAGCCTGCGTTAAGGATGGGGCGTGCCGGGCGCACTCCGTGCTTATGCTGTCTTCGACCATGTTCGCTTGGCCATGTGCTCGCATGGGAGCCGACCAGCAAGCAACAAGCACGCGCCGGTTAGGCGTGCTTGTCGACCAGCCTCACCACGGTGTTCCACACGCGAGTGGTGGCGGGCAGGGCGAGGGTCTTCTCCAGAAACGCGTTCGGGCTGCCCGGGCTCTTGCCGAGCTTGCGCACGATGCACAATGCCTCCGAGCCGGTGATGGCGATCACCTCGACGTCGCCGCGCGGTGTTGCCGACGGCGGCTTGCCCGCGACTACGGCATCGCGGTGCAGGAACGTAACGCAGCAGGCAAAGACCGTGGCGGGGTCGATGGCCTCGAACGGTGCGGTCTCGACCAATGCCGCGAGCTGGTCGATCCCGCGCAGGAACGCAGGCTCGCGCAGGCCGCAACTGGCCGCCATGGAGGCGGAGGCGGTATCGAGAATATTCTCCGCTGCCCGCCGGCTGCGCGCCTCGAACACCATCGTGCCATTGGTCAGGAACGATGCCGCCGCAGACGCGCCATTTTCGAGAAACGCCTGCTCGAACTGCGCCCGGTCGGGGCAGTTGCGACGGCCGAGATTGAGATTGCGGAAGAACGCGGCGTAGCGCATGGGTATCCAGGTCAGTCCATGTCGCCAGCTGCGCCGACAGATTCCTGCTGCGCGTCGTCAGTCATGCGGAACAAGGCTCAGCCGACATACGGGCCTTTGACCTCGCCCCAGCCCCACTTAGGCATGGGTGCATTCGGGTCGACCGTTGCACCCGGCTGCGAATTGATGACCGCCAGGCGCGAACCCCACTCGAGGTAGCCGACCAAGGCGGATCGGAACTCCGGATCGTCGGGCATGCCCAGCTCATCCGCCGTTTCAAGCAGAAGGCTCACCCAACGACGCCTTTGATCCTGAGCGAGGTGACGATTCAGGTGCTGCCGGATCATGTGCGGGTGACCGCCATGCTCCTCGGAGTATTTTGTCGGTCCGCCAAGCACTTCGGCCAGGAAGGCGGCGACATGGGCAGGATGATCCGCGCCCATGTGGGCGAACACGGGCGCGAGCAAGACATCGTTCTTGACGTGGTCGTAGAAGCGCGTGGTCAAACGGTTCAGGGCGTCGATGCCGCCCACCCACTCGTAGAGGCTCGGAACGTTGGGTTTCGACATGTGGTCAGCCTGCGTGATGCGACACGATGCACAGCGCGATATACGGAACAAGATTGAAAACGAGGATGCCGATTTTGTAAATGGCCATGCCAAGGTAGTGGATGCCGTTGAAGCGCTCCTCCGGCATGCGGAACCACCGGCCGTGAAGATTCAACATCCAGCCGTAAGCGAAGACGAAGGCACCGAACCACAAGAGCAACACGGCATAGTTGATGATGGTGCACCAGAGCAGAACATCTTTTACGAGGTCAACGTTCATTACTCGCTCCCTTGATGGTCGACGCTTGAGGTAAATCGATCCCGTGGCTTGGCTCGAAGGAATGGTTGGCCATCAACTACCCGACATAGGGATAGATTTCGTCTGCAATCCAGTACCACGCAAGTGCGGCGGCGAAAAGCGTGCCCGCGAGCCAGAGCAGCCATCGCGCGTGCAACCACGTGGTGCGAAAAGGCGAGAGTTGCATGGTGGTGTCCACGAGGTAAGCGGCGCAATAACACGCGTTGGCAATGGCCGCGAGGACGAGCAGCGCGAGCAAGGCTCGCATGGTGAAGGCGGGGCGGAAATGCGGCCAGGTAAACACCAGCCAGGCGGCTACGATCGCAGCGAGTACGATGTTGTAGACAACACGGCGAGGCTCCCAGTAATGCATCGCCTCGCGAAGGACGGTCTTGAACGTGGGTGGCTCGTTGACCAATTGCGGACTGTTCATGTGGAACCTCCTGCATTGCCTGACTTAGCTAACCGCTTTCTTCACGAGCGTGCCTATTCTGGCTTCTTCGGGGGGCGGTCAGCGCCTTCAGTGCTACAGACGTCTCCCCCAATCTGAGTAGCACGAAGCTTTAGAGGGGGGCGATCGCCGCCTAATCCTTCAGCATAATCTTGCAGTGTCGAATCGAGTGGATCAGTGCGTCGGATGCCCGCGCTCCTGCATCAGTCGCGTCAGCTCCGCGACCAGGTCCGCCCGCGTCGCCACCGCATCCAGCAAATAGACCTGCACGTCGTGTGGCACGACGCTGGCATGCAGATGGCCCCCATCGGTCACGTCGATCGCGGATCCGTCTAGCGCCGGCTGCCAGCGACCGGCCTGCAGATAGTCGCTGACGTCGAATTGCGCGGCGGCGTCGCCTTTGTTGAGCAGCACCAGTGCGATCTGGTGCACGTCGCCTTTCTGGTATACGCGATAGAACGCAGCCTGGTCGCCGGCGAAGTGGATCGGCAGCATCAGGCCGCGTTGCAGCGACGGGGTGTTTTTGCGCAGCGACGCGATGCGTTTCAGTTGCCGATAGATCGGGCTGCTCGCGGCATCGTCGATGCGCTGCTGGCCGTAGTAGTTGCGGTTGCCTTCGTGCTCGGCCTTGCCGCGTTCGAAGCCGGTTTCCGAGCCGTAGTAGATCGCCGGGATGCCGCGGGCGGTGAACAGCCAGTTGTTGGCGTCGATGAAGCCGTTGTCGCTGGCGTTGAGCCGGGCC
>Ga0070713_100003678_pt1 | contig 10147 bp, 8 predicted proteins | sample LARL82metaG_FD_65465 | JGI IMG/M metagenome (GOLD analysis project Ga0070713, IMG submission 65465) | Corn, switchgrass and miscanthus rhizosphere microbial communities from Kellogg Biological Station, Michigan, USA - LAR L8-2 metaG | ecosystem: Host-associated > Plants > Roots > Rhizosphere ... | reverse complement strand
CTTCCCTGGTGCGTCCCGAGGTAGCCCCTCCGATACTCTCAAGCGCCGGACAGTAGGCATACCAAGCAGGATTGCCCGAGGCATCCTCGTCCGGCTCCACTACAATTTTGAAACTGTAAGTCTTCATCGTGAGAGGCTTGGCTTCACTTTTCAGTCTAACGCTTGCTGACGCGCGTGGCTCGGGATCAGCTAGTCGCCTTTTAGCCCCAGCCTGGTCAAGATGCGGCGCACTTTTTTAGGCGACATCGACAGCCGGGTGGCCACGCGCGATACCTTGCGGCCTTCACGCTCCCACACCTTGGGAACAATCAGATCGGCGAATTCGTCGGTCATCTGCTGAAAAGTCTGATCTTCAATCAACCCCTGCGACCATTTGCGCAGCCGGGCATCCACACTGCCGCGACGCAGTAGTTTCGTCTTCAGCGCCTGATACTCATCCCAGAGATGATCGTGACTTCCCGGATTCAAATACTCGCCGGCGCGATCACACCAGGTTTGAGCGGCCACGGGGTCATTGAAGAAATCGGTGCAGAAAATCACGCCCAGGCGGATGTGCGTGCGGGCTAGCAGCCTGCGATTCTCGGTGTGCTGCGCATAAGCGAGGGCGTCTTTGGCGTAGTCATGTGCTCGCTGGGCATGGCTGGCCGGGTCGTCATCGATGCCCTCTTCATATTTTGCGGTCTCGATGGCGCTTTCCAGAAGGCGCGCGCGGGCCATCAGGATGTGGTCGTTCTTTTCGGCGCCCAGTTGGAACGCCTCGCCGGCTTCCGATTCGGCGCGCTCCAAATCGCCATGATCCACAAACAAGCGACCGCGCTCGATTCGCACTGTTCCGAGGCCGCGATGATGGTGCAGCGAGCGATAGATGTCCTCGGCCTGAGCGAGGTTGGAGGAGGCCTCGGCGCGGAGCTGCTCGATGCGTTGACGGGCGAGCAGGCTGGCGGGTCCTGTTTCGACCGTCTCGCGACCGGCCAACTTACGGCGCCGCGCGACTTCGGCATCCAGACCCCGTTCCAGGCGAACCGCTATTAAGCGCTTTACGTAGGCCATGTTCGCCAGTGAGCGCGCCAGGTTGCGATGCCGGGGATCGCGCGTCCGATAGTATTCGATGGCGTTGACGAAATGCTCGAGCGCCCGATCATAACGGCCTTCGTCCTGGGCGATCCTGCCGTAGCCGGAGTGGATATTGCCGAGCGTGACTGAATCGTCTGTTTCGCGGACGATTCGTTCCGCCTCTTCCAAAAGTCTGGCGGCCTGCGGCAGATCCTTCTTTTGAAAGCACAGCCAGCTCTCGAGCACCTGCATCACCGCGGCCATCCGGCCGTAACCCAGCTCCAGCGCCAGTTCCCTGCCCTTCACAGTGTGCGTAAGGGCGCTTTGATACTCGCCCAGTTTCCGCTGGCAGCGTCCTTTCCAGAAGTGCGCCAGGGCCAGCAGTTGTTTGTCGGCAACCTCTTCGCCCAAGGAGATGATGAAATCAAAGTGACCGACCGCGTCAAGTGTCTCCTCTTCGGCGGATGCGGCCATGCCTTCGGCGAGGCGCAGGTGGATGTAGTCACAGAGCGGAAGCGCGGCGCGAGTCTCTTTGGGGAAGCGCTGGAGCAGCTCTCGGACAATGCCATCGTCTCCGTAACCGATGTCTACCCACTGCGAGAAATAGCCGACGAAAGCGGCTGCGTGCTTCTGGCGGGGATCCAGCGAGAGAATGGCCTGCCGATTGGTCTGAAACCATTCGATCCCGCTTTCGATCCGGCGCAGGACTACGGCTTCCCGCAGGCGGGTCAGAAGGTCGTCATCGATCATGAACGGGCTCGTCGGAGGGTGGGATTTTTGTTCCGTCACATGCTTACTAGTACTTCAAGACTAGTAAGTTACACATACTACCTTGGAAATGGTGCTAGGTCAAATCGGACCAGTGGCCATCCCGGACTTCCTGATTTTGAGATTTTTCTGTTTGCCAGTTTACTTATAACAGTGACCATGAACCAGAGCATCGTGATACTGATCGGGCCGCCCGGTTGCGGCAAGGGAACACAGGCGGCCGTCCTCAGCGAAATGCTGAACATCCCAGTGATTTCGACGGGATCGATTTTGCGGGCCGAGGGCGAATCGGGCACGGTGCTGGGCAACGCGGTGAAGGCGACACTGGCGCGCGGAGAGTTGGTTTCCGACGACGTGATGAACCAGGTGGTGGCGAGTTGGATCGCTCATCCTCATTGCGAAAAGGGATTTTTGCTGGATGGATACCCGCGCACGGTTCCACAAGCCATGTTTCTGGACGAGACGCTGGTGAAGCTGGGCATGTCGCCACCCACGGTGATCCGGATCGACGTACCGGCTCAGGTATTGGTGGATCGAGTCACGGGTCGGCGGCAGTGCCCATCCTGCGCGAAGATCTATCATTTGCGTCATAGACCACCGGCTCGCGATGGTCTGTGTGATCGGGACGGCATGGCGCTGATGCGGCGCGCGGATGATACCGAGGCGGTGATCCAGGAACGCATCAAGCGGTACGAAGAGGCCACCGCGCCCCTCATCGATTACTACCGCGACATGGACTTCCATAGCGTGGATGGCAGCGATAATCCGGCTATGGTGTTGGAAGCGATTGAAGCGGCATTGGGCTTGCCGGTCTGGTAGCACTCCCTCTCTGAAGCGTTGAACTTTCGCAGGTCAGAGACCTGCGCCACGGGGAGCCGGACCAGGGGTCCGGCGCGGACGAGGGCGTCCGCCTCACATAAGAGCAGGTCAGAGACCTGCGCCACGTTAGAATCGGAATATGCTTAAGCCCACCATCTTCCGCGAGTACGACATCCGGGGCGTGGCCGATTCGGAACTTCTGAGCCCTGATATCGAACAGCTCGGACTTGGGCTCGGAACGTACCTGCGGCGCAAGGCCGGCCGCAAAATCAACGTGGGCCGCGACTGCCGGCTCAGCTCCACGCGCCTGCGCGACGCCCTGGTGAAAGGCCTGCTGGCCTCCGGTTGCGACGTCACCGATATTGGCGTGGTGCCGACTCCGGTGCTTTATTATTCCGCCCAACAGCTGAAAGCCGACGGCGCGATCATGATCACCGGCAGCCACAATCCGCCGGAGTACAACGGCTTCAAGACTGTTTGCGGATCTGGCACGCTACACGGCGAGACGATCCAGGACGTGCGGCGGCTCATCGAGAAGCAGGATTTTGAGCGCGGTGCGGGGAACTCGGCGACAGTCGACGTTGTCACGGCTTACGTGGACGAGGTGGCTTCCCAGTTTCAACTGAAACGCCGGGTGAAGCTGGTGGCCGACGCGGGCAACGGCACTGCGGGACCGGTGATCCATCGCATATTCAAGAAGCTCAACGTCGATGCCACCGAGCTCTATTTCGAAATGGACGGCAAGTTTCCGAATCACCACCCCGATCCCACGGTTCCCGCCAACCTGTTTCACCTGATTGAAAAGGTGCGCGAAACCGGCGCAGAACTTGGTATCGCCTTCGATGGCGACGCCGACCGCATCGGCGCGGTGGACGAACACGGCAATGTCATCTACGGCGATATGCTGATGCTGATTTACGCGCGCGAGATTCTGGAGCGCAAGCCAGGCGCCACGTTTATCGGCGAGGTGAAGTGCTCGCAGGTGATGTACGACGAGATCGGCAAATTGGGCGGAAACGCGATCATGTACAAGACCGGCCACTCCCTCATCAAGGCCAAGATGAAGGAGGAGCATGCCGAGCTCGCTGGCGAAATGTCGGGCCACATGTTCTTCGGCGATCGTTACCGCGGCTTCGACGACGCGCTTTATGCCGCTTGCCGCCTGATCGAGATCGTGGCTAAATCCGGCCGCCCGCTCTCGGCGCAACTCGCGGGGCTGCCCAAGATGGTCTCGACTCCCGAGATCCGCATCGACTGCCCGGATGAGATGAAGTTCGACCTGGTGCGCCGCGTCGCCGAACATTTTAAAGCGAAATACAAAACCATCGACATCGATGGAGTCCGCGTGATTTTTCCGGAAGGCTGGGGGCTGCTGCGGGCTTCGAATACTCAGCCTGTACTGGTGATGCGTTTCGAAGCGGCCAACGAACATCTGCTGAAGCGACATCAGACCGAAGTCGAACAGGTGCTCGAAGAAGCGAAACGTGGAGTGAGTGCGTGAAGCGGCTGCCGTTGCTGGTAGTTTTCGCGATTGGGGCCGCGGTCGCTCAACAGCAGCCCGTGGTGCTGCACGCCGCTCGCTTGCTAGAAGTCGAGACGGGAAAACTAGTGACGCCTGGCGAGGTGCTGGTCAATGGCCAGTACATTCTTCAAGCCGGCGCGTCGGTTTCGCATCCGCCCGGCGCGAAGACGATCGACCTGGGCGACCGCACACTGATGCCCGGCCTGATCGACGTCCACGTGCACCTGTTTCTGCATCCCGGCGCGGAAGACTTGCAGACTGTCGAAGAATCGGTGCCGCAGTGGACGATCATCGCCACGCTGGCCGCTCGCGACGACCTGATGGCGGGCTTCACCGCCGAGCGCGACATGGGGACGGAAGGCGCCGGGGCCGCCGATACCGCGGTGCGCAACGCGATTAATCAGGGCTTGATTCCGGGCCCGCGGCTGGCGGCCATGAGGACGCGAATCGCTTCAATCCCGAACAGCATGTGTTGTCGAACGCGACCTATGCCAACAACGCCGCCGAGCTGGTGAGCGTGATCCGGGAGCAGTTCAAGCTGGGCGCTGACTTCATCAAGATCTACGAAACCGGCAGCGATTCTTTCCGCGACGGCAAATTTTCGACGCCGTATCAATTCACGGAGGCCGAGCTGCGCGCCGCAGTCGAGGAGGCGGCTCGGGTGGGCAAGCGCGTTGCGGTCCATGCGACCGGTGAGCCAGGAACTCTCTATGCTGCGCGGGCGGGCGTGGTCTCTATCGATCATGCCGATCAGTTGAGCGATGAAACCATGCGGTTGATGCGCGAGAGGCAGATTCCCGCCGTTCCGACCTTCACGATCTCCGAATACTTCGCCGATCATGCCGGCTCGGCTGAAGCGATCGCCGACCGGCGCCGCGCACTCGAATATCACGCGCAGGAGTTTCGCAAGCAAATGGATGCCGGAGTGCCTTTCGCGATGGGCTCAGACGTCGGTCCGTTTCAGCATGGCACGCAGGCCCGCGAGTTTGTCTTAATGGTGAAGTACGGCATGAAGCCACTGGCGGCGATCCAGGCCGGAACGGTCAATGCCGCGAAAGTGCTCGGATGGCAAGGCCAGATCGGCGCACTGAAAGCGGGCTATTTCGCCGACGTGATCGCCGTGCCAGGGAATCCGCTCGAAGATATCAGCGTACTCGGAAGGGTCGCGTTCGTGATGAAGGGCGGAGTAATCTACCGGCAGTGAGGCCGTGTCATCCCGCTGCGCCCTGGAGCGCCATTTCCTTGGGTTGCGGAGGAGCGGACAGAGCATGCTCGAAGCGGACGGAAACCAGCTTCGAAACACCGGGCTCCTGCATGGTGACGCCGTATAGCGATTGCGCGGCTTCCATGGTGCGCTTGGCGTGGGTGATGACGATGAACTGCGTCTGAGAGGACATTTCCCGTAGCAGCCGTGTGAGCCGCTCGATGTTCGGCTCGTCCAGCGGCGCATCCACCTCGTCGAGTATACAGAACGGACTGGGCGTGTAATGGAAGATGGCCATCAGCAGCGCCATGGCGGTCAGCGATTTTTCGCCGCCCGAGAGCAGCAGGACGTTTTGCAGCCGCTTGCCCGGAGGTGAAGCGACGATATCGATACCCGATTCGGCGATGTTGCTCTCATCGGTGAGGCGCATTTCGCCAGTGCCGCCGCCAAATAATGTTTGGAAGATCTGGCGGAAATGGCCATTGACAGCTTCGAACGCTTCGGTGAAGCGCCGGCGCGATTCGACATCGATATCGTGGATGGCTTTTTCGGTATCGCGGATGGAATCCAGCAAATCCTGCCGCTGCGCGTTCAAGAAATCGTAACGCTGCTGCGCTTCCTGGAATTCTTCGAGCGCCTGAGGATTCACCGGACCCAGCGCCTCGATGCGCGCCTTCACTTCCTGGTATTTCTGCTCGGCGTCGGCCAGCCCGGCATCGTCCAAGACCTCTTCTTCTCCGGCGGCCAATTCTTCCAACGGCGCGTTGAGCTCCTTGCGGCTGGTTTCGTCGAGGTATTTCAGCTCGGCCTGCTTTTTCACCAACTCCAGCTCGATCTGCGAGCGCTTCTCCTGCGCAGTCTGGACGCCGACGCGCAGTTGGCGTAGAGCTTCTTCGAGCGAGGCCAGACTAAATCGCAGCGTCGTCTCCTGCGTGGCCAGACTCCCGACTGTTTCTTCTACCGATCGGATCTCCTCCACCAGCACGCCGGCGCGGAGATCCAGCTCAATGTTGTCGACCAGTAACCGGGCGCGCTCGACGCCAAGGCGGTCTATCTCGGACGCGATCTCCTGCCTGCGCGCGATAATTTGCCCAATCTGGGCTTGGAAACGCGCTTCGGTGGCCTGCTCGGCCCGGCGACGCTCTTCGAATCCAGCCAGCTCGGCGCGCAGCGAGCCATGTTCTTCCACCAGCTTGTGCGCTTCCGACTGGAGCTCCTCGAAATCGGTGCGGGACTGTTCCAGCACCTGCTCTTCGATGGAGCGGGCTGCCTCTTTGTCTTCGAGCGATTGTTGATCGCGCTCCTGCTGCGATCTCGCCCGGTCGCCTTCCTGCCGCAGACGCTCCAGTTCCAGGCGGGCCACCGACAGTTGCGACTGGGCCCGGGCGAACTCTTCGGCCAGTTTGCGATGCTCGTGATCGAGAGCCAGCGCCTCTTTTTCCTGGTTCTGCTGCAAGGTACGCAGACTCTCCAGATCTTCACTGAAGGTGTGGATCTCGGCTTCGAGCTGCGCCAATAGCGTGGCGGTTTCATCGACGGCCTTATGCTTGACCTGGACTTCACCGGTCAACTCGCGCAGTTCACGCTTCAGGGCCAGCGGGCCACTACCGGTCTTCTTTCCACCACTGACGGCATGCCCGTGATAACTGACGCCGTCCGGCAACAGGAAGAATGCATCCGGATGTTCTACCGCCAGGTTCTGGGCGGCGGCGCGATCGCGCGCGATGTAGCAGCGGGCGAGTCGCGGCAAAAGATGAGAGGGAGCGGTCGAGAATCCGTTGGTGAAGCGCAGATGGTCGCTCAAGCGGCCTACTACGCCGTCGGCGCCACCGAGTTCATCGGCCTGGCCTAACTGTTCATCCGGGCGGGGGTGCACCAGGAACGTAGCGCGGCCGTCCAGATCCGTCCGCATGATGTCGATGCCGCGGTCGGCCTCGTTCCAATCGTTGACGACGACGTATTCGAGCTCTTCGTGCAGAAAATCTTCGGTGGCCTTTTCGTAGGCCGAATCGACCTCGATGAAGTCGGCCAGGACGCCAGCCGGCCGGAAGCCTTCCGATTCGCCACGCTCGACGGCGGTAAACAAGCGCTTGACGCTTTCGGTCGTGTAGGCGCGATGGGAAAGAATTTCTTCTAGTGAATCCTTGCGCGCCTTGAGCCGGGAAGCTTCCGTGCGCAGGTGATCGAGCAGCTGCCGCGCCTCGGCGGCCTTGCCCTTACGAGCACCCAGTTCCTCTTCCACGCGGCGCTTGCGATCCGCGGTGGATTCGAGCTCCAACTGGCGGGACGACATCTTTTGCGAAAGCTCCGCCTTCACGGACTGCAAACGCGTGAGATCCTCGCTGGCGGTCTGGTCCTCGCGCTGGCAACGGGCCGAGTCGCGCTCGACGGCCGATAGATATTCACTGATCTGGACCAGTTGGTTTTTTAGCGCGGACGCTTCGCCTAGAAGACGCAACACGTTCTGGCGACCGGTCTCCAGCGTTTTGGTGCGATCCTGCAAGGCCACTTGAAGCTGTTCACGCTCGGCGCTCTTCACCGCGAGACGTTCACGCGCCGATTCGGTTTGAGCATCCAACTCAGCGAGCGACTGCAAGTGAACTTCTAGCTCTTGCCGCAGCTGGGTCTGTCGCTTTTCGAGTTCCTCAGTCTCCGACTCGCCTTGCGTCAGCCGCTCTTCGATGGAGCCGATCTGTTTGGCTTGCGAATCGAGCCGCCCGCGGGTCCGCTCCTGCTCCAGTTGCAAGCCGGCGAGGCGTTGGCGCGCTTGAGTCAATGCGGCGTCGTTGCGATAACAGGTCTCCTGCAGGGCGCCGTGTTCTTTCTCGCTGTCGGCCACCTGGGTCGAGAGACTCTGGTAGTCGGTATTCGCAAGATTTAGATCGAGCGCGGTCTTGGCAGCGTCGCGCTCCAGCATGCGGAAGCGGCCGGTGAGCGACTTGCGCAAGTGCTCAGTCATCTCGCGCTTCAGTTCCTCGTAGCGGCGAGCTTTGGACGCCTGGCGCTTGAGCGAATTCACCTGCCGGCTGACTTCTTCGAGAATGTCGAAGACGCGGGCCAGATTCTGCTTGGCGCCTTCAAGCTTGGCCTCCGCCAGCCGCTTCTTGGTCTTGAATTTGCCAATGCCGGCCGCTTCTTCGATGATGGCGCGGCGATCCTGAGGCTTGTTGCTGAGGATCTGACCGATGCGGCCCTGCTCAATGATGGCGTAGCTTTCAGGACCCAGGCCGGTGCCGATGAATAGATCCTGGATGTCGCGCAAGCGGGCCAGTTTGCCGTCGATCAGGTATTCGCTCTCACCGGATCGGAACAGGCGGCGAGTAATGGTGATCTCGCTCGGTTTGCGATCGGGCTGACCGTGGCCATTGGTTTGGACGGCGCCATTGGCGTGGCCGTTCGTTTCATGGGCATGGTGGCCATGTTCGGCGGACGGATCCACCAGCGTCATGGTGACCGCAGCCATGCTGAGGGGCTTGCGATCCCGCGTGCCGGCGAAGATCACGTCCTCCATCCGGGTGCCGCGCAACGTCTTGGCCGACTGCTCGCCTAAGACCCAACTGATCGCGTCACTTAGATTGGATTTGCCACAGCCATTGGGCCCGACGATCGCAGCGATCCCCGAACCGTTGAACTTCATTTCCGTCCGATCAAAGAAGGACTTGAAGCCCTGAATTTCAACCCGCTTCAGTTTTAACAAAATGCCTTCCCCTCCTATTATGAACTCGGGGGATGGCTCCATGGTAACCCTGGTCCGGGCGAAAGTAAAGCGGGTCGGCAGCTATATTTAGTGGTCTGGGGTGGCAAGCTACTATATATGATATGAGGGAGGTACAAGATGAATCGACTGCTACTTGGATTACTGATTGCTTTCAGCGCCTTCGCCCAAAAGATCACGGTCGAGTTTGATCAGGCGGCCGACTTCACCAAGTATAGGACGTTTACCATCCGCGCCGGGCAATTGAATAGCCCGAACCCGGCCCTGAACAGTGAACTGGTTAAGAAGCAGATCGATAATGATATCGAAAGCAACTTGACCGCCAAGGGGCTAACCCAAATTACAACGGGCGCGTCCGATCTTAACGTGCGCTACACGCTTGGAATGTCGAGACTGAGCTTATCCGGCGGGCTGGCGGGGACTGGGGACGCGTATCGTCAGGGTGCCGTACGCGCAGGGCACTCTAGTGATCGATCTACGGGACCCGACTACGCAATCACTGGTGTGGCGCGCTATCGCAACGGATGAAAAAAGCGATGCGACGAAGCTGCAGGGCAAGCTGGACGACATGGTCCGGAAGTCGATCGACAAGTATCCGCCGAAGAAAAAGTAAGGGGCTTGGGTCAGCTGGCTTGCGGAGCTGAAAACTTCTGGCCTTCCTGCAGCGCGCGCATGGCGGCCTCTTCGGTGGCATAAATGGCCATGACATTGGCCAGCCGGGTAAGCTCGAGCACCTCGCGCACGCGGCGATTGAGATTGCACAAAACGAACCGGCCGTTGGGATTTTTCATGACGCTGGTATAGATGCCGATCAGGAAACCCATGCCGGTGGAGTCGATGTAATCGACTTGGCTGAAGTCGGCCAGAACTTTGGAGGATCCGGATTTCTTGATTTCCTCGGTGCGGCTGCGCAGATAGGCGGAATCCTGGCCGGTGGCGAACCGGCCGTGGAGCCGGAGCAGGCATAAATCGCCGCGGAACTCAAATTCGACGAGCATGACAAGCCTCTAGTAATGCTACTACAGCCACGTCATTTCTGAAACCGAGTGGTGGCTCTACCAGATCA
>Ga0070713_100003677_pt1 | contig 10152 bp, 7 predicted proteins | sample LARL82metaG_FD_65465 | JGI IMG/M metagenome (GOLD analysis project Ga0070713, IMG submission 65465) | Corn, switchgrass and miscanthus rhizosphere microbial communities from Kellogg Biological Station, Michigan, USA - LAR L8-2 metaG | ecosystem: Host-associated > Plants > Roots > Rhizosphere ... | reverse complement strand
TGCGGGACTCTTGCGTGCACCCACCGATCCTGAGGAGCCATCTTGCAACTGACCTTTGTCGATTGGCTGATCATGCTGCTGTATTTCGTGTTTGTGCTGGGCATCGGCTTTGCCCTCAAGCGCTACATGAAGACCAGCAAGGACTTCTTCCAGGCTGGACGCGCGCTGCCTGCGTGGATCTGTGGCCTCGCCTTCATCAGCGCCAACCTCGGCGCGCAGGAAGTGATCGGCATGGGCGCTTCCGGCGCCAAGTACGGCCTGGAGACCGCGCACTTCTACGGCATCGGCGCTATACCCGCAATGGTCTTCGTCGGCATCTTCATGATGCCGTTTTATTACGGATCGAAGGCCCGTTCGGTGCCGGAGTTTCTTCGCCTCCGCTTCGATGAGAAGACGCGCGCACTGAATGCCTGTTCGTTTGCGGTGATGACCGTCTTCAGCTCGGGCATTTCGATGTACGCCATGGCGCGGCTCATCCAGGCGCTGCATGTTTTCGATGGACTGTTCCGCACGTTGGGCTGGGCTCCGGAAGGCATCTTCACCTTCTCGATTATGATGTCGGCCGTGATTGTGTTGCTTTACATCTTCCTCGGAGGCCTTACCAGCGCCATCTACAACGAGGTCCTGCAATTCTTTCTCATCATCGCGGGCTTTCTGCCGCTGGTGCTGCTGGGACTGAAGAACGTTGGCGGCTGGAATGGGCTGAAGATGGCGGTCTCCGCCGTCGATCCGCGCATGATGCACGAGTGGAAAGGCGTGATGCACGCGGGCACCAATCCCATGGGCATTGAGATCATCGGTATCGGCATGGGACTGGGATTCGTGCTCGGCTCCGGTTACTGGTGCACTGACTTTCTCGTGATCCAGACTGCGATGGCCTCGAAAAACATGGAATCGGCGCGGCGAGTTCCGCTGATCGCCGCGGTTCCGAAGATGGTGTTTCCGTTTCTGGTAATTCTACCCGGCCTGATCGCCATCTCGCTGCCCACGCCGCACACCGTCACCACTACGCACGAAGCGAACGGCGTCATTTATCACGACACCACGGTAGTTTCAAAGATTGCCGAAGAGGGCCGGGGAATCGTCCCCGCAAAGATCAACCCCGTCACCGGCAAGGCCATGCTCGACGCCAGCGGCCACCCGCTGCTTGACTACGATATGGCCACGCCCAACATGCTGCTGCATTATTTTCCCACCGGCATTCTCGGTCTCGGGCTTACGGCGCTGCTCGCCAGCTTCATGAGCGGCATGGCCGGCAACGTCACGGCATTCAACACAGTTTTCACTTACGACCTCTACCAGTCCTACATTCACAAGGGCGGCAGCGATCGGCACTACATGGCGGTGGGGCGATGGGCTACGGTGGGCGGCATCCTGCTGTCGATCGCGACGGCGTATGCTGCCATCAACTTCAACAACATCATGGATACGCTGCAGCTTGTCTTCAGCTTTGTGAACGCGCCGCTGTTTGCCACGTTCCTGCTGGGCATGTTCTGGAAGCGCACGACGGGCCACGCCGCATTTACCGGCCTCATCTCCGGCACTGTGGCCGCGATGCTGCATCACGGGCTCACGCTGCCCATCGAGGCGCATACCGGCATTCACGGCGGATGGATCACCGTGGTGCACCACTATCCAAGCGACATGGCGCAGAACTTCTGGGGCGCCATCTTTGCCTTCTCCACCAACTTCATCATCACTGTTATCGTGAGCCTGTTCACGAAACCGCGGCCTGAGTCGGAGTTGGTTGGCCTGGTGCACTCGCTCACGCCAAAGCCGCCGCGCGCGCACGACCGCTGGTGGAAGAGCCCAGAAGCACTTGGGATCGCCGTGCTGCTGGGCGCCGTCGCGCTGAACATTTTCTTTGCCTGAGCCGGAAGGAGAACCATGAATCTCGATTTGCGCATTCCCATGGGACTGATGTTCACCTTCACCGGCGCCATCATGACGGCCTGGGGCGTCAAGACCAATGGCGACGCCACGCTTTATGCAAGGAGCCTCGGCATCAATGCGAATCTCTGGTGGGGGATGGTGCTACTGGTGTTCGGTCTGACGATGTTCCTTCTTGGCCAGCGGAGCCAGCGCCGGCTGGCGAAAGAGCCGCTGCCGCCTGCGGAAGAAGGCGATGTCCGCCGTGGACATTAAAGATGGTGGAAGGAATCAGGCAACGAGGGAGCGTTGTCATCCTGAGGAGCGCAGCGACGAAGGATCTGCGGTTGCTTTTAGACTGCCACTGGACGTTACGCAGCCCCCTTGCGGAGCATCCATCGAAAGATGACGAACAGCAGCGGCACCACGACCAGCCACACCACGTAAAAGACCCAATCAGACGGACCCGAGTGGCCTGCCAGCTCCATGTGCAGGACTGGCTCCATTTTCCAGAGGACCGGCGTGAGCATCATCGAAACGACCCAGCCCAAAGGCAGCCCGGTCAACACGGCCAGAATCAGTGTTATGGCAGAACGTTTCAATTTGCGTCCTCGTTGCAATGGCAACATCCTAGCCAAGCACCGGCGTCAATGCAACTCGCCTCACTGGAAATTGATACGGCCCTCATCACGCTGCAACTACACTTGAAGCAGCGATGAAACGCAAGACTATCGAGCATTACGAGATTATCCGCCGCCTCGGCGCGGGCGGCAGCGGCGTGGTGTACCTCGCCAACGACACGCTGTTGCAGCGCCCCGTGGTGCTGAAGATTCTGCGCACCGGGCTGCTCTCGGCACAACAGCTCCGTACCACCGTCCTTCGCGAAGCCCGCCTCGCCTCCGCAATCGAGCACCCCAACGTCTGCGCCATCTACGAAGTTGGCGAAGCGGGCGACGAGGGTTACATCGTCATGCAGTACGTGCCTGGCCAGTCGCTCGATCAACTCATCGCGCGCGGGCCGGCCACTCTCCAACTCGTGCTTTCAGTCGGCATCCAGATTGCCGACGGTCTGCAGGCTGCACACGCGCTTGGCATCTTCCATCGCGATTTGAAGCCGCAGAATGTGATGCTCACCGACGGCGGCCTGGTGAAGATTCTCGACTTCGGACTGGCGCGACGACTTCGTCCTGAAGAGGCCAGCTTCGATCCTTCCAAGCCCGCGCTTGCCAGGGACGCTTCTGTTGCCGCGACCTACACCGCGCGCGGCGGCACTATCCGCTACATGGCGCCGGAGCAGTTCGTGACCGGCCAATCGAGTGTGCAGTCCGACGTGTGGGCGCTTGGCGTGCTCCTCTACGAACTCGCTAGCGGTCGTCATCCGTTTTCGCGTCCCGACGCCGAAGACTTTCAGACCATCCGCGCCATCCAGTTTTCTGATCCCGTCGACCTCAGTGAGATCGTCCCCGACATCTCGACTGAATTGAAAAGCGTGATCAGCACATGTCTTGAGAAAACGCCGGCCACGCGCTATGCCTCCGCCGCTGAGGTGCGCGAAGCGCTCAAAACCATTATGAAGGCGCTGCAGATCGAAACAGGCGCTATCCCCGGTGAGGCCGCTGCGTCACTGCCAACCACCGAGGCCGAAGCCGAAAAGCGCACCACGGGCTTTCTCTCCATGCTTGCCGAGCGATTTCGCGAGTCGGCAGGCGACAGCGCAAAGCAGAACTCCATCGTCGTGCTGCCGTTCGCCAACCTTGGCGCGACAGAGGTTGCGCCGCTCTACGGCTACGCCCTTGCCGACGCGATTGCCGCGCGGTTGGCGCGCATTCAGGCCCTCGTTGTCAGACCATCGAGCACGCTTATGTCGATTCCGATTTCGCAGATGGACCCGCTTTCTATCGGCCAGCGACTGCTGGTTTCATACGTGCTGGCCGGCAGCTTTCTTCGTTCCGACACTGGCTTCGACCTGAACTGGCAACTGCTCGACGTTACCTCGCAAAGCGTGCGGTCCGGTGGGGCGATCCGCGTCGCCTCGCTTGACCTGATTGCCGTGCAAAGTGAAATCTCCAACGAAGTCTTCGCCGCGTTGCACGGTCTTGGCGCAGCCGATCAGATGGATGCGCCTCGCGGTGCGCTCCGCGACGGCTCGTTGCCGGGTCCGGTGAGCGAGGAGTACCTGCAGGCGCGCGCGCAGCTCAGTTCGTTCATGGTGCGCACTGGCTCCAGGTCCGACCTCGATAAGGCTCACGCGCTGTTTACAAGCGTGACCACCAAGGATCCGGAGTTTGCCGCTGGCTGGAGCGGCCTCGGCATCGCCGAACTACAGTACGTGCGCCACGGATTCGGCGGACAAATCCACGTGATGCATGCGCGACGCGACTTCGACGAAGCACTGCGTCTTGATCCGGCGGCGACAGAAGCAAATCTCTATCGCATCTACATGCTGCTCTCACGCGGCGAAAAGGAATCGGCGCGTCACGGCATCGCCAACCTGCTGGCCTCTGCGCACAACGACTGGAATGTACACATGGTGGCCGGCATTGCCCTGCGCGGTGACGGCATGTACGACGAGGCGCTCGTGGAGTTCAATCGCGCGCTCAAACTCAACCCGGCGAATGCAGCCATTCTTTATAACCACCGCGCGCGCGTTTATCAGTATCAGAACCAGATTGAACTGGCTGGTGATGAATTAGAGAAAGGGCTCGCTCTCGAACCACGTCATCCGCTTCTGCGTACATCGGCGGGGTATCAGCAAATGCGCATGGGCAATCTGCCTGAAGCGATCGAGATCCTCGAGGGTGTCATTCGCGACGACGAGTCGCTGCGGATCGCCGTGCCCACACTGGCCATGTGCTACGTGCAGGTGGGAGAGCGCACGCGCGCCGCCTCGCTGCTGAAAGATGAAACGCTGGCTGCCGCAGAAGCCGACAGCGAGATGGCCTATCGCCTGGCAACATACTTTGCCGTTGAAGGCGATTCCAGCGAAGCACTCCATTGGCTGCGCCGCGCAATCTATCTGGGCAACGAGAATTATCCGTGGTTCCAGAAGAATCCCGCATGGAACAACCTGCGCACCAACGCTGACTTCGAGCGCATTCTTGAAGATCTGAAGAAGGGTTTCCGCCGCAATCAGAAAACCTGGAAGCGGCTCCTGGAGCAAGTCCCGCCCGACGCGGAATAATGACGCATGCATCTTGAGCACGCCACCGAAGCGGACTATCCCGCGATCATTGACCTCGTCAACGCGGCCTATCGCGGCAAGGGCGTGGTCGAAAGCTGGAACATCGAAACGGGCATCATCGAGGGCACGCGGCTGACGGATTCGCTGCTGCGCCAGGATCTCGCCGCAAAGCCGCACGCACACTTCCTGGTTACACACGACTCTGAAAGCCATGCCATCATCGGTACGGTGTGGCTGGAGCCGGTGGACGATGATGTGTGGTACCTCGGGCTCTTCACCATCGATCCCGCGTTGCAGAAGCAGCACCTCGGTCGAGAACTCCTGAGCGCGGCCGAAGATTTTTCCAAGGCGCGAGGAGCGCATACTATGCGCATGGGCGTGCTCAGCGTGCGCGATGCGCTCATCGCGTGGTACGAGCGGAGAGGCTACGCACGAACCGGCGAGACGGAGCCCTTCCCCTACGGCGACAATCGTTTCGGCAAACCGCTTCGCGAGAACCTGGTATTCGCCATCCTTGAGAAGCAACTATGAGTCGAAGGGAATTTATAGCTCTGGAATCTTTATAGCGGGCGCCGATCGGCCCTTGCATCCCATTTCCGCTCTATCATGAATGTCGGACTTGAATTCGTACATTCGAGAATTCTGAATGATCTCGCACACTCGTGTGTCGCGCCGAAGCGTTCTTCGCGGCGTGGCTGGATTAGTCGGCTCGGCGGCAATCTCGTCGCGCGATGGTTTAGCGCAAACCGGCTTCATCTCCAAACGTCCCGCGCCATCAGCACGCCGCTTCCGCAGCAATGCGGTCGATGCCGCGATCGGATCCATTGCGGGAAGAATGCGCGATCCTGAACTTGCGTGGCTTTTTTCCAACTGCCTGCCCAACACCCTCGACACCACGGTAAGTTTTATGAACGGTCCTGCTGGGCCTGACACCGTCGTCGTCACCGGCGACATTCCCGCCATGTGGCTACGCGATTCGTCCGCGCAGGTCTGGCCCTATCTGCCGTTCCTCACCGCGGATGCTGACTTGGCGCGGCTCATCGAAGGCGTCATTCGCCGCCAGACGCGCTGCATTCTCACTGATCCGTACGCCAACGCCTTCATGCCCGACCTCAGCAGCGGCGAACCGCTCTCGTGGAGCAAGACCGATCACACCGAGATGAAGCCCGGCATCGGCGAACGCAAGTGGGAGGTGGACTCGCTCTGCTATCCCGTGCGCCTCGCGCATGAGTATTGGCGCATTACGCACGACACGCGTCCTTTCGACGCAGCGTGGGCGCACGCGATGCACTCCATCCTTGAAACCTTTACGGCGCAGCAGCGTAAAACCTCGCGCGGTCCCTACAACTTCCAGCGCGAAGCCTTCTCGCCTTACGACACACTGAGTGAAGATGGCTACGGCAATCCCGCGCGTCCGCTCGGTCTTATCTACTCCGGGTTCCGGCCCTCTGACGATGCGTGCATTTATCCGCTCAACATTCCCGGCAACTTCTTCGCTTTGAAGACACTCGAACGCATCGAAGAGATGCTCGCCGAGATCGCGCACGACAGCGCATCTGCAAGCCAGGCTAGCGGTCTTCGCACCGAGATCAAGTCTGCACTCGATGCCCACGCACGTATTCACCACGGCAGCGCCGGAGAAATATTGGCCTACGAAATTGACGGGTTCGGCAATGCCCTCTGCATGGATGACGCCAACGTTCCAAGCCTGCTGGCCATGCCCTATCTCGGCACTTGTTCCGCAAACGATCCGCTGTACCAAACCACGCGCCGCTTCGTTCTGAGCGAGGCGAATCCGTACTTCTTTCGCGGCACTGCTGCCGAGGGAATCGGCGGGCCGCACATCGGCCAGGACATGATCTGGCCCATGTCGATCATCATGCGTGCGCTCACCAGCAGCGACGAGAGCGAGCAACGCCGGTGCCTAACGTGGCTCAAGACAACGCACGCCGGAACCGGCTTCATGCACGAGAGCTTCCATAAGAATAATCCTTCGAAGTTCACACGCGAATGGTTCGCGTGGGCCAATACTCTGTTCGGCGAACTCATTCTCACGATCGACAAAACAAACCCAAAGCTCCTCGAAAAGGGCTAAACAAACAGAACCGGCGGATTCGCTTATCGCAAATCCGCCGGTGTCGTTAAACCCAGGGAAAGGCTACTTCAAACTGACGGTTGCCTTCAGCGGCAAATTGTCCGAAGACCCACCCACCATGATGGTGTACTCGCCCGGCAGCAGCGACCAGTCATCTTTCTGTTCGTCGAAGATCGACAGATACTTCGGATCGACCTCAACCGTTACGCTGCGTTTTTCGCCGGGGTTCAGCTTCACCTTCGTGAATCCGATGAGGCGCTTCGGCGGTTCCTGTGCTGCTGCGGGAAGAGCGGCGTAGACCTCAGCGATCTCCGAACCTTCTCGCGCGCCGGCATTGGTCAGCGTGAAGGCCACCTTCACTTTGTCGCCCGGCGTCACCTGCAAACCGGAGTAACGGTACGTGGTGTACGAGAGACCGTAGCCGAACGGGAAGAGCGGCTTCTTATTCTCCGCGTCGTACCATTTGTAGCCAACCTTCACGCCCTCGTCATAGGTGACTTGGAACGGCGGCAAGCCCATCGCCCATTTCTCAGGCGATGCAGGACCGGAGAAATGCGAAGACTCCGGAGGCGGCATCGTAATCGTGGGATGAGGTAAGTCAGCCTCGCTCTTGGGGAACGTGTTAGGCAGCTTGCCGCTCGGATTCACGGTGCCGAACAACACATTGCCCACCGCGTTCGCGCCATCGCTGCCGCCAAACCAGGCTTCCATGATTGCGGCCGGTTTATCTACCCAGGGCATCGTCACCGGGTTGCCGGTTTCAAGCACAACGATGGTGTGTGGATTCGCCGCAGCCACTGCTGAAATAATCGCGTCCTGGTCGTGTGGCAGCGTCAGGTTCTTCAGGTCCATGCCTTCGCTGGCCCACATATAGGCAAACACAATGGCGACGTCCGCGCCCTTGGCCGCTGCTGCCGCGGCTGCAGGATCGGTGCCCGCGTCGTACTTCACGTTTGCATGCGGCGCACGTTCCTTTATCGCCTTTAGCGGCGAAGTGGGAAACCACGTCTCTTCCATCCAGCGTGTTGCGCCTTGCCCCGGCGGCTTGATCGCATTTCCACCGATCGGATCAACCTGCGCTGAGCCGCCGCCGGAGATCATGCCCACATCGGAGTGCGAACCGATAACGGCAATCGTCTTCAGGCGCTCCGCATTCAGCGGCAGCTGAGCCTTTTCATTTTTCAGCAGGACAATGCTGCCTTCTTCAATCTTCCGCGAAGTCTCAAATCCGGCGAAGGGATCGATGACGCTGCGCTGCCGCGGATGATCGATGACACCCGTTGCGAACATCGAGTGCAAAATCCGGTGCACATGGTCGTTAAGTTCGCTCTCAGGAATCTTGCCTGCATCGAGCGCATCCTTGAAGCGCTGCTCGTAAAAGAATCTGCCCGGCTGCTCGTTATCCAGGCCTGCTGCCGACGCCTTGACATCGCTATGCGTTCCACCCCAGTCCGAAAGCACGAAGCCCGGAAACTTCCAATCCTTTTTCAGCACCTCATTCAGGAGGTATTGATTCTCGCAGGCAAAGTCGCCGTTGACGCGGTTGTAGGAGCACATCACGGCCGCGGGCTTGCCCTGCTCCACGCCGATTTCAAATCCCAGCAGATCGCTTTCGCGCGCGGCGCGCTTGCTGATGGTGATGTTGACGGAGTTGCGTCCGCTCTCCTGGTCATTGAGCGCATAGTGCTTGATGTCGCCGATCACATTGGCCGACTGTGTCCCCTCGATAAGCCGTGCCACCAGCGTTCCTGCCAGCACAGGATCTTCGCCGAGATACTCAAAGGTGCGGCCGTTGCGCGGATCGCGCGTAAGATTCACACCGCCGCCGAGGGACATGTTGAATCCCTGTGCGCGCAGTTCGCGGCCAATGAGCGCGCCATATTCATAGGCCGCATCGGTGTCCCAGCTTGCGGCTGCTGCCACGTTCGCCGGGAGTGCTGTGGAGTAACGTCCGTTTACGCCGCTGGACCGCACTCCATAGGCCGCGTCACTCATGTCGATGCCTGGAATACCAAGCCGCGGTACGCCCACAGCGTAGCCGACGCCGCGGTTCGACGCAGCATTCTCCGGTGTCACCGGCTCATCGGTCGGCATGCCCACGCCATGCAGCAGCGCGATTTTCTCGTCCACCGTCATTTCCTTGATTACAAGGTCGGCGCGCTCGTCGGGCGAGAGGCCCGTGTTCATCCAGGGCCCGGTTGGATGGGGTTTGGGTTGCGGGCGCTGCGCAAAGTTCGGAGTCGCCATGCATGCAATGCACAAAAGCAGAATCGCAGGGATATTCATCCGAGAACGAAGTGATGAGTGGCTCATGGTTTCCTCGCTGGTAAAACGTTTAATCTTGGCCGCCCACCATACTATCAATAAAAGGCGAAGACACACATTTTCTCGATCGAGGGACCGGAATTCCGAATCCGCGTCAGCACTCGATGCGCTCGTAAGGGATGTAAACCGCGTTCCACATATACGAGCGAATCCGATCCGGCAGGGAATCGGCATCGGTAATCGTCGCAACCCCCTCCGCCATCGCCTGCTGCGCAACCGCCTCCGATACCACCAGCGCAACCTTGCGGGATTCGCCAATCGGGGGCAGCAGCGGCGCTCTCTTGTCTGTTGCTGAGGGAGAAATTCCCGCGAGAGCCCGCGCCGCCGCCATGATCATGCCGTCGGTCACGCGCCGGGCTTCCGCGACAAGAATGCCCAAGGCCAGCCCCGGAAAGATGAAGGAATTGTTCACCTGCGAAATCCGTACCGGCCTGCCTTCGATCTCGACCGGCGGAAACGGACTGCCGGTCCCCACCAGCGCGCGGCCTTCAGTCCATCGCAACAAGTCTGCCGGAGTGGCCTCGGCCTGCGACGTCGGATTCGATAACGGAAATACGATGGGCCTCTCCGTGTGGCGGGCCATCTCGCGTACAACCTCTTCGGTGAACACTCCGGCCTGTGCGGAGACGCCTACCAGCACCGTCACCTTCGCATTGCGCACCACGTCCAGCAGTGAGACATC
>Ga0070713_100003675_pt1 | contig 10152 bp, 12 predicted proteins | sample LARL82metaG_FD_65465 | JGI IMG/M metagenome (GOLD analysis project Ga0070713, IMG submission 65465) | Corn, switchgrass and miscanthus rhizosphere microbial communities from Kellogg Biological Station, Michigan, USA - LAR L8-2 metaG | ecosystem: Host-associated > Plants > Roots > Rhizosphere ... | reverse complement strand
CGTCGCCGTCTACCTCCGCGCAGAAGGCGACGGCGAGCTCGAGGAGGCGACCAGCCGCGGGCTCGCCGGCCCGCACGAACGAGTCGCCGACGGCCTGCTCGACCTGGCGCTCGGACCTTCAGGCCACCGGAACGTCCTCCAGGTATCCGACGTCGTGCGCGAGCCACGGCTCGCCGCGGTCGCGGCGGTCGCCCGCGAGACCGGAATCGGTTCGGCGCTTGCCGTTCCCCTGGTTGCCCGCGGCGAGGTCGTCGGGCTGCTTGCGGCGTATCCGGCAGGAGGGCCCGACGCCGCCGAGCATGAGACGGCGCTGCTCGCCGCGCTCGCCGGACAGCTCGCGGTTGCGGTCCAGAACGCGCAGCTCCACGAACAGACGACGCGGCTGGCGGAGGAGCGCGAGGCGGCTTTCACCAGGGAGCGGGCGGCGGCCAGGCGGCTCCGCGCGCTGTACGAGGTCTCGCGCTCGTTCGCCCAGAGCCTCTCGTTCGAGGAGACTCTCGACACTCTGGCGCGGACCGTCGTCGAGGTGCTCGATCTCGACGCGGCCGTGGTGCGCTTGCCGGACGAGCGGCGCGAGCAGCTCATGCCGCTCGCGATCCACGTGCGAGACCCGCAACTCGCCGCGGCTGCCGGAGCCATCCTGTTCCAGCCTGTCCCGTTCGGCCAGCGGAACGTGCAGCGGCTCTTCCGCGACCAGCGGAGCTTCCGGCTCGGCCGCGGCCGTGGCGAGCAGTTCCTGCCGGCACTCGCACCGTTCCTCGAGCGGGGCTGGACGGGCGCCATCGTGCCCGTCGCCCTGCAGACGGAGGTGCTCGCGTCGCTCGGAGTCTTCTCCTTCCGGCCCGGCAACCCGCTGTCGGACGAGACGATCGAGGCCGCGACGGCGATCGCCGGCCAGGTCGCCCTCGCGATCGACAACGCGCGCCTCTACCAGCAGCAGAAGCAGTTCGCCGACACAATGCAGCGCTCGCTCCTGCCGCGGGCGCGGCCTGTCGTGGAGGGCCTCGACGTGGGGGAGGTGTACGAGCCTTCGGCGCGGGTGGAGGTCGGCGGCGACGTCTACGACTACCTCTCGCTCGACGACGGCCGGCTCGCGGTCGTGCTCGGGGACGTGACCGGGCACGGCGTCGAGGCGACCGCGGACATGGCGATGGCGAAGTTCGTCTTCCGTTCGCTCGCGCGCGAGCATCCGGAGCCGGCCGACTTCCTTGCCGCGGCGAACGAGGTGATCTGCAGCGAGATCGCCAGCGGCAAGTTCATCAGCATGGGCTACGTCGTCGTCGACGGCGCCCGCGGCACGGTCGCAGGCGCCAGCGCGGGTCATCCCTCGCCGCGGATCGTCCTGCCCGACGGGACGACGCGGGCGCTCGAGGCGCACGGGCTCGTGCTCGGCATCGACGGGGGCCAGGAGTACACGGAGTCCCACGCCGAGCTGCCGCCGGGCGCCTCGCTCGTCCTCTATACAGACGGCGTCGTCGAGGCGCGGCGGGACGGGGAGCTGTATGGCGACGAGCGGCTCGACGCGCTCCTGTCGGAGCGGCGCGGGCTGACTGCGCGCGAGCTTGCCGCCGCCGTCGCCGAGGACGCGCGCGAGTTCGCAGGGGGCGACCTCTCCGACGACCTTGCGGTCGTCGTGATTCGCCGGACTTGACCCGTCTCCCGGGCCGGCTGCAGTGGGTGGTCTTCGCAGCGGGCGCCGGGGCGACCTCGGCTGAGATCTGCGCGTCACGGCTGCTTGCTCCGTACTTCGGCTCCTCGACCGTCGTCTGGGCGAACGTGATCGGGCTCGTCCTGGCGGCGCTTTCGCTCGGCTACTGGTTGGGCGGCCGGATCGCCGACCGGCACCCCTATCCGCACGTCCTCGGAGCCATCGTCGTGACGGGCGGCGCCCTCCTTGCGGTCGTTCCCTTCGCTGCGCAGCCGCTTCTCGACCTGACCGTCCGGGGACTGGACAACGTCTCGGCGGGCGCCGTCGTCGGTTCGTTCGTCGGCTCCCTCGTGCTCTTCGCACCGCCCGTCGTGCTGCTGGGGATCGCTGCGCCGTTCGCGATCCGGCTCGCGGTCACCGACGTCACGGTGGCCGGAGCGGTCGCCGGAAGGCTGTACGCGCTCGCGACGGTCGGGAGCATCCTCGGCGTGTTCGTGCCGGCGATCGTGACGATCGAGCTCGTCGGCACGCAGCGGACGCTGGTCGGCACCGCCGTCTTCGTATCCCTTTGCGGCTCACTGCTGCTCCGCCGCCGCTGGCTCGCCGCGCCAGTCGCGCTCGCCGTCGTGCTCGCGGTGCCGGCCGGAGTCGTCAAGGACGTTCCGGGTCTCCTCTACGAGAAGGAGTCGCAGTACCAGTTCGTCCAGGTCGTCCAGCACGGCTCGGAGCGCGACCTCTATCTGAACGAGGGAATCGCCAAGCACTCCGAGTGGCGACCGGGCACAGTGCTCACCGGCGACGAGTGGGACATGTTCCTGACCGTGCCGCCGCTACTCGGCCGGAAAGTCCGCCGCGTGGCGATCCTGGGCAACGCCGGCGGCACGACGGCGCGCGCCTATGGCGTTTTCTATCCGTCGGCGCGGATCGAAGGCGTCGAGCTCGACCCGGACGTGACTGCGGCCGCGCGGCGCTACCTGGGGCTGGGCCGGATCCGGCGCTTGCACGTCGTCACCGCCGACGCGCGGCCGTTTCTCCGGCGGACCCACGCGCGTTTCGATGCGATCTTGATCGACGCGTACCGCCAGCCGTACGTGCCCTTCTACCTCGCGACGCAACAGTTCTTCCGCCTCGTGCGCGCCCGCCTGCGGCCTGGTGGCGTCGTCGCGCTGAACGTTGCGACCGTGGCCGGCGACCATCGGCTCGCAGAGCACGTTGCGAGCACGCTGCGCACCGTCTTCCCGCAGGTCCTTACGTGGCAGGCGCTGAAGCTGAACCAGCTCGTGCTGGGCTTCGATCGTCCCGTCTCGCAGGCGCGCCTGCGCGAGGCGGTCACCCGGACGCCCGAACGGATCCGGGTGCTGACGCAGCTGCTGGCGGCGCACGCGCAGCCGGCCGCGCCGAGCTCCGAGCCGTGGACGGACGACCGAGCGCCCGTCGAGTGGGTGACCGACCGGATGATCCTCGAGTACGCCGCGCGTGGAGCGAACCTGCACGAGCGGCTGCTCCCGACGGCTCCGTGAGCGGAGGTTTCCTGCTTCGAAGCTAGAATCCATGCGTCCCGTGGCCAAGCGCGCCGGCTTCATCCTCTGTCTCGTCGTCTGCGCCCTCGGCGTCGGCGCGAGCCACGCGCGAGCGGACGGCACGCCGCCGCCGCCGACGACGATCGCGGACGGCGTCCAGATCGGCTCGGTCCTCGTCGGCGGGATGACGTCCGAGGACGCGACGGCCGCCGTGCAGACGGCCTACTTCGCGCCGGTCGTCGTGCACGTCGGGCATCGCAACGTCTCGGTCTCGCCGCATCACTTCCACACCGCGCTCGACGTCTCCACGGCCGTCCAGACCGCGCTCACGGCCGCGGCGGACACGGTCGTCCCGCTGAAGCCGACCTTCGACATGCAGCGCATCGCCAAGTGGGTCGGGACCCTCGCGACGAAGACGAACCGCGCGCCGGTCGCCGGCGCCGTAATCTTGCGCAACAACCGGCCGGTGCTAGCGCATTCGCGGCCCGGGCGTGAGCTCGCAAAGTTCCCCACGCGGATGCGAATCCGGGCCGCCGTCGTCAGCGGCGAGCGCACGACCGTCGTCGTCGCTCCTCTGCGCAAGCTCGCAGCGACGTCGGCGAAGGCGGAGCCCGTCATCGTCATCCACCGGGGCTCGAACCGTCTCTACCTCTACAACGGCGTTCGGCTCGTGCGGTGGTTCCCCGTGGCGACGGGGCAGCCGGCCTGGCCGACGCCGCTCGGCCACTTCGAGATCGTCGTGAAGCAGGTCAACCCCTGGTGGTTCCCGCCGACGCAGGACGCGTGGGCCGCCGGCGCCAAGCCCGTCCCGCCCGGCCCCGGCAACCCGCTCGGCACGCGCTGGATGGGCCTGAGCGCGCCCGGCGTCGGCATCCACGGCACCAGTGAGCCGTGGTCGATCGGCCACTCCGAGTCGCACGGCTGCATCCGGATGCAGATCCCCTCGGCCGAGTGGCTGTTCACCCGCGTGCGGATCGGGACGCCGGTGTTCATCGTTCCCGCCTAGCCTGCGATGCGGGGGCCGCTGAAGCTCGGGGCGCAGGCGCTTGCGGTCGCCGGGGTGGGGGTTCTCGCGACGCTGCTCGTGTGGAAGCTGACGCATCAGCAGCCGGCGCCGAAGGTCGGCGCCCGCGCGCCCGCGTTCTCGCTGCAGCGGCTGAGCGGTGACGGCGACCTCTCGCTTCGGTCGCTCCGTGGCAAGACCGTCGTCATCAACTTCTTCGCCTCGTGGTGCGACCCGTGCAAGCGGGAGGCACCCGTGCTCGAGCAGCTCTGGCAGCAGGACAAGGGGGACGGTCTCGTCGTCCTCGGCATCGACTCGAACGATTCGCGCGGCGACGCGCGCAAGTTCCTCAACGTGCACGGCGTCACGTATCCCGTCGTCTTCGACCACAACGGACGGGTGGCTTCGAACAGCTACGCCGTCGCGAACCTGCCGGTGACGTACGTCCTCAATCCGCAGGGGAGGATCGTCGGTGGGCAGATCCTCGGGCCGGTGAGCGAGGACACGCACTCGAAGGCGCTCTTCCGCTACGTCCACGCGGCGATGAAATCGTGACCGGACGCCTCAAGCTCACGGGCCAGCTACTGGCGCTCGCGTGCGTCGCAGGGCTGCTCGCTCTCCTCGTGTGGAAGCTCACGCATCAGGAGCACGCGCCGCGCGTCGGCGCGGTGGCGCCCGGATTTACACTCCAGCGGCTCGGCGGGCCGGGGACGGTGTCGCTCTCCTCCTACAGGGGACGGCCGGTCGTGCTGAACTTCTGGGCATCGTGGTGCAATCCGTGCAAGGGCGAGGCGGTCGTGCTCCAGCGTGACTGGACGCGTTACCGCAGTCGAGGCGTCGTCTTCCTCGGCGTCGACTACCACGACCTCGCGCCCGACGCCCGGCGCTTCATCGGCGCGCACGAGCTCACATTCCCGATGCTCGAGGATGGATCGGGACAGGTGACCGGCCGCTACGGGATCCATCAGGTGCCGGAGACGTATGTCCTGAGCCGGCAGGGACGGGTTGTGGCGCACCTCGCAGGCCCGATCACCGCTCCGGGCTTCGCAGCCGACTTCCGTGACGCGCTCGCGAAGGCCGCCGCGTGATCCTGCGCTTCGCTGCCGTGGTGGTGGCGGCGCTTGCGCTCGCTGGCCCAGCGGCGGCGGCTTGCAGCCATCCGCGCACGTCGCTCACGTACCTCGAGGGCCAGGTGATGTGCCCCACCTGCCACACGACGCTCGACCAGTCGAACTCGGCTGCGGCGCAGCAGATCGAGCGGTTCATCTCGCAGAAGATCGCGGCGTGCTGGACGTCGGAGCGGATCGAGTCGGCGCTCGTTGCGAACTACGGCCCGGCGATCCTCGCCGCTCCGCCGCACAAGGGCTTCGACCTGCTCGCGTGGTGGCTGCCGATTGTCGGCGTCCTGGCCGGTGCGCTCGTGCTCGCGTTCGGCGTCTGGCGCTGGAGCCGGCGGGGCGGGTCGGAGCCGGAGGAGCCTTCCGACTCCGGCCTCGACGAGGAGACGGAGCGCCGACTCGACGATCTCCTGGCACGCTTCGACTGATGGGCGGGAGACTCGGCATCTCGTTTGCCGCAGGGTTCGTTTCGCTGGTGCTGCCGTGCGTGCTGCCGCTCGTTCCCGGCTACCTCGCTGCGGTTTCGAGCGTGGAGGTGGGGCAGCTCGGGCAAAGAGGGACGGCGCGGCGTGTGATCGTCTCGAGCGTCCCGTTCATCCTCGGCTTCACCGCCGTGTTCGTCGTCCTCGGAGCGGGCGCGGCGGCGATCGGCAGCGTCGTCTCCGGCAACGCGAGGACCGAGATCGCGGGCTTCGTGCTCGTCGTGCTCGGGCTCGCGTTCGTCGGGCTCCTGCCGGTGCCGGAGCGGATCGTTGGCGCCGGACTGCTGACGGGCGCGCGCCGGCGCGGATCGGGTGCGCTGCTCGGCGGTGCATTCGCCGTCTGCGCGGCACCGTGCATCGGGAGCGTCCTCGGGGCCGTCCTCGTCCTGGCCAGCACGAGCGGGACGGTGCTCAAGGGGACGGTCCTGCTTGCGGCCTACGCGCTGGGGCTGGGAGCGGCGTTCGTCGTCGCCGGGGTTGCATTCGCGCAGGCGATGGGCGCGTTCCGCTGGCTGCGTGACCACTACACGGTGATCCAGGTTGTGAGCGGCGTCATCCTGATCGTGCTCGGGCTCCTGCTCTTCTTCGACCGGGAGTGGTGGCTCCAGGTAGCGGTCAACCGCACGCTCATCGACCTGGGCCTCGCGAAGCCCTAGACCTCCGGCGGCTCGAGCTCCAGCGAACCACCCGCTAAGCGGTTCCGCGCCGCTTCAACCTGTTCCAGGACATGGTCGACGTTCACGCCGCGATGCTCCGGCGCGAACGGCGCGAGGCGTCGTGCCGCCTTCTCCAGTTGGCTCCCGGTGGCGACTGGCCGGCCTCGTCCCGCCTGGTACCACGCGACCGCGACGTGGACGAGGCCCTGGAAGAAGTCCCGCTCTTCCGGCGGCGCCGCGCGCCACGCCTCCTCGAGCTCTTCGTGTGCTTCGAAATAGCGGCCGGCCCGAATCTCCGCCAGACCCCGCTTGAACGGCGCATCCACTCCGATCTAACCTTCCCGCGTGGCGACGATCCTGCTGTGTGGGGTCGATCTCTTCTTTCGGGGGAGACTCGAGGCGCTCCTGCCGAGCCATCGCCTGATCACGGTCGACCATCCGGAGGATCCCGACATCGTCCTCGCCGACGTTTCGCGCGTCGATCCCGACGAGGTGGCGGACGCGTATCCGGAGGTCCCGATCGTCGGGTACACGAACCACACCGACACCTCCGGCCTGCGCGCCGCGCATGCCGCCGGCTTCGACCAGGTGCTCGCGAAATCGGCTCTTGCAGAGCGGATCGGGGAGGTCGTCGACGAACTCAGCGGCTCGCCCGAGCCCTGACGGTTGGCGGCGCAGCCGTTCACAGCCGCTATCTACAGTAGGGCGCTGTGACGTACATCATCGCCGAGCCGTGCATCGACATCAAAGACCGCTCCTGCGTGGACGTGTGCCCGGTCGATTGCATCCACGAGTTCGACCGGATCCTCATCATCGACCCCGAGGAGTGCATCGACTGCGGCGCCTGCGAGCCCGAATGCCCGGTCGAGGCGATCTTCCCCGAGGATGCGCTGCCGGACAAGTGGAACGCGTTCGTCGAGATCAACTACGCCTACGGCGATCCGAACCGCATCAACGAGTTGACCCAGAAGTACGCGGACGACAACGACGTCCACAACGAGCCGATCGAGTAGGGAGGCGGCAAGGGGCGTGAGGCCTCAGACACTCGACCACGTCGCCTACTGGCTCGCAGACCGCGATGCCCTCGCGGACTTCGCTGTTCGTCATCTCGGGATGCACGTGATCGACCGCACCGACGCCTTCACGCTCGTGGGCGCTGACGCGCGCCGCGGCAAGTTGACGCTCTTCGCAGCGGAAGGGCCTCGCGAGCGGGGCGCACTGGAGCACGTGGCCCTGCGGGTCGGGGATCTCGACCTCGCCCTCGCCGAGCTGCCTGACGGCCTCGAGGTCGAGCGCCCGAGGACAGGCGAGGCGTACTTCGAGCTTGGCGAGGGTGTTGCCCTTGGCCTCGTGCAGGCGGAGACCGACCTCGACTACGACCTCGACCACGTCGCGCTGCGCTCGGCCGACCCGCAGGCGACGGCGTCCGAGTACGGCTCGCTCGGCTTCCACGCCGCGCCGGACGGGCCGTCGGGCTGTCCGCGGGTCGAGGTGGGCGGCGCGTGGGTCGAGTTCCAGCCCGGGGAGCCGGGAGCGCCGGAGCGTCCGCTCCTCAACCACCTCGCCGTGCTCGTGGAGTCGGCCGACGAGCATCTCGCCGCCGCCCGCGACCTCGGCGTCGAGGTCGACAACGTCGTGGACGCCGCGAACACGCTCGCCGTCTTCGTCTGGGGGCCGGAGCGCGTGCGGATCGAGTACGTCGAGCACAAGCCGACGTTCTCGCTGACCTGACTTGCGGGTCACCGTCGCGGGCGCCGGCATGGCGGGGCTCGTGGCCGCCGTGCGGCTGCGTGAGCTCGGGCATGACCCGCGCGTGGTCGAAAAGGGCACACGCGTGGGCGGGTCGATGCTCCTCTCGTCCTGCGTCGTCTGGCGGCACCTGGATTGGGAGACGTTCCGTGCCGAGTGCCCCGGCGGCGACGAGCGCCTGCAGCGGCTGATCTGGGAGCGGCTCGACGACGCGCTCGGCTGGCTCGAGGCGCTCGGCGCCGAGCCTGTCTGGCGCGACACCGAGAATCCGCTCACGACCGGTCGTCGCTATGACCCACGCGCGCTCACGGCGCTCATGGCTGCTTCGGTCGGGGACGTCGAGCTCGAGAGGCCGCTGGCGGCGGACGCCGAGCCTCCGGTGCTGCTCGCAACCGGCGGGTTCGGCGCGCGCCTGGCCCGGGAGGACGGGCTGCTCCTGCGGGCAAATCAGTGGAGCGAGGGCGACGGGCTCGACTACGCGGCAGCTCGCGGCGCCGCGACCACGGCCGGGATGGACGAGTTCTACGGCCGCGTCATGCCGGCTCCGCCGGCGCGGATCCGCGAGGAGGACTTCGTCCCGCTGGCGCAGCTCTACGGCCGCGAGGCGCGCGTCTTCACGGACGACTGGCGCGAGATCACGCCGCCGGCAGTTGCATGGCACGAGAACGATCTCGCGCAGCTGATCGGCCCGCGGGCGTGGTATGTCGTCGCCGAGACAAACGAGCGCATCGAGGCCGCGCGCGCCGCCGGAGGCACCGTCCGCCGGAGCGAGGACGGGACGCTCGCGGTCCACGTCGCCGCCGCGGTCACACACACGATCGGAGGCCTGCAGGTGGACATGCAGGCACGCGTGTCCGGCGTCGACGGGATCTGGGCGGCCGGCGTCGACGCCGGCGGCGTTGCGAACGGCGGCTACGCCAGCGGCCTTGCGCAGGCGCTCGTGCTCGGCCTCGCGGCCGCGGAATCGGTCGCGGCGGGCTAGGTCTAGGCGCCGACGTACGCGCAGATGCGCCGGTCGCCGGGCAGCGGCGATGGCGCGAGCTTCGTCACGCGCAGCTGCTTCCCCTCGACCTCGACCTGGGCTCCGACCGCCGGCGGGTCGCCGTCTTGCTCCACGAGCTCGTAGCCCGAGGGCTTCCAGATGAAGAGGAGGTGCTGGTGCTGAGCGGCGCCGTCGACCACGCGGGGAGACTAGTCGTCTCCCCCCACCAGACCGCGCAGCTCGATGCTCATCGTCGTCCCGCCCACGTCGTGCTCGAGCGTGAGGGACGCGCCCAGCGTTCGTGCGCGCTCCTCGAGCACCTCGAGCGCCCGGCGGCGTCGCTCCGTGGGCGCGTCGTCGCGGATCAGGAGTCGCAGCGTGCCCGGCGGCTCCGCCGTGGCCGAGACCTCGAAGCGGGAGGGTGGCCCGCGGCGGATCGCCTCCTCGAGGGCCTCGCGGACGATCTGGTACAGCGCCGCCTGGGTCTGCTCCCCGAGCTCGTCGATCCGCGCCACGTCGATCGAGGCCTCGATCCTGTGCTCGCGGCAGCGGGACTGCGCAAGCGCGTCGACCGCGGCGGTGAAGCCGTGGTCGCGCAGCGCCACGGGCTCGAGGTTGAAGGAGAGCTCACGCAGCTCGCCGACCGTCGCCCGAGTCCGGTTGAGCGCCCGGTCGAGGATCTCGCGCGCCTGCTCGTGGTCGCCGCGCCGGATCAGGTCGACGGAGGCGTCGAGCATGAGCGCGACGCCGGCGAGCGACTGCACCGGCCCGTCATGGAGGAAGAGCGCGATCCGGCGGCGCTCGTCCTGCTCGGCCGCGAGGACCTGCTCCGCCAGCTCGCGATCAGTGTCGGCACCCATCGGACGCGTCAGTCGATGATCGCTTCCCGCAGCGCGATCGCAACGGCGTGTGTGCGCGTGTCGGCCTCGAGCTTGGCGAGGATGTGCCGGACGTGGCTCTTCACGGTCTCCTGGCTGATGAAGAGCTGCGTCGC
>Ga0070713_100003670_pt1 | contig 10163 bp, 7 predicted proteins | sample LARL82metaG_FD_65465 | JGI IMG/M metagenome (GOLD analysis project Ga0070713, IMG submission 65465) | Corn, switchgrass and miscanthus rhizosphere microbial communities from Kellogg Biological Station, Michigan, USA - LAR L8-2 metaG | ecosystem: Host-associated > Plants > Roots > Rhizosphere ... | reverse complement strand
CGGCCAGGCCCCCCTGCTGGAAGAAGCGCGCACATTGGGACTCTTACTGAAGCAGGGATGGAAGCCGCGACGCACCATCATCTATGCCGCGTGGGATGGCGAGGAACCGATGCTGCTCGGTTCCACCGAGTGGGTCGAGACTCACGCCGATGAACTGCGTCAGCATGCTGCCGTTTACATCAACACCGACGGCAACGATCGGGGCATCCTGGAAATGGGAGGCTCGCACACGCTGGAACAGTTCATGAACGGGGTTGCCCGCGACATCGAGGACCCGGAGACCAAGCTCACCGCGTGGCAGCGGGTGCAGTTATCCAGGATTGCAGAAGCGAAGTCCGCCGACGATCGCAAAGAATTGCGGCAAAGGGCGGACCTGCGCATCAACGCGCTCGGTTCCGGCACCGATTTCACCGGCTTTCTCGATCATCTCGGCATCGCCACGCTCGACCTGGGCTACGCAGGCGAAGACGAACAGGGCATCTATCATTCCATTTACGACGATTTCTACTGGTACACACATTTTTCCGATTACGATTTCATATACGGACGCGCCCTCTCTCAAACCGTTGGAACTTCCGTGATGCGGCTCGCAGATGCGGAAGTCCTTCCTCTCGACTTCGTCGATTTTGCCGACACCGTGCAAAAGTACACCACCGAACTGCAAAAACTTATTTCCGACAAGCAGGAAGAAATTCGAGAGCGGAATCAGGAATTAGACGAGGGCGTCTTCAAGGCCACGCTCGACCCCAGGCGTCCCACGGTTGCGCCAGCTCGCGAGGAAGTTCCTCCCCACCTCAATTTCGCACCTATGCAGAATGCAGTGGAAGCTCTCGCCCGAAGCGCGGAGCGCTACCGTCAGGCTTTATCAAACCGGCAGGCAACCCTCGATGACAACCAGGCGGAATCCCTTCGGGCGTTGAACCAGGCCCTGATGCAGAGCGAGCGCAAACTCACCAATGACGATGGATTGCCCCGCCGTCCGTGGTATAAGCACATGCTCTATGCTCCGGGGGTGTACAGCGGTTACGGCGTCAAGACGATACCCAGTGTGCGCGAGGGAATCGAGCAGAAGAACTATGCCGAGGCAGAGCAGGAGATTGTGCGGGTTGCAAAGACCCTGGAAGCCGAATCGGCACTGATCGATTCAGCCACGCAAATGCTGTCACACTAACTTCGTGAAGACGTTGCTGGCAAGTCTCTGCCCTCGCGGACCCGGAAACCGTCTCACTTGCTCCCGCCAGCGGCCGGCTGCGCACCCGCGTAGTATCCGCTCTTGGTGCGCACCGTCATCTTGCCGTGCCCCTTGGCCCGGGCGTCCACGCGTATCTGGCGAAAACCGCCGTTCCGCCTCGGATTCGTCGGATGGTAGCCAATGGTGTACTGATTACGAATGTCGCGCGCAACCGTGCGGCTGATTTCGTCGACTTCATCCAGAGTCTTGGGGAAAAATGCGATCCCTCCCGTGCGCTGCGCCAGGATCTCCAGCGCACGCTTGGCGCGCTTGGGATGCTCTTCACTGCCCAGGATCCCAATCGCGTAGACCGACGGACCATTCTCTTCCTGCAATTGCTTTACCGCTTGCTCCAGATTTTCGTTGCTGGCGTTGTCTTCGCCATCGGTGACCACAAACAGCACTTTTTTCTCGAGCCGCGCGTTGCGCTTGAGATGCTCCGCGGACGCGACCAGAGCGTCATACAGCGCCGTACCTCCCCGGGCATCGATTTTCTCCAGCGCTTCTTTCAACTTGAGCAGTTCGTTGGTGAAGTCCTGGTCGAGATAATACTCATCGTTGAAGTTCACCACGAAGACTTCGTCTTTGGGATTGCTGGAACGAACCAGGTTCAGCGCGGCCTGGTTCACCTTGTTTCGCTTCTCGCGCATCGATCCGGAATTGTCGATGATGATGCCCATCGACACCGGAATGTCCTCGTGATGAAACGAGATAATATTCTGCGGCTTGCCGTCTTCAAATACTGAAAAACTATTGCGATCGAGGGTGGTGACGATGTGCTGCTTGTCGTCTACCACCGACGCGTGCAGCAGGACTTCGTCCACATCTTTGCGGAACACGAAGACGCCCTGATCGTTCAGGTTTTTGTTCTGGTCGTCTTTCGGCTCTGGTTTCTGCTCGGGTGCCGCCCCGGGCGCGGGCGCAATCGTTGGCGGGGTAGTGGTCGGCGGGGTCGTGGACGGCTGTGTCTGGCTCTGCGGAGCGGGGGTCTGCGATCTGGCCGGCGTCGCCCAGGGCACACCTGCCCACATCAGCAACGTAAAGAGAAAAACCCTGGCGGCCCTATTCCGCAGGCGCGTAATATCCCGTCCTGGCATACACCCGTAGAGGCGGCAATCCTTTCGGTGGCAACAGCTTCACTTTTATCTTACGCCATTTGCCGTCTTTCACTATCTTGCTCGGCCGGTATCCCAGGACATATTGATTGCGTAATTCCACCCCGATCTTGGTGGCCACGTCCCCCAGGTCGTTGGGGTTGTCGATGGTAAAGGCTCTTCCCCCCGTCAATTCCGTGATGTCGCTCAACAGTTGCGGACCCAGGCGTTCTTCCATGGCAGACGCGTAACGATCATAGATGCCGATGGCGTAGATCATCACATCCGCTTCCTTCACCAGCGACTTGATTTCGCCTTCGGTATAGCGGCTGTGATTATCGCCGCCATCAGAAATGATCAGCAATGCCTTCTTGGCATACTTGGCGTGCCGCATTTTACTGATGCCCATGTAAATAGCATCGAGCAATGCGGTGCGATGACGCGGTACGGCAAAAACCAGTTTGTTCTGAATGTCGTCCACCGAGTTGGTGAAATCGCTGACCGCCTCCGGTTCATCGTTGAAGGTGATCATGAAAAACTCATCTTGAGGATTCGCCGTCTTGAAGAACTCGACCACGGCTTCCTTCGCGCGCTCCATCTTGCTGGCCATGCTCCCGCTGGAATCGAAAATTACGCCCAGCGATACGGGAGCGTCCTCGCTCGAGAACGTGCGAATCTCCTGCGAAGCGTTGCCCTCGAACAGTTGGAAGTTCGCCTTATCGAGCCCTGTCACCAGCCGGTTCATCGGGTCGGTAATCGTCACCGGAACCAGCACCAGGTCCACATCGACTTTCAGCGGATGCACCCGTGTACTGAGGTCCGTTTTCGACGAAATGACCTCCGCCTTGGCGGATTCTGACGGCTTATCCGCTTCTCGGGGGATCACGTGTACGTCATTGACGTCAGTCTGCGCGAACGCGGAACCGCTCATGCACGCCAGCACAAACAGGCTCAGCAGCAGGCACAGCACGGACTTTTTGGGTAAGAGTTTCTTGCGCAGGTCGGTTCTAGTCGGGTCCCAGGGAAGAACCAGACAGCCACTTCGAGCTAGGGCCATCGGGTGAGATGACCAGCGCCGTTCATCCAGGCGGGCCATAGATACCTCAGTGAGGCGGATGTTAGCACAGGTTCGATCCGTTGCCACGGTCATTTTTGTCAAAATTCAGAGACACATCAGAAATGGCAGTTTGGTTGTTTTTTGTGCACAAGGGGTTGCAGCGCTCTTTGCAGCCCTTACTGGACGGGCGTTCCCGGCCTCTGCCCTTATCTTGTTACAATCAAAAGTTTCCATGGCTGACATCCTTCCATTTCGCGCCCTCCGTTATAACCTGCAACGTGTTTCCGCTGCGCAGGTTGTGACTCAACCCTACGACAAGATCACTCCCACCATGCAGGACCGGTACTATGCTGCCAGTCCTTATAACCTGGTGCGGATCATCTTGGGCCGCCGTGAACCGAACGACAATGCCGCCAATTGCGTCTATACCCGGGCCGCCGGCTTTGCCCGGCAATGGCGGGACGAGGGGATCCTCCGGCTCGACGAATCCCCCTCCCTTTACTCCTATTCCCAGATCTTCACCGCGCCTTCGGGGAGCAAGTTCGAGCGCCGAGGATTCATCGCTCTAGGCCGGTTGGAGGATTATTCCGCCAAGGTCGTCTTCCGCCACGAGCAGACGCTGTCGAAGCCGAAGGCCGATCGACTGGACCTGCTGCGAGCCACTCGTGCGCACTACGAGCAGCTTTTCCTGCTCTATAAGGATTCCGGCCAGATCGATTCCCTGCTCAGGTCTCAACACAATCCCACCCCCGCCATCGAAGTAACCGACGAATACGGCGTCCTGCACCGGGTATGGCAGATTTCTGATCCCGCAACTCTGGCCGCGGTTCAGGAGAGGATGCGGGACCAGAAGCTGGTTATTGCCGACGGCCATCATCGCTACGAAACTGCCCTTAATTTTCGTGACGAATGCCGTACAGCCGCCGGCTCGAATCCCGATCCTCAGGCGCCGTACGAATTCGTCATGATGACGCTCATCAACCTGAACGATCCCGGGCTCCTGGTTCTGCCAACCCATCGCGTCGTTCATTCCCTGCCGTCGTTCTCCGTGGACGACTTTCAAAAATCCAGCGCTCGCTTCTTCGAGGTGGAAGAAATCGACTCTGGGCTGGATGCTGCACGGGCTAGCGCACTGTTGCGCGAGCGAGGCGGCGCCGGAAGCGCGCTACTGGCCGTGACCGCGAGCCGTGCGTTGCTGCTGCATTCGCCGAAGGCTGCCGGTACGCAGTTTTTTGCCGGTCTCTCCCCACGGCAGCGGGCACTCGACGTCGTGCAGTTGCACAAAGCATTACTGGAAGGCGTGTTGAAGCTTTCGGAAGAGTCGATCCGGAATCAGCAGAACATTTCCTATATTCGCGACGCTTCTGAAGCTCTCGACCAGGTGCGAAGAGGTTCTGCCAATATTGCGTTCCTCATGAATGCGTGCCCGGTATCGCAGGTGAGCGACATTGCCCTCGCCGGCGAAGTAATGCCGCAAAAGTCCACCGATTTTTATCCCAAGTTGCTCAGTGGATTAGCCTCTTATGCGCTCGACTAAGCGCCTGCCCCAGTTCGCGCTGCTTTTCCTATGCATCTGTGCGACTGGCGTGACCGGCGCTCCGCCGCAAAAACATCTCTCCGTCTATTCGGTCGCCGCCAATTACTCCCTGCCGGTGGTGCAGCGCGAAGGCCGCGACTATGTTGGCCTTCTCGAACTCCTGGAACCGCTCGGAAAAGTGAGCGCCAAATCGGACAACCGGGGATGGCGTTTGCGCTACAACAACATTGAAGGCGACTTCCAGACGGGCAAGCCTCGCGCTCGAGTGCAAGGACACGACGCCGACTTGGGCGCGAAGTTCCTGGTGGAAAATAATCGCGGACTTGTTCCCGTCTCTGCCCTCACTGCCCTGCTGCCGCGCTTTCTGGGAGGCCCGGCGACGCTGCACGAAGCATCCGGACGCTTGTTCATCGGCAGCGTTGCCACCCATTTCACAGTATCGTTGACGGCCGATAACCCACCCCGCCTGGTTTTCCATTTCACCTCCCCGGTGAATCCCATCGTGGCCACCGAACCCGGCGCCCTGCGCATGACGTTTTCGCGCGAACCCCTGGTATCCCCCGCCTCGCCGACTCTTACTTTCGGCAGCAAGACGATCCCTTCCGCCAATTACACGGAAGACAACGGGACCGCCACGGTCACGGTGAATTCTACGATTCCGGTGATCGCCAGTTTCAGCAGCGATGGACGCACCGTGACCGTGTCGCCCACCTCCGCGCCTGCCCCTGCGCGTGCACAAATCACGAATCCTTCTGGGCCAGCCAACCCGGTAACACCACCGCCGGCCCCCGGAGCGCCCACGGTTGCTTCGTCTCCTCCGGTCACGGCCTCGCGGCGCTATTTTGCCGTCGTTGACGCCAGTCACGGCGGAGACGATTATGGAGAAACTCTCAGCAACACCTTGCTCGAAAAAGACGTTACCGTCGCCTTGGCACGAAGCCTCCGCCAGGAACTCGAAAGCCGCGGCATCCCTACACTCGTGCTCCGCGACTCCGACGCCAATCTCTCGGTCGACCAGCGCGCCATCTTCGCCAACGCGGATCGCGCTGCCATCTACGTCGCGCTGCACGCGGCTTCCAGCGGTCACGGCGTCCGCGTATACACCGCACTGCTCCCGGTCGGCAGCGATGACCGCGGCCCCTTCCGCTCCTGGACCACGGCCCAGCGTGGGTCTTTGCCAATAAGCCAGCACACCGCGAACGCGATTGCCTCGGAAATGCAGAAACGCCAGATTCCGGTGCGGACCTTGAGCGCGCCTCTTCGTCCCTTGAACAATTTGAGCGGCGCGGCCATCGCCGTCGAGCTCGCTCCGCAGGGATCCGATTCCTCTCAACTCACCGCGCCCGACTACCAGCAACTGGTGACCAGCGCCGTGGCTACCGCGATTGCCGCCAGCCGCGATCAACTCGGAGCCTCCCAATGATTGCCCGCCATCTCGTGATCGCGATGGTCGTTCTGCTGATCGCCGTGCTGGCTCTGAGCAGCTACGCCTGGCACATGAGAAAAACCGCCGTCCTCCCCTCTGCCGCCACCGATACCCGCCCGCTGGCTCCTCCCGTAGCCGGACCCACCGAGCAAGTCACGCTATTCGTGGCGCACGACGACAGCGGCACACTCCGCGCGGAGGAAGCCCGCATTCCGCTTCCTTCCGGACGCCAGCAGCGGGCCGAAGAACTTCTGCAAACTCTCCTCTCGCTCTATCTAGATAAATCTTCTCCCCACACGTTGGGCGCCGCCGCGGAAATTCGCAGCGTCTTTCTGGTCGATCCCGGCATTGCTGTCATCGATATGAATTCTGCCTTCGCCGACACCCATCGCTCCGGAATCCTCGTCGAAGAACTCACCGTAACCTCTCTCATCCACACGATTTCAGCCAACACGCCGGGAGTTTATAAAGTGAAGATTCTGGTGGATGGCAAAGAGCGTGACACGCTCGCAGGACATGCAGATTTGTCCTCTTTTTACGATATCGGCGCCGTAAATCAGGTCGCCGCCCAACTGCAGGGACAGTAGCCGATTTCTACATACGGACTTTCATGAATTCAGGCTGGCTCTTCGTATCCGATGGCAGAGGATGCCGTCAGATGCGCGTTTTCTTGTGCCAGGTGCTCGCTGGAATCTTCACCGATGGAGCGAGAAGAAATAAACCAGAACTGCGGCGCCCAGTAACGCCAAAACAAAACGGAAGAAAATCCACATTTTGTTGGACTCTGGCGTGATCGGAGAATTCTCAAACGTGCCGCCCAGTCGGCTGAGATCGGGATTTTGAACATTCGTGTGCCATTGCCGGGCTTCCCGCTCTGAGTCCCTCGCCGGCACCGAACCGACGGCAGCGGAATCTTTCATCAGGCCAACACTGATCTTGTGCGAACCTGTGCTGAGCGTGAATGCGGTTTTGCGGTTCACGACCACATTGAGGCTTGCGGAATTTCCTTGCGCAGCGACAGCTTGCGCCAACTGAGGCAGAAAATGTTTGCCAGCGAAGTTGATAAGCTTCTCCAGGAATCGACTCTCCAGCTCTTCTTGCGTGCCCGCTTTTACCACGTCGGTGTTTGGATCGGCAGAATGAATGGCAAAACTGCCGTCCGGTGTGCGCTCGACGTGGAAGGCAAATTGTCGATTGATTCCCGGCTCCCCAAGCTTGAGGCCGGGAAACGCGGTGGAGACCATGCTGAGAATGTTTTGCTGGATCTTCGTTTGTAATTCCTGGCGGGTCGGCGCTTCCAGCGGTGGAACTGCCGGATCGCTCGCGTGAGCGACGAATCCGCCTTCCGGCTTCGGCTCAATACGATACGAGAACTGCGTCACCAGGCGTGTCAAGTCCATAATCCCGGATCTTACGCGATGCTCGCAGGTCGATTTGATTACGTAAGTACTGATTGCTCTGCGATACCAGCGACGTCAGAGCTCCGGGACGACTACGGAGTGGATGATTTTCTGCTAGGTCTGCTGGCGAACTATGAGGTGACACGAGGTCGAACCCGGCGCTCTCGAAACCGGTAAACCGGAAAATGCCTTCCAAGGCTGTGTTACTAAGTAGGACGAGCGAGCAGCGCATTCCATCAAGTGCCCGGAGTTGGTGCTCCACAAAGGCCGGATACATTTGCGCAAACCATCCTGCCACTTCGTCTTTCGCTTGCGACAAAGCGCGGACCATACATGCCGTTTGGCTCGTCAACCATCCACAATGGTTGCGACGCGCGGACTTGCCTTGACAGGGGCGGTTTCCGGAGCCTAGGCTGCGAACCGGCAAGCAGTCCCAGCGACCCGACCCAGGTGGAATGCATGACGAGAACCGTATTGAACGAGCGAGCAAATCGAGCAGTGCTGCATTCCCTGGTGCTGCGAGCATGTTGCGTCGTGGCCCTAACGGTCTTGGCGCCGGCCGGAGTCCGCGCGGCCGAACGCTATGACGTGTTCATCGAGCGCGACGTACAGGTAAAAATGCGTGACGGCATCACGCTGCGCTCAGATGTTTGCAGGCCCAAGTCGGACGGCAAGTTCCCGGTGCTGTTGACTCGCACGCCATATGACAAGAAACAGGACGCTGATATCTGTCTGAAATGGGCGGCACGCGGGTACGTGGTAGTCGCGCAGGACGTTCGGGGGAGATACGCATCGGAGGGCGAATGGTATCCGTTCAAAAACGAATCACAGGACGGCTACGACACGGTGGAGTGGGCGGCTGCGCTTCCGTATTCCAACGGAAAAGTCGGGATGTTCGGCGGGTCCTACGTCGGCGCGACGCAGTATCTCGCCGCGATTGCCAGTCCGCCTCATCTGGCCGGAATTTCCCCCGACGTTACGGCGTCCAACTATCACGACGGCTGGACCTATCAGGGCGGTGCGTTCGAGCAATGGTTCGACGAATCCTGGACAACGGGACTGGCGGAAAACACCGTGGAACGCCGCGCACAATCGGGCGGTGACGCACTCGGCTGGATACAAAGGCTGCCATTATGGTCTTATCCCGTGCGCGAAGCACCTTCGGCGGCGGAACTGGCTCCCTATTTCACCGACTGGCTGGCGCACCCCAACTATGACGACTTTTGGAAGCGCTGGTCGATCGAAGATCACTACGCTCAGATTCAAGTTCCCGTATTCAGCCTGGGCGCCTGGTACGACATTTTTCTGGGCGGGACGCTGAAGAACTATGCAGGGCTGAGGAAAGGGGCGGGGACGGAAGCAGCACGTCGCGGCCAGCGCCTGCAGGTCTATGTGGGTGGACACGCGGGTGGATCGGACGCTCGAAAGGTCGGCGCGGTTGATTTTGGGGACAAGCTACCGTTCGATCTGGATGAAGCAGTGCTTCACTGGTACGACAGCCTGCTGAAGGGGATCGAGAATGGACAGGATCAGGAGAAGCCGGTAAGAATTTTCGTCATGGGCAAGAACGAATGGCGCGACGAAGATGACTGGCCGCTGCAGCGCGCCAAGGCAACGCGCTATTACCTTCACTCGACCAAACCGGCGAACGGCCTGCAAGGAGGCGGCGCGCTGACTACGAATGTTCCCGAAGAAGAGAAACCCGACCAGTATGTATACGATCCCAACGACCCGGTCCCAACGATTGGCGGGCCGCTTTGTTGCTCAGCGCTGCCGACTGGGGTCGGCCCGCAGGACCAGCGGCCAGCGGAAGCGCGCGGCGACGTCCTCGTATTCTCCTCTCCAGCATTTACCCAGAGCACGGAAGTGACAGGTGCGATTGCCCTCGACCTTTATGTCAGCAGTACTGCGGTGGATACAGACTTCACCGGGAAACTGGTTGACGTCTGGCCGAACGGATTTGCCCAGAATTTGACGGAAGGCATTCTGCGTTTGCGTTACCGCAATTCGCCGGAGAAACCGGAACTCGCAAATCCTGGGGAGACTTATCACATCAGCGTGGATCTGTGGGCGACGAGCAATGTCTTCCTGCCCGGACACAAACTGCGGCTCGAGGTTTCCAGCAGCAACTTTCCGCGATTTGATCGAAACTTGAATACGGGCGAGGATCAGGCGCGGGGGACGCACATGGTGAAAGCAACCAACGTCCTTTACCACGACAAATCCCGACCTTCGGCTCTGGTTCTCCCCATTTTGCCGTAACGGGCAAGCGCTCGCGGACCTGTCCGTACCATAATCGTTCTGGGAGAACGGTTGGCCTACCTTTCCCTCATAAGATTAGAAACTGGTGCTCGCTGCCGTTACAGGGACCGTGGGGCGCTCGCCTCATCCGGTTACCTGGCCGGGCCGCAACTCGCT
>Ga0070713_100003669_pt1 | contig 10164 bp, 6 predicted proteins | sample LARL82metaG_FD_65465 | JGI IMG/M metagenome (GOLD analysis project Ga0070713, IMG submission 65465) | Corn, switchgrass and miscanthus rhizosphere microbial communities from Kellogg Biological Station, Michigan, USA - LAR L8-2 metaG | ecosystem: Host-associated > Plants > Roots > Rhizosphere ... | reverse complement strand
GACCGTGGCCGAGTCCAGCCCGCTGGAAGAAGAGTCCGGCGACACACCGACGGCCGCGTGGCGGCTTGACCCTGACGGTGAGCAATACGAGGTCAGTCTCCGCACCCTGCTGGGCGCCGTCGAGGCTGCGGAAGAGGTATTCCCGTGAGCCCAGCAGGCCTGGACGAGCGAAGGACTGGCGGATGCACGCTGCCTGCTGGCTCATTTTCGAGCGGCGACATCGGGTTGGACGCCCGCTGAGGCACTGGCTGTTCCGTCGGCGACGACCACGAACTTCGAATCTTCATCAAATCCTCCCCGTAGTCGATAACGCAGGCTAGCAACGGGCGCTGGAACAACGCTGAAACGACAATGCTGACGGAAGGTGACCGAGGCGGTTCCCGCCGCAGGCTTGGCGGCCTACTCTTAGGTGGCTCGCCTTTACCTGTCTCGACGCCACGGGGTCTGCTCATGCAGGTGCGGCTACTTGGACCAGTCGACGTCGTCGTCGACGGGCAGCCGCGGCCAGTTCACGGCCTGCGGCGCAAGGCCGTGCTGGCTACCCTGGCGCTGCAGCACGGCAGCCTCGTCAGCGTCGACCAGCTGATCGATGTCGTATGGGGCGAAGCCGCGCCCGCGACCGCTCGCAACACGCTGCAGAGCCACGTCTCCTACCTGCGCACCGTGCTCGGCGGCAAGACGGCGATCAGGGCACAGCCGCCCGGGTACGTGCTAGAGCTGCGGGACGGCACCGACGTGCTGCGGGTCAGGCAGCTCATGCGGCTGGCCGGGCAGGCGGCATCCCCGGCCGAGCAGGCCCGGCAACTCGCGGCCGCGCTCAGCCTGTGGCGCGGGGAGCCGCTGGCCGATGTCGCGGGCGTCTCGTGGCTGGACGGCCAGGCCGAGCCGCTCAGGATGCTCCGCGTGGACGTCGCCCGCGCGTTGTCCGACGCGCGCCTCGCGGCGGGGGAACATCGCGAGCTGATTCCCTCGCTCGAGCCACTCGCCGCCGAGCGCCCGCTCGACGAGCAGGTCCAGGCACAGCTCATGCTGGCCCTGTACCGGAGCGGCCGGCAGGCCGACGCGCTCGCGGTCTACCAGCGGACGCGCCGCGCGCTCGCCGACCAGCTCGGCGTTGACCCCAGCCAGTCGCTGCGCGACCTGGAGGTCGCCATCCTCAGGCAGGACCCGGCCCTCGACGTGGCCGCGAAGCCGACCAGGCCCGGCCGGGGCGCCGCGGCGGTGCCCGTCCCGGCGCAGGTGCCGTCTGGTCCGCCGTTCGCAGGCCGGCGCGACGAGCTGGCCAGCCTGGACGCACTCCTGCCGACGCCTTCAGGAACCCCCGAGGACGGGCCAGGGGGCGCGGCGATCTCGGTGCTGTCCGGCACCGCAGGCATCGGCAAGACCGCGCTCGCCGTGCACTGGGCCCGGCGGGTGTCCGCCCGGTTTCCCGATGGCCAGCTCTTCGCCAGCCTCCGGGGGTTCGACCCCGCGGGCGCCGCACTCGACCCAGGCGACGCGCTGCGCGGGTTCCTTGAGGCCTTCGGGATCCCTGAAGCGAGGATTCCCGCGGACCTCGCCGGCCAGGCCGGGCTCTATCGCAGCGTGCTCGCGGGCAAGCGGGTGCTTGTGGTGCTGGACAACGCGAAGGACGAGCAGCAAGTGCGCCCGCTGCTGCCCGCCTCGTATGGATGCGTGGCCGTCGTCACCAGCCGTAACCAGCTCGTCGGGCTGGTCGCCACCGAAGGGGCGAACCCGCTGACGCTGGACCTGCTGTCGCCCGACGACGCGCGCGAGCTGCTGACCGGCCGCCTGGGCACGACCAGGGTGACGTCCGAGCCGGCTGCCGTGTCAGACATCATCGACCGGTGCGCCCGCCTGCCGCTGGCCCTCACCGTCGCCGCCGCGCGCGCGAGCACCGCGCCCCACCTTCCCCTGGCCGCCATCGCCAGTGAGTTGCGCGGCGCATCGCGTGCCCTGGACTCCTTCTACGTGGGTGACACGGCCGCGGACGTCAGGACCGTCTTGTCATGGTCGTACCGTGCGCTCACCGGCGCGGCCGCGCGGTTGTTCCGGCTGCTCGGGCTGCACCCGGGTCCCGACATCTCGCTGGCCGCCGCCGCGAGCCTGGGCGGACTCCGGCCTGACCAGGCGAGAGACGTGCTCGCCGAGCTGGCAAGGAGCCACCTGCTGGCCGAGCACCAGCCCGGGCGGTATGCCTTTCATGACCTCCTGCGTGCGTACGCGGGGGAGCAGGTCGTGAAACACGACAGTCAGCAGGTCCGCGCGGCGGCCGTGCGCCGGCTGCTCGATCATTACCTCCACGGCGCGTACGCGTCCGCGCTGCTCATCGAGCCGTCCCTGGACCGCCTGACACTGGGCGAGGCCGAGCCGGGCACCGTTCTCGCCGAGCCCGCCGAGCCTGCGGACGCGATGGCGTGGTTCGCCGCCGAGGATGCCGGAATCCTCGGCGCCGTGCGGCTCGCCGCGGGAGGCGGCCTCGCCACCCACGCATGGCAGCTCGCCTGGATCGTGAGCTCGTACTTCCTGCGCCGGGGCCAGTGGGAAGACAACACCGCCGCGCAGCAGGCCGCCCTCGGCGCGGCCAGGGCGGCAGGCGACGTGCCGGGCGAAGCCCACGCCACGCACGGCCTGGCCAACGGGTACGCGCGCTCGGGCCGGTTCGATCTGGCCGTGCCGGAATACGAGCGCGCGCTCGGGCTCGGCCGGGCGACCGGGGACCTCGCCGGTCAGGCGCATATCCAGGCCAGCCTCGCCTGGATCGCCGAGCGTCAGGAGCGCCTCACCGACGCGGTCGCTCACGCCGCCCAGGCGCTGGCGCTCCACCAGGCCGCCGGAAACCGGACCGCAGAGGCGGCGGGCCTTAACGACCTCGGCTTCTGCTACGCCAGAATGGGCAACTTCCAGGAGGCGCTCAGCTACTGCGAGCGCGGGCTGGCCATCTGCCGGGAGGTGGGCGAGCGCAACTGGGAGGCGGCCACCCTGGACAGCCTGGGCCTCATTCACGACGGGCTCGGCGACGGTGACCGCGCGGTCGCGTGCTACGGGCAGGCGGCCACGATCTACCGTGACCTCGGCGACCGCTTCAACGAGGCCGACACGCTGATGAGCCTGGGCGACACCCTGGCGCGCGCGGGCGGGGCCGCGGCCGCGCGCGATAAGTGGGCGCAGGCACTGCGGATCTTCCACGAGATCGGGCATCCCGACGGCGACGAGGCCCGCGCCCGGCTGGAGGGCCCGGGCCTGCGAAGCTAAGGTCGGTAGCCGGCGCCGGTGTCAGTCCCTCCCGATGATGTCGATCAGCCGGATCTGCCGCAGCGGCGGCTGGACTCCCTCGATGCCTTCCCGGCGCATCAGCGCCCGAACGGTCCGGTTAGTGATCCGGCGCGCGCCCGTGAGCATCAACGCCGCGATGGGCAGTTCGATGAAGAGCGCCTCCGCGACACTGACGACGGCGTGTGGTGCGCCCCAGGACAGCGTGACGTCGAACCACGCGTCACAGCACAGCAACGTCGCTGTTACCACCATCAGCGCGACCATGATCTGGCGGCGCAGCAGGCTGGCCACAGCGGTCGCGCCGAACGCCAGCAGTTCGGCAACGTCCAGGCCGGTCCAGGCTACTGCCCAATGCCCGGCTCGGTAGTGCTGCGGCAGAGTCAGGGCGAGCAGCACGACCCACGGGATCAGCACCAGGCAACATCCGGTCAAGAATGCCAGGCCGAGCCGGCGGCGCACCCGGAGCGAGTGGTCTGCGAGGGGATCTTCCCAGCCGAGTTCGGCCAGCGTGCGCATCAACTCGGCGCGCTCGCTCATGTTCAGCCTGGCCAGCTCATCCTTGCTGGGCAGCATCAGCTCGCCTCCCGCCCTAGCGATCTGGGGCTTTCACCCGGCCAGTTCGTCGGCAGCAGCCGTGGCGGCCACCGAAAGCCCTCGAGCTGAGTGACTCGGAGCGGCCAGAACACGTCGAAACGCGGGCCCGTACGCCGTCAGTCGCTTTCTTTTCAGCGGCCCTTAGGCGCCGGTGCTTTTCGGTCACGACTATAGCCGTGAAGGACCCGGCCCGAAGAGGACAAAACGTGCCATCGTCCGGACAACGGCCGCCGTATCCGCGCACGGACCTCAACCCGGTCGGCCGGGACTGCGCGCGCACCTGTCCGTGGATCAGCGGGCCGCGGCCGCCAAGGCCGTCACCGACCACACTCCGGTGGCCGTGCCGAGCTGGGCTAGGCTGCGGCGGTCCGAAGCTAAGGTCGGTATTGGTTGAAGAAGGCCTTGACCTCCAGGCCGGCCACCTGGGCGCCGCCGCCGGCGTTGACGGCGAGGGCGGCTATCGCGACATCCTCGCCCGGGTCGAAGGCGACCATCCAGGAGTCCGGCTCGGACTGCCCTTGGACGTCGGCGGTGCCGGTCTTGGCGTAGATGCCAGGGCCGAAACCCAGGTTAGCGGCCGTGCCGTCGGTGACCACGTCCCGCATCATGTCCTTGAGCTGGGCGTCGGTGCCCGGCGGCAGCGGCTGGGCGGACACCGTGCTGAGCCCGGCCAGCACGACGGGCTGCTGGAAGTGGCCGGACTCCACGGTCGCCGCCACCGATGCCATCGCTAGCGGAGAGGCTGTCACCAGCCCTTGGCCGAAGGTTTCATCCGCCAGCTCCGAGCCCGAGGCGCTCGCCGGCGCGTTGAAGTACGACGTCGACGTTCCGGGGAAGCCGATGTTCCACGGCTGGTCGAGGCCGTAGTACGCCTGCGCGGTCGCGGCCAGCCGCCCGCTCAGCTGCGGCCACCACTGGGTGAACGCGTTGTTGCACGACTGCGCGAAGTCGTGGGAGAACGGCGTGGCCGCCGGCTCGGACTCGTCGTTGTCGTTGTGGAGCACGACGCCTTGCACCGTGTACGTCAGCGGGCACCCGACCGGACTGCTCTCGGTGACCAGCCCGCTGTTTATCAATGCCGTGGCAGTGATGATCTTCATCGTCGATCCGGGCGGGACCGCCGCGGTCAGGGCGTAGTCGTTGAACTGGGCGTTGTTGGCGATCGCGAGGATATAACCGGTGGAAGGCCTTATCACGGCGATCGCGCTGCCACCCGTCCCGCTGACGGCGTCGCGGGCGGCCCGTTCGGCCGCCGGGTCGATCGTCGTGGCGACCAGGCCGGCTTTCGCCGCGATGATGGTGGCCGTGCTACCGGATACCGCGCCGCCTGAGCCATCCTCGATCTGGACGGCCAGGCCGGCGTTGCCTTTCTTGGTTGGGGCCATCGGGGCCAGTCGGCTCGCCACGTTCGCAAGCCCGGGGTCGTCATAGGACGGCAGCGGGTTGCCAGCGCTGTCGGTGACCGAGGTGTCCCCCGGCGGCAGCGTGACGGCGGCTAGCTGATCGCCATCGGTCAGGTTGGGCGCGACCACGCTGGGCAGCCATTCGATGAGCCAGCCGGGCCCGTTCGGTACCTGGTAGGCGGTCAGCGCTGAGCGGTAGGACCAGGTGCCGGAGACGGCGGCCGGGCTCGCCGAGGACGCCACCGTGGCGTCGAGCCTGAACGTGACCGTCTCCAGGGTGGTCGATGCCGCGGCGCCGGTGGCCGACGGGCCGGCGGGCACCGCGGGCGCGCTGGCGACGACCGCGCCGGTCACGGTGCCGGTCAGCCTGCGCAGGTTCAGGCCCTGCCGGTAGCTGGCGAGCGCTTCCTGCGCGACGGCCGGGTCGTCGGTCAGGCCGGCGGCCGCGCCGAGGTTGCCGCTCGACCAGGCCCGCAGGAAGGCGGTAGTGACCTGTTCCGCGTCCCCCGCGGGAGTGTTCGCGGTGGGGTGGAAGCCCGCGGTGCTCGGACTCTGCTGACTGGGCAGTGCCGGTTCCGTGTCCCCCGCGGGAGTGTTCGCGGTGGGCTGGACCCCCGCGGTGTGCTGGCTCTGCTGACGGGGCAGTGCCTTCACCGTGACCACGCCGGCGATCACGATGACGGCGACGGCCACAATCAAAATCAGCGCGGTGCGGCCGCCTCGCCGGCGCTTGCGCGGCGGGCCGTAAGGCGACATCGGCAACCAGAAATCGTCATATCCCGACTCCCGCGGCGGGATCTGCGATTGATCGCGGGGGTCTTCCCGGCCCGGGTCCCCCGATGCGGGGTAAGTCATGACAGCGACCAATGAGACCGGGGCGCGTCCTCGAGGACATCCGACTTCCTTCCACTCGTTACTACGGTCGTACTCCGGGACCGGATACAGGGGTTTGCTTCATGACGAGCGTCTGCTGGCCGTCCCGCACGTATCCCGCGTACTGGATGGTGCCGCCGTTGAGCAGGCGTTCGTTGACCAAGATGGCGGTGACGCCGTCCTGGGAGGGGAACGTGAACGCGACGTCCTGCTGCCCGGCCTCGTCGGTAACGTGCCGGAGCGAGACCCCGGGCACGTCGGCGAGCGCGTAGAACCAGGTCGCGTTCAGGGACGGGTAGTTCCCGTATCCGTTGAGCACGTTTGCGGCCACGTTGACCGCGTTGCAGTCGCCGGTCCCGTCGGCGCAGCCGGTGTCGTAGGAGTTGAGCTTCTCCAGCAGCGGCCGGGGGTATCCGGGCAGGGCCGACGGGCTCGCGAACCCCTGCCTGGCGGGCGGGTAGATCAGGCTGTAGGCCGGCCCGGCGGGCATCAGCCACTGCTGCGACGCCGCGCAGGGATCCGTCCGCTGGCACACCTCAAGGGTGCCGTGCACGTACTGTGCCTGCGCCGAGTCGTCGGCGGTGGCCCAGATCTGCCGGTCCTTGCCGCCGGTGCGCAGGTCCCGGTACAGCCACTGGCTGGGCCCGACGGAGCGGATCTTGGGCGGGTTGACCAGGTGCTGCTGGAAGAAGTCAATCTGCTCGGCGGCCAGCTCGGCCGCGCTCGGCGGCGCGGTGGACGGCTGGGTGCTGCCCAGCTCGGCGACGCGGTACTCCTTCAGCACCGCTGTCTCGATCATTGGCGCGGGCTGGCTGGAATCGACGCCCCAGGACCCCTGGGCGAGCAGATGGTAGTCCGCTGCGTCCAGGATGATTTCCTGCTTCACGCTCTGCCTGGTCTCCGGCAGCACGAAGGCGACCCCGGCCCGGCCGGCGATGTCCTTGACGTGCTCTTTCACCTGGACGGTCGGGATGAGCGCGAGCGCGTGGAACATCTCCGCCTCCAGCGACGGCGGCAGTACCATCCCGAACAGCATTGACCCGATCTGGGAGAAGTCCACGACGCTCTTGTTGTCGGTCTTGGCCGGGTCCTGGCTCACGAAGTACGCGTTGAGCTCGGCCGGGTCGCGCGGCAGCGAGCCGAGCTTGCTATACGGGAAGATCGGGTCGCCGAGGCTGCCGGCGTCGTAATTGAGATTGCCGTCAGCGGTCATCCAGCCCCGCTGCACCACGGGGTTGCGCGCTCTAGCCGGGAGGCCGGGCCGCTGCGGGAACGAGAGGCTCCTCTCGGTCACCTCATAGACCCACGACCCGGCGGGCACGGCCGGGCTGGCCAGTGCCGCCGCGGCGGCACGGTCGGCGAGCAGCCGGACAGTGAGCACCGTCGGCTGGACAGCCGGGGTCGGCTGGTGGGCACTTGGCACCGGCTGGTGGGCACTTGGCACCGGCCGGCCGGACGGCAGTACCGCCAGCGTGACGCCGACCGCCAAGCCGGCGGCCAGCGGCGCGGCGAGGGCCAGGCGCCACATCGGCCTAAGCCGCCGCAGGCGTCGGCGGACCCGGCGGTAATGCGGCAGTGCCGGGTCTGTGACCGGAGCGGCTGGAACGGGCGCGGCCATGATGTGGGCCGCCAGCTCGTCGTAGGCGGACGGGGAGGCCAGCCGGGCAACGGTGACGTCGGTGACGGGGATGATCTGGGTGAGGTCGATATCTGGCATGGGTGTCCTCCCCTCAGTGCCAGCCAGTGTTGACGGCGTCGAGTTCGGTGGCCAGGCGGGCCCGGGCGCGGTGGATGCGGATGCGGACCGCGTTGCGGGAACAGCCCAAGACGGTTGCCATCTCGCCGTAGTCCAAGCCCTCCCAGGCACTGAGCGTGAGCACCTCGCGCTGATCCTCAGGCAGGCGCCGCAACGCCGCGGCGATCGCGGCGGCTTCGCCGTCGTACTCGGGCGGAAGGTAGGACTGCGCTAGCTCGGTTCCCAGCCGGGCGGCGAGGGCGCTGCGGCGGCGTTCTCCCCGGTAGTGGTTGGCCAGTGCGTTCCTGGCGACCCCGAAGAGCCACAACCGGGCGTCCGGGCCGGACGGGACCTGGTCCAGCTTGCGCCAGGCGACCAGGAACGTCTCGGCGAGAATGTCGGCGGCGTCATCCGCGCTGAGGGTCCGCCGCAGCGCATAGCCGAGCACCGGCGTGCGGTAGGCGGCATAGACCGCCTCGAAACGCGCCTGTTGCTCAGCCATACGTTCCTGGGGGGGACTCCGCATGCACGCTCCGTATCAAGGTTGACTGTCGCCGACACGCACCACACGTCCGCCTGGCGCCAGGGCATTTCAGCTTTGGCCGGGAAATCCCAACCAATCGTGAGGCTTCCGGACAGGTTGGCCGGGTGCAATGCTTTTCGGGTGTCGATGATGACGCGAGGAGGACTCGGATGACAACCACAGGGGCCGGCGAGCGGCCGTCAGGCGGTCATCCGGGGGGCTGGGCATCCCGGGGCCGGGCCGTCGCCGGCGGAGGCGGTGCGGCTGTACGAGACGATGCTGCTGATCCGGCGCACCGAGGAGCAGCTGCGTGACGATGCCGCGGCCGGCGAGCTGCCCGGTGCCGTGCACCTCTACCTCGGCGAGGAGGCAGTCGCCGCCGGGGTGTGCGCGCACCTACCGTATCCAGGGCCATTTCGAGGCCGAGAGCTTCGTCCTCGGCAGCGGCAGCTACCGGGACGACCACGAGATCGACAAATGGCGGCAGGCTGACCCGGTAAGCCGCTTCCGGCATGGACTCGATCGCGAACCAGACGGCGAAGCTGCGGCTGATGACCGGGGGACAGATGAGCCTCCCGATCACGCTCATCGCCACCATCGGCGGCGGGTCGTCGAACGCGGCGCCGCACAGCGACACGAACTATCCGGCGCTGATGAACCTGGGCTGGGCGGTTTCCGCCACGGCGCGGTACGTTGCCATGGGGAGCACGACCATCGTCCGCCACGGCGGAGATTGAAGGGCAGCGATCCATGCCGGCCAGCACCGAACGGATTCTCGTGTCTCACGCCGGGGCGCTACCGCGGCCAGATGCCCTGAAACGCCTCTTCGACGCGGGCCCCGGATTCCAGGACGCCATCGACGCGGCGCTTCCCGGCGCCGTGGCGGAACTGGTCGACCGGCAGGCGGCCGCCGGCGTTGACATCGTCAACGACGGGGAGATCTCCAAGCAAGGGCTGTTCACCGGCTACATCCGCGACCGGATGACTGGATTCGAGGCCGTGGCCGGCGGGGACCGCCCGCCGGCCAACGCCGGGGTGACGGGCCGCGACCGCAGGGACTTCCCTGGCTTCTTCGCCGCCGGCTACGGCGGGTTCGACTTCAAGGGGGCGATGCCGGCGGCGGAGGTCGCCAGCCTGGCGACGCAGTACGCGTGCACCGGCCCGCTCAGGTACGCGGGCACGGCCCTCGTCCAGGCCGACATCGGCCGGCTGACCGCGGCGGCAGGCGCGCATGACGTCACCGCGTTCCTGCCCGCGATCACGCCTGGCACCGTCGAGCACTGGCTGCGGAACGACTATTACCCGGACGACGAGTCGTTCCTCGGCGCGATCGCCGACGTGCTGCACGAGGAGTACACGGCGATCACGAACGCCGGGCTGCTGCTGCAACTGGACGACCCGGACCTGCCCGACGGATGGCAGATGTTCCCCGACATGACGGTGCCCGAGTACCGCCGGTACGCCGCGCTACGGGTGGAGGCGCTCAACCACGCCCTGCGGGGCATTCCACGCGAGCGGGTGCGGCTGCACGTTTGCTGGGGCAGCGGTCACGGCCCGCACCGGGACGACATCCCGTTGCGGGACATCGTCGACCTCGTCCTTTCTGTCCCGGCCGGCTGCTACTCGATCGAGGCGGCCAACCCGCGGCACGAGCACGAGTGGACGGTCTGGGAAGACGTGCGGCTGCCGGACGGCGCGTCGCTGATGCCCGGCGTGGTGGGGCACGCCACCGACATCATCGAGCACCCCGAACTGGTCGC
>Ga0070713_100003668_pt1 | contig 10165 bp, 11 predicted proteins | sample LARL82metaG_FD_65465 | JGI IMG/M metagenome (GOLD analysis project Ga0070713, IMG submission 65465) | Corn, switchgrass and miscanthus rhizosphere microbial communities from Kellogg Biological Station, Michigan, USA - LAR L8-2 metaG | ecosystem: Host-associated > Plants > Roots > Rhizosphere ... | reverse complement strand
AGGGTAGTGTCCCGAAAGGCACGACCGTCGGGACGAGGGGATCGTGATGACGACGCCGTCAGCGGGCTGGGACTCCGCGTATGAGGGCAGCCCGGCGCCCTGGGACATCGGCCGGCCGCAGGCTGCCTTCGTGCGCCTGGCCGAGGCCGGGCTGCTGTCCGGCCGGCTGCTCGACGCCGGCTGCGGCACCGGGGAGCACGTGCTGCTCGCCGCCGCGCACGGCGCCGACGCGATGGGCGTGGACCTGTCCGGGCTCGCCATCGGCAAGGCCAGGGCCAAGGCGGCCGAGCGCGGCCTGACGGCCAGGTTCGAGGCCGCCGACGCGCTGCACCTGGAACTGCTGGGCGAGCGGTTCGGCACCGTCATCGACAGTGGTCTTTTCCACGTGTTCGACGACGGCGACCGGCCCAGGTACGTGACCAGCCTGGCAGCGGTCGTCGAGCCCGGCGGCAGCTACTACATGATGTGCTTCAGCGACAAGCAGCCGGGAGCCTGGGGGCCGCACCGGGTGCGCGAGGAGGAGATCCGCGCCGCGTTCACCGACGGCTGGGAGATCGTGAGCCTCACCCCGGACCAGTTCTCGATCAACCCCATCCACGGCAACACGGTGGCCCAGGCCTGGCTCGCGGTGATCCACCGCCGCTGATCGTTACCAGCGGTGGTGGACCTGGGCTCTGATCCTCCGGTCGTAGATGTCCTCGATGCCGCGCAGTTGCCCGGCGGTGAGCGGCGGCAGGCCCGCCGCGGCGGCATTCTGCCGCGCCTGCTCCGGGTTCCGCGCGCCCGGGATCACCGTGGTGACACCCGGCTGCTGGATGATCCAGCGCAGCGCGGCCGGTGCCGGGGCGAGCCCGGCCGGGAGCAGGGCGGCGAACTCCCGCGCCGCGTCGACCCCGGTGTCGAAGTCCACCCCGGAGAAGGTCTCCCCCACGTCGAACGCCTCGCCGTGCCTGTTGTAGGTGCGATGGTCGCCGGCGCCGAACGTAGTGCCGTGGGTGTACCGGCCGGACAGCAGCCCGGAGGCCAGCGGAACCCGCGCGATGATGCCCACCCCGGCGGCCTGCGCGGCGGGCAGCACCTCCTCCAGTGGCTTGCGGCGGAACGCGTTGAAGATGATCTGCACGCTGGCGGTGCCGGGCCGTGCGATCGCGGCCAGCGCCTCGGCGCAGGTCTCCACGCTGACCCCGTACGCGGCGATGCGCTTCTGCGCCACCAGGGTGTCCAGGGCGTCGTAGACCGCGGCGCTGGAGAACACCGGCGTCGGCGGGCAGTGCAACTGGACCAGGTCCAGTGTGTCGGTGCCCAGGTTGGCCCGGGACCGGTCGGTCCACGCGCGGAAGCTGGCCAGGGTGTACTCCGCCGGGTCCTGCGGCACGCGGCGGCCCATCTTGGTGGCCACCGTCATCGGCAGCCCCGTGTTGGCGGCGAGGAACTGTCCGATCAGGCGCTCGCTGCGGCCGTCGCCGTACACGTCGGCGGTGTCCAGGAACGTGACGCCCGCCTGCGCGGCCGCGTCGAGCACGGCCAGCGCGTCGGCGTCGGAGACCTCGCCCCAGTCCGCGCCGAGCTGCCAGGTGCCAAGGCCCACCACGGAGACGGCACGGCCGGTACGGCCCAGAATGCGTTCTTCCACGAGGAGTGATCTTAATGGCGGGCGCGGCCAGGCACCGGGCCCCGCTTCCACGGGCGCCCGGCCGCGCGTCCCGGCGCCCTCAGCCCGGTGCCGCGGTCGCGGTCAGCCGGAACACCGGATGGCGGTCTGCCTCGGCGACAAACCGCTCCACCGGGTCGGCCGGCTTCACGTCGAAGAACGGGGCCGTCGCCCGCACGTTGCGCAGGTACTCCCGCAGCACGGGCCCGGCCACCTCGGGGGCCGCCTCCTGGGCGTGGAAGCGCTCGGTCCTGCGGCCACGGCGCAGCGACAGCGCCGGAAGAGCGCGGAGGTTGCAGACCCAGCTCACCGCGCCGTAGGGGGAGACCAGCCAGCGCTCGCCGGGATTCTCCACGAGGACCACCGGCGTTGTCCGGTGCAGGCCGGTCTTCCGGCCGGTGGTGGTCAGCAGGTAGTAGGAACGCCCGCCAACACCCGCCCCGATGACCGCCTTAACGACCACGTTGGCGGTCTTGCGGGCCGGGCCGAGCCTGTAGGTCCTGGCCATAACGCCGCCGCTCCCTCCGTGCCGGGCGACGCCGCCGCGCAGTCGCCAGACAGATGCCCAAGGCATCCACCCTGAGGAAAGGGTGACGCACCGGGCGCGGTGGCTGAAGGGCCATTGGTCCCTGGGAACGTCCCTGCCCGGCCGGCGCGCCCGCAGCGGGCGGCTCAGGTCAGCGGGCCGGAGAAGGTGGCGCCCTGGACGTCGACCTCGATCTGGTCCCCGGACTGGATGGCCGGGTAGTTGGCGTACTCGTTGCCGAACCCGAACACCACCTGACTGCCGCTCCACGCGGACACGATCAGGCCGATGCAGTCGCCGTCCTGGCCGGCCGTCCAGCCGCCCTGCGTGGCGTCGCTGAACCACAGCCCGGAGGATCCGTAGTCGTCGCCGGTGTCCCCGCTCTGGCAGGTCTGCGGCGAGCCGATCGGCGGGCCGGCGCCGAAGCCGGACCCGGTGACGGTGATCGTGGGATCCGCGGACGTCCCCGTGAAGGTCACCGCGGTGATGCTCGGCGGGTTGTGCGCCAGCCCGTAAAGCCCCGCGACGATCGGCGAGGCGACGCTCGTGCCGAACGAGAAGTACCACCCGCTGGCCATGTAGGTGTCGTAGCTGAGCACGTTGGCCGCGACCGCGCTCACGTCCGCCGTGGTGCGCGCGGGACACCCGGCATCTGCCTGCCAGGGCGGCTTGGGCTCGTAGGCCGAGCACCCGCTGCCCGAGCCCTGCGCCGGCGGCTTGCCCGGGGTCACCCAGGCCTTCTCCGTCCAGCCGCGCGCGTTGGTGGCCGGGGTCAGCTGGGTCCCGCCGACCGAGGTGACGTACGGCGACGACGACGGATACTGCACGCCGCCGGCGTACGCACCATCCCCGGAGCTGAACGTGATCGCCACGCCGGGATGGCCGACGTTGCCGTCCCAGCCGTTCTCCCCGGTGAACTCGCCGGTCCCCCAGCTGTCGGAGACCACCTTCGCGCCGAGCGTGACCGCCTCGTTGATCGCCGTGCCCAGGTCACCGAAGCCGTTGGAGCTGGCCTCCACCAGCAGGATGTGGCACTTGGGGCAGATCGCCGAGACCATGTCCAGGTCCAGGGATATCTCCTGTGCGTCGCCGGCATCCGGCGCCGGGTAGCTGCCCGCGACGCCGTTCTGGTTCACCTTCGCCAAGCAGGGGTTCTTGGTGGTGCACTTGGCGATGCCGTAGGTGGACCGGTACACGTTGAGGTCGGCCGCTGCGTTCGGGTCGTCACCTGGGTCCACCACCGCGACCGTGTTACCGCCGCCGTCCTTGGCCGACAGGGCGGTGAGTTCGTAGGCGGCCCGCAGGTTACACGGGGTATAGCCGGCGGACTCGTTGACCGTGCAGGCTGTGGCGGCGTTGGCGGCAATGGGAGCGGAGTCCGGCAGCACCGACAGGTAGCAGTGCGCCCGGCGCGGCCCGGTGGTCTTCGCGCAGCCGGCCAGCCTCGCCCCGGCGCCCGCCTCCTGGGCGGCCGACCGCGGGACCGGCCCGCCCGGTGCGGCCTGCACTCCCAGCGCGGCCGCCTGCGCTCCAGCGGGCGCGAGCACCGCCGCGGCCTGCCCGGCCGCGAGTGCCGCTGCGGTGATGGATGACAGTAGCCACGGTCGCCTCATCGTGCCCCCCAGGCTCGAACAGCCCCGCAATTGGGGGGCATTTCGAGCAACGTAGCGGGGGAGCGTTCGGGAAACGTTACGGTACGGCGCACCAGCTTGCCCGGGTCCGGACCACATCGGTGACCTTCGTCCCTGGACTGCCCGCCTGCCCGGTTGCAAACTCGCTCGATTGGCTAGGGAATGGAGCTGCGCGATGGGCGGATACGCGGAGGCTTACCGGCGGAGCCTGGATGATCCTGAGGGCTTCTGGAGCGAGGCGGCGCAGCAGATCGACTGGTACCACGCACCGGCCACGATCCTGGACGCCTCGAACCCGCCGTTCTACCGATGGTTCAGTGACGGCGTCATGAACACGTGCTTCAACGCGCTCGACCGGCACGTCGCCCGCGGCCGCGGTGACCAGGCCGCACTGATCTACGACAGCCCGGTGACCGGTGTCACGCGCCGGTACAGCTATGCCGAGCTGCTTGACGAGGTCGCCACGTTCGCCGGCGTGCTGGCTTGCCTCGGCGTTGAGCGTGGCGACCGGGTGGTCATCTACATGCCGATGATCCCGCAGGCGGTCGTGGCCATGCTGGCCTGTGCCCGGATCGGGGCGGTCCACTCGGTGGTGTTCGGCGGATTCGCCGCGCACGAACTCGCGGTCCGTATCGACCACGCGCAGCCCACGGTGGTGGTCTCGGCGTCGTGCGGCATCGAGGTCAGCCGCGTCATCGAGTACAAGCCGATACTCGACCGGGCACTCGAGCTGGCCAGCCACGAGCCGGCCCACTGCGTGATCCTGCAGCGGCCGCAGGCCCGGGCGGTGATGACCGCGGGCCGGGACGTGGACTGGGACCACGCGATGACCATCGCGGGCCCCGCCGAGTGCGTGCCGGTCGCGGCGACCGACCCGCTGTACATCCTGTACACCTCCGGCACCACGGCCCGGCCCAAGGGGGTCGTCCGCGACAACGGCGGCCACGCGGTGGCACTGCGCTGGAGCATGGACGCCATCTACGACACCCGGGCCGGCGAGGTCTTCTGGGCCGCCTCCGACGTCGGGTGGGTGGTCGGCCATTCCTACATCGTCTACGCGCCACTGCTCGCCGGGTGCACCACCGTGTTGTACGAGGGCAAGCCGGTCGGCACCCCGGACGCCGGGGCGTTCTGGCGGGTGATCGCCGACTACAAGGTCAAGGCCCTGTTCACCGCGCCCACTGCGTTCCGCGCGATCAAGAAGGAAGACCCGGCCGGCGCGCTGGCCCGCGGCTACGACCTGTCCGGCCTGAAAACTCTGTTCCTGGCCGGGGAGCGGCTGGACCCGGAAACCTACCGGTGGGCCGGCGACCTGCTGGGCGTCCCGGTGGTCGACCACTGGTGGCAGACCGAGACCGGCTGGCCGATCGCCGCCAACCTCCGGGGCCTTGAGCCCATGCCCACCAAGCCAGGCTCGCCCAGCGTGCCCGTGCCCGGATACGACGTGCGCGTCGTCGGCCCCGATGGCGCGGATGCCGCCGCCGGGCAGACCGGGGAGATCGTCATCCGGCTCCCGCTGCCACCCGGCTGCCTGCCCACCCTGTGGCACGACGACCGGCGGTTCACCGAGGCGTACCTGTCCCAGCACGGCGGCGCGTACGTCACCGGCGACGGGGGCTACCGCGACACCGACGGCTACCTGTACGTGATGGGCCGCACCGACGATGTCATCAACGTCGCCGGGCACCGGCTGTCCACCGGTGAGATGGAAGAGATACTGGCCAGCCACCCCGCCGTGGCCGAATGTGCGGTGATCGGCGTGCATGACGCGCTCAAGGGCCAGGTGCCCCGTGGTTTCGCCGTGCTGAAGGCCGGCGTCACCACCGATCCGGCCACGATCTCCGCCGAGCTTGTCCAGCTTGTCCGGAACCAGATCGGCGCGGTGGCCGCACTGCGCCGGGTGGACGTGGTGGCCGCCCTGCCGAAGACCCGCTCGGGCAAGATCCTGCGCCGGACCATGCGCGGCATTGCCGACGGGCACGAGGAGCCCGCGCCAGCCACCATCGAGGACCCCGGGGTGCTCACCGCACTGCGCCCGGTCCTGGCCGACCACGACTGACCAGCCACGGCAGGCCACCGACCCTGCGCGTGAGGTACGTTGGCGCTGGCGCGGGCCCCGGACTCGGTGAGGAGGCGCGGACTTCATGGCCACCGGGCCGGACGAGATGATTGGCGCGCAGTACGCCGACCGCCCGCGACTGCGCCCGGTGCTCGACGCCGTGCTGGCGGCGCTGCCCGCACTGGGCCAGGTGACGGTGCAGGCCCGCAAGACGATGGTCAGCCTGGTCGGCCCGCGCCGCACCTTCGCCGTGGTGCAGGCGACCACGAAGAACCGGGTGGACCTTGGATTGCGGCTCGACAACGACAAGCCAGGCGGGCGCCTGCTGGCGGCCAGGGATATCGGCGCGGCCAACGTGCGGATTCCGCTGGCCGGGCCCGGGGACTTCGACGAGGAGGCCCTTGGCTTGCTGCGGCGCGCCTACGACGAGAGCGCCGCGCCGCCGCCGCCACGCCGCCCGGCCCGGCGCCCGGCGCCGGTGCTGGGGCAGCTCACCGTGGTTATAGACGGCTACGACCTGCCCGGGCTCACCTGCCGGCCGGAGCCCGGCGGGTCCGGCCATCGCAACGTACACGTCGCACTGTCCGGCAAGAGCAAGGACCGGCCCGCGCTGGCCGTGCCGGACCGGCCCGGGCTGGCCATCGAACCCGTGCCCGGCGATGCCGAGTCGGCACGCTGGGAACTGCAGATCACCGTGCGCCGGGATGCGGACGGCTTCGACTTCTCCGGGCCGTTCGTAGCGGGTACCCGCGACGACCGCAGCCTCGGCCTCGCCTGGGGCGAGGTCCCCGGCGACGGCACGCTGCGGCTGTTCCGCGGTGCCAAGCTCCGGCTCGTGGACGTGGATCCCGCCGTGATCGAGAAGGCCCTGCGCCCCGGGCACCGGCTCGTCGCCCGGATCCGTCTCACCGATCCCCGCGGCAACCCGGTCTGCGCCCGGGTCCATCCCCCGGCACTTGTCTGGTCGGCCGAGCCCGCCTGACGGAAGCCGGGCTCAGGGCAGCCGGATCGCCACGCTCAACTCACCGCCGGGTTCCAGGCGTCCTCGGCCGGGCGCACCGGCCCGGACCGGGTCGTCATGTTCTACGCGACCGGCAACGACGACGCCGCGACAGGCCGCGCGACGCGCGGCGAACGCGCCACGGCGGCAATGCCCCTACTTTGACGTCCAAGCCGCGAGTCGCACGGAGGCGCGCTACGGTGGCGGGTTGTCACGGTCTGCGATGCGCGCTTCCAGCCAGCGAGGCGGAGGAGGTCACGGTGAGCGGGAGCATCCTGGTTGACCTACCGCGCATGGAAGCTGCCGAAAGCTATTTCAGGCAGTGCCTCTACGCGCTGGAAGCCGGACTGGGCCGGCTGGACGCCGATCTCCACACGAGCCTGAGCGCCTGGGACGGCGAGGCAAGGGACGCATACCAGGTCGCCCACCAGCGCTGGAAGGCGGCGGCCGACGAGATGGCCAGGAACCTGGCCTGGCTGCACGGGGTCGTCAAGACGGCGCATGGGAACTACAGCAGCGCGCGCCAGACGAACATCGGCATGTGGCGGGGGAAGGGCTGATGATGCTTCCGCCCGGCGGCGGGACCATCCTGGTCACCCCGGCCGATGTCGCCGCCGCGGCGAGGACCTTCTACACAGCGCAGGCAGACCTCAGCAACGCGTGGGACGCCCTGCTCGGCAGCCTGGACGCCAATGCGGGCTTCGCCGGCGACGACGACCCGGCGAATGCGTTCAACGCCAAGTACGCGCCCGCCGTGCAGGCCGCCTGGAAGGCCCTGCGGTCGGCCACGCTGGCCCTGGGCGGCATTTCCCTGGGGCTCACCCAGACCGCGAACAACTTCCTCGCCGCCGATCACCATTCCTCGGTGCACAAGAATGGCTCGCAGCCTGCCTTCGCGGCGGAGCCGGTGATCTTTGACATGTACGTTCCGGAACCCGCCTCGGCGCTTGGCCCCGGTGAGACCGTCTGGTTCCTGCCAGGCCCGCTGTCACGGTTCTGGCCGAACGCGCATACCGACAAGGCCCGCGGCGCCGGCGCCGCCTGGCACCGGGCCGCGGCGGCCATCGGCTCGGCCGGCCAGGCCGGGCAGTCCGCGCTCGCCACGCTGGAGAGCGACGACGACACCACCCAGGCGATCAACGGCTTCTGGTCGCAGGTGTACTCGCCTGGCGACAATACGACCGTGCTCGCGGGGGCGCAGCAACTCTGCCAGTCCCTCGGCGATGCCTGCGACCGGTACGCCAGCGCCATCGACAGCAAGCGCAGCGACGTCCAGGGCAAGCTGATCGGCGCCGGGATCCTGGCCGGCCTTACGACCATCATCGGCGTGGCCGCGACCATCTTCACCGGTGGTGGCTCCGACGCCGCGGCCGGGGCCGCGGACGAGGCGGAGGTCGCAGCGGTCGTGGGCGACGTCGCCGCCGAGACGTCGGCCAGCGTGGAAGCGGACGTGGGCGCGGTCATCGCCGACGACCTGGTGGCCACCGTGGAGGCCGCCGCGGACGACGCACCGGCGGTCCAGACCGCCGAGGCGGAGACCGTCGGTGTCGAGGGCGGTGTCCAGGACTCGCTGGAGAAAGCGCTCGCCAGCGCCGAGGGCGAGAACCCGCTCACCTCGGAGCAGCTTCAGCAGGCTTACGACTACGCGAACACCGAATCGAAGCTCGCGCACATCATCGACCCGGCCAAGCACGGCTTTGCGGATCTGGTGCAAACGGCCGGGGGCCGTTCCGAGGCTATGAAGCTCATCGTGGACAGCCTGGGCGCCGGCCAGGACCTGCCGGCGTCCGGGCCTTTCGCTGTGACCCGGATCATCGACGGCTCGGAGGTCGTGATCCGCGGTGCCATGGTGAACGGAATTCCCAAGATCGGCACGGCATTCATCCCGGACGCATTCCCCGGCGCAGCGCCGTAAACAATGACGGAGCGAACTTATGGACACCCAGACGGGCCGGCCGCTGAGCCAGGAGGAACTGGCTGTGCTGCGGCACATATTGTCGGCCTCTTTCGCCGGCGCCGCTGAGCTGCGCCAGCAACTCACCACGGCCACTGTCTCCGGCAACTGGGAGCCGGCGGGCTCGCCCAGCATCGACATCGCGGTGCCCGCCGAGTCGCCGTCGGCGCACATCGCTGACGGCCCGGTGCCGGTGGCCGCACAAGTGATCGACGGGACCGGGGAATACCTCGGCGAACTGCTGCTCTGGGTGACCGGCGGCCGGCTTTCCGCGCTCGAGTACTCCTGGATCACCGACGAACCGCCCAGCCACCTCCCCGCCCTGGGCATGATCCACCTGGCACCGTCGCCGCACTAAGCGGGCGTGACCACTCGTGGCCTTACTCGTCGAACCCGGGGCCGCGGTTGCCGCGCAGGCGCTTGCGTTCTGAGGTGCGCCGCTTGGCCGCCAGGCGGCGCTCCCTGGCCGCGCGGGTGGGCCTGGTGGGGCGGCGCGGCCGGGGCGGTGCGGCCGTGGCCTCGGTGAGCAGCGCGGACATCCGTTCCGCCGCGGCCTCACGGTTGCGCAACTGGGACCTGGTCTCGGACGCGGTCACGGTCAGGACGCCGTCGGCAAGCCGGCCCGCAAGAGCCCGGAGCGCACGGTCGCGGTAGACCGCGGGCAGCGCGGCGGAACCCTCCAGGTCGAAGGAAAGCTCGACCCGGCTGTCGGTGGTGTTCACCGACTGGCCGCCGGGGCCGGTGGACCGGGAGAACCGCCAGGACAGCTCCTCGGCCGGCAGCGTGATGCCGCGGACGACGACGTCGAGGCTCATCTCAGCTCATCGCCCCTCGGCCACGGCGCGACACTGGCCGTGGCTGGCGCAGTCGCATACCCGGCCACCGGCCCGGCGGTCAGCGCGGCGAGCACGTCGGGGAACACCGCGTCGGCGCGGCCAGCCAGGTCACCGGCGGACAGCAACTGGACCGGGTGCGGGATGTAGAGCACCCGGGCGCCGGGCATGCCGAGCAGGCGTGCCTGGGCCACCGCCTCGTCGGCGAACGGCGCCGTGGCGATGCCCACGGCAGGGATTCCCCGGCGCTCCAGGTGAACGAGGTCGCACAAACTGCACGACGTGCACGAGCCTCAATCGGCGAGGGCCTCCACGACCAGCCCGCCACCGCTGGCGATCTCGTCGATCAGGCTCAGCGCCGCGGGCTTGGAGAAGATCTCCTTGGTCACCCGCACGGTCGCCGCACCGGCCGCGGCCAGCAGCGTCTCGACCCGGTCGAGGAACTCCGCCCCCCGGTTCTTGGTGATGTCGAGCAGCACCACGCGGCTCCCGGCCACGCTGGCCGGGCGCG
>Ga0070713_100003666_pt1 | contig 10170 bp, 8 predicted proteins | sample LARL82metaG_FD_65465 | JGI IMG/M metagenome (GOLD analysis project Ga0070713, IMG submission 65465) | Corn, switchgrass and miscanthus rhizosphere microbial communities from Kellogg Biological Station, Michigan, USA - LAR L8-2 metaG | ecosystem: Host-associated > Plants > Roots > Rhizosphere ... | reverse complement strand
CAGTAAAGTTATTTGCGTTATTGCCTACTCTTCCAGCTATGTAATTGGGCTGTCCGTTTACACGAAGATTATTTTGATTACCACTTGAATCTAGAATATTATTTTCAAATGGTAGCCATAACAGCTTTTGATAAGATGAGTCATCTGCAGTAGTAATTAGTAAATAAGGCGGAGAATTAATTCCATAAACTGTCTTTAAACCATATGGAATACTTAGTCCAACTCCTTTTGTTTCATTTACCATTTCTTCATTTAATATCGGTAATGCATTACGAGAGTAATCAAGAGGTCTATTCAATGCAAAAGATTCATTGAATTGTCTAGAATAACTCATTACACTAAGATAGTTTGGTTTACAGTTATCAGGATCTGGCAGTGAACTTGTTGCATCATCATTTCCTCCATGTGTAAGATTGAGGTTATGTCCAAGCTCATGCATGAGTGTACCTTCCTGTTGATCATGACTTCCAACAGAACCTGTGAACCTCCCCAGTGAAATTATTAGGTCATTTCCTGGCTGTTCTGCCATTCCTGAGGAAGTCTCGCCACCAGTTTGGGAATGTGTAAACAATGCATAATGAAATACCTGTTTTTTTGATGTTAGATTCTGGTTGTATTGCCAGTTCCAGGAGGAACTTACGTTTCTTTCTTGTTGTGTTCCAAAGTATGCTGCCTTTATCGCATCAAATTCTGTCTGACTTGTAGTTTGACCACTACCACCACTTAATCCTGCAGTAATACTGTCTCGATGATATGGGATTTCTTCACCTAACATTACATGTAATCTTATACCTGATTTACATACATTGTTAACACACGTCTTAACTGGAGCTTTTGCAAATGCATTAACCACATCATTGATTGCAGATTGGTCAGGTGCATGACCTTTCATCCAATCCAATTCTACATAAACATCTGGCATGTCATTTCCAGGACAAACAGGATCAGTTGTACCTGTACCACATGGCAACTTGTAATATTGTACAGGACTCACAATTGGTGCAAAATACGGTATCTTGAGACCCTGATCTGGATTTCCAGCTGGAATTTCCCAATTGTCACAAATACCATCCTTGTCCGCATCTCCACCATAAGTTGAACAATCAACTACTTTCTTACCCCATAACGGTAGTGGTGACATAGGAGTTGGGGGCCAGGGATTTCCATAATTACTGTCTATTATAGTTGTAGTTACTGGTGCTGATGTTAAAACAGGAGGATAATGTGCTGTTATCTGAGCTGTTTCTGGAGACGTGATTTGTGGTATCTTTAACATGACATTGCTGCTAGGATTTTGTGTTGTAAAATTGATAAAAGGGCTTTGATATGTTCCACTTGCTTGATTGACAAGATCTAACGGAAATTTGTATCCCGATTCTAAAGGTGAAGTCACCAGTACGTATACAGTCTGAATTCCTTGTTGTGCTGCAGTGGTGTTAGTGACAGTCAACCTAAAAGAGTGATCTGAAAAATAAGTGGTATTATCAAATGGGAGTAGAGGCATAGTTGTTGCATATGACACATTAACCATTATCCCAATGAGGAGTACTATAGTAACTATCGGAAGAATATGAACCAAATTCAATTCATCCCACTTGGTATCTACCATATCAAATCAACACCTGATAAATTCTGCAACTAAATTATTTAGCACTTTTTGATCTGGTGAATGAAATATGTGTATTTTTTGTTATAATTCTAACAATCTGCTAATTTTTTTCTAATAATGTAATGAAAATCATAATTTCTATACTCAATTCTTGTTGTGACTAATGATATATCTTATTGTTCATGGAATGAGTTGCATGGTATATTCGTGTATTGTGATGTAAATGTGTGTAGGTATAACATATGAGTTCAAGTAATTTTTCATATGTATCAAAGAAGCAAGATATACTACAATTCTATTTAAGATGTATGATAATGATCAAACGAAATAATATAAAACTTGTAAAAAGAAAGTATAAAGGACTTCAAAATGGATTTTCCATCTTCAGATTATAATAAATCGCTAATCAGTATCATCATACCGACCAAAGGCAACGTTAAACTATTGAAAACATGTATAGAAAGCATTGAAACCATATCCTCATACAAAAATTATGAAATAATTATAATTGATAATAGTGATAAAAAAAAAGAGACAAAAAAATACCTGAATGGTTTAAAACATAAAGTCATTAGCTATGATAAACCATTCAACTTTTCTCGCATAAATAATTTCGGCGTAACTAATGCAAGAGGAGAACATGTGATATTTCTAAATGATGATACGTCGGTAATTTCACCGGACTGGATGGAGCGTATGCTTGAACATTCTACAAAACCCAATATTGGTGCAGTTGGAGCTTTACTGTTTTATCCAAATGATACAATACAGCATGCAGGTGTACTCGTTGGCGTTGGAGGTATAACATCACATGCATTTGAGGGCTTACCGAGAAATGATCAAGGATACAAGGGTCTTGTACAAACTGTACGAGAGTGTAGTGCAGTAACAGGAGCTTGCATGATGATAAAAAAGAGTCTTTTTGAACAAGTAGGAAGGTTTGATGAAAATCTTGCATACTCTTTTAATGATGTTGATCTCTGTCTTCGGCTTCGGGAAAAAGGGCATTGTGTAATTTATACACCATATGCTCAATTATATCATCATGGAACAGCTAGTCGTCCATATGTCCAGGATAATAATGAGATAAGATATTTTGTGAAATTGTGGCATGATGTGATATTGAAAGGGGATCCATACTATGATCAAAATCTATCTAGAGTAAAATCTTTTGAGCCCAAAACAAAAAATGAAAAGCTTGTATTGACTGACATTCATTTAGAAGAATCAAAACAAAGATCTTACAATAGATTTTGTAAATATTTCGAAGTATCGAACAAAATTAGAAAACATCATGGCATTATGAGGTTGATAATTGAATTCATACAATTTCTAAAACATGGTTTACAATAGAACGGTCTTCTTCTAAATGTATATACAAATTAATCCGAAAGTTGACTTTTATATGTATTAAATCCAGAGATATAATTCATAAGTCAAGTCAATAAATTAAGATCATGAATGTACTTCTTCTATCTCAGTTCTTCTCAACTACCAAAGGAGGCGGAGAGTATGTTTTTAGTATGATCGCTAAAATGCTTGCTAAAAATGGGCATAATGTCTGGATAATTACAAATAAAATAGAAAATGAAAGTTATGACGAAAATCTTAAAATAATCTTTGTAAAACCAGTTATACAATACAAAGGAGGATTGCCTCCAACGTTTAGTGACAACATACACTATGTTGTAAATACAATAATTGCAAGCTCTAAAATATTGAAAAATAATAATATAGATGTAATTCATTCTAATAATTTTTCTCCTGCTCTAGCAGGATCTATACTGTCAAGCCTTTTTTCTATTCCACATGTCATGACAGTACATGACATTTTTTCTATGTGTGGAAAAAATTATTGGAAGAAATGGGGAGAACAAACAAATGTATCAAGACTAAATGTTATTCTAGCTCCAATCTTTGAAAAGATAATGATCAAGCTAAAACATGAATGTGTTCATACTGTGAGCAATGCTAGCAAAGATGACTTGATAAAATTTGGGGAGAAAAAGCCTATCTACACAATCCATAATGCCATAGATGAAACCCAAGTGGTTCCTAATGTAATGAATAATCACCTACAATTTGTTTACACTGGAAGACTAGTTTTCTATAAAAATCTTGAAGTAATAATAAAAGCAATAGGAATTCTAAAAAGAAATTATCCTACTATCAAACTTGTAATAGTTGGAGACGGACCTCATAGAAAATCATTGGAAGAATTGGTAAATAAATTGGGGCTAAAATATAATGTAGAATTTTTGGGTTATGTATCGCATAATAAAAAAATGGAAATAATAGCAGGCTCCAATGCACTATTATTTCCAAGTCTATGTGAAGGTTTTGGCTTGGTGATTTTGGAAGCATTTTCTCAGGGAAAACCTGTATTAGTTTCAAACCTTAGGCCAATGTCTGATATTGTGACAAATGGTAAAAATGGATTTGTTCTGGATCCGCATAATGAAACAATTTGGGCAGATTATATTGTCAAATTGATTGAAGATGTAGATAAATCGCTAGAGATGGGAAAGGCTGGGTGTAATCTACTTGTACAATCATTTAATCAAGATCTAATGTATAATAAAATTCTAGAAATGTATAATTCATGCATCAATGAAAAAATAATTCCAAATCATTAATAATGAATATTACATTGATTTGCCTTTTGAATCATACTTTATTGTCATAAAATTATTATAAATCGTTATATTGGAAATCAAATGACAAATCTTGTCTTTGATTACTCCTGTTTCGTTGCACAAATATGATAAAAGTGAAATGCATAAAATTTATGATATGTGGCCAGATTTAGCAAAAAAATTCTTTAACATGAGTCATGATTCAATTGATTTGAAATCTATTGATCATATTGTTTTTGTTGGTATGGGTGGTTCTGGTACTATAGGAGATATACTTTCATCCATTTTATCAAAATCCAATATCCACATTTGTGTAGTGAAGGGATACCATCTTCCAAAAACTGTAGATGCCTCGACTCTAGTAGTTGCTTCAAGTGTATCTGGAAATACTTTAGAAACAGTTACTGTACTTGATCAGGCAAAAAAATTAGGAGCAAAAATTACAGCATTTTCTTCTGGTGGAAAAATAGAAAAATACTGTAATAAAAATAAAATATATTACCAAAAAGTTCCAATGTTAAATTCTCCCCGTGCCTCTCTTCCAATATATCTATATTCGATCTTAAATATACTGGCACCAATTATTCCAATAAAAAAAAATGATGTAATAAATTCTATTACTTCTATCGAACAAATCAAGAAAAAAATCTCATCTAAAAATCTGAATGAAAACAATCCATCAATTGACGTAGCCTCATGGATATCTGGTATACCTGTAATTTATTATCCTATGGGGTTGCGTTCTGTTGCTACCCGGTTCAAAAATTCATTACAAGAAAATGCAAAGATGCATGTATTTGCAGAAGATGTTCTAGAAGCATGTCATAATGGAATAGTAGCATGGGAGAGACAATCTAAAGTAAAACCCATATTGATTCAAGGAAGAGATGATTATATTAAAACCAAAGAATTATGGAAAATAATTGAAGAATATTTCAAGATACATACGATAGATTATAAAATAATAAATTCAATGGAGGGAAACATACTTTCAAAAATAATGCATCTGATATATTTGCTAGATTATGCATCTATCTATAAAGCAATTTTGGATAAAATAGATCCGACTCCAGTATCATCAATAGACTATGTAAAAAATAAATTCTCAAATTAACTTGGTTTGATGTTATTTCTTACGTGCAATAACCTCAAAAGAAAAATTGAGTGATTCATGACCATATTTTGGGGCTTCTTCAATTGCGGTTCTATCCGTTTTTAATTTCTCATGCAGTGTATCAATTTGGGTAACTTCAAACTGGCCTATCTTATCAATCATTTTCTTAACATCTTCCGGTAGAAAGTCATGTTTATGATCTTTGTTTGCCTTTGGATGACCAATATTTGGATAATATTTCTTATGAGGAAGGATCAGTACTAAATATCCTCCAACTTTCAATATGCGCGTCCACTCTAACAAAGCTTTCATTGGTTCATGAAAATGTTCAAGGCAATGACTAGAAAAAACATAGTCTAGAGAATTATTAGAAAACCACGGTAAACTTGTGCCATCTGATTTTATTTGTGCTCCGTATGGATATCCATAATCATTATCTGATAATACTATATTTACTCCAATAGCAGATGTATGTATTTTATTTAAACCACATCCGACTTCTATACCTGTTCCTTTTGTATAATCTATAACTTCATTCATTTCATGTCTTCTGAAGATTGATTCCCTAGTCGCTCCATATTCATTAAAAATAGTTTGCATTTCTTCCTCACTTATCGTTTTTCCATATGGTGAAATCTTTATCATAGGTATGTTCAGAATTTTCATCTATATAATTCGTCAATTCTTCAAATTTTAGTTTTCCTGATTCAGAAGAAAGGATTAATTTTTGACATAATAAGATAGAATATGGTCAATAAGGCTGTTTTTTTAGATAGGGATGGGGTTATAAATAAACACAGAATTGATTATGTAAAAAATGTTAATGAATTTGTAATATTGCCTGGTGTTGAAAAATATCTCAAACTCTTAGTCGATAATCAATTCAAATTAATTATAATTACAAACCAATCAATGGTAGGAAGGGGTTTATCTACAGAAAAGGAATTAACTGATATACATAATAAAATGCAAAACATCTTCAAAAAATATGATTTTCAAATTGATAAAATCTATTATTGTTTACATACTCCTAAAGATAATTGTAGCTGTAGAAAACCTGGTTCAGAATTATTTGAGAAAGCTATTGATGACTTTAATATAGATACCAGCACCTCATGGGTGATTGGAGATAGTGATAGTGATATAAAAGCTGGAGAAAAAATTGGTTGTAGAACTATACTTATCAAGACAAATTCAGGACTAAAGCATGCCGTAGAAAAAATTCTAAACACTAAAACAAATAAAGGTTAAAGATTCTGTATGGAATCTATTGTAATTCTTGCAGGAGGGCTGGGAACTAGACTACGCTCAATTGTATCCGACAGGCCTAAATCAATGGCACCAATTAATGGAATGCCTTTTTTGGAATATCAAATACAATATTTCAAAAATCAAGCGTTTAATAATTTTGTAATTTGTTCTGGTTACAAATATCAATACATCATAAATTACTTCAATAATTCATATGATGACTCAATCAAGATTGTTCATTCTAAAGAAGATGAACCGCTTGGTACTGGTGGTGCAATAAAAAAAACATCAAATCTACTTACAGATCAATTCTTTGTAATTAATGGTGACACTATAACACAAATACAACTACACAAGATGTTACAATTTCATATGGAAAAAAATGCAGACATTACTATAGCTCTTGCTAGAATTGAAAATAATTCTAGATATGGAAGTATAATTACTGATGAAGACAATAGAGTCATCGACTTCGTTGAAAAAAAAGAAAATGCTAATTATTTTATAAATGCGGGTGTATACTTAATAAACAAAAATTCTATAGACTGGGATTCGTTGCCAATCAAGTTTTCACTTGAAAAAGACGTATTTTCTACCATGATTCAAAGTAAAAGAATATTTGGATATGAGACAAAAGGGTATTTTGTTGATATAGGGATACCTACAGATTTTCAACGCTTTAAAAATGAAATTTCGTCATTAACTTGGCTTAAAGAATTTTAATACCCGATCCCTCATGAATCTGATGGAAAAAATAATTCGTAGCCGCGCTCCTCTTAGAATTAGTTTTGCTGGGGGTGGAACTGATGTACCGCCATATCCATCGCTATATGGAGGAGCAGTCATTAGTACTACCATAGATAGATATGCATATGTTACAATAAAGAAAAATCACACAAAAGGACTACGTGTAATATCACAAGATTACAATTTGATGGAAAAATTTGATAGCATATCAGAATTAAAAATTGATGGAAAAACAAGTCTAGTTAAGGCTGCAGTTTTACAAGCAAATCTCAAAAATGAAAATCTTGATATTATAATCCACGTTGATTCTCCTCCTGGTTCTGGATTGGGGTCATCCTCTGCAGTAGCAGTAGCTCTTATTGGTTGTCTTTCTAGATATGCTACTGAACATCTGAGTACATATCAAATAGCTGAACGTGCAATACACCTTGAAAGAGAAATGGTTGGAATCAAAGGAGGATATCAAGATCAGTATGCATCTACATTTGGTGGCTTCAATTTCATTGAATTCAAACAAAGTGTTACTGTTAACTCTCTTAGATTGAAACCTGAAATACTGAATGAATTATTAGCATCTCTGGTATTGTTGGATACTGGTAAAACTAGATTGTCTGGTCATATCATTGAAAAGCAAATACAAAAATATGAAAAGAAAGACGAGTCTACGTTACAACATCTAAATATGATAAAACAATTAGTATTTGATGTAAAAGACTTATTGCTTAAGGGGAATGTAGAAAAAATCGGAAATATGCTAGATGAATATTGGAAACATAAAAAAAGAATTAGTAATAATATCACAAACCCTCATATCGATACGATATATGAACTGGCAAAAAAAAATGGTGCATTAGGGGGTAAAATCTTGGGTGCTGGAGGAGGAGGACATATGTTATTTCTATGTGATCCAGATAAAAGAGATAAGCTTGTAAAAACAATTGAAAAGAAAATAAACATTATAAAATTTAATTTTGACTATGTCGGATTGCAAACTTGGACTTTGCATAATGGTATTGTGGTATCATGAATACTAAAATTTTAAAATATTTTGATGAGAATATCCGTACTGTAAAACTTTTAAAAAAACAAATCTCAAAAATTGATAAGGCATCTTCTTTGATCGCAACTTCTTTGAAATCTGGCGGTAAGATAATTTTACTAGGAAATGGTGGAAGCGCTGCTGATGCTCAGCATATAGCTGCGGAATTTGTTGGAAAATATAATCTTTCACGGAAAGGTCTACCTGCAATTTCTTTAACCACCAATAGTTCTACTATAACTGCCATAGGAAATGATTTTGGATATGATATGGTTTTTTCCAGACAAATAGAGGCATTTGCAACAAAAAAAGACATTGTGATTGCAATTAGTACTAGTGGGAATTCTACGAATGTAATAGAAGCTATCAAACTTGCTAAAAAAAATAAAATTACTACTATAGGATTGACCGGTAAAACAGGCGGTAAAATGTCTCCTTTGGTAGATATTTCAATAAACGTTCCTTCGTTAAATACCCAACATATTCAAGAGTCTCACATAATGATAGGACACATTCTAGTTGATCTTGCAGAAACAGCATTAATACGATAATTCACAATATGGAACATTCAAAGCTTTTCTTACTAATCACTGGGATGCATAGAAGTGGCACATCATTTCTAACTAGATCCTTAAATCTACACGGCGTGTATTTGGGCCCGCCTGAATCTTTGATTTCTAATGAATGGCTTCCATCTAGAGATAATCTTCGAGGTCATTGGGAACATAAGAGACTTTCACAAAATACTGAAAAAATACTGGAAACAAGTGGAGGATCATGGCATGATCCTCCAAAAAAAATCAAAGTTCCAGATGAACTAGGTATACAAATTGAACAGGACATATGTAATCTGGCAAATCATCCTTCGTTAGCCTCTGGCTACAAAGATCCTCGCATTCTACTTTGTGCAGGTGCATTTGCCAAGTATTTACCACCCAATACAAGAGTAGTAGGTATTTTCAGACATCCATTAAAAGTGGCAGAATCATTAAAGCTCAGAAACGGTTTTGACTACACAAAGTCAATAAATCTGTGGAAAACTTATAATGAAAAATTAATCACCTTATTGGATAAATACAATGGATTTCTGTTAAATTTTGATCTACCTAGAAAAAAATTATTATCTGAAATTACTCTGGTTGCAAGAAAATTAGGATTAATAGAAGAAGTTGACGTCTCTTCAAATTATTCTGAAGATTTGTTGCATAGTGATAAAACATATAAAATTGATTTTGCACTTACTGATGAAATACAAAGTCTTTATTCTGAATTAGTAGAAAGATCCAAAAAAAATACTACTATTGTAGAATCATCTAACACATCAAACAATTCTAAAAAAATAATCTCTGCATTACTGACTGAACAGCAACATCTGGGATTATACTTTAGAAAATTAATTGAGGAAACATATGATAAAATAAAAGATGATCCTTTGGGTAAATTACTAAGAATTTATCATATGGAAAGACAAGATTTACAAAAAGTCTATCCGGAGGTTAAGAATGGAGATTATATTCGTCTTCTAGAATGGGTAATATCTAAAGATTCAAACGATGCTCACAAGGTGGAATTACAGACTTACCAAATTCAATACGAATCAATACTTTCTTCATTGAAATCAATCAATAAGATTTCTTCTCTTGTATCAGATCTAAATGAAAAAGATTCTCAGCTTTCTGACACTTTGAAAACTGTTCACGAAAAGGAAGCTTCTATCACACAACTGAACAATATCCTCAATGAAAAAGATTCTCAGCTTTCTGACACTTTGAAA
>Ga0070713_100003664_pt1 | contig 10172 bp, 6 predicted proteins | sample LARL82metaG_FD_65465 | JGI IMG/M metagenome (GOLD analysis project Ga0070713, IMG submission 65465) | Corn, switchgrass and miscanthus rhizosphere microbial communities from Kellogg Biological Station, Michigan, USA - LAR L8-2 metaG | ecosystem: Host-associated > Plants > Roots > Rhizosphere ... | reverse complement strand
CTCGTCAGCCACGCGCAGACGTTGATCAGGCTCGCGACCCACGACGTCGATCCGCAGCCGCGGCCGAGCTCCGCCATCACGTCGATGTAGGTATGAATGCTGGTCTGGTAGCCGCCGAATCGCTTCGGCACCATGAGGCGGCAGAGACCAGCATGCTTCAGTGCGTCGACGACGGCGTCGGGCAGCCGGCGGCGCGCGTCGGTTTCTTCGGCCTGCTGCACGAGGAGCGTCCGGAGGCCGGCAGCACGCCCTTTCAACTCCGAGGTATCGGTCATGATGAAAGTCCCGGCGTAGTTAAGCACAGAAGAAAGGTGTCGAGCCTCACTGCACACCCAATCTTCAATCGACATGATTGACCGAAGTTTTTCATAAGCGTATACACGGGCCACATCCCGGCTGCTCGCGTTGCGCGCAGCTCCATACGTTGACGCAGGAGGCGCCCGCTATGAGACATCGGTCGGCTGCAGTGACCCTCGTCGGCATCCTCGCCGTTCTCACTCCAACAATCGCCCGCGCACAGGCCACGCTCGCCGGTGTCGTACGCGACGCATCGGAAGCGGTCCTGCCCGGCGTCACCGTCGAAGCCTCGAGCCCGGCGCTGATCGAGAAAGCCCGCACGGCGGTCACCGACGGCTCCGGTCAGTACCGCATCACCGAGCTCACGCCCGGCACGTACACGCTGACGTTTTCGCTGACCGGCTTCAGCACGGTGAAACGCGAAGGCATCAACGTCAGCGGATCGGGCGTGATCACGATCAACGGCGACCTGAAAGTGGGCGCCGTCGAGGAAACGGTCACCGTCAGCGGTGAGACGCCGGTCGTCGACATCCAGAGCGCGAGACGCCAGGCCGTGTTGAGCAGCGACGTCCTCAACACGCTTCCGGCCACGAGATCCTACAGCGCGGTGCTCGCGGCGGTTCCCGGTCTGCAGGTGCAGAACAACGCGAACCTGGGAGCGGCGCAAACGCCGGGCATGTCGATGTTCACGGCCAACGGCGGCCGAGCGAATGAAGGCCGGATGATGATCGACGGGCTCAATGTTGCGGCGTCGTTCAATGGCGGCGGCGTGTCTACCTTTATCTACGACATCGCGAACGCCGAAGAGATGCAGGTGACCGTCTCCGGCGCGCTGGGCGAGGCGGAAAACGGCGGACCACAGCTCAATCTGGTCCCGAAGAGCGGCGGCAACACGTTCAAGGGGTCGCTCTTCTACAGCGGCGCCGGCAAATGGTCGACCGGCAACAACCTCAATGGCGGGAACTGCGACCTCTGCACGACACCGGCCGGCGTGATCAAAGCGTGGGACATCAGCGGATCGGGCGGCGGACCGATCAAGAAGGACAAGCTCTGGTTCTTCGCGAACATGCGCAAGTGGAGCAATATCTCTCCGGCGCAAGGCGTCGCCGCTAACCTGAATCAAGGCGATGCGACGAAGTGGACGTGGGCGCCCGATCCGAACGTGCAGGTGCGCTCGGCCGACGCGCGATCGATCCAGTCGATCCGGTTGACCAGCCAGCTGACGCCGCGTAACCGCGTGTCGTTTTACGACGAGCACCAGCATCGCTGCGCCGGATCCACGCTGACGCCCACTGGCGACGGCTGCCGCACGCGGGACTCGGACTGGATCGGCGTCGGCCTCACGACGTCGTCACCCGAATCGTTCCCGGGGTATCACGACCTGCCGTACTACGTGACGCAGGCCACGTGGTCGTCGCCCGTCTCGAACAAACTGCTGCTCGAGGCCGGATTCTCCCGGTTCCAGTATCTGTGGGCAGGGTTCGGACAGGTGCCGCCCGACGGCCTCAACAGCCTGATTCCCGTCACGGAGTCGGCGGTCGCCTACAACGGCCGGGCGAACTACAGCTATCGGGGCTTGTACGATCCGCTGGGATTCGCGTACGCCGACAACGACGCCAACCCGAACAACTGGCGTTTCACCGCGTCGTACGTCACGGGCGCTCACTCGATCAAGGCGGGCTATCAGGGTTCGTATCAGAAGTCCCTGCAGGCGCGCGTCGCGAACACCACGCAGCTGCGGTACGTGTTCAACAGCCCGGTCGTCAACGGTCAGATTACGACTCCGACACCCGTCGGCGTCGGTTACTACATCGCGCCCCGGTGGGAGCAGAACGATCGCACCGAGAGCCAATCGCTCTTCCTCCAGGATCAGTGGACGATGAAGCGGCTCACGCTGCAGGGCGCGGTGCGGTACGACCGCGCGTGGAGCTGGGCGCCCGCCGACCATAACGGCGCGACCGTCACGTCGCGCTTCGATCCGCAGCCCATCACCTTCCCGGAAACGGTCAGCGTGTCGGGTTACAACGACATCACGCCGCGATTCGGCGCCGTGTACGATGTGTTCGGTACCGGGAAGACATCCATCAAAGTCAACGGCGGCCGGTATCTCCAGGCCGCGACCAACGACGCGAATTACTGGGCGAACAACCCGGCGCTCCGTACCGTGACCAACGTGTTGAATCGCCCCTGGACCGACGGCAACAAGAACTTCGTCGTCGATTGCGACCTCACGAACCCGGCTGCGCAGACCACACCGGGCGGCGACAGCTGCGGAGCGCTGACAGGCAACAACATCAACTTCGGGCTCAATCCGATCGTCAACCCCAACCTGACGACCATCAATCCGGACATCCTGAAGGGCTGGGGCGTGCGTCCGTACGACTGGCAGTTCGGCGTGTCGGTCCAGCAGGAACTGGTTCCTCGCGTTTCACTCGAGGTCAGTTACAACCGGCGCTGGTTCGGCAACTTCTTCGTCACGGACAACCGTGCGACACAGGCGTCGGACTACGACAAGTGGACCCTGACGGCGCCCACGAGCGGTTCGCTCCCGTCGAGCGGTCAAACGCTGCAGTACTACATGATCACGGCGGCGGCCGCCGCGCGTCAGCCGCAGAACTACCAGACGTTCGAGACCGACTACGCGCCGGCGAGGACGCAGTACTGGCACGGCGTGACGACGAACCTCGTCGCGCGGCTGCGCAACAGCATCAATCTCCAGGCCGGCACGACGACGGGTCGCGGCGTGGTGAACACCTGCGCGCTCTACGCGGCGCTGCCGGAGGCCGACGTCGCGATCCTCGGCGTCAACCAAGCGATCAGCACGTGCGCCATCACCGAGCCATTTTTGACGACGTTCAGAGCACTGGCGTCTTACACGATTCCGAAGGTGGAAGTGCTCGTCAGCGCCAGCCTCCGGTCCGTGCCGAACGCGGATATCGGGATGGGCGAGACCTCAGCGACGAACGGATTGTCGCGCGCGGCCAACTGGAACCTTCCGAATGCGGCAGGCGGTCCCGTCCAGACGACCTTGGGCCGGCTGCCACCGGGCGCGAACGCCGCCGGCGTCACGACCGTGAACGTTCTCAAGCAAGGCGACCTCTATGGGGCTCGTGTGAATCAGTTCGACATGAGGTTCGCCAAGGTGATCCGCTTCCTCGGCGGCAGGCGAGCCGACATCGGCGTCGACCTCTACAACATCTTCAACACGAGCGACCCCACGAGTTTCCAGGAGTCGTTCAACTACGCGAGCAACGGCGCAGCCGTGACAGGACCGACGGGCGCTGTGCTGACTCCGGCTTTCATGACACCCGCTACGCTTGTGTCGCCACGATTCGCGAGGTTCAACCTGACGGTGCAATTCTGATCGCGAGGCAGTGAGGGGCTGGACGGGCAGGAGAGGCAGGACGGGAAAGATCGTTCGTTCTTCCTTCCTGCCCTTCCTGCCCTTCCTGCCCATCCCCGTGCCCAGTCGGCGTGTTAGCATCCGCCGCATGTCCGCGCGCTCCTCCCGTCTTTTCCTGTCGATCGTCTTTGCACTCGTGGCGGCGGCCCGGCCCGTCGTCGCCCAGTGGTTCCACTACCCGACGCCGGACGTTCCGAGAAAGGCCGATGGCAAACCCAACCTCACCGCGCCGGCGCCGAAGCTTCCCGACGGCAGGCCCGATCTCTCGGGCATCTGGCTGGCGTCGAAGAAGATTCCGTGCACGCCGGAAATCAGCCGCTTCATCGAGTGTGGCAGCGAGATCGGCGGGTCGCCGCTCGCGCTGAACATCGGATCCGACGTGCCGGGCGGTTTGCCTTACCAGCCGTGGGCCGCTGCGGTCGCGAAGACGCGAACCGAGGAGAACAGCAAAGACGACCCGCACGCGCGATGCCTTCCCGACAACCCGCCGCGGTCGTTCGGGCTCCCGCATCTGACCAAGGCCGTGCACACGCCGCGACTGCTCGTGCTGCTCAACGAAGTGAACGCGATGTACCGCCAGGTCTTCATCGACGGGCGGCCGCTCCCGGTCGATCCGAATCCGTCGTGGAACGGCTACTCCACCGCATCGTGGGAAGGCGACACGCTCGTGGTCCACACGAACGGCTTCCGCGACGGCCTCTGGCTGGACATGGCCGGCAATCCGATGACGGACGCGGCGAAGATGACCGAGCGGATTCGCCGGCCGAATTTCGGGACGCTCGAAGTGCAGGTCACCATCGACGATCCCAAGGCGTATACGAAGCCGTGGACGGTGGCGATGAACCAGGAAATCTGGGTCGACACCGAGCTGGTCGACGAGTTCTGCCTCGAGAACGAGAAGTCGTCACAACGGATGCGCGGAAAGTGACTGCCGCATGACACCTCGCGCGCTGCTCGACTTCCTTCGTTCGCATCGGCTGGCCGTGCAAGCGTCCGTCTCTCCGACCGGCGCCGCGCAGGCCGCGGTCGTCGGCTTCGCAATCAGCGATCAGTTCGAAATCGTGTTCGACACGCTGGCGTCGACACGCAAGGCGCAGAACCTGCGGCAGAATCCGAAAATCGCGCTCGTGATCGGCGGTGCAACGGACGGCGAGGAGCGGACCGTGCAGTACGAAGGCATCGCGGACGAACCGTCAGGTCCGGAGCTCGAAGAGCTGAAGCAGGTCTACTACACGGCGTATCCCGACGGACCGGGCCGGCTGTCGTGGCCCGGCCTCATCTACGTTCGCGTGCGGCCGACGTGGCTCCGATACAGCGACTACACGATCGACCCGCCGACGATCGTCGAGTACGGCGCGGGCGAACTTCGTCTCTGAGAGTATGGAACTCGTCTGGCCCGCTGCGGATCATCTCCCCAGCTACGTGCACGCGCTCAGCGACGGCTGGTCGCCCGACAACCTGCGTCCCCAGACGGCCCTCGACGAACTCGAGCGAATCCGATTGGATCCGGCGCGCTTCATCGCCGAGCAAGTGGACCGCGACGCCAGCGGCCCACCGGTGATGCTGCCGGACAGGTCGATCGTGCGGCGGCTGCCCGGGTACAAGCTCTGGATGTGGGACGGAGAGTTCTGCGGCGCCATTGGTTTTCGCTGGCAGCCTGGCACCTCGGATCTGCCACCCCACATCCTGGGACATATCGGCTTCTCTGTCGTGCCGTGGAAGCGACGGCGCGGCTACGCCACGCGCGCGTTGCAGCTCCTCCTGCCCTACGTCAGAGAAGAAGGATTGTCGTACGTGGAGCTGACGACAGACCCGGGCAACGTCGCGTCACAACGCGTCATCGAGGCAAACGGCGGCCAGCTGGTCGAGCGCTTCGCCCGGCCCGCGGTTTTCGGTGGCGCGGAGGCGCTGCGTTTCCGTATTCTCCTCACATGAAGAAACGGCTGAGGGCGGAAACAACGACCGCACTCGTATTCGTCGCAATTCTGGCGCCTGGCGCTCGCGCGCAATGGGACCAGCGGACGAATCCTTCCGCGCCGCGCCTGCCGAGCGGCCAGGTGAACATAGACGCTCCGGCGCCCAGGACGGCCGACGGCAAGCCGGACCTCTCCGGATTGTGGACGCGCGCGCAAGGGGACGGCCGCGGACGAGGCCGTGGCGCGAACGCGACGCCGCCTCCTCCACCGCCGCCTGGAACGCCACCCGTCGCGACGTTCGGCGACCTCGCCGCCAACATGCCCGACGGCCTGCCGCTCACGCCGTGGGCTGCGGAGCTGAAGAGACAGCGGATGGCCTCGAACAGCAAGGAGAATCCCGACGCGAACTGCCTGCCGATGGGCCTCACGCAGTTCCACCAGCAACCGCAACCGCGCGAGATCATCCAGACGCCGTCGAAGCTCCTGATCCTGTACGAAGCCAACTACGGCCTGCGTCAGATCTACACCGACGGCCGGACGCTTCCGAAACAAGGCGACCCGCAGCCACAGTGGTACGGCTACTCGGTCGGCCGCTGGGACGGCGACACGCTCATCGTCGAAACGAACAACCTGCGGGGCGCAGAAGACGGTCCAAGCGATGGCTGGCTCGACGTCCGCGGGAGCCCATACAGCCAGCAGGCGAAATTCACGGAGCGCTTTCGGCGACCCACCTATGGGCGTCTGGAAATCGACGTCACGGTCGACGATCCGAAGGCGTACACGAAGCCGTTCACCGTGCGTATCAACCAGCAGCTCCTGCCCGATACAGAGCTGATCGAGTTCGTCTGCAACGAAAACCAGCAATTCAGACGGCGGGTGAAGATAGACTGAGGCGACTTTTGTCGGCCCGCACGCTGATAACGACCGCGACTTTACAAATCTCGTACACCCGACCGACCTTTTATACCGGCCCGGCATGCCTCTCGCACTGATCCATTGAACGCGCTGCGGAACGAGCCGCACGCGGCGCTACAATATCAAGCGCTGTGAAAATACGATTCCTGATGGCAAGCTGGGCTGGTGTGCTGATGGTCGCCGTCGTGTCGGCCCAATCCGGGCCCCCGGCGCCACCTGCAAGAGCCCCTCTCACCCCCGCAGATCCGGCAGGACAGCGCGCGATCATCAATCAATACTGCGTCACGTGTCATAACGCCCGGCTGAAAACGGCCAACCTCCTGCTCGACCAGGTCGATCTCGCGACGCTCGGCGAGCATCCGGATCTGGGCGAGAAGATCGTCCGCAAGCTCCGCGCGGGCATGATGCCGCCAACCGGCATCCGGCGTCCGGACGCGGCGACGATGGAGTCGCTGATCCGGGGGATGGAAACCACGCTCGATCGCTCCGCGAGCCTGAATCTGCCCGCGCCCGGACTGCATCGCCTGAACCGCACCGAATACACGAATGCCATCCGCGATCTCCTGGCGCTCGACGTCGACGCGACGAAGTTCCTGCCCGCCGACGATTCGACGCGCGGCTTCGACAACATCGCCGGCGCGCTGACGATGTCGCCGGCGCTGATGGAAGCCTACTTGTCGGCGGCCGGCAAGATCAGCCGGCTCGCAATCGGCGACGTCTCGTCGCCGGCGCAGGTGGTGTTCGACGTGCCGGCGGATACGGCCCAGAACTACCAGGTCGAGGGCCTGCCATTCGGCACGCGCGGCGGGATGCTGATCCCGTACGAGTTCCCTGCTGACGGCGACTACTCCTTCAAGGTCAAAGGCGTCACGGGCTACTTTCAGGCCGTACTCGGCGGCATCAAGGGCGAGCAGCTCGAAGTCACCATCGACGGCGAGCGCGTGAAGTTGTTCGATTGGGACAAAGAGATCGCCAACACCACGGGCAACGGCCGATCGACTCCGCGGATTCCGGTCAAGGCCGGCCTGCACAAGGTCGGCGTGACGTTCCTGGCGACCAACGACATCCCGGCCAGCGAACTCAACCGGCCGTTCCAGCGCACGATGAACACGCCGGGCTCGATCCCCGGCTTCCTCTTTTACCCGCACGTCGGCCAGGTCTGGATCGAAGGGCCGTACAACGCGAAGGGCGCGACCGACACGGCAACCCGTCGAAAGATCTTCGTCTGCAAGCCGGCGACGCCGCGCGAGGACGACACCTGCGCACGCCGCATCGTCACGACGCTTGCGAAGCACGCCTTCCGGCGTCCTGCGACGCCGACTGACGTCAAGACGCTGATGGAGTTCTATCAGGAGGGCCGCGGCGACGGCGGATCGTTCGACGAAGGCATCGAGACGGCGCTCGAACGGGTCCTGGCCGATCCGGAGTTCTTCGCGCGCGAGGAACGCGAGCCCGCCGGCGTTGCTGCCGGCAAAGCCTATCGCGTGAGCGACCTGGCACTCGCGTCGCGACTGTCGTTCTTCCTCTGGAGCAGTATTCCTGACGACGAGCTCATCGACGTCGCGTCGCAGGGACGCCTCCGGAATCCCGCGGTCTTCGAGAAGCAGGTCCAGCGGATGCTCGCCGATCCGAAATCGCAGGCGTTCATCACGAACTTCACGGGCCAGTGGTTGAACGTCCGCGGGTTGAAGACGGCCGAGCCGGTGGTCAACATCTTCCCCGACTTCGACGACAACCTGCGGAACGCGTTCCAGCGGGAAGCCGAGCTGTTCTTCGACAGCGTCGTGCACGAAGACCACAGCGTGCTCGATCTGCTGACGGCGGACTACACGTTCGTGAACGAGCGCCTGGCCAGGCACTACGGCATCCCGAACGTCTACGGACCGCAGTTCCGCCGCGTGACGCTTCCCGCCGGGCTCGACGTCCGGCGCGGGCTGCTCGGCAAGGGCGCCCTGCTGACGGTGACGTCGAATGCGGCGCACACCTCGCCCGTCGCGCGCGGCAAGTGGTTCCAGACGACGTTCCTGGGTGTCGAGCCGCCGCAGCCGCCGCCCGGCGTGGACACGAGCCTCAAAGAAAAGACCAACAGCGACACGACCGGCAATCTCAAGGTGCCGACGATGCGCGACATCATGGAGCGGCATCACACGAATCCGGTGTGCGCGTCATGCCACAAGATCTTCGAGCCGATTGGTCTGGCGTTCGAGAATTTCGACGCGACCGGCGCGTGGCGAACGCTGGACGAAGGCAATCCGATCGACGCGTCGGGTGTGATGATCGACGGCACCAAGGTCGACGGCGTCGTCGGCCTCCGCGAGTACCTGATGAAGTATTCGGATCAGTTCGTCCGCGTGGTCACCGAGAAGGTGCTGACGTACGCGCTTGGACGCGGTGTCGAGGACGGCGACATGCCGACGGTGCGAGCCATCGTGCACGGCGCGGAGCCGAATCAGTACCGTTTCTCGTCGATCGTGCTCGGGATCGTCAAGAGCGATGCCTTTCAAATGAATCAGAAAGCAAATAACAACTTACAAGTCAGAACCAACAATTAGTCGCTGTAGCGTCCGGCTTCAGCCGGACGACTGAGGGCTTCATGTTCATTTCGAAGAAACACATCTCACGGCGAACGATTCTGAAGGGCGCGGGCGCGACGCTCGCGTTGCCGCTGCTCGACGCCATGGTGCCGGCGGCAACCGCGCTGGCGCAGACCGCGGCCAGCCCGAAGCCGAGGTTCGTCGGGTGTTTCGTACCGCACGGCATGGCGCCGGGCTACTGGGTGCCTGAGAAGGTCGGCGACAACCCCGACTTCCCGTTCAACTGGAAGCCGCTCGAACCCTTCCGCGAGCAGGTGACGATCCTGAGCGGCCTTCATTCGCGGTCGGCCGAGCCGCCGCCAGGCGCGACGGGCGCCGATCACTGGGTGGCGGCCGCGTTTCTGTGCGCAAACAAACCCCGGAAGACCACCGGCGCCGACCTGTATGCCGGTACGACGATCGACCAGATCATCGCTCAGCGGATCGGGACGGAGAACCTGATGCCGTCGATGCAGCTGGCCGTCGAAGATCCGGGCAGCAACTCGAGCAATTGCGGCGAGGGCTACAGCTGCACCTACACGAACACGATCTCCTGGGCCACGCCGGCCTCGCCGCTGCCGATGGAGCTGAACCCGCAGGTCGTCTTCGAGCGGATGTTCGGCGACGGCAGCACGCCGGAGCAGCGCGCCGCCCGCCGAAAGCGCGACCGCAGCGTGCTCGACTCGCTGACAGGCAGCCTCTCACGTCTGCGTACGGATGTGAGCGCGTCGGATCGCGCGCGACTGGACGACTACACGCAGAACGTGCGCGAAATCGAGCGACGGCTGCAGATCGCCATGAAGGCGTCAGCGGTGGCTCCGTCTGACTTCGGCGTGCCGGTCGGCGTGCCGCAGACGTTCGACGAGCACATCAAGCTGCAGTTCTCGTTGCTCGCGCTCGCCTTCCAGGCCGACATCACCCGCGTCGGGACGCTGCTCTTCGCCCGCGACCTGACGGGGCGGACGTATCCAGAGTGCGAAGCGCCGACGTCGGGCTTCCACGGCGTCTCACACCACGGCGAGGATCCGCGGCAGATCGCGCTGCTCTCGAAGATCAACCAGTATCACG
>Ga0070713_100003662_pt1 | contig 10173 bp, 8 predicted proteins | sample LARL82metaG_FD_65465 | JGI IMG/M metagenome (GOLD analysis project Ga0070713, IMG submission 65465) | Corn, switchgrass and miscanthus rhizosphere microbial communities from Kellogg Biological Station, Michigan, USA - LAR L8-2 metaG | ecosystem: Host-associated > Plants > Roots > Rhizosphere ... | reverse complement strand
GACTACGCGGTTCTTGGTGATGTGAATCGCGATGGAAAACTCGACATTATCAATGCAGGACTTACTGTGCTCTTAGGAAACGGGGACGGGACCTTTACCGTCGGAACAAATCTCGATCTCCATGCCTGGGGTTCCCCGGTTCAGCTCGCCGACGTCAATGGTGATGGTAAGTTGGACCTTCTAATGTCCGGAAACAATTCTCAAAATGTCGCGTCGCTTAACATCCTGCTGGGCAATGGTGACGGAACTTTTCAGGCGCCAATTTCATTTGCAATTCCGCCAGCCAACTTCGCTACATTCGGTGTCGCCGACTTTAACGGAGATGGACTTCTCGACTTCGCCGTCAGTGGCGCGTATCAAGACGTAGTCTTGCTTCAGATTCCATCGATCTAAGACCTGGTATCTCTAGTTATTGTCCGGGTTGTAGTTCTGTCGCGAGCTGATTCACCGCGGCCACGTCGTAGTAGGAAGAAAGATCGGCGTGGCCGGCGAGCGTGTCGCGCTCTTTGCCATCGACAAGAATTTTGACTTTCAGTAGGCCTTGCGTATTCGCCGACACGGTGTGAATCAGCGATGCCACTGTCAGTTCCTCGATTAGCGCGCCCGACCGGTGCTTGTCGGCAAACGCAGAGTTCAAATCGATCACTGCTGCACCCGGATCGATGAGAAAAACGCTGCGGACCTCGGCTCCGGGAGCGAGGACGTGCGGGGAAGACTTGTCGAGATAGATTGAGAGCAAAGCTTGTAACAATTCCTCAGCGCGCTGTTGGCGTCCCGAGGGCATTGGGATCTGCGCTGACTCTGGCCGCAGAGTGCCGTCCTCATCGTGAGCCACAAACAGAACGACTCTTTCCACAGGTCCAGTTATTGGTGGTCCTAATGGCCGCGTGTCCACAGCCGCGGCGGGAGGCGGGACGACAGACTTCCGCATATGCCAAGCGTAGATGCTCAGGCTGAGCGCTGCCGCAACGAGCACCGACATCGCGATTACCAGATGTCGTGGGATCATACGTTCCACCTCACGGTGCGCCTCCGAGTTGGTCGCGGTTTGCAGCGATCGCACTCGCGACCGCGCTCGTCACAAGCTCCTGATAATCGGGCGCTGTCAGTTGCGCAACGTCCGCTGCCTGAGGTGCGACCTCGATAGCAATGGCGGGCCCAGTCACATTGTTCAGCGGACGGAGAGGCGACGCCAGTGCGCGCACGGGGACCTGCCGTTTCTGCAGTTCACCACTGACCGCCGTAGCCGTGCTCTGACTCAGCGGAAGCGCCGAGTGTTGCGCGGTCGTCCACGAGCGGAAAGGTCCGTGATCGTCTTCTCCGTACGGAAGCAGGCCGGTGTAAACACGAACTCCGTGTCCGGCAGAAGACGCATGTACGGCAATGTAAATCGCAGCGTGATCGGCATTCGCGAAAACGGCTCTTTGGTCGATTGGTAGATTGGCATCAGAATCGCGAAGCACGAGAGTAGTGATGCCACGGCTCTCCAGTTGCTTTCTCAGACTGCGGGCGAGCGCGACCGTGATGTCTTTTTCGAGCAGCGTGTTGCTGAGCGTTTCACCGTGATCGTCGCCCCCGTGGCTTGCGTCAACAACGGCGAAGTAACGCCTTGGAGCGGCTTGTCCTGGAATCGGAGGTTGGGGCAGCGGGGGCAGGGCCGGGCTCGCTGCTGTTTCCGCGGCCGGCGACGAGGCTGATGGAGTGCTGGAAGGCGCTGCTTGTGTTGCCGCGTTCACCGCTTGCGTCGGAGAGATCGTGATCGTCCGCCCATCGCCGCCAAAGCTGGCAATGACTGGCGCAGTTGCACTCACGGTTACGATCGCAGATCCATTGGTTTCGCTGTAGGTCGCTGAAGGAAGTGTTTTGTTCCCAAACGTAAGGGTCGGAGACGCCGGACCGACGAGTGCGTCTCGCGAAAACGTCATTCGCAAAAAACCTTGTTCCGTGGCGATGCTGGGGTTGACCGGAGCTGAGAAATGAAACACCAGGCGGGGAGGATTGTCCCCGGCCAGTGACGCGGTGAAATGTGTGGCTACACTGCCGATAAAAAGTCGGTGGGCTACTTCGTGCAAACTAACTGGGCCTCCAAGGATGCGCGGCAGCAGGGAGGTAAGTGATCCGATTGGAACGAGCCCGCGCGAATTCTCGATGAGGAAGCCTCCCCCTAGATCGACGTCATGATTCTGAACGCGAGCCCTTGTCTTGCCAGCCTGGAACTCCGCCTGCGTGTTGTTGTAGCGGAGGCGCCATTTCGAGCCATCCGCCTTAGCACTGACTTTCCCAAGCGGCTCGAGCACTTCAAGTAAACCCACGTAGTCATGCCCTTCGTGCTGAATAACGGGCAGGGAATAATTTGCTGCAGTGGAGTAAACAGAAAGATGTTTTTCAGGAGTAGCGCCAGAAAGCAGGAGTGCGCAGCCGAGTGAAAGCAAAGCTAGTAAGACAAGTCGTGGTCTAGGCGTAGCGCGGGCGTCCTGGCGGCGTCCCGCCGCAAACCCGTCTCTCACCCGAAAGCTGATGCTTTTCTCCACGTCCTAGTCCAGGGCATACGCGGTCAGCCCACTCAGCAACTTGGGATAGAAATCAGTCGACTTCTGCGGCATGACCTCGCCAGCAAAAGCAATGTCGCGCACTCTCTGCACCGGGCAGGGATTCATCAGAAAAACAATGTCAGCCTTCTTGCCCTGACCCTGTCCGCGAGTTGCCGCGAGCGCTTCCGATGCCTCCCGGACATAAGACAGATTCTGCTGGTTTCGGATTGATTCCTCTGAGAGCTGCAGCACTCCCTCCAGCAGACATTTGTGCAACACCACCACGTCGAGCGATTGCTGGCGAGGGGATAGCCCTTCCATATAACGCGTGATCGCCGGTTTCGGCGAATGCAGCACGACAGCACGGCCTCCAGACACAGCCAGCAGGGCCATTCCGGAGCGTGCTTTTTCGCGCAGTAGTTCAGTGGCCCCATCAGCGTCGACCGTGGCATCAACATCTGTCACTTCGAACAGTTCCCGAGCTGCCTTGAGGAATGTTTCTACTGAAAAAGAACTCAGCGAGTGCACGACGCGGTGGGTGGGCAGGACCAGCAACCCAGGATCGTTCATGTTGACGAACGTCATCATGACGAATTCGTAAGACGCTTCGGGGTTGTTTTGTTTCGAGGTCTCGCGGCATTCGTTGCGAAAGTTTAGTGCGGTTTCGTACCGGTGGTGGCCGTCGGCGATCACCAGCTTCTTATCGCTCATGGCCTTCCGGACCGAGCCGACTACCGCAGCATCGGAAATCTGCCAGACCCGATGGGTGACACCGTATTCGTCGACGACGTCAATCGTCGGTTTCTCGGAGGTGGAGAGCAGGGAATCGATCTCGCCGGAGTCCTCGTAGAGCAAGAACAACTGTTCGAAGTGGGCTCGCGTTGCCCGAAGCAGTTCGAGGCGGTCGGCCTTAGGCTTGGCTAGCGTCTGCTCGTGGCGATAGACAACTTTGGCCGAGTAGTCCTCGACGCGTCCGAGAGCAATGAACCCCTTGCGCTCGAAGGTGCCTCCGAATGGAGACGTGAATGCCTGTGAGTAAGAGTAAATCGAGGGCGCCGCCTCTTGTTGCAAGACTCCTTCTTCTCGCCACTGGCGGCTGAAGGCCGAAGCGCGCGTGTATACGTTTTTCAAAGTATTGTCGCCAGATTCGCTCCGGCCCAAGATGATCCTGACCAGGTTGTAAGGACTGGAAGCGTAGTAGCGTTCCTGCATGGCAGGGCTGATCTTGTCGTAGGGTTGGGTAACCACCTGCGAGGCGGTTACTCGCTGCAGGTTGTAGCGGAGCGCGCGAAAAGCACGAATGTCAGCCATAGGAAACCTTTGATTGTAACAAGATAGCGATACTGACCGGAAAGGCCGTCTGGCGGGCTTTTCCGCTGGCTCAAAGTTCATCATGCGATTCCGGGAAATGTCTCCGGAATTTGACAAAAAGCCTGCGCGGTTTAGCGCAAGCTGTGCTAACATCCGCGGCATCGAGGATTTTATGGCCCGCCTTGAGGATGGGCGTCGGTCATCTCGCCCTACGGCCCTAGTTCGATGTGCCTGTCAGGTTCTCCCCTGGGATCCGCTCGCCACCCTGCTGCAAAAAGACCCTGTCACTCCTAAAACCATGCGACTGTGTCAACGGCTCCTGATCATTCTGGCGCTTGTGTGTGTTCCCGCATTCGCCCAGACCGACGTGAATGACATTCACGTTCAATCCCACCAGGTCGAAAAGCCGAAAGAGGCTCCAAAAGAAGACCTGCTGGCCTCGACCACGGACATGAAAACACACGTCCGTCCGCTTAAGGTGGATGTCGATCTTGTGTTGGTTCCGGTCACGATCACCGATCCGATGAACCGCTTGGTTACCGGCCTGGAGAAACAGAACTTCCAGCTCTTCGAGGGCAATGCTAATCAGGAGATCCGCAGCTTTTCCAGCGAGGACGCCCCCGTTTCACTAGGCGTGATTTTCGATTCGAGCGGCAGCATGAGCAGCAAGATGGATCGTGCCAAGGATGCTGTCGTCGAATTCTTCAAGACTGCCAATCCTCAAGACGAGTTCTTCATGATCACCTTCTCCGACGAACCGGAGGCGGTGAGCGACTTCACGAATTCCATTGATGAAATTCAGAATAAACTCGTCTTTGCCGTGCCCCGGCACAGAACGGCATTGCTCGATGCCATCTATATGGGCATCAGCAAAATGCGGCAAGCCAAGTACGCCAAAAAAGCTCTGCTCATCATCTCTGACGGCGGAGACAATCACAGTCGCTACACCGAGAACGAGATCAAGTCGCTGGTGAAAGAAGCCGACGTGATGATTTACGCGATCGGCATCTATGATCGTTACGCCTCTGCTCTGGAAGAGCGACTGGGACCACAGTTGCTGACTGAGATTTCTGAGTTAACGGGGGGACGCGCCTTCACCATCGACAATCCCAATGACTTGGCGGACGTGGCTACCAAGATCGGCGTCGAACTGCGCAATCAATATGTTCTCGGGTACCGTCCAACGAAAGTGGTACGCGACGGCAAATGGCGTAAGATTAAAGTGAAGCTGTTGCCACCGAAAGGATTGCCGCCTCTACGGGTGTATGCCAGGACGGGATATTACGCGCCTGCGGAGTAAGACCACCAGGATTTCGCCTCTCGTCGTTTCTCTGATGCTCGCAGGGTTGTGCCTACTTTTGCCCGCCTGGTCGCAACAAGCAGCCCCTCTGAATCAGCCCAAATCCTCAGAACCAAAAGCCGACGCGCCGGCCCAACAGAACAAAGAAGACCAGAAACAGCTCGACGATCAGGGCGTTTACGTCCTTCGTAAAGACGTTGACGAGGTCATGCTTCACGCCACCGTGGTCGACGACAAGCAGCGCATCGTCACCACCCTCGACCGCAATGCCTTTACCGTCTTCGAAGACGGGAAACCGCAGAGCATCATTTCGTTCCATCACGTCGATATTCCCGTCGCGATGGGGATCGTCATCGACAATTCTGGGTCAATGCGCGAAAAGCGCAACAAGGTGAATCAGGCGGCGCTCAACCTGGTACGCTCCAGCAATCCGCAGGATGAAGTCTTTGTTGTGAACTTCAATGACGAGCAATACCTGGATCAGGATTTCACGAACGATCTGCGCAAGCTGAAGGAAGCTCTGGAGAAGATTGACGCCCGCGGTGGCACGGCGCTCTATGACGCTGTCGTTGCGTCATCGGAACATCTCAAGAAGACTGCCCGGCTGGAAAAGAAGGTCATCTTCGTCGTCACCGATGGCGAGGATAACGCCAGCAGCGAAACTCTTGAACAAGCGGTAAAGCAGCTGCAGGATGAGAATGGCGCTTCCGTTTATGCGATCGGAATCCTTGGCGACGAGGAGCATCCGAAACGGGCCAAGAAAGCCTTGCAGATCCTCGCCGACCGTACAGGTGGAATCGCCTTTTTTCCCAGGACCCTCGATGAGGTCGATGCGATCAGCAAGACGATCGCGAACGACATTCGCAACCAGTACGCCATCGGGTACAAGCCTACCAATCCGAAACTGGCCGGAGGTTTCCGGCAGATCCGCGTGGAGGCGAAAGCCAAAGGGCATAGCAAGCTGGTTGTTCGAACCAAGAGCGGTTACTACGCAAAAACACAAACGGCATCTTCCGCAAGCAAGTAACAGAAGGGTCTGCCCCACGTCTCACCGCTCTTGCCAGACCTGGAAATTATTGTTTCTCTAGGATCTCAGCCGCAGAATCAATTACAGCCGCTTCATTCTCCAGCGCTTTCGCCACTCGCACAATTTCCCGCTCCGCCTCTTCATATCGCTTCTGTTCGATCCCCTCGCGCACCCCGGGGACAGTTTTGACTCCGTATCCAGAATAAACCCCTGGAGCATAGAGCAGGTGCCTGTACCACGACCGGCGCGGCAACCCGTCTTCGTTTGTCAACGTGCGCTCACTCTGAATCAGCTTGCCGTTTAGCGCCGTCAGCATTGCGATCTGATCGTCCCCGAGCATGGACTGTTTCTTTGTCAGCGCCTTTCGATAGCGTTCTGCGCTCCGGGTGAGCATCTCCCCCGCATTATCGAGCGGCGCAAAATTGATGTGCGGGGGGACTTCCTCATGCTGCGGTGCTACTGTCGGCCGCCGAGGATCGAACGTCGCCTTGAAAATCCCTTCCTCCACCTCCTGGTTGCGTTCGCGAATTTCGTCCTGCTTGTCGCTCAGCAACTTCTTCAGTTCCTTCGTGTATTTCTTCACGGTGTCTGCGAAATCGACGAAATCATAGGGCAGGACTTCTGCATCAGCCAGTCGGATCACCGCTGTCCCAATGCTCTGCGATAAGGCGCGGCCGTAGACAAAATCGGTGTCGGAAAAATGCGTATACCAGTAGAAGTCATCGTAGATCGAGTGATAGATGCCCTGTTCATCCTCGCCGCCGTATCCGAGATTCAGGCTGGCGATTCCGAGATGATCGAGAAAGCCAGTGAAGTCGGTGCCCGATCCGAGAGCTTCAATCCGCATATCGGATCGATCCCGCAATTCCTTGCGGTCTTCCGCAGATTTGGCCTGCGCGATCTCGGATAGATGCTCGCGCTCCCACACGCTCATTTTCGTTTCGGGATCGTTGATGTCATGGGCCACTCCATTGATGAATTGCTCGAGCGTATGCGAGCCTCCCATCGCGAATAACCCACGATCATTTCCGTCAGTATTGATGTAGACGGCGGCATGCTGGCGCAATTCGTCGGCATGCGCCTCGACCCACTCGGTGGACCCGAGGAGCATCGGTTCCTCTCCGTCCCAAGCCGCATAGATGATCGAACGACGTGGCTTCCACCCTTGTTTCAGAAGCATTCCAAGAGCACGTGCTTCCTCAAGTAAGGGAGCCTGCCCGGAGACCGGGTCTTCTGCGCCGTTTACCCATGCATCGTGATGATTGCCGCGGATGATCCATTCATCGGGAGCGACGCTGCCCGGGATCTTTGCTATGACATCGTAGACAGGCTTCAGGTCCCAGTTGAAGGCCAATTTGAGATGCACCTTCGCCAACCCCGGGCCGACGTGATACGGAATCGGCAAGCTGCCGCGCCACTCATCGGGCGCCATCGGACCTTTCAGCGCTGCGAGCAGTGGCTGCGCGTCGCCATACGAGATCGGCAACACAGGAATCTTGGCAATGCTCTTGGCTTCTTTCACTGACAGGCGCTTGGCATCCTTGGTTGCGCCAACGCCCGGAGTCAACGGATCTCCCGGGCTCGCCGAAGCAAAATCCATGACGCTGCCTCGCTGCACACCGTTCGAGTTTCGCATCGGTCCGTCGGGAAAGACTACATCTCGCGTGTACCCGTCATCTTGCGGCTCTGAATAGATAAGGCATCCGATCGCGCCATGCTCCGCCGCGACCTTCGGCTTCACGCCGCGCCACGAGTGATAGTACTTCGCGATGACGATCGCACCCTTGACGGAGACGCCCAACCGGTCGAGCTTTTCATAGTCCTCTGGCAGACCGTAATTCACAAAGACCAGCGGAGCCGTGATGTCGCCGTCGGGTGAGTAGGCGTTGTAAGTCGGAAGCTGCTCGGCCTTCTGGCTCGATGTAGGATCCGCAGCGATCGCCGGCTCTTCAAGCTTTGCCGTAAATTTCGTCGGCTCGACCATCTCAAGCAGACGCACCTTTGGAGTAGGAAACAGCACATCGAACGTCTCGATATGTGCGTCGAGGCCCCACTCCTTGAAGTGGGCAAGGATCCACTCGGCATTGTCTTTGTCATAAGGCGAGCCGACGTGGTGAGGCCGTGCACTCATGCGCTTCATGTACTCGCGCAGGTTGTTTGTATCTGGAATGGCCCGGAACTTCGTCTCCCAATCGCGTTCAGCCTGGCTGGAGCGCGCAGAGTACCCGGTCAACATCGTCTCATCGCTTGCAAGAAGTGGGGATGGCAGAATCAGGCACAGGATTAACAGCACAGCGGCGAATCGTCGCATGCGAATCCTTTCGGTAGAAGTAGGGCCGCTAATTATAGACGGAGCAGCGCACGATCGGATGAAGTAGAAGAATCGAAGCCAATTTCCTTATCGACCAAAGCCGACAGCTGGCTCCTGATACCTCCCCACTAGTCCCTGGCCTCTCGCCCCTCATCCCTTGCATTGACGATTCGAATCTCCGCCCGTACCCTGTAGAGTGAGTCAAAAAACTTCCGAAATGTCCCGCCTGCGCGTCGCCGACGACATCACTCAATTGGTCGGCGAAACTCCAATGCTTCAACTCAAGCGCCTGGTTCCGGCCGGGGCAGCCGATGTATTCGCCAAGCTCGAATACCTCAATCCCGGAGGCAGCGTCAAAGACCGCGCCGCGATCGGAATCATTAAGCAAGCCGAGAGACAGGGAAAGCTCAAGCCCGGCGGGACCATCGTCGAGGCAACGGCAGGAAACACAGGCATTGGCCTGGCGCTGATTGGCGTGAACAAGGGTTACAAGGTACGGCTGTTTGTTCCAGAAGGTTTTTCTCAGGAAAAAGTCATGATCATGCGCGCCCTCGGCGCCGAGGTCGCTCGAACGCCCGATGCCGAGGGCATGCAGGGAGCAATCGATCAAGCGAAAGAACTCGTCGCCAGTGATCCCAATGCTTTCATGGCCGGACAATTTGAGAACATGGCCAACCCCGACTATCACTACGAGACGACAGCGCGCGAAATTTTCGAACAAATGGATGGCCGAGTCGATGCCGTCATCTTAGGTTGTGGAACGGCCGGTACATTTTCGGGCGTTGCCCGCTTCCTGAAAGAGAAATCAGCAAAAGTATGGTCGGTCGTAGTAGAGACTCAGGGATCGATCTACGGCGGCGGAAAACCGGGCCCGCACAAAGTCGAAGGCATCGGCGCGAGCTTTATCCCGAAGACGTTTGACGCCTCAGTCTGCGATGAGGTCATCATGGTCTACGATGACGATGCCTTCGCCACCGTAAAAGACCTGGCTGCCAAAGAAGGCGTTCTGGCTGGATCAAGCGGCGGCGCTGCAGTTTTCGGTGCACTGAAGATTGCAAAGAGGCTAGGGGCAGGGAAGAGGGTAGTTACAATCATTCCGGATTCAGCCGAACGCTATCTCTCAAAAAAGATTTTCGAAGGCGGCATCTGATTTATGTAGGGACAGTCTCGCGCCCGATTTTGGCGTTGGCGTCGAGGTGCCACCGGCTGTCCGTCGAGCGCCAACCCGACCGCCACTATCCTCGCCGGAAATACCGACTCACTCAAATTCCACGATAGAGCCTTCATGAGCAATGTTGATCAGACCCGCTCTGCTTCGAGCGACTAGCATTGTGTTTTCCCTATCAATGGTGCCATTTCGAAGAAATCAGGTGCTGTATGGATAACGCAAAATCTCAATCGTGGTATCAGCTTTGCGCCGTCGCCGTTGTAGAGTTGGATCCACAGCGTCTGATTGAGTGCGTGGATGCGGCTGAAGCCGCAATTCACGGTCGTCTGCGGGATTTGCAGTATGACAGCGACCATCATGAAGAGCGCCAACTCATGGAGGACGCACAACGCACCCTAGCGTTCTTACGTCGCCTTCCTTAATCACCGTGATGAGGATGTTTCGACGGTCCTAGAGCAATATTGGACAGATTCGTGGTTCATCTTCGGCTGTAAAATAAGGGAACGAGCGAACGGTAGGAGCGCA
>Ga0070713_100003659_pt1 | contig 10174 bp, 5 predicted proteins | sample LARL82metaG_FD_65465 | JGI IMG/M metagenome (GOLD analysis project Ga0070713, IMG submission 65465) | Corn, switchgrass and miscanthus rhizosphere microbial communities from Kellogg Biological Station, Michigan, USA - LAR L8-2 metaG | ecosystem: Host-associated > Plants > Roots > Rhizosphere ... | reverse complement strand
CTACCCAGGTAGGAACGCCGGGAACGCCGGGAACGCCGCGAGCGGAGTGAGCGGAGTGAGCGGTTGGGATCTGTTCGTAGAAATCCGCAACTAACCCCATTTTGAGATCCGGGAGGCCTGGACAGGTTTGCAAGCGTGAATATCGCTCCAACATTTCTTCGGTGGGTCCACCACCGCCGTCGCCGTATCCGAAAGAGAGAAGCGAGGTGTCATGGATCTGTTTGCCGATAAAATTCTGCCAGGTTTCACCGAGCTCCGGCGCAGTTAGACGCGCATTGTAGCCGCTTTCGGGATTATTGAAGCTGTGAGCTAACACTCTCGTCCCATCGATCCCTTCCCACCAATAAAGATTGTAAGGAAACGGGTTTCGTTCACTCCAGCTCAGCTTGTGAGTGAAGAAAAAGGGAATACCGGCGGAAACCAAAAGCTGGGGTAAACTTCCGTTGAACCCGAATGAATCAGGCAACCAGGTTACATTGACCCGCCGGCCGAACCGGCTCTCAAAGTAGCGTTGTCCGAACAAAAGCTGACGGACCCAGGATTCACCCGACAAAAGGTTGCCATCCGGTTCAACCCACATCCCGCCAATCGGTTCCCAACGACCGGCCTTTACCTGTGTCCGGATCTTTTCGAAAAGGGGTGGGTCATCTTGCTCGATCCAAGAATAGACCTGGGCGCTGGACTGATTGAAATGAAAGTCCGGGTACCGGTCGATCAAACCAGTCACGGTGTAGAAGGTACGCCGCGCTTTTCTCCGAGTCTCTTCCAGAGGCCAAAGCCAGGCCAAATCGATATGAGCATGTCCCGTCAGCCAGATACGGCCCTCGGTCGGGAACCGGCTCCGAGCCTCGGCTAGATCCTTCCGAAATTGCTCTCTGACTTCGCGGATGCTGTGTAGTTGTTCCGGGGTCAGCGGAGATGGCTTTGCAGGGAACTCCCATCGTTCCCAAAGAGACGCCAAACTCTCTTCGTTCCCATAAAAGTTTTCGGCTGAACGACTTTGCGGAGTCGCGGCGACGCGCGCCAGATAGTGTTCGGTATCGTTTCTAGGAAGGGAAATTTTGACAAACGTCCGATGCATCAAGTCCGCCAGCAATTCAACCAGCGAGTAGCGGCCTTTAAGATAGTGATAACGCGCCGTGTCTAATACGGCCGCCAGATCGTCATAAAGGGAACGGACCTCAGTCTCGGGAACCACTACGGCGGCAAGATCCAAACAGGGTCGGGCGCAGGGTGTCCCAAATAGTCCGTGAGAAACTGCTTGTGCGCTAAAGCGCAAGGTTTCTCCCCCACCCGCTTGGATCAATACTGGGTGTTCCTCGTGAAAGGTGTTAAGTCCTGCCAGCGGCTGGTCATTTAGAAACAGGAGCGCTTCACCGCCCAGACGGAACCGGCAATAAACTGGCGATCCAGCCCAAGTCTTCGGGATCACGGCGCTGAATCGAAATTCGATGGGAAGGTCCTGGATCGGCCAAGGGTCTCCAAGCCGAACTGGTTGCCAAGCAGCGTCCGCTCGAACCCGAAATTCGCCATCAGGGATCATGTTCCAATCTCGGTCGCGCCACGCACCGAGCTCCAATAAACGATTCGAGAGCCGCTTTAACGATTGTTGGAAGGGATCAGAACGATTCACGACCGCGAAAGATTTCACGTCGCGCCCCCAAAGCGCAACCGCGAAGAGAAGAAAAGAACCGCGAATGGACACGAATGAACGCGAATACAGGCAGAAAACAAAAACGAACCGCAGATGACCGCCATCCAGCAATCTAGGACCGGCAATTGTAAAGGAGACGTAACCGAAGCCAAACCTATCCGCGTAAATCTGCGTTCATCCGCGGTTTGCTCTCTTTGGTTTTTATTCGTGTCCATTCGCGGTTATTTAGTCGCGCTCAAGGACCGTTTCGAGGCTCCGCAGGAACATAGATCCATTTTAGTCTTAAATGTTTCTCTAAGACCCCGAACAATTCTTCTTCCATCACTGGTTTTGGCAAGAAATCGGTAAATCCCGAGTCAAAAGCCAGACGCTGATCGTCAGCGAACACACTGGCCGAGGAAGCAATGATAATTAGATCTTTCGTCTCTGCGGTCGATCTGAGATTCCGGCAGAATTGATGCCCATCATAGCCAGGCATTCGGATATCTGAGATTACCGCATCAAAGCTTTCCTTAATCAGAAGAAACGCTTTTTCCGGGGAATCCGCCTCAGCTGCTTCAAAGCCAACCGTCGAAAGAAGCTCTATCAGCATTGAGCGGTTAAGTGGCTCGTCATCGACTACCAAAATCTTCCGACGCCGCCCTTCGTAGTTCCTGATCTGCGGCGAAGGCGCGGCTAGATTAACCGGATCTGCATCTCGTCTTGGGATTTCAAAACTCAAAGTACTGCCGTGACCCAGCTCGCTTTCAATGCTGATTTCACCGCCAAGCAATTCGACAATTTGCTTGCTAATATGCAAACCCAATCCCACGCCTTGGCCTATTAGTTGGTTGTTACTTGCCTGGTAGAACGGTTTAAAGATTGAAGGTAAGTCTTCCTGCGGGATCCCTGTGCCCGTATCCCTCACTTCAAAACGGATCCGCTCCAGTATCACGCAAACTCTAAAGGTAACCTCCCCCTGAGGTGTGAACTTCATGGCATTCCCGAGCAGATTGTAAAGCACCTGTCTCAACCGGAGAGGATCCGTTTCGATCCACTGGGGCAGATCAGCACCGATTTCGTGAACGAAACTCAAATTGCTGCGAGCGGCTCGCAGCTGAAACTCGTCCACGATTCCTGCGATAAACTTGGGCAGCTCCAACGGCCGAAGTACGATCGACACTCTTCCTGACTCGACGCTGGAGAGATCCAGCACTTCATTGATCATTTCGAGTAGATGTTCGCCGCTAGAAAAGATCGTCTTTAACTTCACTTTCTCGTAATCATAACGATCCATGCGCCGAAGGAGTATCTGGGTATAGCCAAGGATACTATTGATAGGGGTCCGCAGTTCGTGGCTCATATTGGCGAGAAAAGCGGTTTTCGCCCGATTGGCCGTTTCTGCGTGCTCTTTGGCCTTTCGGAGCTCGATTTCATTTTGCCGCAGTTCTCGAGTGCGCACGTCGATAGTCTGCATCAGCTCATGTTGCCGCAATCGCATCTGCCAGGTCCGCCAGCGGTTAAAGGCATAGAAAGCCAGAATGACCAAAATCCCCACGGCGATCTCCATCCAGAGAGTCCGATACCAAGGCGGGTCGATGGTGAAGGCAAGGGTATATTCGTTGCTGTAGACGCCATCGCTATCTTTGGCTTGCACGTGAAGCAGATAGCGCCCTTCATTCAGCGCTCCAGACCACCAAACTGCCGAGGTGGTCACTGGCGACCGATGATAGATTTCCCCTTCTAACCTCGCCTCATAGTAAATCTCGTCACCAACACCGAAGTGGTCGGTACCGAAACGAATTTGAAAGTCCCGGTCATCGTATTTCAGCCTTAACTCTTTGCCGCTCTGGCTAGGCACAGGAATTCCATCAGCGCTTACGATTTGGCTGGGATAAAGCTCGAACTTTCTTTTGCTAAACGCGGGCCGATCCAGACGGACGCGCATGACCCCATAGTCTCCAGCGATCCACGCCACCGGTTCGCCATCAACGTTTTCATCCCAAATGCTATTTATTTCACCTAACGGATAGGAAACCGCATGAGAAAGAGGTTCGTAGACCCCCGACCTATAGAGCCTGCCAACCTCAAAACCTGTCTCCGGCCCGGCATTGAGAGGGCGACTGCTGACCCAGATATAGTCCTCGCTGAGTTGGCTAAGCTCCAATCTCTTAATCCTTCGTCCGGGCAAACTCTTTGCTGCCAAGTCAAAGGGTTCCAATCGATCCTTGCCCTCTGGTAGTTTCCAAATCTGGTCATCTCCAACAAACAAAATTTGGCCTTGCCACTGACAAATTGGGCCTTCGCCGATTGGCGTCTTGTTGTTAGGTATAGCCAACAATCGCTCTATTTTAGAGTCGCGAAAGAAGGGCTCTGCACCCTTCATCAATTGAACCCAATAAAAGCCTTCGTTTTCAGCACAAAGAAACAGGTCGCCGTTTTTATCCTCGGCTATACCCTGAAAGAAGTACGGCAGTTGGGAAAGCAGGCCTTCGGAATGCACTTGACCGTTAGAGCTATAAATCGACTCCAGGCCAGTCAGGGTAGTAAGAAAAATCCGCCTCGGATCAACCTGCGAGGGAAGGATCGTCCCCCCGCCCGATCCAATTCGCGTCGACCTCGCGGTCGCAGGATCCAAAGAGTAAGCTCCGCCTTCACTGATACCATAAACCATCGAGTCGGTAACCGACAATCCGAAGAAGCGATCATTCAGATCGCCAAACCGAACGAAATGCGCCGGTTGAGACACTTCTTCGCTCGCTTTCAGAACGTAGAGGCCATGTTGGGTGGCGGCGTACACTTTTCCCTGATACCCGGCTACAATATTGACAAAGCCTCTCGGCAATCCCAATTCGTGGTCAAACGCGGTATACCCGGCTCCGCACTGAATCCGGGTGATCTCGGTATCGGTACAAACCCAAAGTCCTCCATCCCTATCTTCGTCCGTTGCTTCAAAGCCGGCGTCCGGCAAGCCGCCGCTAACGGTGAAGCTTTCTACTAAGTGACCTTCCTGGTCGAGCAGATAAACACCGCTATTTTGGACCAAGAGGGCCAGATACTTGTTGAGAATCCATTTGGCTTGGAATATCACCGAATCTTTTAGTAATGGATCGATGTCGGTTTTCCATGGCAAGAGTGTCGCATTAGCCTTCTCAAAGACTCCGGACGATCTGACAACGAGCCCATCGCCGATTGGACAGTCCACCATGGCTCGAATTTCCCCAGCGTTGGTCGGGGCAGTTTCCACGATTTTGTTAAATCGGTTTTCGTCGAACTCATAGATGGAACCGTTCCGGTCGCCGATACAGATTTTGCCATGACAAAGCGCTAGCGAGAGCGGGTCCATGAGATCTGTTGCCCAAGGCTGTTGAGAAATATGTCCGTTCTCGTAAATGAGCAGACCTCTTTCCGTACTCAAAACCAGGCGGCCACCAACCAGAATGCCTCGGGACTTTGCGCCAAATGAGCCGCTGTAGACCTTAACTAAACGGTATTTGCCATCGATTCTGGCCAAGTAGCCGATTTGAGTGCTACTCCCGAACCAGACTAATCCTTGGCTATCCACGGCTAACCATCTGATAAATCCTGTTTCCGGCGCGGGAATCGTTTCCCAGCGGTTGTTGTCGAATGCCAGAATGGCGTCTTGACAACCAAACAACATCCGACCTTCAGCGTCCTGGGTTACCGCATATATTTCGTATGCGTCTCCATAGTCGTGGGCGGTAAAAGTTCGGAAAAGCGGATGCCCAAACTCTCGCCCGCCTGCATCGGCAACGTTAACGCTTAAAATTAGGACAAGAAATCCGAAAAACTCGATCATTCTTCGATAGCTCCTCGCGAAGAAAAAACTACGCAGACGAGGTGCTATACCGCGGGCTACCCCTCCTATGTCGCTTGCGTTGTGAGCTGAACCAACCACGGAATTGAGCTAATACACGAGTTTTTGTATTAAACAGGCGTAATCGTTGCTTGAATCTTGCACGATATCGGGTTCCAGAGACGGCATTCTTTGGGGAACCTGCTAGCCAATAGCAGTATTCCAGTTTCGGCCTGCCACCGGACTGGTTGCTATCAATGAAGTCTGAGAACGACTCTTGATAGGCCCTCACAGGACTGACTGCCGTCCTCGATCGGACATCTCGCAACAGAAGTGTGTCCAAATTGAAGGCGTGGCAATCTTAGCCAGAGTGCTCGTGTTTCGTTTCGCTAGAACTGCTCTCCTTAGCGCGGTGGGGTGGCGGGAAATCAATCCTGCCAGGATGAACCTGATCTGGCAGTTTCTTCGAGCGGAGATCAGATCGACTGGCGGAAGCGTCTGACCCTGATGCAGAAAGAAGCGCGTCCATGATCGATCGGGGAACGCGCTCCCAGATCGCCGTATGCTCTAGGCCACCCTCTAGCATCGCTAGGTATCGAAGGGAACCGACCGCATCGGTGCGCAAAAGAGCGCCGCGTTCCGTTAAGCTGAAACCGACCTCCGGCGTCTCTTTCAAGAGACCAAGTGATGTAAGCGCCTGCAGCAGCGGGTGGAGTAGCCCCGGATCCATGTCGATCTCCGCTGCCACCTCCCGGACGGGGCGAGTCTTATGGTGACTCATATGGTCGAACACGCCGAGCTCGGCGCCTGCACGAAGCGTTTGACTCCTCCATTTGTAGAGGAAAATCATGTCCAATACTTCTTCAGATGCCGTTCTCATAGTTACAAACCTGGCCGCCGAGAGCTATGCGATCGCTGGCCACTGCTCACACGGTTAGATGAAGATGAGCTTTCTTTTGTTTTAACTGCCGTAACGAGTGTCGGAGTGCGCACGGTTGCGACTACTGACCACCTTTAACGACCCCATAGTTTCAGCCGCAATACCGCCGCTTTCCTGACTCCGCTTCGACGCTGAGGCAAGAAATGACACCCTTTCCAAGACAACAATTCCTAGAAAAGTGAAGCTGCCGCTGATCAATGCCAGAAATTGAAAAAAAGGAATGCCCCGCCTAACGCGAGCGCTGCAAGCAAATAAAGCAAAGCAAAAACCCCGGCAACGAATCTCGACACACTAACGTCCACTGTCTGGGTTAAACAGAATGGCAAATGGCTGGCACAACTGCATACGTCAATCAAGGTGGCTCAAGGCTGAAAGGATTTGAGATGGGAGGCCCAACGACAAAGATCGCCATACCCAGCCGTCTTCGCTAATTCGGAACGTCTCACCTCGGTCGTTCCCGGCATCCGAGGACCTGATTGAAAGAGCTGGGCTCTTAAAACAACGATTACGACAACTCGGACAAAACCGCCTGGTGTCTAAACTTTGATGTTAATGTCTTTGACTCCATCGGAGGAAGGGATGGGAGGTCTATCGCCGCAAAGCTGTAACGAACGTCTTACGCCGATTCACGGCGGAGTGAAGAACTACAATGAAGTACCCACACAGTATTCCTCTGTGCCGAAAAAACGGAGAACTCTTGCCTGACAACGCCCTTTCTCGAGTGGTTCTCTCGAGCGTTGGCGCAAAATGGAACGATATCGTGGTGGAACAGCATCAGTTTCCCAGCGGTGAACTGGTCGATGTAATGTACAAGCGACATGTGATTGTAGTCATTGTTGGCTCCCCCTTTACCGTCGAATTCGAAAAAGACGGGCGGTTTCAGCGGGTCCAGAGGGCAAGAGGCGCGGTTTCTTTCTTCCCGAGCCATCGGCCTTTTTCTGGTCGACTGAAAGCAGAGAGGGGTGTATTTGCGAATCTTCTCTTTCTGGCTCTGAGCCCAGTTTTCATTAGCCGCGTTGCTGAGGAAATGGAGTTGGAGGCGGACCGGATTGAACTAACTGGGCGGCGGGGGATTACCGACCCTTCGCTTCGCCACATTGCTCTGGCATTGCGGGCCGGAGTCCAGAGCGGCGATGCTCTTGACCGGATGTATGGAGAGACACTATCCACAGCGCTCGCCGTTCACCTCCTGCGCGAATATGGCACCGCAGTGCTAGAGCCGAAAAGACCGTACGGTGGATTGCCGCGCAAAAAGCTGGCACGCGCTGTCGAATATATTCAAGATCAACTGCATGCAGACCTAACCGTTTCCGGGATTGCTCAGGTGGCCGACATGAGCGCCGATCACTTCACTAAGCTGTTCAAAGAGTCTACCGGCCAGTCGCCTTACCAGTATGTCGTGGAGGCTAGGGTAAGAAAAGCGAAGGAACTTCTGACCACCGGAAAGTTCACCATCAGCGAAGCTGCACACCGGGTTGGTTTCGTCGATCAGAGCCATCTTACACGTCATTTCAAAAGAGTTTTCGGGTTACCTCCCAAAGCGCTGCTGAGTCGCCGAAGGCCACAGATTGTGGCCTAAGAGGCTAGCGCTTCTGTCGTGCGCCGTACCGTCACGCACGTTCATAACCCAGTCTTGCCAGGCTTCGTCAGCCATTCGGCAGCCCACACGCTCGAGGCAGCTTCCACTTGTCTTGAAAGTGAAGGCAACGCCTGAAGCGCCGGCGAAAAAACAGCGCGGGTTTAGAGAGCTCCACGAACACAAGTTGTGGTGCGAGTACGCTAGCGCCAACAACGAGGCCCGAACTTTTTAACAACTCTCGCCGGGCAAAGTCATTCGACATAGAAGTGAATCTTACAGCAGGTTCGTGCGGACATCGTCTGGTTTATCCCAATTGCCGGAGCTGTTATCCGGGCGATCAGTCGGAGGTCTCATACACCTTCTTCTCGCTTAGCACCTCATCAGCCAGCGTTGAGCCTTAAATCTGAGACGCGGTCAATACTTGACATTAGTGTCCATAATGAGAATCTGTGAGCTAATGTCCCGGCCGAAGGAATTCGATCGTATTGAGGCGTTAGCGGCTGCGAAGGTTGTGTTCTGGAAGCAGGGCTATGACGCTACCACAACCGATGACCTACGGCGTGCCATGAACATTGGCCGGCAGAGTTTCTATGACAGCTTCGGCGGTAAAAGACCGCTCTATCTGGAAGTTTTGCAGCGATACAATACCGAAAGCGTTATCGCGCAAATTACCCGACTGCGCGCTGCGAAGTCGCCGTTGGCCGGTATTCGGAGTCTCCTGCTCGTCCTGGCCGACGAGCCAGAAGAAAAACGGAAACGAGGATGTATGGGGGTCGCGGCTATCTGCGCATTTGGCGACGAAGATCCTGAGATTACCGCGATTGGCCATGCCACTAGCGCGGTACTGGGATCCGCCCTGGAGGAGGTTCTGCGTAAGGCCAAGAAAATGGGCGAAGCAAAGCCATTTCTCGACGAGCGTGCCGTCGCCCATTTCCTTCAATCCACTATGGTGGGCATGAAGGTCACGGCGAAGGCCGGGGCCAGTCCGGAAGTTTTGCGTGCTATTGCTGCAACAGCGTTGAAAGTTTTAGCGGTTTGATCCGAAAAATTTTTTTGCGAAATATGGACACTTATGTCCAGAATAACCACCGCTTCGCTATTTCATCAAAAGAAACTATGGAAACTAACTCATCACCAATGCGAGTAGCCCTTGTCACCGGAGGCTCTCGGGGGATCGGGGCCGCAATCGTCCGAAAGCTGATACGAGAGAAAATGGCAGTCGCATTCACGTATGCAAGCGCCCGAGAGAAAGCCGCAGCTTTAGCGGCCGAAATCGAAAGAGAGGGTGGCAGGGCGCTTGCCATCAAGGCAGACAGCGCCAGCGCCACAGAACTGCGTGATGCAATTACCAAGACCGTAGAAGCCTTTGGTCGTCTCAATATCCTGGTCAACAACGCCGGCATTCTTCTTAGAGGAACGATCGACGATTTCTCGCTTGAGGACTTCGACCGAATGGTTGCGGTTAACGTGCGTCCAGTCTTTGTCGGCGCCCAAGCCGCTTCACGGCATATGGAGGCAGGCAGTCGCATCATTGTGATCGGAAGCGTCACAGCAGATCGAACCGGATTTCCCGGCAGCAGCGTTTATTCGATGACCAAGGCGGCAGTAGCGGTTCTGGCAAGAGGTTTGGCCATTGACCTCGCACCCCGGCGAATCACGGTCAATACCATTCAACCGGGTCCAACTGAAACCGATATGAACCCCGCAGATGGTCCCCATTCCGCGGCGGTTAAAAACCTTGTACCGCTCAAGCGATTCGGCCAAGCCGATGAGGTCGCCGCAATGGTCGCTTTCCTTGCCAGTCCGGAGACAAGCTTCGTTACCGGAGCCGCCTTGAACGTGGACGGCGGATACCTGGCATGACCCCTAAGGACGCGGTCTACGACTAAGCGCAGTTCCGGTAAGCTTCGCGCTAAGAACCCAACCCAACAACAGCTTGCCCATCGATCTCCTCCTTTAGTGGCCGCGTAGTTGAAAAGCTCAGGGTCCTGTAAGAAGGCGAAATGACTGGCGTTGGGTAGGATTAGTAATCCGATTCTCGATCCAACCGCCTCGACCGTGACGGCCCCAATCTCAATCATCTGCGGCATAAGGCTACGCAGTGTATTGACTGCCAAAGCCATCAAATGCGGATCATTGGAATTTCGGATAGGGGTTTCACAGAACAATCTGGGACTCAACAACATGATCAATAGAACCACTCGT
>Ga0070713_100003656_pt1 | contig 10179 bp, 7 predicted proteins | sample LARL82metaG_FD_65465 | JGI IMG/M metagenome (GOLD analysis project Ga0070713, IMG submission 65465) | Corn, switchgrass and miscanthus rhizosphere microbial communities from Kellogg Biological Station, Michigan, USA - LAR L8-2 metaG | ecosystem: Host-associated > Plants > Roots > Rhizosphere ... | reverse complement strand
CCGACAAACTTCAATATAAATGTTGACACACCAGCCTAAGCTCGCTGGAACATCACCATCGCGCTGTGCCAAACGACTAGATGCCCGAGTCGTGCACCGCGACCCGGCGCTCAAGAGCTAGTAATGACCGCACGCGTCGGCCAGGTCCCCGCCCGTGCGGCCCCGAGCTAAGGATGAAAGGACGAAGGAAATGATGCGTAACTCGCTGAGATGCCGCCTCTGGTTCGGAGCGGTCGTTCCGGCCGTTGTCGTGCTCGCCGCGGCATGTTCGAGTACAAGTTCGAGTACAGGTTCGACTTCTAGCGCCGCCGCCGGTTCCGCCGCGTCGGCGCCGTCGGGAGCGCCGGTCACGGTCGGCGTCATCTACACGGCGAACAACCAGGCCGGCAACACTCCTGGCATCCAGATCGGCGCCAACGCGGCGGCCGGCTACATCAACTCCCAGCTCGGCGGGATCGCCGGCCACCCGGTGAAGGTGCTCGCGTGCAACGGCATGAACGCCCCGGAGAACTCCACGGCGTGCGCGACCAAGTTCGTCAACAGCGGCGTCGTCGACGTTGTGGGCCTGGACGGCCTGTGGGGCGCTAACGGCCAGCCAATCGTCGCCAAGGCCGGCATCATCAACCAGACGACCCCGCTGGCGGCGGGAGAGTTCATCGGTCCGACGTCGTTCCCGTTCGACGGCGGCCCCGCGGCCGGTGCTGGCGCCGTGGCCAGCTACGTCCTCAGCAAGGGCTGGAAGTCGGTCGCCTGCGTCTACCTCGACCTCGCCTCAGTAAAGCCGTCGTGTGACCAGAGCTTCGCCGGCCCGCTCAAGGCGGCCGGCGTCAAGTACGTCTCCGTTCCGGTCCCGCCCACCGCCACCGACTTCGCCCAGTACGCGCAGGCCGCCACGGCGAACAAGCCCCAGGCCGTCCTTGTCCTGGATGGGCCCGGGGAGATCGCCCGCTTCATGCAGGCGGCCTCGCAGCTGGGGGTCTCGACGCAGTACTTCGCGCCGAATATCTCGGCGAGCGCCGATCTTTTCAACGTCGGCGCCCCGGCCAACGGCACGATCTTTTACTTCCCGACCCGGGTGTGGACCGACACCACCGATCAGGACATCAAGGCCTTTGCGGCGGCCATGCAGAAGTACGCACCCGGGGCAGCCGTCAACGCCGAATCCCTGCAAGGGTTCGCCGGGGTCATGAACGTCCAGCGGCTCGGTGTGAAGATGAGCGGCAGCCTGACCGCGGCGGCCTTCGTGACCGCGCTCAAGCACCTGTCGGACTTCCAGTCGTTCGCGGGCCCGGTGCTGAACGCCTCCGACCACCTGCCGGGCCTGGCCAACATCTACCTGACCGGCGCGTACCTGTACACGTACTCCAACGGGAAGTTCACGCTGGACGGATCCGGCCTGACGCAGGCAGCGAAGTAACCGATCACCTCCGCCCGCTGACGGGAGGGCCGTCGGCCTCCCGTCATCCCGGGTGCTGGCGGGCGACTATGAAGCGCCAGTCAACCAGGCACGATGTCCGCTTGTTTTGGTCCTGGGAATTACGACAGAGGCCTGGCTGAGGCATTCAGTCCGCAGGTACGCTGGTAACGCAACGGCTCCTCCATCGGTGAATGGTTTGGTTCGCACCTCCTTTCTACTGATGCAGGGAGCCGTTGCCTTTCAGGCGCGCCGGGCCGGAATTAGAACTTAAATAACGATTAGATGGAGATCCTAGAAGCTCGTGTTGCAGAGTTTCTAATAACCCTCATGCTAACTGCGTTGCACAAACGAAAATGGACAAGTTATCGTGACGAAGAGGGTCATCCGGATTCGTGTGGGGCCAGGCGATGCGCCAACGTGGCTCAGCGAGCCGATACGCAATGGCGGCGCCGTGCCTATCGCCGCAGGTGACGCCGACGCACTGATCTGGTATCACGGCGCGGCAGGCGACCTCGCTTTGGCGATCGCTGAAATGCCGTCACTCCGATGGGTAGCGCTTGCCTCGGCCGGCATAGAGCCTTACGTCCCGCTCATTGACGATCGTCGAATTTGGACAGCCGCGTGTGGCATATATGGCGAAGCCGTTGCCGAGCATGCCCTAGCGCTGCTGCTGGCTGGAAGGCGAAGAATAGCCGCCTTTTCGCGGCGAAGAAATTGGAGCCCGGCAGCGGGGAGGAGCCTTTACGGTGCCCGGGTGACGATCGTCGGCGGCGGCATCTGCGCGTCACTGACGCGGTTGCTTGAACCATTCCGCGCACGTGTATGCGTCGTGCGCAAGCACCCGCTTCCTATGGCAGGTACGGAGTTCGTGCTCGGCCCGGATAAGCTGGATGCCGCTCTCGCGGGGGCTGATGCCGTCGTGCTCGCCTGCCCGCTTACCGACGAGACCCGACACATGATGGACGCTAAGCGGCTGGCACTTTTGGGGCCGGGTGCATGGCTGGTCAACGTCGGCAGGGGCGCGCTTGTCGTGACAGAGGATCTCGTGGACGCGCTTAAGAACGGCCTCCTGGGCGGGGCGGCGCTCGACGTGACTGACCCTGAACCGCTGCCCGAGGGCCATGCGCTTTGGACAGCCGGGCGATGCATCGTGACGCCGCCTAGCGCGAATCCCATCGAACTCTCGCGCCCCCGGCTGGCTGCTCACCTGGAAAATAACGTCGGACGGTTCGTGCTCGGCGAGGATCTCCTGGACCTGGTGGATCCAGCAGTCGGATATTAGGGTGCGTCGGCAACAACCGGCGTCTCATCTGGCTTGACGCACGTCGCCTGCGTCCTCGAGCAGGGCCCGCAGTTTGAACTTCTGCACCTTCCCGCTCGGGGTGATCGGCAGCTGGTCGATGACGTCGATGCTGCGTGGCACCTTGAAGAAGGCGAGCCTCGAAGCGATGTACGCACGCAGCGCGTCCACGTCGATGACATCGGCGCCGCGGTGCGGCTGCACCCACGCGTGGCCGACGTGGCCGAGGCGCGCGTCGGGTACGCCGAGAACCGCGGCCCGGGCCACGAGCGGGTGAGTCTGCAGCGCTGCCTCGACCTCCACGGGGTCGACGCTCTCGCCGCCGACCCGGTAATGGTCCCCCTGCCGGCCGACGAAGGTGACGTTTCCGTGCTGGTCGAACTGGGCGATGTCGCCGGTGCGGAACCAGCCGTCGGAGTCGAAGACCTTGGCGGTTTCGGTCGGCTTATCCCAGTACTCCCTCATGAGGAGGGGGCCGCGCAGGTCCAGCGCGCCGGGGTGGCCGGCGGGCGCCGACGCGCCGGTGGCCTCGTCCACGATGCGCGCCTCCAAGTGGTCGAGTGGCGTCCCGACCGTGCCCATCGCTGTTTCCGGGGGGTCGGCGAGACGCGGCAGTAGCGCCATCGAGGCGGTCTCGGTCATACCGAAACAGTTGAGGCAGACCCCGAAGCGCGCGCTGACGCGCTGGCAGAGGTCGTAGGCGAACGGGGTGATCGACACCCGCACCGACGACAGGTCGGTCGCGTCGATCGTCGGGGCGGCGAGCTGGTCGATGTAGGTCGTCGGGACGCCGTATACCACCGTGGCCCGTTCCGCGGCCATCAGCTGGAGGGACCTGGCGGCGTCAAAGCGCTCCATCAGCACGAGTTTTGCGCCGACGGCGGTCATCAGGACAAGTCCGGCCATCAGCGCATACACGTGGAAGAGCGGCAGGTAGAGCACCACGCAGTCGTCCTCGCCGAGCTCCAGCCGTTGCCTCGCGCTCAGCAGTGACGGCAGGAACCGGTGCGTGTGCACCGCGCCCTTCGGCAGGCCCGTCGTTCCCGACGTGTACAGCATGACAACCGGATCGTCGGGCGCGGCGGGCACCGTTCTACCGGGCGCTAGCGGCGCGGACGCGATGACGCGCCAGGACAGGGCGCCGGCCGGGACCCGCTCGCCGACAACCACGACCCGCAAGCCTCCGCCGGCTGCGGCGCTGATCACCAGGGCGTCCTCGGCGAGCCGCCGCGACCGGTACTGGTCGGCGGTCACCACCACGGTCGAGCCGGACTGCGCCAGCTGGTACGTGGCCTCCGGCACGGACAGCCCGGTGTTGAGCGGCACCACGATCGCGCCGACGCGCGCGGCAGCGTAGAAGGCGACGCACCACTCGACGCGGTTCGGCAGCCAGATAGCGACCCGATCGCCGGGCCGCACGCCCAGCGCGCGCAGCCCGTCCGCGGCCCGGAACGCCTGCGCATGCAAGTCGCGGAAGGTGTATCGAGACGGCCCGTCGACCAGCGCGGTGCGGTCGCCGAAGCGCTTCGCGGCATAGTCAAGCACATCATTGACTGTGTCGAGGGGAAGCTCGTCGTTCATGCAGGATCCTTTGCGCGCGCGTCGGCGCCCGGCCGACTGGTCAGTGTGCAACTTCAGGGACGTCTCCGGGCCCGATTCTGACGTCGATGACGACATGGCGGCGCTGTGCGCGGACGGCCTCGAGCGCTGCTGGCAGCTGGTCGGGCGTCTGGACAGCGTAGCCGTCGGCGCCCATTGACTGCGCGACCGCGGCAAACGACGGCCAGGAGAACAGCGACAGGTCCGTCTTGACGCCCTTATTCACGTACTGGTCGTACTCGGCTCCGTAGCTTCCGTCGTTACAGATCACCACGATCAGGGGGACGTCCTGGCGTATGGCGGAGTGCAGCTCAGCAAGCCCGTTCATCATGAAGCCGCCATCGCCGGTGATGAAGAGCGTCGGCTCGTCCTGGGCCGCGCAGGCCGCGCCGATGGCCGCACCCATGCCGAGCCCGATGGCGCCAAACGAAGTCGACAGCACCTGCCGCTCGACGTCCGGGCTGTGCACGTAGGCAAACGCCTCGCCAAGGAAGCGGCCGCCGTCGAAGACGACGGTCCGCCGCTCTGGCAGCGCCGCGGTTATCTGGCTCAGTGCGCTCGCCAGTGTGAGGGTGGCGCCCGGCCTCGCGGCGGCGACCAGGTCGGCCGGGACAAGGCCAGCGGTGACGCGGTCGCGGAACGAGCTCGCCGGCACAGCCCCCTCGTCGAGCCACGATCCGAAGGCCGCCGCCACTGATGCAGCGTCACCATAGACGGCCGCGGCCACGGCGGCGTTGCGGCCCAGGCATGCCGCGTCGCTGTCCACCTGGACGACAGCCTTACCGGTCAGCAACGTGTTGCGCGCGGTGGTCCAGGTGTTGAGGCTCGCGCCGAAGGCGATCACGCAGTCGGCGTCGGCAATGACTTGCGAGCCCTTCTCCGTCGATACCGTGCCCATGACCCCGATTGAGCCCTCGTCGGCCCGATACAGGCCGCGAGCCCGCAGCGTCGTCGCGAGCGGAGCGCCGATCCGCCGGGCGAAGGCAAGCACCGCGTCACGCGCCCCGGAGGCGACCACGCCGCGGCCTGCCAGGACGAGCGGGCGATGCGCCGACGCGATCACCCCGACGGCGACATCGAGCTGATCGTCGTCGGGATCAGGGATCGCCGGCCGGGCCGGTATCACGGCGGCGTCCACGAACTCGACCTCGTCCCACTGGTATTCGGTCGGGCAGTTCAGCACGACCGGGCGTGACTCGCCAACGGCAAGCGTGATCGCCTGCCGCACGCAGTGCGCAGCATCAGCGGGCCGCTGGACGAGCACGTATCCAGCGCCGGTGGCGCGGACGAATGGCTCTTGGTCGAGACTCTGCTGGTTCAGCCGGTTGCCCGGGGCGGTGTCGCCGGTGATCAGGACGAGCGGGGTGCTGCTGCGCACCGCCTCGATCAGGGCCGTCGCGGTATTGCTCAGGCCAGGTCCCTGAGTCACGGTGGCGACCCCGGGGCGGCCGGAACGCGCGCTATAGCCGTGCGCCATCATGACCGCGCTGGCCTCATGAACGGCGGAAACGTAGCGGCCTCCGTGCTGTTCGACGAAGGCGTTCACCATGAAGAGGTTGGCGTCGCCAATCAGGCCGAACATGGTATCGACGTGGGCGCTCGCGACGGCGGCGGCGACGGTCTCATGCACGAACATAGTTTGATCCCTCTCGGCGTTGCGGCAGACCTGCGCCCAACCGCCCTCGAGAATATTCAACTGCGTGTCGGACCAATTTTACAACATTACTGTTGATGTTGGGCAGGACAAAATCTGTGTCTTGGGCGAGGCCAGCTGCGCCAGGGCCGCTGCCAGCATTGGTCCCGCCTCCTTTGGGCTGCCCGTACTACGGCGTCTGCCGTCTGCGATCGATCGCCGCAGGGCGCAGGCATGGCCTGTCAGCGGTCCGTGTAGTATGATCAACGAATACGTTGACAACCCCTTCGAGGAATCCAGGCGGGGCTGCTCTTGTGCAGCGAGGAAATCCTGCCAGCAATCGGGAGGTGGGCATGAGCGCGGCCGGACTCAGGATTGCGGAGGCCGACGGCATCGTCGAGATCACGATCGACCGGCCCCCGGTCAACGCTTTGGCCCGTTCGACATACCTGGAGATCGTGCAGGTGTTCTCTGGTTTCCGCGATCGGCAGGACGTTCGCGTGGTGATCCTGACCGGCGCCGGGGACCGTGCGTTCTGCGCCGGCCGGGACATCAAGGACCTGAGCATCGAGCGCGCCGAGGGGCCGGCCGTGAACGTGGGTGACCCGTACCGCCTGACCCGCGAGGCGTTCTGGGCGGTGCGGCATTGTGCCGTGCCGGTGATTTGCGCGGTCAATGCTGCCGCCATCGGCGCTGGCCTCGCCCTGGTGGCGGTGAGCGATATCGCCATCGCGTCGCAGCGGGCTACCTTCGCGCTGACGGAGATCAACGTCGGCGTGCTCGGTGCCGCCTCATTCGCCAAGTGGATGGTCGGCCCAGGCCGGGCTCGCCGCATGTTCTACACGGGTGAGCAGGTCACGGCTACCGAGGTACATCGTCTAGGCGGGGTGGACTCCGTTGTTCCACCCGAACGGCTCATGGACGAGGCCCGCCACCTCGCGGCGAAGATTGCCGCGAAGGACCCGATTGCTATCCGGATGGCGAAAGCCTCGGTCGTACGCACCGACACGCTGCCGCTCGAGCAGGCATACCAGACCGAGCAGGACTACACGCAGCATCTTTCCGGCTACAGTGCCTCGGCCGCGGCCATCGAACGGTTCACTGCGTCGAAGGCTTCTGGATAACCTGCCTCAGCGCCACGGCAATGAACTGCGCGGTCAGGTCGTCGGGGCGTATCGATCGCAGCGACTATCGGTGCTACGCCCCGGCTCACCTCGTCGACCAACCGGTGACCTGGAGCACCTCGGCGGCCACTTCCACGGGCGGGCGGTCCTCGTTGTCCACGGCGGGCGTTATACGGCAGCCGCCTCCAGCCTGTTGGCCAGCTAGGTGGCCACGTCGGGGTACCAGCCCGCGCACGGTCCGGGCATTTCGCAGCCGCCTCCACGCGCCCGCGCTGACCCCGGCCCGGACGTATGTCGCGACCAGCGACGCCAGCTGTGACCGTCCGGCTGGAGGGAGGTTGACATCGCGCCCACCAAAGCGCAGACGACTCCAGTTGATCGACAGCTACGTTGAACGCCTCAGGTCAATGCAAGCTTGTCCATCTGCTGTCGGCCTTCCGCGTGCGGGAGGGCCGCGCCACGGCCCAGCGGGAAGTGGGCGCCAACACGAACGAGATCCCCGAGCTCGGCCCGCGCCGCAGGGCCTGAACCTGAGCGGCATGGTCGCCACCCTGCATACCCAGTGGGAGGCCGCCCGGCTCATCCGCGAAGACAACAAGGCCACTACCTGATGATCGTTCAGGGCAACCAGCCGACCATGCTGGAGCAGACGAAATTTGTCCACACAAGCGTTGACTCTTGGCCCTCGCTCTGTTAAGTTCCTTCGTCAACGCTGCCGAAGATCCAGCCGAGCGAAATCCCCGAATCGTTCGGTCAATACAGCCCACGACCAAGAGGGGCCTCTCATGAAACGCGTCCGTCGACTCTTCACCGCTGCGCTGGTGGTAGGTGTCCCATGGATCACTGCGAGCGTGCCAGCGTTCGCGAGTGACCGACCCCCTCGGCCAGCTCAGGTGCAAATCCTCGTCCATCTGGACATATCCACCAAACAGCAGATCGAGTCCCTCGCTCGCGAACCGGGCGGCAGTCTCGATGCCTCATTCATTTTCGATGGCCAGCTTGCGAGGATAAGCCCCGCTGGGCAGGTCGGCATCCTTGCCACCCTGCCCAAGCCTGCTTCCGGTCCGAACCTCGCGGCCGGGGTCGCCCGGGACCACGATGGCAACCTCTACGTCCTGTACTCTGCAGGCAGCACAGCGCTCAATGGAGTCTGGAGGCTTTCGCCTGACGGCACCCTCGGCCGCATCGTGCCGATGCCCGCCGACGCCCAGCTTAACGGCATGACCCTCGACGAGCGGACTCAGAACATGTACTTCGTCGACTCGGTCAAAGGAGCCGTCTACCGCGCTCCCATCGGCGGAGGCGTAGCAACAGTCTGGGCGCAGACTCCCGAACTGGCTCGACTGACCTTCCTGGGAGCTAACGGGATCCACGTCCGCGAGCACGCTATCTGGGTGTCGAATACCGACCAGGGTACGATCGTCCGCTTTCCGATACAGGGCGACGGTACCGCCGGCAGTCCGGCCATCGTGGCCAGCGGGCTGGTCGGAATTGACGACTTCGCGTTTCTCTCTGACCGCGGAATAGTGGCGGCGATGAATGCTCCGAACAGAGTGGTGCTCATCGGCCGCCACGGGTCAATCACGACGCTCGCTGATTCGACAAACGGCACCGAGAATCCCACTACGGTTCTCATCCGGGGGAGCGACATCTACGTCGCCAACGGCGCTTATCACACCGGCGTCGACCCGAATATCATGCTCATCCAACTCAACCAAGGCAACGGCTGAGGAGGAAACCATTGGTCCGTCGCCCGCGCCGCTGCGGCGACGGACCGTAATCACGGTTCGCGTCGATCCTGCTGGTCAGGTTGCGCGATGTCGCCAGTGCGGAACCATCCATTGGGGTCAAAGACCTCCCGGAGGTCGGTTCGACCGAGCATCGGGCGGACAATCTAACTCAGCCGCTCCAGCACCATGGCCATGCCTTGGCCTCCCCCGACGCACATGGTCTCAAGGCCGAACTGCTTGTCACGGCTCTGCAACGCGTTGATCAGCGTGGTCGCGATACGGGCGCCGGTCATGCCGAACGGATGACCGAGAGCAATCGCACCGCCGTTGACGTTGAGCTTGTCGATGTCGATTCCCAGCTCGCGCTGGCAAGCCAGTACCTGCGCGGCGAACGCCTCGTTCATCTCGAATAGATCGATGTCGTCGATGGTCAGGCCGGCCAGCTCGAGAGCCCGGCGGGTGGCTTGCACCGGACCCAGCCCCATGATCTCGGGCGACAGCGAGGAGACCGCAGTGGCGACGATGCGTGCGAGCGGGGTAACGCCAAGCGCGGCCGCCCGGCTGTCGCTCATGACCACCAGTGCCGCTGCCCCGTCGTTGAGCGCACAGCAGTTGCCGGCCGTCACGGAACCGTTGGGACGGAACGCCGGCGCCAGCGCGGCTACCGTCTCGTACGTGACCCCTTTGCGGGGGCCGTCGTCCGTGTCGGCGACCGAGCCGTCAGGCAGCTTCACCGGTGTGATCTCACGCTTCCAGAAGCCGCCCGCTGCCGCTTCCTCGGCGCGATTCTGGGAACGTACGGCGAACTCGTCCTGGTCATGACGGGAGATACCGCACAGCTGCGCGACGTTCTCGGCTGTCTGACCCATGGCTATATAGACGTCGGGCATTTCACCGGACTCCCGCGGGTCGTGCCAGTCCTGCCCGCCATCGGCCTGCCGCCGAGATCGCGCCTGGGCGTCGGCGAAGATCTGATTGGTCCACGGGTTCGCGGACCTGTCGAGCGGATTGGCATTAGCGTCAGCTGGCGGGTTGTCGCTGCTGCCCAGCCGTGACCTGGACACGCATTCGACGCCGGCCGAGATGAAGGCATGCCCCTCCCCGGCGCGGATCGCGTGCATGGCCATGCGGGTGGCCTGCAGCGACGATGCACAGTAACGCGTGACTGTGGTGCCTGGCAGCGTGTCGGTGCCGAGCAGCACCGAGACGATGCGGGCGAGGTTGAAACCCTGCTCCCCGCCGGGCCGGCCGCACCCGAGAATCAGGTCATCGGCGGTACTCAGGTCCAGTTGTGGTACTGGCCTCAGCGCCGCGGCGATAATCTGCGCGGTCAGGTCGTCGGGGCGTATCGAGCGCAGCGACCCTTTGAACGCCCG